>TARA_R100001440_G_scaffold14959_2_pt1 | contig 83563 bp, 67 predicted proteins | sample TARA_R100001440 | Tara Oceans TARA_R100001440 (sample SAMEA2622112) | marine metagenome | biome: marine biome (ENVO:00000447); feature: surface water layer (ENVO:00002042); material: "saline water (ENVO:00002010), including plankton (ENVO:xxxxxxxx)" | depth 5 m
TTTACGCGGCATCAAGGATTCTGATCGTGAGTCCGACATGGCCGGTGCAAACACCACAAATCCGTCCCGGGGCAAACTCGCGAGAGCGATTCGATGCTCGGTGTCTGGTTTCCCCTCGCCCAGCATGAACGCCGTTACGTGCTCGCCGGTAACCGCAGTTACGAGCGTAAGTTGCCCCCTATACTCCAGCACAAAGGGTAAGAGGTTTTTGTCATCGCTCAGACGCGCAGGTTCAAGTGTCAGGCCATAGGCTTTTGCCACAGCAACAACTTCAGGGCATTGCAGCGGATCGAGCGACAGGCTGGCGCTCTCCTCCAGCGGCGAAAGCACACTGCCTGGCAATGCTGGCCGATGAAAATGAACCCGCAGGTATTCAAAAGCCGCACGCCATTGATCGGCAATGCGGTTCACGGCTGTATTCCCTGAATCAACGGTATTGGAGGTCGCCATGGATCAGCTACCCGTCATCAGGGTTTGGTCATCGATCATTCTTTGCAGAATATCGGCATCGGAAACGCTTGAAGCATCTGCACCATAAAGGTCGTCCTTGGAAACATTGGCCAATTCAATTTGCTGCACAGTGCCGTTGCCATCGCCCAGGTCAATGGAAAGCGTTGTGGAACCGCCACTCTCGGAAAGGTCGACGATGGCATCGAAGTCGGCACCGGTTGTAAAGCCGGTCGCCAGATCCGATAAATCAATGCTGTCGGTATCTGCCACCGAGAAGTCGGTTATCTGATCCAAGGCCGGTGAGCCTGATGACCCGGTGTCGGACGCGCGGAAAAGGAACTGATCTGCCCCGGTGCCACCTGACAAGGTGTCATTTCCGCTGCCACCAACAATTAACTCTGGAATACCGTCTTTACCCTCAAGCATATTGTCGCCCGGGGTTTGTACTTCTATATCAATGCTGGAAGCCTGGCCGCTGACGGTTTGGCCATCCAAGGTGGAGCGACCTTGTACCGACAAGGTGTAGTCGTCAGCTGTGGCGCCCGTCATCGACAATCCGGGCAGTTGACCTTCGGAAACAATCCAGTCACTGCCGGAGCGGGTGCCCTCGCTGAGCGACACCCCATCGGGCACCCCTGAAATCAGCACGTCACGTGTCTCGGTCGCTGCGGGATTGACCGGTGTCAGCGTTATCCCAAGCGGCACGGTGTCTTCACCGGACAGGATATACTGATGCTCGATATCCACGATGGGTGGCGTGGGAACCGGCGCTATAGTGACAGAGATAGACTGGGTTGCAGCGTCTGCCGCAGACGTTGAGTCCGTCACAGTTGCGCCGTTGACGATCGCACTGTCTTCCGAGCCGACAGAAATATCAATATCGAGGTTGCCGAAGGCATTGTCTGCCGCGACCAGCTCAAGGGTGGCCAGCTGCGCCAGTGTTGTGGTGACAACGGCAACCAGCGTTGTGCCCTGCATCTGGAATACCGCCGTTTGACCGTCCGGTGAACGAATACCCACAAGGCCCGCTGCTGCTGTAGCGTCAGAGGTGTCTTTCACCGATATGGCGACAACCAGTGTTTCATTCGGATTCACCGCTTCCTCGGTCTGGGCGTAAACACCAATGTTGATGGTTTCGCCTTCATTGACAAACACATCAGCGGAATCCCGAGTGAACGCGGCGCCATCGGCAACCGGGTTTACGCCAACAGTGAAATCAGCCCGGCTGATCACCACTTCCTGCGTCGACTGCTCCATCGAGATGGATTCAAGCGTCAGTTCAATATCGCCGGAAAAATCCCGGGGCGGACGCAAAACCAGATTCCCTAACTGGCTCGGCAGGAACGTCCAGACCGTTGCGCCTGCGCCATCGGAGCCGCTTTCTTCAAGCTGCACCAGGCCGCTTCCGGTATCCGCGAACAAAATAGCGCCCTCGGGAACTCCTCGCAGTTGCATGGTGAGAGACTCGGAACCATCGTTATCAATATCATCCACCGCGAGTCCGGTGAGCGCGATATCGGTGTCCTCATCACCAGTTTGATTGATCGCCGTTACCGGGGCTTCATCTGTCACGGCTCGAATCTCAAAAACCGCACTTCCCGGTAAGATGGATGTCACTGAATTGCTTAAACCCGATGCTGTAATGCCGGTCGTTAAGTCAGTCACGGTTACTTCAAAATCAAGGGTAACCGAACCGTGTTTGTTCTCTGGCGGAACATAAAATATCTCACCAATTCTTGTTGGGTCGTTAAGGGTGTAGCCACCACTGCCATCGTCAACGAGCAGGTTTGAGGGGTCGAGGAAGCTCCCCTCGATGGGGCCGATAAAGTGGAGCGAGTCGATCGTTTCAATGCCTTCATTCGCGGCCGTGCTGCGGTCATTAAGCAAAGCATCCAGATTTATATTCAGCCGTTGGGGCGTATCCTCGATGATTTGAAACGTCGGTGGCGTATTCAGATCGTCAACCACAGGCTGAATATCAATAGCCAGGGTTTCCTGGGTGACGTTGGTATCCCCCAGAGGATCAGTTGATACTTTGTTGACGATCATCGACGTCGTGCCGGCGAAGTCTTCATCGATGCCTACAATCTGCAGGCTACCGAGGCTGGCGTCGGTAAACAGGTATTCCAGCGGCGTGGTACCATCATCGGCATAGCGGATCAGCACGTCGGCGCCCGTAATACTGCCTCCATAAGGTACCGCCCCGGCATCTATCCGGAAGCTGACAACATCGTTGGCGTCGCCTGCTGCATTGGTATTGAGATGCCCCGTTGTGTCGACCGTCTGACCTTCCTGCCCATCAATAATGGAGTTGGTAACGGCCAGGTCGCTGACCGCTTGGGCATTGCCGCCGTTACCCGGCGCCTGGAAATCGACGAGCAGCGTATTGGAGATAATATCCGCGTCGTCTCCTGAATCAATTACCCGTGCACTGACGATGATTTCAACCGGGCCGCCGGTAGCGTGGTCGCTCGCGATTGTGACACCAGCAAGCAGTGCAGAAGCACTATCAACCGCCGAATCAGACGTTAAGCCGGTTGCCGGAATAAGCCAGTTGCCCTGCCCGTCATTGATCGCGCCGTTTGGATGCGATACATACCAGCCGGACGCCTCTGGCATTGTCAGCGCGATGTAATCCAGATATTCGGATCCATCAATATCCTCTTCAACGAACGTTGCAGCGGCGCCGTTGAGTGTAATGGGCGAACCATCGGCAGATACCTGTGTTGCCGGATCCGTTTCAATGCGGGTAATGCCGTCATCTTCGGTGTCATCCACGATAGCGGTGACATCGATGTGCAAATTACCGCTCACGTTTTTGACTGCAGTATCACCAAGACCTGAGGTATCGGTGATTTCATAGATCACGCTTATATCCAGATCTTCACCGCTGTCTTCCGGTGGCGTTACAGTCAAACGTTTGGATTCAGCAAGGTCTTTGAGCGTGAGGCTCCTGGTTGCGGCAAAGTCCTGCAGATTCAGGCCTGACGCCGGCACCGTCACTACCGCCCCGTCAAACATCAGCACTGCGCCGGCAGGCAGGGGTTCGATGATGATGTCTGTTATCGTTTCTGAGCCATCCACATCTGGAAGGTCAGCCAGCAATGTGAGTTCTATCGCGGAATCTTCGGCGCCGACACTTTCAGTCTGCAAACCATCGGTGGTATCGACTTGAGGGTTGATCGTCACATCCACGACAAGATCAAACTCGCCGCTGTCGCCATCGGGTTCGACGTTGAACTGTTGCAGCTCGAATCTCAACTGACCGCTGTAATCGGCGGGTGGTTTAACGTAGATGGCACCCAGTTCATCTGCCGTCAGGGAGTAAGTTGGCTTGCCGTTGTATTCGCCTGTCACCTTCAGTTCCAGCAGGTTGCCAGATGCATCCACCAACTGGGCGCCGTCCGGCAAATCCCTCAGTACGAAGTCGAATATTTCCGAACCGTCGTCATCGTTAGTGCCTACCGAGAAATTCAGTGGAATAAGTTCATCTTCGTTATAGGTCGCGGTGATATTGGTGCCATCGAAAGACCATGCCCCATCGGCGCCCGGCCCAATTGCCGGGGAATCGACTACCCCTTGCAGCTCCACAATGACAGTGCGTTCGGGCGACTCCGCCTCTTCGGTCGTTGGCGCAATACCGTCAGCAGCACTTACTGTGGAAATGGCCTTAACCTTGATCTCAAAGTTGCCATCAATGGAACTGATATCTTCCTTGGGTTTCAGGAACGCGGCATTACTGGCGACCAGGCTATCAGCCACACGATAAACACCGGTGCTCACCAGCCCGATCTCATTGCCGCTGGCATCGACAACCATCCAGCCTTCCGGAACGGTCAACTGATAGCTCAGTGTCTCCGAGCCGTCTGTGTCGGTAAGACCACCTAGAACCATACTGTCGATATCGATCAACTGGTCTTCAAGCGAAAACACATTGGCTGTGGCGAGAGTGGGCGTATCCGCGACCGGGGCCACATTCAAGGTCACAGTTTCAGTGATTTCAGCGGTATCGCCGGTCGAGGTTTCTTTTGAAATGGCGACGATATCGAAGGTTCGCTGGCCGGCAAAATTGGCATCCGGCGTGATGCCCAGCGCCGCAAGCTCGGCACTGTTCAGAACATCGCCATTGCTGATCGTTCTGCCGGAGGTTTTTAGCGTGATGTCTGTTGCTATATTTTCGATCCGGTAACTGAGTGCTTCGGACCCATCCGTATCGACAAGGTCGGCATCCAGACTCAAAGCAGGCGGTGTGCCGTCTTCATCCATGTTGTAATCGAACACGGTGCCCGCAGCCCAAACCGGTGCATCGACAACAGGCGTCACGCTGACGTCAAAGTTATCGGTCTGGGTCCTTTGTCCGTCATCCGCGTCTATGATCATGGTGACATTGAAATCAACCTGCGCGGTGGGATCTGAACTGTTTGCTGCGGGCGTGAACACAAGGTTGCCATTGGGCTGAACTTCACCTGTTGCCGCATTAACCAGTTTTAGATTGGCGCCGGACAAAACCGGATTACCGCTGCCGTCGGTAGGCAAGGTCACACCATCAAGCGAGAGCGTTCCGCCTTGCAGTGCTCCTGCATCGAAGGCTATTGATCTCACGCTTTCATTGTCATCAAGATCGCCGGGGTACGCCCGCAGTGTCAGTGAAAGCGGCGTATCTTCAGGCGTCACCAGCGGGCTGATTTCAATGGCACCCAGCTCGTCACTCACATTCAGATCGAGGGTGTTTGTCACGGTATCCCCGTCACCATCGGTCACCTGGAAATTAAAGCTGTCAGAAAACGTAGCGTTGAATGATGGTTGGGTCTGGATCAGTACATTGCCATCGGCTTCGATGGTCGCCATGCCGTATGGCTGTCCGGCGTTCTCCAGCGTGATGACAATCGGGTCTTTGGCGGAATTGAAGGTATAGTTTGTGCCGTCATAGGTGATCTGTGTCAGTTCTGCGCCGTCTGCCCCGCCCCGCCCGTCTGCCAGCAGGTTGGTGCTGCGGCTGTTGCCTTCCGTCAGGTTCAGCGTCTGATCGGCCGTAACAGGCACATCATCAGTGACGTTCACTTCCAGAGTCCGCGTGTTGGATGTGTCGCCGTCGGCATCGTTGGCGGACACATCAAACTCAATCGTGAGAACATCCTCACCCGGGTCGGGGTGCTCGATGGGTGCGCTCTGAATAAACTCTGTCGTGCCATCAAGCCCGATCCGCAGTCGGAACACTTCCTCACTGCCGTTGGTAGCAATCCACCAGCCGTCCGATGTCGGCGATCCGGCGAGAGTAACGGCCGAACCCTGAGAGTTGACTCCTGTCGTCATCGAAACGTTGTAACCAACCAGCGCATCGCTACCGATAGCGCCAGAGGCCTGCCCGTTATCAGTCGCCTGTCCTCCAAGCGTGCCGGCTTCGTCCACATTGAGCTGGGACAGGCCGGCAAACACCGGGTCACGACCATCTGCGATATCGACCGACGCACTGAGCAGGGTTTCCGTGCCATCCGAATCGGTAAAGGTGACCGGTACATTGAGCGTGATCGTGTCGTTGGTGATGTGATCAATGGCCGCCAGTACGCTAACGGTCACAGGCACGTTCTGCGTGGCCCCCGCGCCGATATTGAGGGTGTCCGGCAAACGTAAATCGAGAGCAACCGTACCCTCCGCATCAATTGCCTGCCAGCGCACATCCGATATGCGCTGCCACGTTAACGGCTCACCGTTGCGCTCAATGGTTGCGGCACTTGCATCGGAAACGGTGCCACCCTCCACCAAATCAAAGCTGGCTGCGGTAACCGGATCTTGTGTGGCGGTCAGGGAGAAGTTGCCGCTCGCAGAAGACGGCACACCCTGATTGCCAGTGGCTGGAGGAGCTTCACTCAAACTGATTGAGGGTGCAGAACCATTGGCTGCAGCGCCGTCGGTAATCGAAACGGTGATAGCAGATTGGGCAATATCGCCGTCACTGTCGGTCACCTGATAGGCAAGATCAAAGCTGAGCGGCGATGCCGGGTCACCGTTCGCATCCAACTCATCGATTGCGCGCGAAAGAGTGAAGTTGTAGTTGATTGCAGAGTTTGTGGTTGGATCAGGAGCGCTCTGAAGCGCAACGGTGAACACCTCCTGATTCCCGTCGGCGATGAAGGCTCGCAGTGTGGCACCACCAGCCAGCAGTTCATAACTTACCACCTGGCCACCGCTGGTTAACGGGGGCTGGCCCTGCAGGAACGTAATGCCATCTATCTGGTCGCTGCCTATCGTGACAGAAACCTGGCCACTGTCTGTTGCGCCGGACGAGAGATCATCTTCATTTACCGCGACTCCAGTGGCTGTCGTGACCGGATTTGCACCATCCAGAATATTCAGTGTTGAGCTGGCGCTGGCCTCGGTACCGTCTGTGTCGGTGGCTACAACGATCAGTGGAAATGACAGGCTTTCTGAACCAGTGTGATCTAACGGAAGGGACTGCACCAATGTGGCCGTAGCGCTGAGATTGCCATTGTCGTCGACTGCCGATAGCGTGATAGTGAAAACCTGGTCGGCACCTGCCATTGCGACGATTTGATTCGTACCATTAAGTGAATAGACCAATGGTACGCCGTTACTTTCGTATCCGAGGGCATTCAGCTGATCGAGCTGCCCTGCTCCGAACGCTATGGTCGACGGATCCAGATTGTCAGAGCCCGCCTGAACATTGAAGTTAATCTCCTTGGGTGTTGCATCGCCATAGGTTGATTCAGTGGCAGAGACCACGCCATTGCCAACAACGCCGGCAGCGCCATCCGTTATGTTGATCACGACATCAGCGCTATCAAAATCCTTGTCCTGATCCAGCGCGCTGTAGCTAAAGGTCAGCTGCTGAGTCTGGGTGTTGTCAAGATCGCGAGCAGCCTGCAATGTCCAGGTGCCATCTTCATTTACTGTCAGCGTTCCCTTGTCTGTGACTCTCGTAATAGAGCCAGTAAACAATTCCTCACCAGCACCCGCTCCGAGGTCGATACTGACGATCCGTAAAGGCCCCTCAGCCTTGTTGTCATTATCAAATAGCTGACCGCTAATCAGCGTGTCTTCGACGCCGGTATAGCTGTCGTCATTAACAAAGGTACCGCTATCGCGAATCGCTACAGGGACCTGGACGATAACGGTTTCACTGGTGCCGTCAGCGTCATTCTGGGTTGCTTCGAGTGCCAGCCCGGTCTTGAGTATGTTGGAGAGCGCGCCCTGATCGACCCGCTGAAGGAGGGTCACTGTAATGGTGCCATCGCCATTGATAACCGCTTTGAGCACGTCATTTCCGCCTGCGGATCCGATCAGGCTCTGGCCGTCGCCCGCAACCACAACACTGAGACTGATACCTCCGGATTCGACAGCTTCAAGGGCACTCTGGTCTGAACCGAACTGAATCGCGTCATAATCCTGGATTCGGATAACGCTATTGTCGGAAAAGCCTGCCGGAAAGGCGTCAACAGCTTGTTCGGACAACACGGCCGGTGTGGGAATCACCAGGGTGGGCGTGGCGTCACTGGCCTCGTTGCCGGCTACATCCTGAACCGTCGCTGACAAACTCCAGGCTGCCACATTGTTCAGGCCGGATACCGCAACGGAAGTTGACCAGCTACCGCCCGCCTGAACGGTCGCGTTGAATGTCTGCTCGCCACCATTTGGATCAGCAAAGCGCAACACAACGATCTGCCCTGCCTCCGCGTCGGTAGTACCTTCGACAAGCACAGTTTGACCGGTGCGCAGCGCATTGATATCAAGCCCTGTGCCTGTCTCGATATCAATTATGACTTCGGTATCTTTTAGCGCCGTAGCTGTATTATCGGCCGTGTTGCCGGCGATATCCTGCACCGACGCCAGCGCTTCGATACTGCCGTCGTCGTAACCCGAGATATCAAGCGTCGAGGTCTGCCAGGAGCCGTCAGCCTGCACAATCGCCGTGGTTTGCTGTGAATGCCCATTATTGTCGGTGACGGTGATGTTCACCTGCTGTCCGGCTTCAACATCTGTCACTGTGCCACTGACCGTGACGAGAGCAACTTCCGAGGTGCTGTAAGGCGGCATGCCGTCGAACTGGAGATCAATCGCTGCCTGCGTGTCCTTGACGATCGTTGTGATGTTTTCTGCGATGTTGCCGGCGATGTCCTGACTGGTAAAGGTCAGCTGGATATCGCCATCCGCAAGCGACGACAGGTCAACATCGTCGATCTGGTAGTTGCCGTTATCGTCAAGCTGAGTTGCTGCGGTAACGGTTGCGCCTTGTTCGTCACGGAATTCCACTTCCAGCGGGCGGTTATCGCCAATGTTCGCTGTTGTGCCGTTCAGGTCCACATCCTGCACCTCAACTGCATTAAGCAAGGTGCCGCCATTAAACACGGCGTCATCATTAATCGTCGCAAGGGTGTCGATAACCGATGTATCACTGGCCGAAACCGAGTTGCCGTAATTATCGCGGGCCGTGACAACTGCCGTCACCTCACCTTCCGCCAAGGTGCTCAGGTCTCGACCCGGTAACGACCAGGCGCCGTTGGAGACGACAGTTCCAAACGTGATACTTGCTCCCTGACTGTCTGTCACCGTCACTTCCAGAAACTGCCCGTCGCGGAGCTCGAATGTGTCACCGAACAGGTCAACAGTGGGGATTTCATACCGGTTGATAAAGCCGTCACCGAGGTCGTCGATAACTACCGTGACGTCAGCGAAGGGATCCAGAGGGGGTGGAAGAGGATCATCGGCAGGAAATCCGCTTCTGTCACGATCAGCAAAGCGGTAGAGATCGGCAAGTTGAAGCGTATCAAACCCGGAATCAGGGAGAAGCTCGGCACCGTCCCTTTCAACGTTATCGAATTCGGCCACCAGACTCAGAACAGACCGGGGAGTCGCATCGGCGTCAGCTGGCCCCGCCGGTACCTCGGAAGTGCCGCCGGATCCCGTCGAGTTCACGATGATTGCGCTATCAGGGACCTGAGAGGGATCAACTGCTATGAGCGTTCCATCTTCAAGCACCCACCAAAAGCGACCGTCAATAACGATCACAAACTGAGGTTGATCGACCGCCATCTTTTCTGTCTGCCTTTATATGCCGAACTCAATTAACTGCCAAAAAAGTATAAATATAAGGCAATTAGCTTTTAGATTAAGTGTAGTTCAACTCTTCAGTTTTTGAAGTACGGGCAGAAACAGAAACAGATTCCTTTGATGGACAGTGTTGTGCCTGGCGCAAGCGCGTGAAGAGCAAGGATCTGGGATGGAACGCCAGGCAAGCACTGGTTTTTCGGCAATACGCGTTAACTGCCGGTCAGGTTACTGAAAATACTCGTTAAGACGATAAGTGCGACAACCCAGCCCAGCACCGCTGGCCAGAAACTCACTCCCCCCTGGTGCTTGTCGCTGGAGGCAGAGTCAGATCCGGACGGATTATCACTGAACCCGCTATCGCGCTCGGCCATGACGTCGCTATTGGCGGCCTGCTGTTCGTTGACGGCTTCCAGCTCTGGCCAGCCGAACCATTGGGCAAGAAATGCGACCACCGGCTGCGACAGCTCACCTGCATTGAGAAGCGGTTTGATGCGGGGATGCAGAGCGTCGCTGACGGCTTCCCGTATTGGATCGCTGTCGGCAGGTGGTTCGGCCAGTATGGCGCGCCATACCTGCGGGTCCTGGCAGCGAGCGGAATCGTGCAGCATCGCTTCGATCTGAATAACGACCTCCCGCGCCACCTGCTGGTCACGCGCGCTCAAGGGACGCGCAGGGCTCGCTGAAGCCGCTTCTTTTACTGGCGCAGTTTCCGGCTCAGCTACGGCACGCTGAACTGGCGGCTCATAGGACGCTAACCCGGCTTCGGCAAATGCTTCGCGGCGGGCGCGATCAAGATCAGCCAGATCCTGGTCGGCAACAAACTTCCGCTGCGCGGTATAAGCCTCTTCAATTTCCTGACGATCATTGGTCGGGCTAATACCCAGAAGCTCCCAACAGGTCATAATTCAAAACTCCGTAAAATAAGCGAAACCCAAGAGACAGCTGTTCATGAGTCCTCTATGATGACAGACACGTAATAAAAACCGATTCGGATCACTATAATAAAATGCATTTCCGGCATCGGCATATTCTCTGCTCGGCTGAACTATAACGACTCATGACAATCCGTTCCTTGCTCTTAAAAGCAGGCGTGACGCCTGTGCTGTGTGCTGGTCTTTCCTTTGGCGCCATGGCGCAGGATAACACTCCTTTCTCGACGATACCTGACCCTGTCGGGCCTGATACTTCGGGCTCGTCTGAAATCGTATCCGGGTTTGATCAAACCTATGACTTTGTTCTGGAGCAACCGATTCCGGAAGTGCTGTCCACCACCAAGCTGCGTCAGCCCAAGTCTCGCGTCCCGGGCACCACAACCGTGATTCAGGGGGAACTGATTCGGGACCTTGGTATTCTCAATATATGGGAAGTGTTCCGCCTGGTCCCCGGTATGACCGTCGGTTATGTACAAAGCAACCGACCTGTCGTCAGTTATCACGGAACCGTTGCGGATGAACAGCGCCGTCTTCAGGTTCAGATTGATGGACGAACGGCCTACCAACCCAATCTTTCAGACGTAGATTGGCATGCAATGCCGGTTGCGTTGGAGAATATCGAAAGAATTGAAGTGACCCGAGGCCCAAATGCCGCAGCTTACGGGATAAACGCTTTCCTCGCGACAATCAACATTATCACCCGCTCACCTCAGGATACCCATGGCGCAGCTGTGCGCCTGCGGGCGGGAGACCGTGGCTATCGGCAGGCATTTGGATCGGTAGGCGATCAGGTCGGCAATTATGACTGGCGTTTCAGCTATAACCGCCGGGAATCCGATGGCTTTGATGAGCGGTTCATTAATACGGCCGATACGATCAACAAAACCGAAGAGCAAAAGCCGTTCGACGACAGCTACCGGTTCAATACCGTCAACTACGACTCTACCCTGTCGCTTGACAGCCGAAACTCGATTGACCTGCGCCTGGGTTATACCGACGTATACGACGAGGAAGACGCGCAGCAATACGGCGACGATTTTGGCATTCAGGGAGTTCCGGCAGTTTCCGGAGACGATTATTACGTCCAGACCAAGTGGACTCATAATTTCAGCTCCGATCACTTCGTTCATATCCAGGCCAGTTACCAGGACTATGATCGCAAGCAGCCATGGCGCAGCTGCCTTCCTGCCGGCGCTGATATAGGTGGCACTACCTTGCCACTGGAACTCTGCGCTGACACTAACCAGAATATTCAGGAAGACCGGCTGGAGTTCGAAATTCAGGATACGCTGGCGGTAACCGATAACCTGCGCGTCGTCAGTGGTGGCGGTTACCGTGAAGACCGCTTTGACTCGGATACCTACTTCAATGGTAGCGGCGAAAACTTTCAGACCCTGCTATTTGGCAACATCGAGTACACCCCTATCCGCTGGCTGACGTTTAACGCCGGCGGCAGCTGGGAGAAGACGTCCAGCCTCGACGATAGCTTCTTATCACCTCGTTTTGCGGCTAATTTCCAGTTGTCCGAGAATCAAACACTCCGTTTCGTCTTCTCCAAGGCGGTGCGAACCCCGGACGCCTTTGAACAAGGCGCAGACTGGGGCTATCGGGCGTCAAACGTTGAGCCTTCTTCTGTCTACGGGTTCCTTGAAGGCGAGCGGTTGATTGAGTTTCAGGCCCCCGGTGATCTTCACGAAGAGCGTATTATCTCACGGGAAATCAGCTATTTCGGGCAGTACCGGATGGGCCCCGGCTTGCTATCTACTGAGGTCAAGCTGTTCCACGACAGCCTGAGAGACATCATCAGTGGCGTTATCGCTGTCGATAACCGCTGGGATCTGGGCAACTATGTCGCGCTCGACCAGGAAGGTATCGAAATCGAGAGTTCGCTGGAGTTTCAGCAGACCCAGTTGAGGCTATCCTATGCGTACATGAATCAGGACGAGGATTACCGTGGGCCGCCGGTCAGCGCCAGTCAGGAAGCGCGTTATATCCGCCTGCAGACCCGGCTTACCGCCGAGCATTCCGGGAGTGTGGCGTGGATTCAGCACTTCCCCTATTCGATTGCAACGTCAACGGCCTATTATGTAGCCAGAGATCTGGGCGAGTACAAGTACGACCGTGTGGATTTCAGGGTATCGAAGGCATTCTATATGCCGCGCCTCACATGGGATCTTGCTGCAATTTTGCAGTATTACCCCCATGACGCTCCTATCATGTACCGGGACAACATCTACACAGATCAGTCTCAGGTATATTTTGAGGCGTCCATGAAGTTCTAAAGACATATACTGTTTAACGACGCGCTGCCGGCCAGCCGTCAGCAACAATAGGGAGAGCACCGTTTTTTAAGCGGTGCACATAAAGGGACGAATGCAGACCCATTCATCGGCGGGCATAAAGCATGCAACAGCAGCCGCGTTCCGGGTGCGGACCACCCTTTGCGCGCTGCTGCTGTTTTGCCTTGTTCCGATATGGGCGCATGCCGCCCAAAGGTCTGGCGAGACCCCGGAAAACCTGGCCGTATTTGTTGCCGGCTCTGAAAACATGGCCTTTAACCTGCTTTTCAGAGAACGTCTTCTGGAGCAACTGCCCAAAAACATCCACCTCGAAACCTTTTCGCCCGCTGCCAGCGCAGACCGTCCCGGACAGTTGGTTATTTCTCTGGGGCCATCCGCTCTCAATGAAGTCATGCAGCAAGCCGTGCGTCCGCCACTGCTTGCATTGATGATCACCGAATCCCAGTTCGCCCAGTATCAAAACGTGGAAGGTAAACCGCTCGCTGCACGCTACCTTAACCCCCCGTTGCTACGTCAGGCGCTGCTGGGCCGTCAGATACTGCCTCACGCGTCCCGCGTATCGGTGCTCGCTCGCGCCGGAAGTGAGCAGTTATACAAGCCTCTTTCTGAGACTCTCAGCGATTTCGGTCTCGAGTTGCGAGTGTTCACTGTCGAGAATTCGGAGAGCCTGGTTTCAACCCTCGCCCGGGCGCTCAATTACGGTGATTTTTTACTTGGCACCCCCGATCCGGCGATCTATAACCGCCAGACTATCAAGCATATTTTGCTGACGACCTATCGCTACAACAGGATTCTGATCGGTCCGGAAAGGGCCTTCGTGCAAGCCGGTGCACTGGCCTCGACTTACACGCCAACCGATGCATTGATCAACAACGTTGACCACGAAATCGCCCGATACTTTTCAAGCGGTAAGCTGGGCGAATCGGAATATCCGACAGATTTCTCCATTCTTTTTAACCTCCAGGTCGCGCGTTCGCTGAATATTCCGCTGCCGGACCCGACTGCCGTTGAGACGGCGTTAAAAGAGCAAGAGGCCACAATGACCAGGAGTGGGAATGAGTAAACGACAACGCCCGCTGAACCGACAGTTGCTTCTACTGGGAACCGTGCCGGCAATTCTCATGTTTCTGGTGTTGCTGGTATTTTTCACGTCAGCCCGGTTAGACGACGTGCGCCAGGACCTGTTCAACACGACGCAGGTTATTGCAGACAACCTATCACCTGCCGTCGAATATGCCGTTGTGTCCGGCAATACTTCAGCACTGCGACAGATCCTCAAGCGCACAATCAATCGCAGTGACGTCGCCTGGATTCGCGTTTACGACATCAATGACAGCGAAGTGGGCGTCGAAACCCGAGGTAACATCGTGCCCGATAGCGAAGACGCCTACGTCTTCCGATCCGATATTCTCCAGCAGCCTCTGGAGCTTGAACAGAATACCCAGCTCGACTGGTTTGAACCCGGATTAGCCACCTCATCCGGCGCTATCCGGATTGGTTCGGTCGAGGTGGCCGTTTCGGGCTCACGTCTAACGGCGCAGCGCCAGGAGATTGTCTTCAGTTCTTTCGCTGTCGCGATATCAGTGCTCATCATTACCCTGCTGATTATCAATCAGATCGCCAACCGGATTTCCAGACCGATTCAGGATCTCACGGAAAATGTTAAACGGATGATCGACGGCAAGTACGAGGCGCCTCGAAAATCATCTCGCGCAGCCGCAGAGATCACTGAACTGGAACACAATATTGGAGCCCTCGCCTACCATCTGTCGCAGCTCAGGGCCTCCAGGGAGAAAACGCTGGCTGTATCCGAACAGGCACGGGAACGAGCCGAAAGTGCGAACAACGCGAAATCCGAGTTTCTCGCAATGATGAGTCACGAGTTGCGCACGCCACTGAACGGCGTGCTTGGCATGCTGGAGCTTGTGGCAGAAGAACCCATGACCGACAAGCAGAAGGATTACATGCTCACTGCGCGCCGGGCCACCGAAGATCTGCTCACGGTCATCAGCGATATTCTGGACTTCTCCAGGGTCGAGCGTGGCATGCTGATACTGGAGCACCGCACCTTTGATTTGCGCCAGCTCATCGAAAACTGTGCCGCAACCTACCGCCATGAGTGTCAGGCAAAAGGTCTGGAACTGAGTACCCGCTTCACTCCGAATTGGCCGGAGAACTGCACCGTCCGGGGTGATGCGATGCGTTTGCGTCAGGTTGTCGCCGGTTTGATCGATAATGCGATCAAGTTTACCGATGACGGCAGCATTGACGTTCGCAGCGACTGGATCGTGATGGATGATAATTCCTTCTACCTGAGCTGCGAAGTGAAGGACTCGGGCTCTGGCATTCCCACCGAACATATATCCGGCATATTCAACAGTTTCGAGCAGGTCGACAGCTCATCATCCAGACGCTATGGCGGAACGGGGATGGGGCTGGCGCTGGTGCAACGGCTGATTGAATTAATGGGCGGCCACATCCGTGTTGAAACGGATCTGGGGGCGGGATCCTCTTTCTTCTTTGAGCTTCCGTTCGAGACGGTAACCTGCGTTCCTGAGGCTCCGCATGCTGTCGAAACGACCGCCAGTACTCAGCAACCCGGCGCTCCATCGCCACTCGCGCTGGTTGTGGAAGACAATGAGGTGAATCAGCGAGTTGCCTGCGCCCTGCTCCGTAAGCTCGGGTTTGAAACCACCAGCGCCAGCAACGGAGAAATTGCGGTTGCGATGGTGACAGAAGGTCCGCATCGCTACGATCTTATTCTGATGGATTGCCAGATGCCGGTGATGGATGGCTACGAAGCAACTCGGTGTATCCGGGCATGGGAGGCAGTAGATGAGCGTGCACCCTTGCCGATTATTGCGTTAACAGCGGATGCGCTGCCGGGCACTGATCATGCCTGCAGGAGCGCAGGTATGAATGATTATCTCGCTAAACCTGTACGTAAAGAGATCCTGAAAGGCATTATCGGCCGATGGTTACGCCTGCCGGCGACTCCCGCAGACGTAACCGAATAACGGATAGCCTGCTCGACGTCAGCCTACGCTATGGGGCTCGCGCATGGTGACGAACTCTTCTGCTGACGTGGGATGAATTCCGACGGTGCTGTCGAAAACCGCTTTGGTGGCGCCGGCCTTGATCGCCACGGACAGGCCTTGCAGAATCTCACCCGCATCCGGGCCGACCATATGCGCAGCGACGACCTTGTCTGACGCGTCATCCACTATCAGCTTCATCATACTGCGTTCGTCACGCCCTGAAAGCGTATGTCGCATGGGTTTGAATTCAGAGCGATAGATCCGAAGCCGCCCATAACGCTCACGTGCTTCACTTTCTATTGGGCCAACTGTGCCAATGTTGGGGTGACAGAAGACCGCAGTCGCAATAGCACTGTAGTCCATTTCACCCTCGCCATCGCCAAACAGACGACTGGACAGCACCATACCCTGTGCCAGGGCAACCGGTGTGAGCTGCGGCGTACCAATTACATCGCCCAGCGCAGTAATCGACGGCACGGATGTCTGGAAGTGCGAATCAACGGCGATATGCCCGCTCTTGGTCATTTCGACGCCCAGCGCCTCCAGCCCCAACCCATCGGTCAGTGCTCTGCGGCCGGTAGCCGCCATGACCAAACCGGTGCTCAGCGTTGAGCCGTCGCTCAGCGCAACCTTGTAATGCGCGCCATCGGGGGTGACGCTATCAATGTTCACATTAAAGCGCAGGTCTATGCCCTTCTTGCGAATTTCGCCGGCAGTAAACTCCCGAACATCTTCATCAAACCCGCGCAGAAACAGATCTCCCCGGTAGACAAGCGTGGTTTTCACACCCAGACCGGCGAGAATGCCTGCAAATTCAACGGCGATGTAACCACCGCCCAATATGACGGCTTCACGCGGCAGTTGGGGCAAATAGAACATGTCATTCGACGTGACCATGTGTTCCTTCCCCGGAATATCGGGCACAACCGGCCAGCTACCCGTAGCGACGGTGATATGGGCCGCAGAAATACGCCGCTCTCCAACAACGACCGTCTGCGCATCCTCCAAACGGGCGGTACCTTCAATAATGGTCACACCGGCGTTTTCGAGCATCGTTTTGTAGATGCCGTTCAGGCGATGAATCTCGGAGTTTTTGTTGGCTACCAGTGTGGGCCAATCAAACTCAATGTTATCGTCAGGAATATTCCAGCCGTAACCGGCTGCATCTTCGAGATCTTCCCCGACACGAGAGCCATAAACAAAAAGCTTTTTCGGAACGCATCCCACGTTGACACAGGTTCCGCCAAGATAGCGCGATTCGATAACGGCGACTCTGGCACCTTTCTGAGCTGACATCCGGGCAAGCCGAACGCCACCGGAACCTGCTCCAATCACTACCAGATCATATTCGAAGTTCGCTGACACGGTGACTCCTTTGAAAGCACGAATGTTGATCGAGTGACGCTAGGCTGCGACATCCCGATAAAGAATATATTCCCGAAGATCGCCAAGCTGGATGTCACCAAGATTGCGAAAACCAAGGGATTCGTAAAACTGAAGATAGCGACTGTTACCAGTATCCAGCACCAGCCCCTGACCACGCGGGTTATCTTCGCAAAGCCGTTCTACGGCTTCCAGCAACACCCGGCCGTAGCCTCTGTTCTGATATTTGGGGTGTACGCCCATCAGCGGTAACTGATGGACGGTGGAACCGGGCAGCTTGGCACGGATCTGTTCATGGTAATCGATATAGCGCCTTGTCGACGAGAAGCCAGCCGTCAGTATCATCCGCAAGCGCCACGAAAACTGGCGCGCGAGATCGAGGCGCAGCTCAGGATCACCCAGGAAGGCAACTGCCACCAGCGTATCATTGAGCATCAGCCCGATCGCGTCCTGATCAAGATCAAAGTACAAGCTGATCAGCTCGCGAATGGTCGCCCTCACCCGCTGATCATAGCCCGGCCGCTGGTGGTCAAACAGATAGTGAAACGTAGGCTCATGACGGTAAGCCTGGTAGAGGATCGACTTGGCTTCGTTGAGCGCGTTGCTGTCGAGACGCACAACCACGGGCTCGACATTCGCTTGAGCCGCTTTAACGTCCGTCATGGGATTACCTCGCTTTAGTCAACCGGGATCCCGCTGCGTCAGATCTGTAGCGTCAACCTCACACTTACAACACCGGGAACATCATCCCGATCCATCGCAGCCTGATCGATTATTATGCCGTACTGTTTGCTGAGTTGATCCAGCCACCCCGCCACGATCCGGAAAGGCGCATCCTCTATCCAGACGCGCATACCGGTTTCGCCACTTGGCTCAAAGCGTTGCAGTGACAGACCTGCCGAATTGGCGCTGCTCGTCACCGTCGCCATAAGTGAACGGGTATCGGTGATGGTACTGCTACCGCCGGCAGAGTCACCCGTTTTGCCCAATGCGACGATCGCAGCACGATTCTCCTGAAGCCAGCTGATCAGCGCAGCAGATGACTCCCGTTCATCAAGAGCGTCCTGTCGAAAACCTGCAGCCGGACGCCAGATTACAAAATAGATCAGAAACAGGAATACTGCAGCCGCCAATACTTTGAGCGCCATCTGATCGCGGCGCGGCAGGTGGTCATATTGCGTAATCAGCTTCTGGATTGACGGGTTCTTTTTGAGTTTGTTGACCATGCTGTTATCCCCCGCTCACGGTGAGTCTGGCGCGGGCGCCGCTGCTCTCGTTAACGACTGAGCCTATTTTGGCATCCAGTCCCCTGTCACCGATCGCACTGCGCAAGGCGCTTAAACGATCATAGCTGTCCGCCTTGAGGTCCACTACGAGCTCCCCTCTCTGGCGGCTGTAATTGACTGACTCGAACTTGATGTTCTGCCCGCCACCCAACTTCTGGTATTCCGAGCCGGCCTGAGACAACAGCGCCAGAAAGTCAGCATTAGGCCCCTGTTGTTGCGCCACGCGCAACTTGCCTTCAAGGCTGCGCTTCAGGTTATTGGGTGTCGTGCGGGTGTCGTTGGGGAAGGCCTGGTGGTAGATACCCATCGCCTGGGCTTCCAGCTCGCTGGCTTCATGGTGATGGTAGTATCCCATTCCAATCTCAACGCTGACCTGCAGCGCCAGCCAGAGACCTGCGATAATCAATGCCGGGCGCCAGATACGCCATACACCACTGGCGTCGTTGGCGGCCTCGAATGTGCCCTGGCAAAGATTGATCGGCGCACATTGATGGTGGCTGTGGGTGTGTGCAAGCAATTCCAGAGCACTCAGCTCCAGCGGTTGACGGGTCAGGTTGAGGCGATCTTCCCTTTCGAGAATCCCGATTAAGGCATCGCTTGCGACCAGGTCTGCTTCGCTACCGTAGAGAGTGACGGCAATTTCTGCAGACACTTCATCCTGTGCAGGCGCCGCCAGAGTCTGAGCAAAAATGGCCAGATTAACGCTGCTCATTCTGAACCATTCGCCACCGGCACCTGATACCAGGGCAATATCATCCTGCAGGCAGACTGACCAGGCTGAATCGCCCAGTGGCAACAGCGCGGCTTCCGGATAGATCGCTTCAAGATTGGCACCAGACCAAGACTCAAACACTTCAAACCAGATGGCCATCCGGTTGCGATCAATCGCCGCAACTCTGAAGCCCCGCTCGGAATGTTCTCCCAGCGCCAGATGCACGCTATCGATGTCCTGAGCCAGTTGTTCCTCAACTGCAAACGGCAAGGCCTGGCGGACGTAACGGGCTTGTTTGGCCGGAATTTCTGCAAAACAGAATAATGCCTCATCACCCGGAATAAGGCCGACAACCTTAACGCCCTCGAGATCATTCTGGCTTAGTGTCTGTTCAATCGTGTCGCGGGTATCACCCTGTCCCCTGGCCTGAAAAATGCCGCTGGCATCGACCAGCGCCCAGCTATAGCACTGCTGGTCAATCTGCCCTTCCAGTGCGTGGAACGGAGCATCCGGTTGGATGTAAAGGTGATAAGACATGAATGCGTTGTCCTTGTTATAGGTTCACCGGCCAGCAGCGCATCAAAGCGCCCCGTTGCCGGTGTCACTTGCCGGCCTCAAGCCGCGTTTTGGCGGCTTCCAGCCTGCTGTTGATTACTATGCCGCGATCAGGAGCCATCCGAAAGCGTGAAACGCTCTTTTGTGATGAGATTCTTCTGACCTTCGTCACGGCTGACCGTGAACAGTTCACCCTGAGGGTCACGGTACAGCATGGTCACCAATCGATAGGTTCTTTCGTCAATGGTGATGCGCGACGCAACATCGAAGAACTCGGATTTTATGGTCAGGCCATCGGGCTTCATTCCTAACCCCGCGAAAGCCGGCGCAGCCAGAAAGTCCTGAATATTCTCGAACCGCTGATCTTTGCGTTGCGCGATAACCGTCTCGATCTGGGCCGCCGTCAGGTTTTCATTCAGTGACTGCAAAACAGCAACTGGCGCGGTATTCACGTTGATCCCCGCTCCGGAAACCGGCAACGCAGAAACGTTGGGGATCAGTTTCTGGTAGGCCTCTTCTGTCATCCCGGCAATCAAACGCAACTCGGAACGACTACTGAAGGGCTGGTTGGCCGCTCTGTAGGGCGGATCTTGCGATAAATATTCACCGTCCTCCGCACCGTAGGCGTTAACCGTCTGGTCGTTAGTGTCGATCCAGTCGATCAGCGCTTCCACTCTCACCGTCGTGATTTCAAGTTGGAGCAGCAGCCGGGTCAGCCTGTCCCGTGTCAGTTCATTTACTGTGCCGGTGGAGTCCACCAGATCGTTCAGATTGATTCGGCCACTGAGATCATTGATCTGAACCTCAACGATGCCATTATCTTCAATTGGCACAAGCGCGGAGTACTGGGCCCAGACCTCATCTTCACTATCAACAAGAAGATTTTCTTCCTGGTCTTCATCAAAGTCCTGACGCAGTATCTGCATCGCGAAAGCTTCCGCACCACTTGCAACCGCCTGCCCCTGACTTTGCGCCAGGCTGTGGCTTACCTTATAGATCCGCAGTGACTGGTGCTGAATCATGCCAGATGTCAGTGCCACGATAAGCGCCATCGCCATCAGTACGATAATCAGCGCAACGCCTCTTTCACGGGCAGCGTAAGGCGGCCTGGCAATCATCACTGCGGATTCTCCAGATTGACATCCGGCTGTTCCTGTTCGGCGTTACCGGCGTCGGCTTCGCTGTCCTCCCCGGACGGTTCATCGTCGGAGTCGTTGATTGCATTCGCATTGGATTCGAAGCCCTGTGCCGCCTTGGCATCAAAATCGGGCAGCACAAATACCCGTTTCAGCTCACCGTAATTGTCGATTTCGACCGTCACTTCTATGCCTTTGGGAAGCGGTAGCACGCTGGCCTGCTGCCCTGTACTTTCCTGCGCGCCCTCAGCGGTGGGCCAGTCGTCAACCCAGCTGTACTGATCATTCATAAAACGCACGTTAAAATCCGTTACGCCTGTCAGCAAGAGCTGGTCACGACCTTCTCCGGCATCCTGAGCCTGGTCGAGCATCGCCCAGTAGCGCCGATGCAGCTCATCACCAGTGAATTCATAGGCCGCACGCTGAAGCTCGCTACGAAGTGCGCCCGTCGGATTTCGCCATCCCTGATGGGTGAGACTCAGTTCATAGGCTTCTTCACGGGAGGTCAGGGCCAGACGGGAATCGCCGTAGATGTCCCGCACGGGGCGGTTCACAATCTGGACAATATCGCGCTCGATAATCGCCATCGCCTTGTTAATGTCGGCAAACTCATCAGCCACCCGGTCTACACTGTCGCGGGCGCGAATGATGCCACTGATTGTTTGCCAGACACCGAGACCGATAAATGCCGTCATCGCCACCGCTACCAGCACCTCCATCAGGGTAAAACCTGATGATTTCAGCTCTTTTGGGCCGGAACGATAAAGCCGGGAATCAGAAATCACCTACGAACCCCGATAACTTGAGCTGATGGCGTGGCTCATCATTGATCATCAGGGACACATCCACATCTATTCGCCTTATGCGGGGCTCTTCCGTGGCGCTCACAAGCGTTTCGATCTCCCAGTTACGATTGGCGTATTCGAGCTCGTCTATATTTTCCGAGATTCCGGGAGGATTTTCGGCCAGCTGCAGCTCTGCAATTTTGTTTTCGGCAATCCAGCTGGCCAGCGTTTTGTCCCGAATCCGGTCAAAGCTACCGATGTAATTGCTCGCGACCTGAGTAGCAGCAGTCGCAATCAATCCAAAGATCAGCACCGCCACCAGCACCTCAAGCAGCGTAAAGCCTGATTCAGGTCTGCGGGCCCGCCTCATCGCCGTTCCTCCGGTTGTTCACCCGGGGGGTGCCACTCAACACCGTTCACACCATCCGACTCAATCAGATACTCCACATCCGTGTTGCTCTCAAGGCTGAGTCCAAGCTCGAAAGGCGTGATTTCACCGCTTGAGAAAAACACGAGATCCGGCGTCAGCTCGTCATCCCCGCCGCCGTCATTGTCATCCTGGTTGCCGGAGGCGAGCTTGGGAATATCATCTTCGATGCGCGGCGTGACAACTAACCACAGCGGAATGGATCGCGGTTGAAACAGACGCTCTCCCTGGGCCTGCCATTTGCGTTCGAGATCGTTGTAGATCACAAAACGGTAGTCCTCTTCACCGAGGAGCATGCCGAATTCCTGATTGTTCAGAACAGCCTGTTCCGACGCTGTTTCCATCAACATAAACATCTTGCGCGAAACATTATCGAGTTCCCGCTGTTCCGCTCCACTACCAAGATTGACAACAGCGATCACGGCCATCAAGCCGACGACGACCATCACGACCATGATCTCGATCAGCGTAAAGCCGCGCTGCTGCTTCATAAACACTCCGCCAGAGGCCAAGATCGCCAACTGGCTTAGTTCTTGGCGCTGTCCCAGACACTGATGTCGGCAGCATCACCCTCACCGCCCTCGCGTCCGTCTGAGCCGTAAGAAAACAGATCATAAGGGCCGTCCGCACCCGGGCTGATGTACTGGTATTCATTGTCCCAGGGATCAACCGGCACAGACTTCAGGTAGCCGTCCGGGTTCCAGTTGCGCGGCTCAGGGCTGCCATTCGGCTTGCTGACAAGCGCCTCAAGGCCTTGCTGCGACGAAGGATAGTGGCTGTTGTCAAGGCGATACAGATCCAGTGCATTCCCGATGTTGCTCATTTGTGTCTGAGCCACAGTAACCCGGGCCTGATCGCTGCGGCCCAGAATGTTGGGTGCCACAATGGCGACCAGAAGACCGAGAATCACCATTACCACCATGATTTCGATCAGTGTAAAACCTGCACTACGATTGAACTGTTTCATTGTCATCCGTCTCACGTTTCCGTTGCGTTGTGATTGGTCGGAAGCTCCATTTTCAACCGACCAGATTACTCATGTTAAGGATTGGTAGCATGATCGCCAACACGATAATCAGTACAACCCCGCCCATGACAAGCAGCATCAGCGGCTCGAACAACCCCACCAATGCCTGAATTTTTGCCTGCAGTGTGTTTTCCTGCATGTTTGCCGTGCGTTCCAGCATGCTGTCGAGCTCGCCGCTCGACTCACCGCTGGCGATCATATGGAGCATCATGGGGGGGAAATAGCCGGTATTTTGAAGCGATTTATGCAAACTCCCGCCCTCGCTCACTGCCTGGGCCGCCTCTCGAAGCCGCAGTCGAAGGTAATCATTCGACAATACCTCCCCGGCAATTTTCATTGCTTCAACGAGCGGCACCCCGCTGGTGGTCAGAATACTCAGCGTACTGGCGTAACGAGCGGTGTTAACGCCGCGCGTCATTCCGGATACCGCCGGCAAATGGAGGATCGAACGATGGAACCGCAGCCGGTTGGATTCCTTTCTGAGAGAGAGTTTGAACACCACGCCGGCCACAATGGCAAGCAGCGCTATGTATATGCCGTAAGAAGCGAGAAAATCCGACACACTGAGCATGCCGCGCGTCAGAACCGGCAGTTCATGGCCCTGTTTGACGAACACTTCAATAATATCCGGCACAACGTAGGTCAGCAGAAAGACCACAATCGCCAAGGCAACAACCGTCAGAATCACCGGGTATATCGCCGCAAGTTGAATTTTCTGGCGTGCAGCCTGCCGGCTTTCGGTGTAATCAGCAAGACGATTGAGCACCAGATCAAGGTGGCCGGCATGTTCGCCCGCAGCCACAGTGGAGCGATACAGACGGGGAAAGGCTTTGGGGAACTCCCCCAGGCTTTCGGCCAGCGAATAGCCTTCCATGACTTTTGAGCGGATCGCGATCATCATGCCCTTCACGCGCGGCTTGTCGGATTGCTCAGCGGTGGCGGCAAGCGCGCGTTCTATGGGAATGCCCGATTGGATCAGAGTCGATATCTGCCGTGTTACCAGCGCCAGATCAGGGACACTAAGACTCCCTTTGCTACCAAGCGGACTGGCAGTGCCCTTACCGTTTTTATCGGATGCGGTATCGACGGCAAGCGGTGTCAGGCCACGCTCACGAAGCTGTTGGCGGACGGCTCTTGCGCTGTCAGCCTCAACCACACCCTGCTTTTGTTTGCCCCGGGTATCCAGGGCTTTGTAACTGAACGCAGGCATGGATTATCCCCGGTGTGTGACGCGCAGAACCTCTTCAACCGTGGTCGTACCCGCAAGCACTTTTGCCACGCCGTCAGCATGAATACTGGGTCCGTGTTTACGGGCCTCGTGTTCAAGCTCAAGTTCACCGGCACGCTGGTGAATCAGCGTCCTGAACGAATCGTTTACTTCAACGACCTCATAAATCCCCAGCCGTCCCCGATAGCCCAGCTGGTTGCAGGCTTTGCAGCCAACGGAGCGATAGATGTGCGGAGGACACTCGGGGTCAAGCTGAAGGAACTCGCAATGCTCCTTGGTTGGCAGGTAGGTTTCCTTGCAGTCATCACACAACACGCGGACCAGACGCTGGGCCACAATGCCGACCAGTGAGGAAGAAATCAGAAAAGGCTCTATCCCCATATCCATCAAACGGGCGATCGCACCGACTGCGGTGTTGGTGTGCAGCGTCGAAAGTACAAGGTGACCGGTAAGACTCGCCTGAACCGATATTTCTGCGGTTTCAAGATCCCGGATCTCACCGATCATCACGACATCCGGATCCTGACGAAGAATTGCCCGCAAACCCCGAGCAAAGGTCATATCAACCTTGGTGTTGACCTGGGTCTGACCGATGCCCGACAGGTTGTACTCGATAGGATCCTCGACAGTGAGGATGTTACGGGTACTGTCGTTGATTTCCTGCAGAGCGCCGTAAAGCGTTGTGGATTTACCGGAACCGGTCGGCCCGGTCACCAGCAGAATACCGTAAGGCTGGTGAATCAGACGGTGCAGCACTTTGAAGTCCCGCTCCGACATGCCAAGCGAAGAAAGCCGGAGCCGTCCTGCCTGTTTATCCAGCAGACGCAATACAATGCGCTCGCCGTTGGACGACGGCATGGTTGAAACCCGCAAATCGACTTCCCTGCCGGCCACGCGAAGTGAAATACGGCCATCCTGTGGAATGCGCTTCTCGGCAATGTCGAGCTTTGCCATAACCTTGATACGGGATACCAGCAGTGGCGCCAGGGCACGTTTGGGCTGAACAACTTCACGCAGTATGCCGTCGATCCGGAATCGCACCACCAGCCGTTTTTCATAGGTCTCAATGTGCACGTCAGAGGCGTTGGTGTTCACCGCTTCGGTGAGGATGGCGTTTATCAGCCGGATGATCGGCGCATCATCTTCCTGTTCCAGCAGATCCTCGGTTTCAGGAACGGAATCTGCCAGGCTCGCCAGATCCATATCGTCGCCGATACCCTCAACCATTTGCATCGCTTCGGCTGAATCGTTCTGATAAGCCGCGTTAAGGGCTTCATCAAAATTATCCGCAGCTATGGGCTCAAACCGTGCCCGACCACCACTAATTCTGTTCGCCTCGGCCAGCGCAGAAGGTGACGCGCCCGGGCGCACCAGAACCATCGCTGAGCCATCCGTATCACGGGTAAGAATCACGCCGTGCCGCTTTGCAAAAGTAAACGGCAAACGCCCGACCGGAGCATCCTGCGCCTGAATTTCGAGATCGTCGTTCACGAGAGTTTCCATATGTTCCTGTTGTCACCGAAATATACCGAGCGCAAAGGCTACCACACGTCACTATTGTACGCGGCGTCTATGTGAAGTTATCGGGAAAATTGAGGCATACGTCAAGCATGCCAGTCCCGTAAAATACTATTTTTGCGTCCTTTTTGGTCGAACAGGCCCGATAGGATTAGTATATTGGGAAATAGGAGCCCTGCACCACCGACTGGCCCGTCGAAAAGGACGATGATGAGATCTCCGGAACCCGACGGAACGAATGTCGCAACGCAGGGAACTTAGCCGCTTCTTTTCTGTAACATTGTCTAGACTGTTACCTTGCGGCAGTTGAAATGACAGAACGCAATACCGGACACTGAATCAGTGTCACGACAACTGAGGCCCGGTGTCGGTCGAGGTCGTGCAAACAGAACATATTGGTTTTCCGGTTCAACCCAGCCTGCCCGGTCCATGGATGACGCAGGAGAAAGCCATTTCCAATGGAGCTAAGTCCGCCAGATGACGGGTATCAAATCCAGGCTGCCACTCATTGCAGCCGTCGTGCTTGCTGTTGCCATGCTGATGTCTTTGGGTTGGCAGGTGTGGCAGTTTATGCAAAACGAGCAGCAGCGAGCGTTCGCTAATACCAACACCCGCACTGCTGAAGAAACGGTATCAGTGAGAGCGACGGCGCCGGTAGAGCTGCCATCCGTTAACCTGTTTGGCGATCCGGCGGGCAACGAGACGCCCGAGCCCATGTCGACCGAAAATCTGCCCGAAACCAATTTGCGGCTTTTCCTGCGGGGCGTCCTTGCCGGCGAAGAAGAAACCGTTGCCAGCGCGCTTATTGAAGGCTCCGATGCCCATACCGAAGTGTATCTCATCGGTGATGAGCTCCCAGGCAATGCCAGCCTGAAGGCTGTGCACGCCAACAGGGTCATTATTGAACGCAGCGGCAAACTGGAAAATCTTTACTTCCCCGACACCGACGACAAGTCCGGTATCAACCTGACGGGTAACGAGTCACAACCTCCGGTCAGGGCTGCAACACCTCCGCGACCCCAACCACAGGCGCAACCCGTCCGGTCGGCGCCGGCAGTCACCAGCGAGCGCCGTGATGAAATCCGGCAACGCCTCGAGGAATTGCGGCAAAGGCTACGCCAAAACAGCAACTGAGGATGCTGATGACACATATTCGGATCAGGCAAGGAATCAAGCTCGTTTGCCTGGCCCTTATGTTGGCCACATCAGCCGTTATTGCCATCGAACTCAGTGATCGCCTGCTCAATTATGTAGCGGAGAAATACGGCGAAGACGCCAAAAACCGCCTCACACAATGGCAAAAGCTTCAGACGATTGCGCAAAACGCGCCGGTTGACCGCCAACTGCGACTGGTCAATTCATTTTTCAACGAGCTGAACTTCGTCAATGACATTGAGCATTGGCACACTGAAGATTATTGGGCAACGCCGGTAGAGTTCCTTGCGACCAACGGTGGGGACTGCGAGGATTTCTCAATCGCCAAATACCTTACCCTGCGCGCCATGGGTGTGCCGGATGAGCAACTTCGTATCACCTACGTCAAGGCGCTCCAGCTGAACCAGGCGCATATGGTTCTCGCCTGGTACCCGACACCCACGGCTGATCCGTTAATACTCGATAATCTGATCAATGAGATACGGCCTGCGTCCGAGCGCAACGACCTGGAGCCGGTCTACAGCTTTAATGGTAAAGGGCTCTGGCTTCAGCAACTGAACAACAGCTCGAAACGTATTGGCGACGCCGACACCCTCTCCCGCTGGACCGACCTGAACGAGCGAATGATTGATACATTGCGTTGATTCTGTGGCACTTTGCCCCGTATCCTAAGACGTCTGACACATGTTGTGCCTTACCGAGCCTCATCAGTCTATCTTCCGGCACATTATGTTTGACAGCTCCCCGCCTTGATATTACCTTTACGTTAACGTCAACAATCAAAGTCTGACTATGTCTAATCTGAACGTACGCAAAACCTATTCAATCAGCGATCTCGCCAAAGAGTTCGATATTACTACTCGCACAATCCGGTTTTACGAAGAAGCCGGCATGATGACGCCCGAACGCGATGGTCAGACCCGGATTTATACCGATCAGGATCGGGTGAAGTTGAAGCTGATATTACGCGGCAAGCGGTTGGGGTTCAGCCTCGCGGAATCCCGCGATCTTATCAGTATGTATGGCTCAAATGCTGACAACATCAAACAACTCAATGCATTACATGAAAAAATTAAACAACAACGTGAAGCACTAGAGCAGCAAAAAGCTGATATTGAGGTGATGGAGAATGAGCTTGATGCGGCGGAAGATCGCTGCCTCGCGGCCATCAAGGAATTGACCGAAGCCTGACGGCTTCGCTCTCTTGGCAAATACCGAGCGATACAATCGGTATTTTCGCACCCACCTCTTCCTTTCGAACTACTCTATTAGCCAGGACACCAATCCGGGCAAAAGTTAAAACCGTTGTTGCCCGACGCGTGAGTCGCGTCTTTCTGCACCGCCTGCACAACAGGCGTTTTCAGATTCCTAATTTGACGTTTACGTAAAGATAAGCTGACTTAATAACCACAATACGGTCAATGCACCAGAGCGAGAACGATTATGAAAAGCCAATACACCTCCCTTCACTTCGGCCTCGGCGAAACCGCAGACATGCTGCGTGACCAGGTAAACCAGTTCGCGGCCGATCATATTGCACCGATCGCGGCAGATGTTGACCGCGAAAACCAGTTCCCGAATGCGCTCTGGCCGAAACTGGGCGAAATGGGCGTTCTGGGCATGACGGTCAGCGAGGAATACGGCGGAAGCGCCATGGGATACCTCGCCCACACGATCGCGATGGAAGAAATCAGCCGCGCATCAGCGAGTATTGGCCTGAGCTACGGCGCGCATTCCAACCTCTGTGTAAATCAGATTTTCCGCAACGGCACCGATGAGCAAAAAGCCCGCTATCTGCCCAAACTCGTCAGCGGTGAACATATCGGCGCCCTCGCGATGAGCGAGCCCAACGCCGGTTCCGACGTGGTTAGCATGAAACTGCGCGCAGATAAAAAAGGCGACCGTTACATTCTGAACGGCAGCAAGATGTGGATCACCAATGGCCCCGACGCCAACACCTACGTGATCTACGCCAAGACCGACTCCAGCAAAGGCCCTCACGGCATTACTGCTTTTATCGTGGAACGTGACTGGAAAGGTTTTTCCCAGGGACCGAAGCTGGACAAACTCGGTATGCGAGGCTCGAATACCAGCGAGCTGATTTTTGAAGATGTCGAAGTGCCTGAAGAGAATATTCTGGGTGGCGAGAACAAGGGCGTCAAAGTGCTGATGTCCGGTCTTGATTACGAACGTGTTGTGCTCTCCGGTGGCCCTGTCGGCATCATGCAGGCTTGCCTGGATGTCGTGGTTCCCTATGTGCACGAGCGCAAACAATTCGATCAACCTATCGGCGAATTCCAGCTTATCCAGGGCAAACTCGCCGATATGTACACCGAAGTAGCCGCTTGTCGCGCTTATCTTTACGCCGTCGCCCAGGCTTGCGACCGCGGTGAAACGACCCGCAAGGACGCCGCTGGCGTTATTCTCTACACCTCTGACAGAGCCACGAAAATGGCACTTGAGGCCATCCAGATTCTCGGCGGCAACGGCTATATAAACGAATACCCCACCGGTCGCTTGCTGCGTGATGCCAAGCTTTACGAGATTGGTGCCGGCACTCAGGAAGTGCGCCGGATGCTGATTGGTCGCGAACTGTTCAACGAATCACGGTAACCCGATATGGCCATTATTCATTCTCAGGTTCAGATTCATTCAGACGAATTCGCTGAGCGTAAAAAGGCGATGCAGGCCCTTTGCGAAGACCGCAAAGCCCGCTTTACCGAAATTGCGCGTGGCGGCGGCGAGCAGGCGCAGAAACGGCATACAGACCGAGGCAAGTTGCTGCCTCGGGATCGTATTCAGCGTTTGCTTGATCCCGGCTCTCCTTTTCTGGAAATCGGTGCTTTTGCCGCAAATGAGGTATACGACGAAGACGTGCCCGCAGCCGGCGTCGTGGCGGGCATCGGTCGCGTACATGGCATTGAATGCATGATCGTGGCAAACGATTCCACCGTGAAGGGTGGCACCTACTACCCGCTGACCGTCAAGAAACACATTCGGGCCCAGACGATTGCCGAAGAGAACCACCTGCCCTGTATCTATCTGGTCGATTCGGGCGGCGCCAACCTGCCCCGCCAGGATGAAGTCTTCCCGGATTACGAAGATTTCGGCCATATTTTCTACCGCCAGGCCAACATGTCCGCCAAAGGCATTGCCCAGATCGCCGTGGTGCTTGGGCTATGTACCGCCGGTGGTGCCTATGTGCCAGCGATGGCTGACGAAAGCATTATGGTGCGCGAGCAAAGCTCCATTTTCCTCGCAGGGCCTCCGCTGGTTAAAGCAGCTACGGGCGAAACAGTCAGCGCAGAAGAGCTTGGTGGTGCCGACGTTCACACCAGCATTTCCGGTGTGGCGGACCATTTCGCAAACACTGAATCTGAAGCTCTTGAGCGGGCGCGTCGCTGCATTGCCAATCTGAATTATCAACGCCCCGATGCCGTCAAGCGCAAGCCATCTGTAGAACCACTCTATTCTCCGGACGAGCTTTACGGTGTTGTTCCCAGCGATTTGCGTACCCCTTATGACGTGCACGAAGTCATCGCCCGCCTGGTGGACGGTTCCGAATTCGATGAGTTCAAGTCGCGTTACGGTGCAAGCCTGGTGTGCGGCTTTGCCCATCTTTACGGCATGCCTGTCGGCATCATCGCCAACAACGGCATCCTGTTTTCAGAGTCGGCCCAGAAAGGTGCGCACTTTGTCGAGCTCTGCTGTCAGCGTGGTATCCCGCTTATCTTCCTGCAGAACATCACCGGCTTTATGGTCGGCAAGGAAGCGGAGCACGACGGGATTGCCAAGCACGGCGCCAAACTCGTGACGGCTGTTGCCTGTGCTCGAGTGCCGAAGCTGACCGTGATCATTGGCGGCAGCTTTGGCGCTGGAAACTACGGCATGTGCGGCAGAGCCTACAAACCTCGATTCCTTTGGATGTGGCCCAACGCCCGCATCGCGGTAATGGGCGGTGAGCAGGCTGCGGGTGTGCTTGCTGACGTCAAGCGATCCGGCAAGGAAAGGCGCGGCGAAAGCTGGAGCGAAGCAGACGAGCAGGCATTCAAACAGCCAATTGTTGATCAGTTTGCGCGCCAGTCAGACCCCTACTACGCCAGCGCCCGACTTTGGGATGATGGCGTAATTGATCCGGCGGATACCCGCCGGGTGCTTGGGCTGAGCTTGTCCGCCGCACTGAACGCGCCGCCTGAAGAAACCCGTTTCGGCCTGTTCCGGATGTGATCCAGGAGACACTCATGACTGATCAAACTGTATTGAGCAACACCGATCATCGCGGCGTCACCCGAATCACGCTGAACCGGGCTGACAAAAGCAACGCGTTCAATGCCGACGTGATGACCGCACTGATAAAAGCACTGACCAATGCCGACAAAAGCAGCGCCACTCGCGTTGTTGTCTTGCAAGGCGAAGGCAAACATTTTTCTGCCGGTGCTGACCTGAATTACATGAAAGCAACCGCAGCACTGAGCCGTGATGAAAACATTGAGGATGCCGAAAACCTCGCGCGGCTGATGCAAACCCTCGACCAACTCAGCAAACCCACCATCGCCCGCATACAAGGTGCGGCTTTCGGCGGAGCATTGGGCCTGATCTGTGCCTGCGATATTGCGGTTGCCGCTGATAATGCGCGCTTTTGTCTCAGCGAGGCCAGACTTGGACTGGCCCCTGCCGCAATCGGGCCATATGTGGTGCGTGTTCTGGGTGCGCGTCAGGCACGCCGGTACTTCCTGACCACGGAAGAAATACCGGCGCACCAGGCGCTCACGCTCGGTCTTGTGCATGAAGTCACCGGCGTCGATACGCTGGACGACACTGTTGACATGCTTGTTGATCGACTGCTTAAAAACGGCCCCGTAGCCCTTGATGCCTGCAAGTCACTGGTCGCTCGCGCCATCGATAACCAGCCCGATGCCGACTTGATCCGCTATACCGCAGAGTTGATTGCAGAACTGCGAACCGGCCCAGAGGGTCAGGAGGGCTTACAAGCCTTTCTGGACAAGCGTAAACCCAATTGGATTCAGGACTCTTCAAGATGACCACAATCGCCATCAAAACCCTCCTGATTGCCAACCGGGGCGAAATCGCCCTGCGCGTCATGCGTACGGCTCAGGCATCAGGTATTCATTGCGTTGCAGTGTATTCAGAAGCCGATAGCACTGCGCCATTCGTGCTGCAGGCGGACACCGCTATTTGTATCGGGCCGGCAGCAGCCACAGAAAGTTATCTGAAGGTGGATGCCATTCTTCAGGCTGCGCGGGACACCCGAGCGGACGCCATTCATCCCGGCTACGGATTCCTTTCGGAAAACACGACCCTGGCCAGCCAGTGCGAAGCTGAGGGCATTCTGTTTGTTGGCCCTCCGGCCGATGCGATTGCCTCGATGGGTTCTAAGAGTGCGGCCAAAGCTTTGATCGATAAAGCCGGCGTTCCTCTGGTACCCGGCTACCACGGCGACGAACAAACCGCTGAACGCTTTCGAACCGAAGCCGAAAAGACCGGCTTTCCATTGTTGATCAAGGCCAGCGCCGGTGGTGGTGGCAAAGGCATGCGGGTTGTCCGCGACATGTCCGAGCTCGATGATGCCATCGCAGGTGCCCAGCGTGAGGCCCAATCAAGCTTTGGTGATGCACACCTGTTGATGGAGCGCTACCTTGAAACACCGCGCCACGTAGAGGTTCAGGTGCTCTTTGATACTCAGGGCAACGGCCGCTATCTGTTTGACCGGGACTGCTCGGTGCAGCGCCGGCACCAGAAAATAATCGAGGAAGCCCCTGCCCCCGGTATTCCGGACAATGTGCGCAAAGCGATGGGCGAAGCCGCCGTGCGCTGTGGCGAAGCCATCGGTTATGTAGGCGCCGGAACCGTTGAGTTCCTGTACGAATCCAGCGGCGAGTTCTTCTTCATGGAGATGAACACCCGCCTGCAGGTCGAGCACCCGGTAACTGAAATGATTACCGGACTGGACCTGGTGGACTGGCAGCTTAAAGTCGCCGAGGGACAAGCCCTGCCCTGGGCACAGGAAGACCTGCGCTGCCACGGGCACGCCATGGAAGCGCGGGTATACGCTGAGGATCCTGACAACGACTTTCTGCCCGTCACAGGCACCTTGCACCACCTGCGGGAGCCCTCAGGGCTTGCCAATGTACGTGTGGATTCCGGCGTAGCAGAGGGTCAGGAAATTACTCCATGGTACGACCCGATGCTGGCCAAGGTCATCGCCTGGGGCGAAGACCGCGATAAAGCACGCCAACAGCTTTTAGCCGCCCTTGCTGACTACAACGTGATGGGCGTCACTCTGAATATCGATTTTGTCAGCCGGGTACTCAAGCATCCGGCGTTTGCCGGTGCTGACCTCACCACTCACTTTATTGAGCAGTACGAAAGTGAACTGGGTGAAAGCCCCTTCTCTGTGCAGGAAAAGTTGGCGCTCAGCTGGCTGTCGTGGCAGCAGTCAACCCGCGCGATGGTTGATGATACCGATAGCCCCTGGGCGCATTCCGACAGCTTCAGACTCGGCGGTCCCGCTCAGCAACGCTGCGAAATCCGACTCGCAGGCGAAGACCACAGTTTCCAGTATCAGTTGACCGGCAACATGCAGGCGATTTTGACGTTTGCAGCGGAAGGCAAAACTGAAGAAGTGAACCTCAGCTGGGTAAGCCGCGATGTCGGCTCATCACTCACAGTGCGGCTTGGCTCAAAGCGCGTGCGCCTTGCTTTGGCTGAACACGGCGAAAAACTGGGTGTCTTCGCCGATGCCTGTCACTGGATTGCACTGGTCAATCACCCCGAAGAACAAGGCGATGACGCGGCGTCAGACGGCAAGCTTGCGGCACCGATGCACGGTCGTGTCACTGCTGTTTCCTGTGCAGCCGGTGACACCGTCAAGGCCGGCGCATCGCTGGTGGTCATGGAAGCAATGAAGATGGAGCATGCGCTCAAGGCACCTGCGGACGGTCGTATTATCGCCGTGCACTGCGGTGTTGATGACAGCGTGTCTTCAGGTCAGATTCTCGTGGAATTTGAGGCGGGAGATGAATCATGAGCAGAGATAACGTCACCCTCGTTGAAGTGGGTTTACGGGACGGTTTGCAGAACGAATCCACCCCGGTATCTGCCAGCGTTCGCGCTGACTGGTACAACGCCCTGGCAGATGCGGGCCTTCGCCGCATTGAAGCCGGGAGTTTTGTATCACCGCGTTGGGTTCCCCAGATGGCAAACACTGACGATGTCATGCGGCAGATCAGGCGCGATGCTAAGCTATCCGCTGAAGTATTGGTACCTAACCTGAAAGGCCTTGAAGGTGCCCTTGCTTCGGATGCAGACGTCATTGCGGTTTTCACTGCGGCATCGGAAAGTTTCAATCAGAAAAACATCAATTGCTCCATTGCTGAAAGCCTTGAACGCTTCCAACCCGTCATTGCGGGCGCCAAGCAGGCTGGCAAGCGCGTTCGCGCCTATGTTTCCTGTGTGGTCGGCTGCCCCTATGAAGGCCCCATTGCACCGGCACAGGTTGCACGCGTGGTGGAGCAGCTACTGGCAATCGGTGCAGACGAAATATCCCTTGGCGATACCATCGGCGTCGCCCGCCCGAAAGAGATCCACGCACTGCTCGATGCCACCTTGCCGTTGCTACCGACAAACAAACTCGCCCTGCACTGCCACGATACCCGAGGCCAGGCGATCGCCAACATCTACGCCTCGCTGGAGCGGGGTATCCGCACCTTCGACAGTGCCGTGGCCGGCCTGGGCGGTTGCCCTTACGCAAAAGGGGCAACCGGCAATGTTGCGACTGAAGATGTGCTTTACTTGCTGGAGGGCGAAGGTTTCGATACCGGCGTTGATCTTGACGCGGTGGCCCGCTTGGGTGACACCATCTGCAAGACACTCGATCGTGCCAATCCATCGCGGGTCGGCCGCGCCCTCACCTCCTGCTAATTCATAATCAGAACGGTTGAAATGATGAGCGATTCTTTACTCTGGAAGCCAACACCCGAACGCATCGCCGGCACACAGCTGACCCTGTTCGAAAACAGGCTTCGTGACAGTTTTCCCGATATCAAACCCGGGTATCAGGGGCTGCACGACTGGAGCGTTCATCATGCCGACGATTTCTGGCAGGCGCTGGTAGACGATTTATGTATCGTCGGCGACTGGACCGGCCCTGTGTCGGCAGAGACGTCTGAAGTGGTCGGACGCCGCTTCTTTCCCGAGTCCCGGCTCAATTTCGCCGAGAACATGTTGGCTCGGGGCAACCCTGAATCCCTGGCGATCATTGAGCACCGTGAGGATGGACGTCGCCGGCAGGTGACCTATGAAACCTTGCGTCGGCAATCACAAGCGCTGGCCGGATTTCTGAAAGAGCAAGGTGTCGAAAGCGGCGATCGCGTCGCCGGTTTTGTGCCGAACGGTATCGAAGCAGTGGTCGGTATGCTGGCAGCGAGTCAGTTGGGAGCCGTCTGGTCATCCTGCTCGCCCGATTTCGGTGTAAACGGCGTGATTGACCGGTTTGGCCAGATCAAGCCCAAAGTCCTCATCGCGATTGATGGCTACTGCTATAACGGCAAGACAATCGATACGCGCCAGCGCGTTCAGGACATCGTCAGTTCGCTGCCAACCCTGAAGCGATTGATCCGAATCCACAACGCCGACAGCTGCCCCTGGGGCGGTGACGTGGAAGGCCTCGATTGGGAAGAAGCCATCCTGCATGCGCCGGAAACCCACTATAAACGCATGCCGTTCAACGATCCGCTCTATATCCTCTACTCGTCGGGCACCACCGGTGTACCGAAGTGTATCGTTCATGGCATCGGCGGCACACTGATTCAGCATCTTAAAGAACTGTCTCTCAATACCGATGTGCGCCCCGGCGACCGGATGTTCTACTACACCACCTGTGGCTGGATGATGTGGAACTGGCTGGTCAGCAGCCTGGGCCTCGGCGCGACCCTGATTCTGTTCGACGGCTCACCCTTTTCGCCCACGCCGTCGATCCTCTGGGATATCGCAGAAAAGGAAAATATCCGCATCTTCGGCGCCAGCGCGAAGTACTATGCGGCCTGTGAGCAAGAAGGCCTCTCGCCCGGCAAGAGCCACAACCTCGGAACGCTCGATGCTCTGCTTTCCACCGGCAGCCCGCTGTCTCACGAGAGTTTCGATTACCTCTACCGGGAAGTGAAATCCGACGTCTGCGTATCCAGTATTTCCGGCGGTACCGATGTGGTGTCCTGCTTTGCTCTGGGCTGCCCGAATTTGCCGGTTTACCGCGGCGAGCTGCAATGCCTGGGACTGGCGATGGATGTCGCGTTCGCTGACGATGACGGCAATCCGATGGCGACCGGCAAAGGTGAGTTGATCTGTCGTAACGCCTTCCCCGCCATGCCCGTCGGTTTTTGGGATGATCCGGGTCAGAACCGTTTCCGCGATGCCTATTTCAGCCGCTTCCCCGGCATTTGGGCCCATGGCGATTATGGCGAGCTCTGCCCTCATGAGGCGACGGATGAGCTGCCTGCACAGGTTGGCGCGATTATTCACGGACGATCTGACGCCACACTCAACCCCGGCGGCGTGCGCATCGGCACGGCCGAAATCTATCGACAGGTAGAAAAGGTGGAGTCGGTATTGGAAGCCCTGGCCATCGGGCAGCAATGGCAAGGCGATGTGCGGGTAGTGCTGTTTGTACGATTGCGTGAAGGCGTCACTCTGGATGACGCTCTGATTAAAATTATCCGCGACACCATCCGCAGCAATACCACGCCGAGACACGTCCCTGCGCGGATTATTCAGGTGCCCGATATCCCCCGCACAATCAGTGGTAAGATCGTCGAACTGGCCGTACGTAATGTGGTCCACGGTGAGCCCGTCAAGAATCAGGACGCGCTGGCCAACCCTGAAGCATTACGTCATTTTGACAATCTTCCGGAGCTCCAGTAGTCAGGGAGTTCCTGATCAGGTCTATTGAAGGCGCGCTCTCCCACCATGACCAATACCACAGGCTTTACCCTCAAGGAGCTTTCCGATCTTTCGGAAAGCTCCCTGCTGACATTGCTCGATCACATCTGTGAGGGCAGCATCATCGTTGATGATCGGGCCCGTATCCTGTTTATCAGTGACAAATACCGGAAAGTGCTGGGTATTGACCGCAAGCTGGCTGCCAAAGGTATGCCGGTTGAAGAGCTGATCCCCAACAGCATGATGCGCCAGGTGGTCAATAATGGTCAGCCGATTCTTTTGGATCTGCTTCGTGCCCGGGAAACCTGGATGGTGGTCACCCGCATCCCGATACGGGATCAGGCAGACAAGGTCATCGGTGGTATTGGTTTTGTGTTCTACAAGGACATGGACTACCTCAAGGCGTTCGTCGACAAGTACGGCCGCCTCAGAGGCCTTCCCACCACCGCCGAACAGCAACTCGCCAGCATGCGCGATACCAAATATACCTTTGCCGACTATATCGGCCAGAGCGAGCCGGTGGAGCGCCTGTTGCAACGCGCCCGCAGAGCTGCGGAGCTGGATACTACCGTGCTGTTGCTGGGCGAAACCGGCACCGGCAAAGAAGTGCTCGCCCATGCAATCCATCACGCCTCAGTCCGCACTGATCGCCCTTTTGTCGGGATCAATATGGCGGCAGTGCCAGATAACCTGATGGAGGCTGAGTTCTTCGGCGTCGCGCCCGGCGCCTATACGGGTGCAGATAAAAAAGGGCGCAAAGGCAAATTGCAGCTAGCAGACAAAGGCACGCTGTTTCTCGACGAAGTCGGCGATCTTCCCCACAGCTTGCAAAGTAAGCTGCTGAGGGTGTTGCAGGAACAGGAGTTCGAGCCGCTGGGGTCGAACGATGTGATCCGTGTTGATGTCAGAATCATCGCGGCTACCAGCCGGGATCTCAAGGCCATGGTAGAAACCGGTGATTTTCGCGCCGACCTGTATTATCGCCTCAATGTGCTGCCAATCGAAGTGCCGCCTCTACGGGATCGTGTAGACGATATCGAACTTCTGGCCGATGCGATGATTCGTAAAATCGCCCACGGATTAGGCGTGTCCCGGAAGTGGCTGGACGCAGATGCACTCGCCTACCTGAAAGCACATGACTGGCCCGGTAACGTACGGGAGCTCCAGAACATGCTTGAGCGCACATTCATCTTCTCCCAAAGCTCAACACTGAGTGCCGAAGAGTTCCATTCGCCATCGATGGACCGCCCGACAGAAGCGGCAGCGCCGGCTATTGAGCCTCTTCAGAGCATTGTTGCCAAAGCTGAAAGTGACGGCATTCGCAAAGCGCTGGAGTTAACCGACAACAACCGTTCCCAGGCGGCCAGGGCTCTCGGTATTTCCCGCGCCAACCTGTATGAAAAGATGGCGCGCTACGGGCTCTAAAGCAAAAAACAGGTGTCCGGAATACAAGACAGTGTCTGAATAATCAGACGCCTGATTGACGTAGCGTCATCCCCTCTCACTTCGTATTAACCGAGACAACTGTCTTTATATCCAGACAGTTGTTTTTATCCTATCTCTCAAACATCTTTCTATCCAATTGAATATAAACGACTTTGTTTATCTGGCATGAGACTTGTGTATGTGTGGGTGCAGATTAACCACTGCCACACAAAAACAATAGAGGTCTCAAAATGACAAACAGCCGAAAAGCGCTCGCCCTGATTTCCGCCTGCGGTCTGGTCGCAGCCACCATCTCAACCCCTTCCTTTGCAGAGGAAAAAATCCGCTGGAAAATGCAGGCAGCCTACGGAAGTAACCTTCCAGCGCTGGGAGATGTCATTCCCGGTGTACTCGAAGACTTGAAAGAAGCGACCGACGGCCGGGTGTTCATCAAACACTACGAGCCCAACAAACTTGTCCCTACCCTGAATATCACTGATGCCGTGCGCACCGGAAAGCTTGACGCCGGCTACACCTGGATCGGCTACGATCAGGGCAAAATCCCGTCTTCCGTTCTGTTTTCAGCGGTGCCGTTTGGTATGGAGCCTTGGGAATACATGGCCTGGTGGTATGACGGTGAAGGCCAGAAGCTCGCTGAAGACGTGTACGAAAAAAATAATGTCCACCCCGTACTGTGCGGCCTGACGGGCCCTGAAACCGGCGGCTGGTTCAACAAGGAAATTAACAGCCTTGAGGATATCAAGGGCCTGAAAATCCGCTATGCCGGCATCGGCGGTCGTATTCTTCAGGAACTCGGCGCATCCGTGACCGTATTGCCCGGTGGTGAGATCTTCCAGGCACTTGAGAAAGGCGCAATCGATGCATCGGAATTCTCGCTGCCAACCGTAGACAAGCAACTGGGCTTCAACCGTGTCGCGAAGTACAACTACTTCCCGGGCTGGCATCAGCCGTTTGCTGCGTTCCACCTGATCGTCAACAAGGAAAAATGGGACGAAATCAGCGACGCCGACAAGAAACTCATCGACCTGACCTGTCAGGCGGCTGTCGCTCGCAACCTGTCCCGCAGCGAGGCCTTCCAAGGCCAGGCCATCAAGTATCTTGAAGAGAACGGTGCCGAAACCCGCAAGCTGCCCGAGCCAGTACTACGCGAATTGGAGAAAGTAACCCAGACCGTGCTGCAAAGCGAAGCAGACAAAGACGCGGACTTCTCCAAAGTCTGGGAAAGCCAGAAAGCATTCCAGGACCAGTATCAGGTCTGGCAGGATCTTGGCTATCTTCCGCGGGACTTCTAAACCCGTCGCCCCGCACCAGTCCTGAACCTGGTAATTCCAATCTTTCCGCATGAATGAACGCTGGCCCTGCGGGGCCAGCCTTTCGCCTGTATCCGGAGATAATAATGACGGCTTCGTCCTCAACCGATCGGCCAGAACTCGAGCCGGCACCGCAGGGGCTTTCTGGCGAGTCATTGCCCCACACTGCAATATCGCGTGCACTCGACGGCCTTATCCAACGTATTGGTGCTGCGAGCGCCTGGCTCTGGCCCATTCTGATGCTGGTGATTATCACCAATGTCGTTTCACGTTACGCCTTCAGCGAAGGCTTTATCGAGCTCGAGGAGCTGCAATGGCACATCTACTCGGCCGGGTTTCTGATTGCCCTGTCGTACGCACTGCTACTCGATAGTCATGTGCGCGTCGATCTGGTTCGGGAACGCATCAGCTATCGCAAACAGGCGGTTATCGAACTGCTTGGCATACTCCTGCTGCTTGGGCCTTTCATCGGCATGCTGCTTTATTTTGCGGTGCCCTACGTTATTGATTCGTGGACGATGAACGAAGTGTCGTCTGCACCCGGCGGCCTCTCATCCCGCTGGATTGTGAAAAGCGCACTGCCGCTGGGTCTGACGCTCGTTCTTGTAGCGGCCTTCTCACGCCTGACTCGCCTGCTGGCCTTTCTGCTATCGCCGGAGGTGAAGCATGGAAATTAATGAAATTCTCGCGGCCTGTATGTTCGGGTCGTTCATCCTGCTGATCTTCAGCGGTTTCCCGATCGCCTGGGTTCTCGGTGGCATTGCCGTCGTGTTTACCGGCATCGCCCTGTTGTCTGACCTGTATCTCGATACCTTTATCGCGATGGACTGGAGCTACTTCTCGCTGACCATTGAGCGCATATGGGGCACGATGAGCAGCTGGGTACTGGTCGCCATTCCCATGTTTGTGTTTATGGGCCAGATGCTGGACCGGTCCGGCATGGCGGAGAAGCTGATGCTCAACGTCTCGCGCCTTTTCGGACGTCTTAACGGCGGTACCGCTATCGCGGTCGTGATTATCGGCCTTCTTCTGGCGGCTTCGACCGGCATTGTGGGCGCCTCTGTCGCCTTGCTGACGCTCCTCGCTGTCCCTGTCATGCTGAAGCGGGAATACCAGCCAGAGCTGGCTGTGGGCACCGTGTGCGCCGTTGGCACACTGGGCATCCTGATGCCGCCCTCGATCATGCTCGTGATGATGGCCGATCAGCTGGCGATGTCGGTCGGTGATCTGTTTATGGGCGCCGTCTTCCCCAGCGCGTTACTGGGCGTAGTATTCGTGCTCTATATCGTTATCCGCGGCAAGCTCCAGCCCCACGTTGCGCCGGCAGGGGACGACGCCGAGCCGGTAACCTTTGGTATTGTTCTCGACGCTATCAAATCGATACTGCCGCCTGCATTCCTTATTCTCGCAGTCCTGGGCAGCATCTTTGCCGGCATTGCGACCCCCACTGAGGCTTCAGGTGTTGGCGCGTTCGGTGCCACCCTGCTCGCGCTGACCAACAAGCGGCTTAACCTTGATGTCATGCGGGATGTTTGCCGCGAAACGAGCAAAACCACCGCGTTCATATTCGCGTTGCTGATTGGCGCGACTGCGTTTTCATTGGTCCTGCGCGGCCTTGGCGGCGATGAGATGATCGAGTCTGCCCTGCATAACCTGCCGTTCGGACCTGCAGGTATCGTGATCTGTATCCTGCTGCTCACCTTCCTGCTCGGTTTTGTGCTCGACTGGATCGAAATCACGCTGATTATTCTGCCGCTGGTTGCGCCGGTTATTCACGCGCTGGGATTCGATCTGGTGTGGTTCACCGTGCTCTTCGCTGTTTGTTTGCAGACATCGTTCCTAACGCCGCCGGTGGGCTTCGCTTTGTTCTATTGTAAAGGTGTAGCGCCGAAATCAATCGGTGTGAAAACACTCTACAAAGGCGTTATGCCCTTTATCCTGCTTCAGGTAACGGTATTGGCCATCATCTTTATCTGGCCGGATATCGTGACATGGCTGCCAACCCAAGCCTACGGCGGCCAATAAGGAGAACAAGAATGTCACATTCCAAATTGCTGACTCCCGAGGCTGCTGCTGAGTGCGTACCGGATAACGCCACACTTGCGACCGGCGGATTTGTCGGCATCGGCTTTTCCGAAACGCTGGCCCGGGCGCTGAAAGAGCGATTCCTTGCCACCGGCTATCCGCGCAATCTGACGTTGGTTTATGCCGCAGGGCAAGGCGATGGCAAAGACCGTGGCCTGAATAACCTGGCGCACGAAGGCCTGGTCAAGCGGGTAATTGGCGGCCATTGGGGGCTTGTCCCGAAACTTGGCACCCTTGCCTGCGAAAACCGGATCGAAGCTTACAATCTGCCCCAGGGCGTGATTGCACAGCTCTATCGGGATATTGCAGCAGGCAAGCCTGGCATGCTGACCCATGTCGGGCTGCACTCATTTGTCGACCCACGCCACGGCGGCGGGCGTATGAATGAGAAAACCACGGAAGAGCTGATTGAGGTCATGACTATCCGCGGGAACGAGTACCTGTTTTACCGGACCTTTCCGATTCAGGTCGCGTTTCTGCGCGGTACAACGGCGGATGCAAGGGGCAATATCACCATGGAACGCGAAGCGTTGCCGCTGGAGAGCCTGGCCATTGCTCAAGCCGTGCACAACTCCGGCGGCAAAGTGATTGTTCAAGTCGAACGCCTTACCGAGCGGCACCAGCTGCATCCCGAGCGGGTTCACATCCCCGGCATTCTGGTTGATCACATTGTTCTCGCCGCTGAAGGCGAACATTTGCAGACGTTTGCCGAGCCTTATAACCCGGCGTATACCAGCGAGATTCGCTTGCCTGCGCTGCAAGGCGGCGACCCACTGAATGTCCGCAAGTTAATCGGTCGCCGGGCCGCACGTCATCTTGTTCCCGGCGCAATCGTCAATCTCGGGATCGGCATGCCGGAGCTGGTAGCAGACGTAGCGGCGGAAGACGGGTTGCTGGATCAAATTACCCTGACCATCGAGCCCGGCGCCATTGGCGGTCGGCCTGCAGGAGGGCTCAGCTTCGGTGCGGCGGCAAACGCCGAGGCGATTATCGATCAACCTGCCCAGTTCGATTTCTACGACGGCGGCGGGCTTGATCAAGCCTATCTCGGAATGGCACAGGTGGATCGTTTCGGTAACGTCAATGTCAGCAAGTTCGGCACCCGGCTGTCAGGCGCGGGCGGCTTTATCAACATCAGCCAGAATGCCCGCGAAGTCTATTTCATGGGTACTTTTCAAGCGGGCAAGCAGGATATCCGGATCAGCGACGACGGGCTGAAAATCATTGCGAACGGCTCGGGCTGCAAGTTCGTGGCGGATGTCGAGCACCTGACGTTCAATGGGCGCTATGCGCTTGAGCGCGGCCAAAAGGTGTTTTACATCACTGAACGCTGCGTGTTCCAGCTCACCGCTGAAGGGCTTGAACTGGTGGAGATTGCACCGGGGCTTGATCTGGATCGGGATATTCTGGCGTTTATGGATTTTCGCCCTGCCATTTCCAGCAAACTGCATGTCACGGAAAGTAGCCTCTACAAACCCTGACTTCGGTTTTCCTTTAAACCACAAAAAAGGGCGCCAAATGGCGCCCTTTCTTAGTTGAATCAGCTTATTACAGAGCTTTCTTCAACTCTTCCTCAAGCTGAGGAACCGCTTCAAACAGGTCGGCAACCAGACCGTAGTCTGCAACCTGGAAGATCGGTGCTTCCTCATCCTTGTTGATCGCAACGATCACTTTGGAATCGGACATGCCTGCCAAGTGCTGAATCGCACCGGAAATACCAACCGCAACGTAAAGCTGCGGCGCAACGATCTTGCCGGTCTGACCGACCTGCATGTCGTTCGGTACGAAGCCGGCATCAACAGCTGCACGTGATGCGCCAACTGCCGCACCCAGCAGATCAGCAACCTGCTCCAGCATTTTGAAGTTTTCGCCGTTCTGCATGCCGCGGCCGCCAGAAATGACGATACCCGCGCTGGCCAGATCAGGACGATCAGATTCTGCAACCTGCTCGCTCACGAAACTTGAAACGCCCGCGTCCTGTACGTTGTCCAGTGCTTCAACAGCAGCAGAACCGCCTTCACCTGAAACAGGATCGAAACCAGTAGGACGAACAGTGACAACCTTGATGCTGTCGCTGCTCTTAACGGTTGCGATCGCGTTACCCGCATAGATCGGACGAACGAAAGTGTCTTCAGATTCAACACGCACGATGTCAGAAATCTGCGCAACGTCCAGCAGCGCAGCAACACGTGGCATGAAATCTTTTCCGGTAGTGCCGGCAGCCGCAAAAATGTGGCTGTAGCCTTTACCGAGATCGGCAACCAGCAGACCCAGGTTTTCACCCAGGAAGTGACCGTAAACAGCGTTGTCTGCTACCAGAACCTTGCTTACGCCTTCGATCTTGCCAGCGGCTTCGCCTACAGCGCCGCAGTTTTCGCCAGCAACCAGCACGTCGATATCGCCACCGACAGCTTTAGCCGCAGCCACGACGTTCAGAGTCGCCTGCTTCAGGCTGCTGTTGTCATGTTCAGCAATTACAAGGATGCTCATTTAGATCACCTTCGCTTCGTTCTTCAGTTTATCGACCAGCTCTGCAACATCTGCAACCTTGACGCCCGCTTGACGCGAGGCAGGTGCTTCTACTTTCAGAGTGGACAGACGCGGCGCCAGCTCAACACCAAGATCAGCCGGAGTCATACCGTCCAGCGGCTTCTTCTTGGCTTTCATGATGTTTGGCAGCGAAGCGTAACGTGGCTCGTTCAGACGCAGGTCGGTGGTTACAACCGCTGGAAGGTTCAGCGCAACAGTCGTCAGACCGCCGTCTACTTCCCGTGTAACGTTAACCTTGTCGCCTTCGACAACCACTTCTGAAGCGAATGTGCCCTGACCCATGCCTGTCAGTGCAGCAAGCATCTGACCGGTCTGGTTGTTATCAGTGTCGATGGACTGCTTGCCGAGGATAACCAGCTTGGGCTCTTCCTTTTCGACAACTGCTTTAAGCAGCTTGGCAGCTTCAAGAGACTGAACTTCTTCATCAGTCTCGATGTGAATACCACGGTCAGCGCCCAGCGCAAGTGCAGTACGGATCTGCTCCTGGCAAGCTTTGGCACCGATGGAAACCACAACGATCTCGGTTGCGACACCTTTCTCTTTCAGGCGAACCGCTTCTTCAACAGCGATTTCACAGAAAGGGTTCATCGCCATCTTGACGTTGGCAAGATCAACACCGGTGTTGTCCGGCTTGACGCGCACCTTTACGTTGTAGTCGATTACTCGTTTTACAGCGACCAGAACCTTCATAGATTCCTCGTTCTTCTACGATGGGTTTAATGACTCGCAATCAATAGCGCTCAAAATCGGCCTTGAAGCGCGCAAACGCTATCGATTCCTGTCGCATCGATTCGTCCGGAGACTCATCGCACGGTTTTATCGGGACATAGCACCTTTGGGTATTTGCAGGTAACTGCCAATCCCGACTGTCCCGTCAAACAGCATCCGCTGCATCGCAGATGCACGTTATTCCGAAGAGCGTTAGAATATCCGCCCTCGTCCAAAAGCGCCATAATACTGACGACAAAGCGCTGAGGGGTCAATAGCTGGACAGACGATGCACGTCCGTCAGTATCAGCACTGTAGTCGCACCAGAGCGCCGGAACAATGCCTGGCATGCCCCACTATCACGGGCACTCAGGACGCACATTACAATGCCATCACCCAGTGCAGATTTCAAACAAACGTTTGTTTGAATCGCGTGATGTTGTATCCTTTAAAGCTATTACGAAACCGGCTGACCAATGGAATAGTCGTTTACTCTAGCGAAATTCGTTAGCATTACAGTTCGCACAGCGATCATTGTATACCGCTCTGCGAACCAATAGTACCATTTGAATTGTTTTTTGATGACCGGAAGGCTGGTGATCACGCCCTGACCGGCAGCTAAATCCGGACAGTTTCTTTGCCTGCATCAACATGTATGGTAAAGAGTCGCAACGAAATTTTCGGCAACGTGCTTTTTGAGTCGGTGTCCGTTATCCGGTAACACAATAAAAGCCGTTATAAAGTAGAGAGAACAGGATTCTTCTTCGCTGCTTCAGAATGCGCGTCGAATCCCAATATCCATAAAGAAGTTTGAGGAGACCAACGTGGAACGCGAATCGATGGAATTTGATGTTCTGATCGTCGGCGCAGGTCCAGCAGGACTTTCTGCGGCCTGTCGCATCATGCAAATGGCACAAGAGTCCGGCGAAGAACTGACCGTTTGTGTTGTGGAGAAAGGCTCAGAAGTGGGCGCCCACATTCTCGCGGGCACTGTGTTCGAACCTACTGCGCTGAACGAACTGTTTCCTGACTGGAAAGAGAAAGGCGCGCCGCTGAACACACCGGTCACTCGCGATGATATTTTCCTGCTGCGCGGCAATGACTCGGCAACCAAAGTGCCCAACGCGTTTGTTCCCAAGAACATGCACAACCACGGCAACTACATCATCAGCCTTGGCAATCTTTGCCGCTGGCTGGCTGAGCAGGCCGAAGGCATGGGCGTAGAGGTGTATCCCGGTTTTGCTGCGGCTGAAACCATTATTGAAGATGGCCAGGTTAAAGGCATCATCACCGGCGACATGGGCGTTGCCCGTGACGGCAGTGAGAAAGACGGCTACATGCCAGGCATGGAACTGCGTGCCAAGTACACTCTGTTCACAGAAGGCTGCCGCGGACACCTGGGCAAGCGCCTGATTGCCGACTTCAAGCTTGATGAAGGTAAAGATCCCCAGCACTACGGCATTGGCATCAAAGAGCTGTGGGACATCGACCCTGCCAAACACGAGCCAGGACTGGTTGTACACACCACTGGCTGGCCTCTGAGCGAAAGCGGTTCTACCGGTGGCTCGTTCTTGTATCACCTCGAAAATGGCCAGGTTTATGTGGGTCTGATTACTGACCTGTCATACAGCAATCCGCACCTGAGCCCGTTCGGTGAGTTCCAGAAACTCAAGCTGCACCCTGAGATCAAAAAATACCTGGAAGGTGGCAAGCGCGTTTCTTACGGCGCTCGCGCACTCTCCAAGGGCGGTTTCAACTCACTGCCAAAAATGAGTTTCCCGGGCGGCTTACTGCTTGGTTGCGACGCCGGCACCATGAACTCATCCAAGATCAAGGGTTCTCACACCGCCATGAAGTCTGGCCTACTGGGCGCAGAAGCGGTATTTGAGGCGCTGAAGGCAGGCAAGTCCGGTGAAGAGATCACCACCTTCGCTGACCGCTTCAAAGACAGCTGGCTGTACAAGGAGTTGTTTGACGAGCGTAACTTTGGCCCGGCCATGCACAAGTTTGGCAATATCATGGGTGGCGCAGTGGCATTCTTCGAGCAGAACATTCTGCATCGCAGCCTGCCGTTCACGTTCCACGACACCACGCCTGACTATGCCACCATGAAACCGGCATCAGAGTGCAAGAAGATCGATTATCCAAAGCCGGACAACACGCTGACCTTTGATCGCCTGACGTCGGTGTTTGTCTCAAACACCAACCACTCTGAAGATCAGCCGGTTCACCTGAAGCTGACCGATCCCAATATTCCGATTGACGAGAACCTGCCCAAGTACGACGAACCGGCTCAGCGCTACTGCCCTGCCGGCGTATATGAGGTTGTCGAGAAGGATGACGGAAGCGGCAAGCGCTTCCAGATCAATGCTCAAAACTGTGTGCACTGTAAAACCTGTGACATCAAGGACCCTGCCCAGAACATCACCTGGGTGACGCCTGAAGGCGGCGGCGGTCCAAACTATCCGAATATGTAATCCGGATAGCACAGGAAAGGCGACCTTGCGGGGTCGCCTTTTTTATTGCCTGATAGTCGTGCTCTCTACTCTAATCCAACTCACAGCCCTGTAGAGGACGCTTATGCAGGGCAGACAGACACAAAAAAGGCGACCCCGGAGGATCGCCTTTTCATTTCTGTCGTCAGGCCACTCAAGTGCCCGGACAGAGGTCGCTCACCTTAGTGAACGTGACCGTGCTCAACTTCTTCATCCGTTGACTCACGCGCTTCAACAATCTCAACATCAAAGTTGAGTGTTTCGCCCGCAAGCGGATGGTTGGCATCAATGGTGACGGTTTCATCGTCAACTTCAACTACACGCACGACCTGTGGGCCGCCCGGAGTCTGCGCCTGGAACTGCATGCCAGGTTCGATGGTATCAACACCTTCGAAAGCTGTGCGTGGAACAGGCTGAATCAGCTCTTCGTTCTTTTCGCCATAGCCTTCAGCAGGAGCAACGGTTACTTTAACCTGATCGCCCGCGTTCTTCTCGGTCAACGCAGACTCAAGTCCGTTGATGATGTTCTGTGCACCTTCAAGATAGGTCAGTGGTTCACGACCTTCTACTCGTGAAGAGTCGAGCTCTTCGCCCTGCTCGTTGGTGAGGGTGTAATGAATGGTGACAACACGAGGTTGGGCCATGTGATCTCCTTGCGTATCGCAATGACTTTGAATTTGATGGCGATTGTGTCGGCAATCGAAAGTAGTCATGAACAGCGAAACTGAACAGAGGGACTGACGACCACCCATCCTCGTTACGAAGCAGCGCTCCAAAACAAGAGTGATAGCCACACAGCCTAACAAAGGTCAGACAATGTGTTCTACCGTAATTGGTGGTCGCTTTATGGCTTTTCAACCCCCGATTCAGGAATTCTCTGCCAATTTGAAGAAAACCCCGTTGCTCCACACCCCCAGACATCCGTTTTTGGCGTCATTAGCGGCTTCATCGGCTGATTCAACCGCCAACGCCGCCAAATCGTAGTAGGCTGCCGTGGTTAATCGCGCCTCCACACCATGTAGTACGTCGACAACGGGTCTGGGTTCGTCGCTATTGGGGTAATGCCCCATATGCAAGGGATGAGTATCGCCAACTATCACAGTTTCGCCTGTGTTTAACGTCAGCGTGATGACCTGGGACTTGTCTTCACCCATCACCTCGAGCCCATGGGCAAGGAGAGGTGCATCTTCAACCGAAATGCGCCATTTTTCTACTGGCGTGACGAGATAGTAGTGCCCGTCCTTTTCGCGCCGCAGTATGGTCGCAAAAAGCCTGACGATGGCTTCCCGCTTGATCGGGTTCCCTTTGAAAATCCAGCTGCCTTCCCTGCTGATGCGCAGATCCATATCCCCTGACAATTCGGGGTGCCATTTCTCGATCGGCGGGCGTCCATCAAAATCGGCTGTCGCCTTCTTGATCTGATCACTTAAACGTTGTGCTTCATCGTTCACAGGCTTCTCCTCCGGGTCATAATCCCCGTTGCCATTCCTGCCTCAGCGGCATGACATCCGGCTGCTCGATTGCCAATCTTACTTCCCGCAACAAACGATCCTTGTCGCGCCCCAGTGTACCCTTGAGTACCAGATAGTTTGATGCATGATCGCTGCGGAATACCGTGTTATCGAGCTCAAGGTGCTGGATAAAGGTTTCGATTTCACTGAAAAGTGCCGGCTGATCCAGCGGCTCAAACCCGCCACCAAAGCCCTCACGAAAACGCGCCTCGCCCTGGGGAAAGCTGACAACAAGCGTCGACAGAAAGTCCGGTTGCGTGTCGTTGCACAGCTGCGCGGTGTTGATCGCATGCTGCTCGGAAAGACGCTTGCCTCCCAAGCCGTTCAACACCATGACCGAACTCTTGATACCTGCAGCACGCATCTTCTGAAGGGCGCTTGCGGTCGATTCGGCCGTTTCACCCTTGTTAACCCGCTGCAGCACCTCGTCATCTCCGGACTCCATACCCACGTAGAGCATGTCGAGGCCAGCCGCTTTCAGCGCAACCATATCCTCAACCGACTTTTTGGCGAGATTGCGAGGCAGGCAATAGCTCGTCACCCGCTCGAGTCCGGGTAGATGTTCGCGTAATGCGCTCAGTACGCTCAATAACCGACGGGTCGGCAATACCATGGCGTCCCCATCTGCCAGAAAGACCTTCCGCACCTGTCCACCAAATCGCTCGCTTGCACGCAGGATATCAGCCAGTACGTCCTCATCTTTTCTGGCACGAAACTTTTTCTGGGGCTGAGTATACATTTCGCAAAAGGTGCAATTGTTCCAGGAGCACCCATTGGTCAACGGTAGGATCAGTGACCGTGCTTCACTCGGTGGCCGGAACACCGGCTCGATATACTCAATCGGAAATGACGACATCTATACCCTGTCTCCCTGCAAACAAGCGTCTGTGCTAGTGTTTCAATGAACAAGACTATGGGGCCGGCGCCCGCGGCTTTCAATCCCGAAAACATGGAGTGGCAGACGTTTTATGAATGACAACAACGGATTAGAGTCTGAATTTGATTTGGATCCTAATGTGAGTTATCTCAATCATGCGGCTGTTTCCCCCTGGCCACTCCAGGCAGCACGTGCCGTAGCGGACTTCGCGGCGGAGAATGCGCGTATCGGCGCACAGTACTATCCGGCCTGGATAGAAACCGAAACTCAACTTCGCGACAACCTCGCTCGTCTGATTAACGCGCCTTCTCCGGACGATATAGCGCTGGTCAAGAATACATCTGAAGCACTTTCATTTGTTGCCTACGGACTGGACTGGCAGGACGGCGACGAAATTATTATTTCCGATCAGGAGTTTCCATCAAACCGCATTGTATGGGAATCGCTGGCCGACAAGGGTGTCATTGTGCGAGAGGTAGCGCTTTCAGCTGGAAGCGACAGCGAGGACGCAATCATTGCTGCCATGGGCCCTCGCACGCGCTTGCTGGCTATAAGCTCGGTTCAGTACGGCACGGGCTACCGGATTGACGTCGCGAAGCTGGGGCAAGCGTGCAGATCACGCGATGTTCTGTTCTGTGTCGACGCAATCCAGAGTATCGGCGCCTTACCGCTTGATGTTCAGGCGATGCAGATCGATTTCACTATGGCCGATGGTCATAAATGGCTGTTGGGGCCGGAAGGATTGGGCGTATTTTACGTCAGGCCTGAACTGCGCAATCAGCTCAAACTCAGCGAGTACGGCTGGCACATGATTGAAAAACGCGGGGATTTCAGCCAGCGGGACTGGACCATTGCAAACAGCGCTGTCCGGTTTGAGTGTGGCAGCCCGAACATGCTGGCAGCCCATGCCCTTGAAGCCAGCACCGCCCTGCTCCTGAAGGTTGGAATAGATCAGGTATCAGCATTGATTCAATCGAAGGTGGACTATCTTGCAGCGCAGCTCAAAACCATTGCCGGTGTCGAGCTGCTGAGCTCAAGAGACCCTTCACGAAGCTCCGGCATTCTGACCTTTCGGGTCAAGGGGCAGGATTCGCAGGCTCTGTATACGGCACTCATGAAAGCCAACGTGGTATGCGCCTGCCGGGGCGGCGGCGTGCGATTTTCACCGCATTACTACACGCCTGAGAGCGCACTGGATCTGGCTATTTCGAGACTAAAGAGCTGCCTGGAGTAGCGGGTGGCCATTCAGCGTCAGGCAATGAACTGTGATTTTAGATCACCGCACCCCGGACCAACGATAGGCAAATCAATCACCACCGCCTGACTGGTCATAAAGGGAATACCGCGACGATGGCCATCAACCAGCAGCGTTGATAACGCCCCCACTAATGGCATATGGGAGACGATCATCAGCGTCTGCGCCGGATCTGAAAGCTGCAAAAGTGCATCGAGACAAAGCCCGGGGTCATCGTCGGGTGTAATAAAGGATTGGGTATCGACTGCCCGGATATTCAATACTTCAGAGACGATTCCTGCCGTTTGCTGCGCTCTCACCAATGGGCTGCACCAAATGACAGAGGGGCTCCACTTCGACTCGGCAATATCCCGTGCCACTTTAGCGGAAGCCATTCGCCCGGCTTCGGTAAGTTCACGCTCCTGATCCAGCGTATGCCAACCTGCTTCTCCATGCCGCATTACAATCAGCTTCACGATATCGCCCTCTGAATCCATCCGGATTGCAATTATATCAATACGTTATCATGAATTTGTGCGAGGAAGTATGAAGTCCACATCCGAGTTCTGGACAGCCATCATCAGCCCCTTGATTACCGTACCTATGTCTTCGTTTCCATACAGAATATCGTAGAGCCCGCCAACAAGCGGCATGGGCACATCCATTTCTTCACATTTTTCCTTGGTCAGAAGCAAGGTGCGAATACCCTCTGCCACCTGCCCCAACTCCGCAACGGCATCATCCAACTTCTTGCCCTGGCCCACTGCATAACCAATGCGAAAGTTACGGCTCTTGGAGGATGTGCAGGTAACAATGAGATCGCCAACGCCCGCCAGCCCCATAAAGGTCATGGGATTGGCACCCAGCGCAACGGCGAAGCGGCTCATTTCTGCAAGACTGCGGGTTATCAGCATGGATCTGGCGTTTTCTCCCAGGTTCAGAGCTGATGCCAGTCCAGCGACGATCGCATAGATATTCTTTAATGCGCCGGCGAGTTCAACGCCATACACATCGACATTGGCATACACCCGAAAGTAGCGGCAACCCAACAGAGACTGGGTCAGCGTGCGTACATCCGGTTCGGTGGAGGCAATAACGCTTGCTGTGAGGTCTCTGGCTGCAATCTCGGATGCCAGGTTAGGCCCGCTCAGCACACCGATCCGCGTCTGCGGAATTTCTTCCTGCAGGATCTCGCTCATCAGCTTGAAGCCGTCTTTCTCAATACCCTTGGTCAGACTCACAACCGCCTGCCCCGCCTCAAATGCCGAGGCGTGCTCGCGAATGACCGAGCGAAACGCCTTACTGGGGATGGCGACGAATACCGCCTCGGCGCCCTGCACTGCCTCTCGGAAATCAGCGGTAGGCAGCACATCACCTTCTAATTTTACGTCCGGCATATAGCGGGCGTTGATACGAGTGTCGCGCACCTCAGCTACCTGTGACTCGTTGCGCATCCAGAACCGGACACTATGGCCGTTTTCTGCAAGCACCTTGGTCATTGCGGTACCAAAACTGCCACCGCCGAGTACAGCAACCTGTCGGCTTACCGTTTGATTTGGAGCTACGGGTTCAGCGCGTTGTTCTGACGTATTTTTTTCGGACATGACTGTACCGTGATGATGGATTCAGTGTCGTTCGTCGGGAGCGGGGTGCGATTGAAGGAAAAACTCTAGAGCTCTTCGCACTCCAGCGCACGTACGAGATTCTTGAATTCTTCGCGATTATGACTGTTCAGCCCCATCAGAACCCGATGAGACTCGAGGACTTTGTCCCTGACCTGCTTTTCGCTGGCGCGAAGAACAGGGATTTCCTCAAGCTCTTCGATTCTTGAGGCAGGTTCTCGCAGAATGATAAAGATTTTGTCGAAACCCATGGTCGCGATAATGCGGGTGACGTCCGGGTTTGTGGAAATCAGGGTAGGAAGGAAATGTGAACGTTTTTCTGCAGCCATGGCAATTTTGGCCAGCAAGCCCAGCGTGGTGCTGTCTATGATATCGGTTTCCGTGAGATCGATGACAACGGTCCGGAACTCCGGATTACTGGTCATGGACTCAACGAGACTATCCAGCGTTGAACACAGGTTCAGCCGAATCTCGCCAATAAACTTGAGGACATAGATGCCCTGTTGTTCAGCTTGCAGTATTTTGTAGCTTGACATCTCAGCTCGCCACGACATCCGTAACCGTCACAATAGCAATATCATCCGGCAATTCTGTGATCTCATCGAGAATAAGAGCATCACTCAGGGAGGCGATAGTGTGACGACCTCCGGTGACGAGTTCAAGTAGTCTGCTCTCCTTTTCATCAAGGCTTTTTGCCTTAATGACTTCAAGTATCCCGTCAGAAAACAGAATGAGCCTGAATGGGCCTTCAAGCTTCATTTCATATGTCTCCCAGGTCGGCTCTTCAAAAAGCCCGACAGGGAGACCGGTCCCTTCCAGAAAATGGCAGTTGCCCGCCGCATCGGCAATGATCGGCATCGGAAAATGCGCGCCCACAGCATAGGTCAGAGTGCGGGATGAATGGGTAAAAATCCCGACAAACACGGTCAGGTGCTTGCCTAAACCGGTATCGAGCAACTCTGCGTTGATTCTTTCCAGAAAGCGGTCGGGATGCAGGATATCCTCGCTGGATCCGCGCCGGATATTGCGTTGTAAACGGTTGGTCAGGTTTTTCAGCAGCACAGTGACGAAAGCAGAGCTTGCGCCATGGCCCGAAACATCTGCGATGTAAACCAGCGTGCGATCATCGTCGAGCCGGAAGTAGTCGAGAAAATCACCACTGAGGTAAAGAGAGGGTTTGATCAGGTGGTCAAACTCGAGCCCGCCGATATCGACTTTGTGATCGGGCAACATTTTGAGCTGAACCTTCCGCCCTGCCCGCTGATCGGCTCTCAATTCCGAGATGCCGGCACGCAGTTCACGGTTGGCATCTTCCAGTTCGTGCCGATACACTTGGTTGAGCCTGTTGACCCGAACCCGGTCAAATAGCTTGGCGAGCACATCTTCCAATGTGCCTTTATCACGGAACGGTTTCACCAGAAAATCCGCAGCGCCGGCTCTTAGCGCCGATGTGACCTGCTCAGCAGTGGACGCCAAGTGACACACAACAACCGGCACGACGTTTTCTTCAGTATTCAGGCGATCGACCAGCGATTCAATTTCCGCGCCGCTGACATCTGCAAAAATGGCATCCGGCCATTTCTGGTCGAGTTGCAGGCTCGCGCTCTTGATATCGCTGTGAAGACTGACATAGAAACCTTTTGATTCCAGAAAACGCGTCAGCTCAGCCGCTGACTGTTGATCTGGTTCGATAACAAGAATGCGCTCAGTGCGCGATCCCATGTGTACAACCCCCAACTACCTGAAGATGCGACAACAAATGGTCGCTCTATTCGCTATTCTGGCACGGCGGTGTGATATAACAAGCCTGCAGATGCAATGATCTGTACAGCGAAACCGCAAGGGGGAGAAATCCAAGGCATGCGACGCGCAATTGACGACCTACTCGGGGCCTACGACAAGCTCATTATGGACCCGGTACATGGCGGCATCCCATTGTACCGCCATGAGATTCAGGTGATTGACCATCCACTTTTCCAACGCCTTCGCAATATCTGCCAGAACGACATTCTGAGCCTGGTATTCCCGGGCGCGACCCACTCCCGTTTTCTTCACAGCATTGGCGTCATGCACGTCGGGAGTCGGATGTTCCGCTCCATGATCAATGCCTACCTGCGCGAGCGCCAATTGAGCAGCCAGGTCACACTTACCATGACCCAACTGGATGCCATCGATTATCTGGCGAAAATTATTCGCCTCGCCTGCCTGTTGCACGACAGTGGCCATTCCAGCTTTTCGCACCAATTCACACAGGCTGCCAAAATTCGCGACCTGATGGCCCGGCCCGGGCGCTTCGAAGATCTCTGGAAAGGCGTCGATACCCGCACTATTTATCCGGAAACACCGACAGAACTGGAACACGAGCATTATTCGGTCCGGGTCGCGTTCGATGTGCTCAACAGCCTCAATCTTGACGATGCCGGACTTCAGCGCGATGACGTGCTGGGCATTATGGAAACCACTTCCGTCACGCCGTCCGAGCGCTTCTGCCAGCACGCCGAGACCTTCTGGGCCTTTATTGCAGGCGCAGACGCCAATGCAGGCGCTCTCCAAACCGCCTCAACTCCCCGGCTTGTGATGGACCTGCTGTCATCAATTGTGTCGGGTGAGATTGATGCGGACCGTGCAGACTATATGTTGCGGGACGGTTTCCACTCGTCCGTAACCATTGGCGGGTTCAACCTCGACCACCTTCTGAGCAACCTGCGCTTCGGCTGGACAGTGGATGAACCCTGGCTTGGGCTGGCCATCACTCAAAAAGGGCTGGGCGCACTGGAAGACTTTGTTTACAGCCGCTATCAGATGTACCGCAAGGTTTACGCCCATAAAACGGCACTGGGCTTTGACTGGTTGCTGCGCGAGGCTATCAACGAAGTATTGGCGGATCCCGATACCTTTGAATGGGTTGATCTCTGCCTGAGTGACATGTCCTACTTTGCCGATCTGACCGATAACTTCTTCTGGGAAGCCTTCCGGCGAAAAGCGCGCAAACAGCCTGAGAGCTACTCAAAGTGCATTGTCGACCGGGTAAAACTTGAGCATCTGGATACCCGGGAGAATCTCGACGCTGACGCTCAGAAGGCACACAGGGCATACCTTGCAAGTGCACTGGGGACTGATGAATCAGATGTGGTCACCTGTACCATGCGCGCCCGCTTCTCAAATATTCAGGACAACTTTAACGGCATCAAGGTGCTGATCAGCGAGCCGGTTACCCGCCAGCGCGCGCTGAAGCGCATAACCGATGTCAGCGCCTTTTTCACCAAATTCGAGGACGGCACCATTACGCACTTTTATCAGCGCCCGTCGCTTCTGCGACAGCACTGAATCAAATCATGATCATGTCATCCCTCCGGGGCTTGAGAGGCCGAGCATGGCCTCCACAAGCCCCTGGGCACTGGTAAACGCGCCCTCAACACGCCCTGCCGTCAGCCAATCCCCGCAAAGCCCGATTCGTTCACTATTGGACCAAACGTGCCCAGGCCCTTCCCCGGCAAATCCTGTTTTGGCGTAGAGCCAGCGATGGGTAATCAACTCGGTGACGTCATCCGCCAGCCCGGGGCTGTCCACTGCCATGGCGAATGCGCTTAGCAGCTCGGTTTTGACCCACTCCGGATCGGCATCCCGGAACTTTTCTGACCAGTCGGCCCTTGCATGCAGTACCCACCATTCGCCATCACCATCGCGTCCCGGTTTGCTGGAATTATTGGCCGCCCACTGCAACGCTGCGTGGTTGAAACTGAACCCGTCAGCCTCTGCGCGGGCCCCTTTCGGGAAGTGGACGATTAGCGCCCAGCATGCTTCCAGTGGCAAGCCCTCGAACACTGCCGCTGCCCCCGCAAGTTCGATGCCGGAGTTTTTCAGCAATGTGTCTGTCTGCACGGGAGGCGCGGTAATAACGACATCGTCGTAAACGCCAAGCTCGGCACCCACCGTGTCGACCAGCCGCCATCGGTAATCAGTTGTCGATTCAAGCCGCTCAACCCGCGTCGAACAGCGGACATCCAACCCACGGGACAGTGCCCGGGTAATGGCCGACATTCTAGGCACGCCGACATAGCGCGCTGCCGCTCTCATGGGTTCCCAACCCTTGTCAGCTCGCTGATAGCGAAGACGCGCGCTCCACTCCTGAACACTGGGCTGATTGTCGTCGTCGACCGCAAATCGACCCAGAAACTCGCGAAAGTCGGGATTCCTGATGGTGAAATACTGAGCACCAATATCCACCGCACCATCAGTAACCCGTTTCGACACCGTGCGGCCGCCCGGACCTCGCGCTTTATCAAATAGCGTGACATCACACCCATGAGCCCGCAGAAGTTTCCCCGCGGATAAACCAGCCATACCTGAACCAACAATGGCAACGCGACGTATCGCTGGTGTGAGGTTTCTGTTCATTGTCTTATTAGTCGTTGCCATGAGCGTTGATGCATCCAAACAATTGGTTTCAAACGTATAACCAGTGGTATCAAGGTGCTGACGGGAATAATCGTCAATTTGCGCAAGTTTAATGCTGAGCCGCCTCGCGCCAGATGCCATCTGTTGGCGGTTGAGGCTAACAATAGCCGGGGTCCGGGTGGAACGAGAATCGAACCTCAACGGATCCAGAGTAACAGTCGATGTCCCAATTTTGGAGAAAGGCAATTCAATGACTCGAGTACAGCATTGGCTACACAGCGTGCAGAGATGGTTCGATTCCGAGGCCCATTCGGATCATCTGGATACTGACAGTCGGCGGTTCAATGTCGTGCGGGTTCTGCCCTTTATCGCCCTCCACGCCGTTTGTTTCATGGCGATCTATACCGGAGTCAGCGCCTTCGCCGCATTTTTTGCGTTAGGTTTTTTCCTGGTGCGGATGTTTGCGATCACCGGTTTCTATCACCGCTACTTTTCCCATAAAACATTCAAGACCAACCGGTTCTGGCAGTTCGTTTTCGCCGTTATCGGCACCAGTGCCGCGCAACGGGGGCCCTTGTGGTGGGCGGCTCATCACAGGCATCACCACCAGCATTCAGATTCTCCGGACGACCTGCACTCACCACAGCAGAGTGGGTTCTGGTGGGCGCACCTGGGCTGGTTCACCTGTGATGCCGGATTTGCCATGAATGAAAATCGTGTTCGGGACTGGCTGAAGTTCCCCGAGCTGCGCTTTATTAATCGGTTTGATGCGCTGATTCCCGCTCTTACTGTTGCTCTTATCTACCTGCTCGGTGAAGCACTGGCAACCTGGGCGCCAGGCCTCGGCACCAATGGGCTACAGTTAGTCGTCTGGGGGTTCTTTATCTCAACAGTGGCATTGTTTCACGCCACTGTTTCGATCAATTCGCTCGCTCACGTCTGGGGGTCGCGCCGGTTCGATACCAACGATGACAGCCGCAACAACTTCTGGCTCGCACTGATCACACTTGGCGAGGGTTGGCACAACAACCATCACCGTTGGCCGCTGTCCGCCCGTCAGGGATTCCGTTGGTATGAGATCGACGTGACCTACTATGTTCTCTGGACGATGCAGAAGCTGCGCATCATTCACAGCCTCAACGAGATCCCGGACAACATCAAGAACGAAACCCTCGCCCGTGACAGGAGGTCATGAGATGAACGCATCAGAGCTTGATTTACACGGGGCGGAAAAAGTCACGGCATTACCGAACTGCCTTGAGCGATTCACCCGCCTTTTCAACCAGATGTCGTCTGATCATCTCGGCGACCTGGAAGGCGTCTATCACAAAGATGTCCGGTTTACAGACCCCTTCACAACGGTCGGCGGACTGACGGCACTTAAACAGTATTTCGAAGGTGCCTACTGCAATGTGATCAGCTGTCATTTTGAATTTTCCAAGCCGATAGAGAATGGGGCTGAAATATGCCTGCCCTGGATAATGACACTCCAGCATCGACGGCTTAAAGGGGGCGATGCCATCACAGTGAATGGCATCAGCCACCTTGTTATAACCGATAACCGGATTATCAGCCATCGGGATTACTTCGATGCCGGTGAATTGCTGTATGAAAACCTGCCGGTTCTCGGCGGTGCCGTTCGCTGGTTACGGAAGCACGCATCATGAGCACTCCCCGTGTACTGGATTTTCAGGCAACCGTTTGGATTACCGGGGCCACCTCGGGCATCGGTTTGCACCTGGCACAGTCACTACTGCGAGACAATCATCGAATAATCGCAACGGGCCGGCGCCTCCAACCGCTGCAGGAGTTGGCCAGTGAAGCACCGGAACGCCTGACTATTGCCGTCGCGGACACGACCCAACCTGACGACCTCGAGAAAACCCGAACCCTGTTTCGCGAGCAAGCGCCTGTTCAAATGGCGATCCTGAATGCCGGCACCTGTGAATACGTCGATATTGCCCAGTTTGATGCCAGCGTGATTGAGCACAACATTACAACCAATCTGATCGGCACAGCCCGTAGCGTCGAAACCGTGCTCCCCGCTTTGCGCAAAGCACGTCGGGCGGGGTTACCTGCCCACCTTGTGATCGTCAGTTCATCGGCCTGGTGGTTTCCTTTTGGTCGAGCTGAGGGCTACGGCGCTTCGAAAGCGGGCCTCACCTATTTTGCTCATGCCTTGCGGGCCGATCTTGCCGCCGAGGGTATTACCGTGACCGTGGTATCGCCCGGATTCGTCAAGACACCCCTGACCGATCGAAATGACTTTCCAATGCCCTTTATGGTGACAGCCGAGGACGCAGCCAATCGCATTCTCAAGGGTTTAAAGAAAGGAAAGACTGAAATTCATTTCCCGAAACGATTCACCTACACGCTGAAGGCGCTGAACTTGCTACCTCAATGCTGGATCGACAGCCTGGCTGCGCGCATGACCCGAAAATCACAGGAAACCGATGAATGACTGATCGCCAACGCATCGCCGTTATTGGCAGTGGTATCTCCGGGCTGACTTCCGCCTGGCTGCTCGCTGACCAGCATGATGTGACACTTTTCGAGGCAGCTGATTATGCCGGCGGCCACACGCATACCCGGCATGTTGAAATCGATGGCACACGCTGGCCGGTGAACACCGGTTTTATCGTGTTCAATGACTGGACCTACCCCAACTTCATCAAACTGATGGAGCGGCTTGGCGTTGAATCGGAAGCCAGCGAGATGAGTTTCAGCGTGCAATCAGCCGATTCGGGACTCGAGTACAACGGCACCAGCCTGAATACGCTGTTCGCACAGCGCCGCAATGTGTTTAATCTTCCGTTTCTCAATATGATCAGGGAAATTCTCAAGTTCAATAAGCAGACACGGGCAGATCTTACCGCCGATGCGTTGTCTGCCACCGAGACCCTTGGTGAGTACCTTAATCGCAACGGATTCTCTCGTTACTTTCGCCAACACTACATTGTGCCGATGGGCGCCGCGATATGGTCAGCACCGGAAATTGTGCTCGAACAATTCCCGGTGCGTTTCTTTCTGCAGTTTTTTAATAATCACGGCATGCTTTCGGTTGATGACCGGCCGGAGTGGCGGGTTATATCCAACGGCTCCGCACACTATGTGTCGCGAATGATGGAAAAGCTTGCGCCGCTCACACGCCTCAGTACGCCGGTGACCCGTGTTGTCAGGCACACCGGGCATATTGAGATTGAAGTAGACGGTCACATTGCCAAATTCGATCAGGTGATTTTTGCCTGCCACAGTGATCAGGCGCTGTCGTTGCTGGACGACGCCAGCCCTGAGGAAACCGCAATTCTTGGCGCAATCGGCTATCAGGATAACGACGTAGTACTGCACACAGACGTCAGCCTGCTACCGTCAAACACACGTGCCTGGGCTGCATGGAACTATGCCATTCCTGCGCACGCCACCGAGCCGGTATCGCTGACCTACAACATGAATATCCTGCAGAATTTCCATACCGCGCCCGAAACGTTCTGCGTCACCTTAAACAATACCGCGGCAATTGATCCCTCCCTGATTATCGAACAATTCAACTACGCGCACCCCGTGTTTACGCTTGACGCGGTGGCAGCACAGGCACGCTATGACGAAATCGGCGGACAAAACCGGACACACTTCTGCGGCGCCTATTGGTTTAATGGATTCCACGAAGACGGCGTGCGCAGCGCGTTGCGGGTCACGCAGGCATTCGGGATCGGGATCTAGCCATGCCGATACCCAGCACATTCAGGAGCCAATGGCTCAACGGGCGAGTGCGTCACCGCCGCATGCATCCGGTCAAACATGAATTCACTTACAACACCGGCATGCTGGCACTTAATCTGGATGAATGGTCAAGGGTCCACACGCGCAGCCGACTTTTCTCCCTCGAACGTTTCAACTGGCTATCACTGGCGCGCAAAGATTATTTCAACCCTGACCACACAGACCTGAAAACCGCCATCATCGATCAGGTTGTAGCCGCAACAGGCTGGCAGCCTGACGGCGACATTGAACTGATCACAAATCCCCGCTATCTCGGATTCTCTTTTAACCCGGTCAGTTTTTACTGCTGCTACCGGGCCGGTGAACATGCGATCGAAGGGGCTGTGCCTGAAGTCATTGTCGCCCAGATCACCAATACGCCCTGGTTTGAGCGTCATGTTTACTGCCTTCAGGGCGCCGCTGTGTACGAGAGCAGCTCAGGCTGGAAAAGCCAGCGCTACGATTTTCGTAAGCGGTTTCATGTTTCACCCTACAACGGGATGGAACAGTCCTACCGCTGGATGTTCAGCTTTCGCGGCAACCAGATTCGCATCCACATGAATGTTTACGAAGAAGGTATCAAGCAGTTCGACGCCACGCTCAACGTGCACCGTATGCCGTTTACCCGCCAGTCCGTCAGAGACCATGTCAAAGCGTTTCCACTCGAATCTCTCAAGGTAGCCGGCGGCATCTACTGGCAGGCGCTCAGGCTCAAGTTTAAAGGTGCCAACTTCCAGACTCATCCGGACAAACTTGATCGGAATTCACCGGCGTTTCGTATGGGTCATCAAGATAACGGTGAACGGGTTGATACCCGCACCCCTGACACAGGCAAGGTGAGTTCATGGAGAACCTGAACGCAGTACAATCCGGTCAAAAAGAGTCTGCCAGCAGTCATTGGGCGCGCCGGATCGTGTTTAAGCAGTTGTCCCTGCTGCAGTCTGGACGCCTCAAAGTCGTTGAGTCCGGTCTTGATGATCGTGAATTTGGCGATGGGGACAACCAATATCCGGTGGCGGAGATCCATGTCAGCGATGCCTCAGCCTGGCGGGACATTCTCACTGGCGGCAGCATTGGTGCTGCCGAATCCTATGTGGCCGGGGACTGGACAACTCCTGATCTGACGGCCCTGCTCCGTTTCTTTACCCGCAACATCGATCGCATGAATGCGTTTGAAGACAGGTTCAGCTGGATCACCAAGCCCGCCTTGCGAGGGCTTCACTGGCTCAACCGCAACAGTAAAACCGGTTCGCGCAAGAATATTGAGGCCCATTACGATTTGGGCAATGCCCTGTTCGAACTGTTTCTCGACCCCACCATGATGTATTCGTCCGCCATTTACCCGGAAGTAACATCGTCACTGGACGAAGCGGCTGTATTCAAGCTCGACCGGATCTGCCAAAAACTTGATCTTGGGCCGACCGACAGCGTGATCGAAATCGGCACCGGCTGGGGAGGTTTCGCGATCCACGCGGCCAAACACTATGGCTGTCAGGTCACGACGACCACTATTTCCCGTGAACAGTATGATCTTGCTCTCGCCCGTATCAAAGCAGAGGGACTGACAGATCGGATCACCCTTCTGTTCGATGATTACCGCGACCTCAAGGGGCAATACGACAAGCTGGTGTCGATCGAGATGATCGAAGCGGTCGGCCCACAGTATCTGGACAGCTATTTCGAGCAAATTAGTACACTGCTTAAGCCTGACGGACTGGCGCTTATTCAGGCGATCAATATGCCCGAGCAACGCTATGACCGAGCGCTTAAGAATGTCGACTTCATCCAGCGCTTTATATTCCCCGGCAGCTTTATCCCCTCGTTTGGCGCCATATTCGAGTCTGTCAGAAATGGTACAGACCTGGTGCTTTCTGCATCGGATGACTTCGGTTTCCACTATGCCCGCACACTGAGGGACTGGCGCGAACGATTCCTGGAAGCCAGAACGCGGATTCAGGCATTGGGGTATGACGATGCTTTCATCCGGCTCTGGACTTTCTACTTCTGTTACTGCGAGGCAGGGTTTGCTGAGCGCGCCATTGGCGTCTCCCAGATCGTATTTGCCAAGCCGGGAAATCAGCTGGCGCCGTCTGTCACCCCATGATCAGCAATGAGTTAGGGCGCAACATCGTCAATCTGATTCTGTTTCAGGTCGGCTGGATTTATTGTGCGATGGAGACCAGCTTCACATCCGGCATCGTGGCGTTTGTTTTCGTCGTTGTGCATCTGACGCTGGTCAGCCAAAGGCGAAAACAGGAACTGCTATTCATCGCGGCTGGCACCGCCCTGGGATCATTGCTCGACGGCATCAACCTCAACGCGGGAGTGCTGGAGCATCCGGCACAACCGGCCTGGACACCCCTTTGGCTGGTTGGGCTCTGGGCCCTGTTTATGACAACATTGCCCCATTCGCTGGCCTGGCTGGGTAAAAGGCGCTGGCTGCTTTTCATCTTTGCACCCATTGGCGGGCCGTTTGCCTACTGGAGCGCGACACGCCTGGGAGAGACCTCCTTTCCCGACCCCACTGTCAGCCTGCTTGCGCTGGCTGTGGGCTGGACGATCGTGCTTCCGCTTCTGTTCACGCTCAAGCGTGGAATAATGCCGGGGACCTCCGCTGCATGACACACTATCGTCGTTCGAAACCACATGTCACACCTGTCCTGGCTTTCGCTGTTATCGCCGCGGCCAGTAGTTTCTCGCCGGCGACCTGGGCTCAGGATAACGCAGACAACGCCGTTTACTCTTTCGCCGGCACGGCGACTGGTGTGGAGAATCAGGAGGCGATTTATACCGAAGATCATCAGGTCACCGGGAGCTGTGTCAACAACGTCTTTCAGCCCCTTGAACGCCAGGTGACCTACCGTCGCGCCGATGAAGCAAAAACCGAGCTGGCGACAAAGACCATGCGCTATGAGCAATCTCCGCAGCGCCCGTCCTACACTTTTGATCAGCCCAACGTTGGCGAAAAAATCAACGTCAGAAACGAGGATGACAAACAGCTTCGGATCAACGCTGACATGGGCGAGAACGATAAGAAAACGTTTGAACTCGCGTTGAACGACCAGATTGTCGTGGATGCCGGCTTTCTCTCGCTGATACGCCAGCACTGGCACGCGCTGAATGCAGGCGAAGAGGTGTCGTTTGAGTTTCTGTCGCCCACTCGCGGTAAAACCTATGACTTTATCGCCGAACCGGTATCTGACAGCCGCATCGACGTGGCACTCGCCATCAAGATCCGTCCTGCAGGTATGTTCCTGAACTGGCTCGTTGATCCGGTTTTGCTCGGGTTTGATGACGAAGGCCAATTGACGGATTACATTGGCCTGAGCAACATCCGTAAAAACTCGGAATCCAATTACGTCGTGCACCTCCAATACCAGTCAGCCGACCTCCCTTGTGCATTGATCTCCCCGAAACAACCCTGACGCGCCCGGGATTTGCCACCAGTTCCCAGGATGCAATCAGATCGCTTTGAGTGCAGCTGTGCTGTGATAGACTTCACGCATCACAGCCGCTGCAATTTATAGCCTTTCGAGGTTGCAGCGCCCTGCAGAAACGCGCACAAAGGACTCATCCCGTCTCATGAAAGTCGTCTCCTTCAATGTCAACAGTATCCGCACCCGTCTTCACCAGTTACAGGCGGTTATCGACACCTTCGATCCTGACTTTATCGGGCTTCAGGAAACCAAGGTAAGGGATGAGGAATTTCCCGTTGCTGAAGTTGAAGCCATGGGATACCAGGTTCACTTTCATGGCCAGAAAACCCACTACGGCGTCGCCCTGCTATCAAAGCAAACAGCAATCGACGTTCAGAAGGGTTACCCCTGGGACAACGACGAAGCCCAGCGCCGTCTCATCACCGGTCGATTTGAAATTGACGGTAAAAAGCTGACCATCATCAACGGTTACTTTCCCCAGGGCGAGAGCCGTGATCATCCGACGAAGTTCCCCGCCAAGCAGAAATTTTATGCTGACCTGAACCGCTACCTTGATGAAGCCACGACGGCCGATGAAGCCGTGATTGTCATGGGCGATGTGAACATTTCATCAACGGATCTTGATATCGGGATCGGCGCAGACAACGCAAAACGCTGGCTACGTACCGGAAAGTGCAGCTTTCTGCCGGAAGAGCGCGAATGGATGGCCAAACTGGAAGCCAAAGGCCTGACTGATGTATTCCGTCACCTGCATCCAGACGAAGCCGATACGTTCAGCTGGTTTGATTACCGCAGCAAGGGTTTTGAGCGCGAACCCCGCAGAGGTCTTCGAATCGATCTGATCATGGCCAGCGATTCACTTCTGCCGCTTGCGACAGCCGCAGGCGTCTCCTACGACATTCGCGCCATGGAACGGCCGTCTGATCACTGCCCTATCTGGGCCGAGTTCAATCTTTGATCGTGATCGCCCAACAGGACTGACAGGATGAAGGTCAAAACCCGCGACAGGATCATCGATGCCAGCCTTATGCTGTTCAACACGGTGGGTGAGCCCAATGTGACAACCTTGCTGATTTCGGATGAGCTTGATATCAGCCCGGGCAATCTCTATTACCACTTCAAGAGCAAAGGCGACATTGTTTCCCAGCTGTTTGACGTCTATGAAGCTGAGATGCACGACCTTCTGGTCGTGCCGGAAGATGTCGATATCTCACTCGAACAGCTGGGCATTTTCCTGCATTTGATATTCGAGGTTATCGCCCGGTACCGGTTTCTGTACCAGGATCTGGTCAACGTCCTGTCCCGGTACGACAATCTGCAAAATCGCTTTCGCAAAATACTGAAGCTCAAACGCAAAGCCTTCCAGACCTTGTGCCAAAGCCTGTCGGACCAGCAACTCATGCACATCAGCAATACCCAGCTTGATGCCCTGTGCGAGCAGCTCGCGTTAACCATCAGCTATTGGGTGAGCTTTGAAATGCTGTCCCATCTGGAAGATAAAGACAGAGTCGATCTCGGCAGGGGCGTGTTTCAGATGATCACACTGATTCAGCCCTATCTTGTGGAAGACGCCCGCGAACAGGCTGCCATGATGGCGGAGGAATACCTTTAAAGCGGTGATGGCGGAACCCGCAAGTGTGATTCCGCGGTCTCAGTGTTACTTTTTCTGTTTACGAATGGATTTCAGCTCGGCTTCGAGGGCTTCAATGCGCGCTTCGAGCGATTCGATTTCTTCCTTGCGATGAATCCCCAACCGCCGTAAAGCTCCCGAAACACGCTGATCGAACAATCCCTCCAGGCGGTCCCAGGTGCCCGTTGCACGCTCTTTTACGTCTTCAACTCGCCCTTCGACATTTTTGACATGCCGCCCCACAACACCCCGGGTTTTGTTCTCGAGCTCTTCGCCTTCATTCACCAGGCGCTCAAAGAACTTTCCGGCGTCTTCTTCCGCCTTGGTGTAGGCGCCCAGTCCCGCGAGCCATATCTGGCGCGCAGACCCTTTAATCTTGTCTGCAAGCTGAGCATTGTTCTCAGACGATTCACTGTCGGTTAATTGATCTGTGATGTCTGAATGATCGGTATCACGCTTCTTGTCAGTGCTCATTTGCCTGTTACTCCGCCGGCCAACTATTGGGCATTAAACGCTATGGGGATAATGCCCTCCATTGTATTACATCCTCGACGACGTTTCAGCGACAAGGCGGCGCCTTTACACCCATTGAACACTCTACCTATACAGTGCCAAAGCTCGAATTTTTGCTATCCAAACCTGGCCGGAAAATAACGGCAATACAGGCACTTGAAAACATCGGTTCCCCAGCGCTATAAAACAGAGCCACTTAGAAGAAAATGTTTTCAATTCGGACATGTAAAAACTTGTGATGCTCAAAATATGATCAATACTCAAAGTGCTGGTATCCCTGCTGATACCAGTTGTCTGGAAGTCTTTCATGGATACTACTCGCACGCCTCTGCCCGGCCACCCGTGCCGGGCTTTTTTCTGCCCTCTGAACTAAAGCATTTCCCCGGGTTCGACTTCGGTTTACACTTTGTTATATGAATAGATCTTTTTTGAATAACTATTCAGAAAGCAGCGCAGACACGTGATATCGTCAACCCGTACACAGTTAAGCGGTCACGTGAATAACTCATTTTCCATGTAAGCATGAGGTGAACATGACCCACCAACCTCAAGTCACACCGTTTTTGCATGAGGATACCCACACCTTCAGCTATGTGGTGAAAGACCCTGCGAGTGAACATTGCGCTATTATCGACTCGGTAACCGACTTTGATTACGCCGCTGGAGGGGTCACCTTTGCCTCAGCAGACACGATTATTGAATGGGTGAAAAGTCAGGGCCTAATTGTCGATTGGGTGCTGGAAACCCACGTCCATGCTGATCATTTATCTGCCGCCCCCTATATTCAGGCAGCACTGGGCGGCAAAACCGGTATTGGCGAACATATCTGCGCGGTGCAGTCGGTTTTCGGCTCAACATTCAATGCGGATTCGGCATTCCATCGCGACGGATCTCAATTTGATCACCTGTTTAAAGACGGTGATCAATTCCATATCGGTCAGCTGAAAGGCACGATTATTCACACGCCGGGCCACACGCCAGCCTGCCTGACCTATGTATTCGGTGACGCGGCGTTCGTGGGTGATACGCTGTTTATGCCGGACTACGGCACAGCCCGCTGCGACTTCCCCGGTGGAGATGCCGCAACGCTTTACGAGTCGATCCAGAAGGTGCTCAGCCTGCCAGATGAGACCCGTTTGTTTCTATGTCACGACTACGGCACTGCGGAGCGGCCGGCGCTGTCATCCGAGACAACGGTTAAAGCCCAAAAGCAGTTAAACGTTCACGTACATGAAGGCATCAGCCAGGATGCATTTGTATCCCTTCGCGAGGAACGTGACAGAACACTGGGAATGCCCCGGCTTATGCTACCTTCGGTTCAGGTAAACATGCGTGCCGGCCATATGCCGGAGCCCGAAGCGAACGGCGTGCGCTACCTGAAAATTCCGCTCAATTGTTTTAACTGAATTTCCATTGCAGCGAGCGAGGATTCAATGCGCTGCAAACCTTTCGGACCCGAACTGAGGAATTATTCTATGGATATTCGCAAACTCGACGACACCCTGTCGGTGTCCCCGCAAGTGACCCCAGCAGATGTTGAACAGATCGCCAAAGCGGGTTTCCGCACGCTGATTTCAAATCGCCCTGAAGGCGAAGGCGCAGACCAGCCGGCAACAGACGAATTAGCAGATGCAGCCCGCAAACATGGGCTCGACTGGGTTTACATGCCTGTCGCCCCCGGCAATATCACGGATGCAGACATTGCGAACTTTCGCCAGTTTCTGGAAAGCGCGGCAGGCCCTGCACTTGCTTTCTGCCGTACCGGCACACGCTGCACCAAGCTCTGGGCCTTCTCAAATGCCCAGCGTGGCGATATCGATGCTCTGCTCCGGACCGCCGGCGCCGCAGGTTACGATCTGACCGATCAGCGTGAGCGCATGGTCGGCCTGGCAAACACGCGCTGAGGAACAAGGCCTGGCAATGAGGCGAAAGTTACAGGCGCTCCTACCGCCCCTGAGCTGGCTGGCGCATTATGACACCCGCGCCTTCGGGCGCGATCTGCTTGCTGCAATCATCATGACGGTGCTGGTGATTCCGCAGTCGCTGGCCTACGCGATTCTTGCAGGAATGCCGCCGGAAGCCGGCCTGTATGCCAGCACTCTCCCGGTAGTGGCTTACTCGATCTTTGCCAGTAGCGCGACACTGGCCGTGGGCCCGGTGGCCGTTATTGCGTTGATGAGCGCAACCGCAGTAGGCGAAATTGTCAGTCAGGGGATTGCTGGATACGCCGCTGCATCAATGATGCTGGCGTTGATGTCCGGCGTGATCCTGGTTGCAATGGGCACATTCAGGCTCGGGTTTATCGCCAACTTTATCAGCCATCCTGTCATCTCCGGCTTCATCTCGGGCTCGGCTCTTTTAATCATCATCAGCCAACTCATGCCATTGCTCGGGATTGACGGCGGCGGTCGGACATCAGTTGAGATGGTCACCACACTGGTAACCGGGTCCGGCGATGTTGATCCGGTAACAGCGATTATCGGCGTCTGCAGCATTCTGTTTCTGTTTCTCGCGAGCAAATATGCCGCTAAAGGCCTCTCCGCAATCGGTTTACCCGGCGCCGCTGCGCTGACAATTGCCAAGCTTGCCCCCATGATCGCAGTGATCATCTCCACGCTTATCGTGGCTGTCAGGGGCTTGTCCGACAATGGGGTGGCCGTGGTTAGTCGGGTTCCCGGCGGCTTGCCCGCACTGGCAGTACCTGTATTCGATCTGGCTCTCTTTGAGGCACTTTTGCTACCCGCTGCGCTGATCAGCCTGATTATCTTTGTTGAATCCACCGCCATTGCCCATCGACTCGCATCTAAGCGTAATGAGCGCGTCAATCCCAATCAGGAGCTTGTGGCGCTTGGGGCCGCCAATATTACGGCCGCGATCGCCGGAAGCTTTGCGGTGGCCGGGGGGTTCTCAAGGTCAGCGGTGAATGCCGCCGCCGGGGCCCAGACTCAAGTGGCAGGCGTACTTACCGCATTGGGCATCGCACTGGTGACCTTATTGCTGACAGACTGGCTCTATTACCTGCCCCGGGCAACGCTTGCTGCCGCGATTATTGTCGCAGTCAGCAGTCTGGTGGACATTCGTGCTATCCGTGCGGTTACGCGTTATTCCCGTGCCGACGGAACCGCACTTGTGATCACCTTGCTGGTCACCGTTTCGGTGGGTGTAACGCCGGGTATATTGTCCGGTATCGGGCTTTCACTGCTGTTGTACCTCCACCGCACCAGTCGCCCCCATACAGCGGTGGTTGGCCGTATCGCGGGAACAGAGCACTTCCGTAACATCTCACGCCATCAGGTAGACACCGTCCCGCATACACTGATTCTCAGAATCGATGAAGGGCTGTACTTTGCAAACGCCCGCTATCTCGAAGACCAGATTGCACAAGCGATTGAGCACCATCCCGACGTCAACAACCTGGTGCTGATGTGCACCGCCGTAAATCATATCGATACGTCAGCCCTTGAGACACTCGAAGCGATTAACACCCGCCTTGAAGCATCCGGCGTCCGCTTTCACTTGTCTGAGGTGAAAGGCCCGGTGATGGATCGTCTGCGGCAGAGCGATTTTCTGGCTGAACTTTCAGGTGAAGTGTTCCTTAGTACCTACGACGCATGGAAAGCACTTTGCGAATCGAACAGGTCGTCTGTTGCAAGTAATAGCGCAAACACTTAAAAAACTAATCCTTTCAGCCCAAAATGACGTAATGTCTGCATCTGCAATGATGTCTCAGAGGCTACGTTTTAACATCACGTCACTTAATCCGACGTTGTACCACGCTCAATCTGTTATGGAAGTTGAACATGCATTATCGGGGACCTGCCGGATTCAGGCATGAACAGGCCGAAAAAATCGGCGTACTCATCACCAATCTCGGCACGCCGGATGCGCCTACATCGAAGGCACTGCGTCGATATCTGAAGGAGTTTCTGTCAGACCCGCGTGTAGTCGAGGTACCGCGTTTTTTGTGGTGGCTCATTCTCAACTGCGTCATTCTGGTCTTCCGGCCAAGACTTTCCGCCAAGGCCTATAGCAAGGTGTGGCAGGCCGATGGCTCGCCCCTGCTTTTACATACCGCACGCCAATGCGAGCAGTTGAGGCAAACGCTTACCAAGACTCATGGTGACAAGGTCGTGGTCGCTTTTGCGATGCGCTATGGCTCACCTGCCATATCAACGGTACTGGAACAATTGCAGCGCGAAGGCGTGACAAAACTGCTGGTTCTGCCTTTGTATCCCCAGTATTCAGCCTCCACATCCGCCTCGACTTTCGACGCCATTGCAGCCGACTTTACCCAACGCCGCTGGCTGCCGGATTTTCGCTTCGTCAGCCACTATCATGACTATCCTCCCTACATCGAAGCGATGGCGACACATATTCGCGCGCACTGGGACAAGCATGGGCGGAGCGACAAACTCATCCTGTCTTACCACGGCATCCCTAAAAAATACCTGCTCAACGGCGACCCATACCATTGCGAGTGCCATAAAACATCGAGACTGCTGGCTGAATGCCTTGGTCTGGATCCAGCCGATTACAAAACAACGTTCCAGTCACGGTTTGGTCGCGAAGAGTGGCTGACGCCCTATACCGACGAAACCCTGAAAGCCCTGCCGGAACAGGGCGTGAAATCGATTGATGTTTTCTGCCCCGGCTTTTCCTCTGACTGTCTGGAAACCATTGAAGAAATCGACGAGGAAAACCGCGGTTACTTCATGCAGGCCGGCGGCCAGAAATTCAGTTATATCAGCGCGCTTAACGCCGAGCCTCACCACATAGCGGCACTGGCGCAATTGATCGAAGCCAACCTGCGGGGCTGGTCAGTACCGGAAACCCGTGACGTGGCGCTACAAGCCCGTGCAGCGCGGGCTAAAAGCCAGGGCGCAGCTATATAAAGCGTCGCCATTAACGCTATACGTCGGGAAGAAATACCGGTATTCAAAAAAAATTGCTCTGAAGGGTGGCAATGTCCTGCCTATAACCTCTAAGTTATATCTACAACGGTTACTCGTGCGAATGGGCGTCTGCCCCGGCATATCAACCAGGAGAAGACTTATGAACAACGCTGAACTTCAGGCTCTCAAGGAAAAATACGTCGCTGCCGGCGCAGCCAGTCCGAATACGCAGTTCGCCGACCGCGCGGAGAACGCCCAGATCTGGGATGCAGACGGAAAGCGCATGATTGATTTCGCCGGCGGTATCGGTGTTCTCAATATCGGCCATCGCCACCCGAAAGTGGTTTCGGCGGTCAAGGCGCAACTCGACAAGGTTATGCATACCTGCCAAACGGTCATGCCTTACGCGCCATACGTTCAGCTCGCGGAAAAGCTCTGCAAAATCTCCCCTGTCACCGGTGACAGCGCCAAAGCCTGCATGTTTAACGCCGGTGCAGAAGCACTCGAAAATGCCGTCAAGATTGCGCGCAGCGCGACAGGTCGCCACGGCATCATCTGTTTCGACGGCGGCTACCACGGCCGCACTATGATGACCCTGGCCATGACGGGCAAAGTGCTGCCCTACAAACACGATTTCGGCCCAATGCCCGGCGGCGTTTTCCGTGCGCCCTTCCCCGTGCCCTATCATGGCATTACCGAAGAAGATTCTCTGGCCGCACTCGAAATGCTGTTCAAAACCGATATCCCGGCGAAAGATGTGGCCGCTATCGTGATTGAAGTGGTTCAGGGCGAAGGCGGTTTTTACATCGCGTCGCCCGGCTTCATGCAAGCGATCCGTGCGCTATGTGACGAGCACGGTATCGCCCTGATCGTTGACGAAGTTCAGTCCGGCTTTGGCCGTACCGGCAAGATGTTTTCGGTTGAGCACTGCGACGTGAAACCCGACATCATGACCATGGCCAAAAGCATGGCCGATGGCATGCCGATTTCCGCGGTTGTCGGCAACGCAAAAATGATGGATTCGTCCGGCCCGAACAGTCTTGGCGGCACCTACAGTGGCAACCCGCTGGCCTGCGCTGCAGCACTTGCAGTGATGGAGGTCTTTGAAGAAGAAAACATTCTCGAGCGTAGTGTGGTGTTGGGCAACAAACTGCACCAGCGTCTCACGCACTGGCAGGAAGAGTTCGAGCACGTTGATAACGTGCGCAACCTCGGCCCCATGGCAGCATTCGAATTTGTCACCGACAAGAAGTCCCGCAAGCCGGATGCCGCAATGGCAGGCAAGCTGTCGAAAATGGCCCAGGAAAAAGGACTTATACTTCTCACCTGCGGCCTCTGGGGCAATTCAATCCGGGTGTTGATGCCGGTTACCATTGAGGACGACATCCTCGAAGAAGGTCTCGGCATTATTGAGGAATGCCTGAAGGCGCTCCACGGCTAACGGCATCAAGTCAATAATTACCGGCTTTGCAGCGGGCTCAAATGCCCGCTGCATCCATTCAGCTCCACGCCTTTAACCTTTCCGCAATCTAAGCGCTACCCGCCAGCTTGTTAGCAAATGCCAGATTTTCGCTAATACCTGACTGATTTAACCTGGTCACATGAAGACGATCAGCCTTCAGCTTTGCCTTCCCTTTTGCTTCAGTACTGATACTCGCCAGGCCCGAAATCGATAATTCAGATTCGTTATCAACATGGACGATGCCGGCAGACAGCGAAATCAACGGAAATTCCTTCAGCGCGCCATCACGATCAACGGCAGTTACCTTTCGGGCATCACGGATATTCGCCGGATATCGGCTACGTGCCTCTGCTTCAAACCGGGCCTGTACTTCGCGGCAGATCTCCACGACGTGTTGGCTGCAGGAAAAGACCACGAAATCATCACCACCAATGTGGCCAACCCAGTCCGTTGGCGCGCAAAAGGCATCAGTCAAATGTTGAGCCAGTGACAGAATCAGCTCATCGCCCAGACTGTAACCGAGAACATCATTAAACGGCTTGAAATGGTTGATATCGAAATAAACACAGGAGAACGGCCGAGCATGCTGCAACCGCCATTCTGATTCCTGCTGAATCATTACGTTGCCCGGAAGCTGACTGAGCGGATTCGCATGTCGGGCTCGATCGACGCGCTGGCGAGTCATCATCTTAAGCAAGGTTCGTGTCGAGCCAAGTCCAAGATAAAGATCATTCTCGGTAACAACAAAATGTTGTTTCAAATAATAGAGATCGTCTTCAAGTAATGATTGGCTCACGGCTTCCAACGACTCATCACGCCCCACCACGAGCGCATCGTGCGCCATCAGTGTGGTGACCGACTTTTTTTCATTTAAAGCGCGCCCATAAGTGGAGCTGAACACCTCCATCACCCGCCATTTGTGAAGCAACCCCACTGGCCGGCCAGTGTCCACGACCGGCAAGGCAAAAATAGAAGGCTCCGTCTGTAGCCTGCGCCAGGCATCACCAAGCGTGTTGTTTGGCGACAAAGGTTCAATAGGCTGGCTCAGAAGGCCTGCATTTATAACCCGCTCATGACGGGGCCTCTCAAAAGCCGGGCCAATTGCATCCAATACGGCCGCGGGAAACGGGTTGGGGCGACCCACCAGAAAGCCCTGGATAAGGTTGATGCCCATTGAACGCAATAGTGAGAGTTCTGCTTCGGTTTCCACGCCCTCCGCAATCAACTTGCAACCCAGCCGCTCACATAGATTGACGACCGAACGCACAAACTCCTTCTTGACCAAGTCCTTGTGGATATCGCTGATGAAATGTCGATCGACCTTAACGTAATCCGGTTGAATTTCATGCCATAGCTTTAACCCCGAGTAGCCAGAACCGAGATCATCGATCGCGATCTGGAACCCTCGCTTCTTCAGGCTTAACAGGCTGGTTTTCAGCGCGTCCGCATCGACAACCGGATACCGTTCAGATAGCTCGATGACCACTTCCGTTGGACGAATACCATGGGCCGTCAATAAATCTTCAAGGCGCTGCTCCGACAGGTTCTCCGGTAAAAGTAACCCTGGCGACACATTCACGAAGACCGGCTGGTTCATGCCATTTCGAAGGCAGGTTCTGCCGGCCTGATGGAGGCAGACGCGCTCCAGCGCTTCAACCTGCCCGCACTGCTCACCTGCCTGGAATAGCGCGGGCGCCGCATGCAAAGGGCTATCGGATGGGCCGCGCGTTAGCACTTCGTAGCCCACGACTATTCGCCGCTGGCAGTCGACAATAGGCTGAAATAATGTCGTTACCAGCTGCCCGTCGATAATGCGTTGCAACTCTCTCGCCTGATCGCCTGAAGTCATCACATGCCTCCGAAACTGAACGAATGTCTGGTTTCCCCGTTCTCCGTTCCCGTAAAGATGGCCGGTCTCACTGGCTGCTGGTCTGGAAACGGGCGATTAGCGCCTTGAGCGAAACAGATTGTTCGCGCAGCTGGGACCCAACGGCTGATGTATTACCCACATTTCGCTCGAGCCCGTTCGAGCTTTCGCTAAGCGCATCGGAGCGCCGACCGACACGGCCGATTTCTTCCCGCTGCGCCATGATGGACTCATCTACTTCATCACTGAGGTGTTTTAGGTCGTCAAAGGTATGCTGCAGTGCAACCAGATGGCTTTTGAGGTCGCCGAGCGTTTCGCGGTTTCCGTCGCCAGCCTTACGTGTCGCATCCAACAAGCCGTTGGCCTGATCAACCTGTGAGACGAGTTCTGTTACCCATTGCCGAATCTGGCTTGTCGATTCCCCGGTGCGGTGCGACAGGCTCCTGACTTCGTCCGCAACAACAGCGAACCCGCGCCCCTGATCTCCTGCCCGAGCTGCCTCAATTGCTGCATTGAGTGCAAGCAAGTTGGTTTGCTCTGCAATATCTGCGATCACGCTGATCACTTGTTCAATCTTGACGCTGGAGCCCCGCAAAGCTTCGATTGCATTGGCAACCCGGCCTATGACTTCAACGGCGTGTTCAGCGGCGTGTTCGCTTTGCCGGAGCTGGTTCTGGACGTCGCCGTTGCCCTCTACAGCATCACTGACCTTGTCTCGCGATACCTGAGCGGAATGTTCAATTTTGGCAGTGCGATCTGTAATCACTGCCATCGACGACACGACATCCCGAATCTGCTGGTTGGTGTTGTCCGTAGACGCTCTGACCTCTTCAGATTGCTGTTCCAGGGTATGCGCCCGTTCCTCAAGAGCATTTGAGGCGACCGTCACATCACCAATAAAATCGGTGAATTTTGCGATCAGACCATTGATGGCCTTTGCAACAGACGACACCTCGTCATACCCATCGCTCGGGAGTTGCGTTGAAAGATCCGCGTTTCGCTCCATTTCGCGAAGGCGGCCTGCAATCAGCTGCAAGCGTGTGGTGACAGTTCGGCGCAGCCAATACGTCATCGCAAATACGGCAACCAGGAAAATCAGGGCACCCATTAAAAGGAAGTTCTTCTGCTGATCCAAAAATTCCAATAACCCCTCTGCCCCCGCGTCTGCTCTTTGGCGCCCCAGCGTGCGTTGTTCATCTATGGCAGCAAGCATCGGGTCAATCGCGGGATACAGATTGAAATCAACAACCTTACCGACAGAGTAATAGCTTCGCTCGTCGATCCCTTTTCCCATCAGCGCAAGCAATTCAAGTACGGCGTCATGAGTTTGTTGGTGATCGTCCGCCCATTGCTCCAGTCTCGGGTTATGCCTCGCAATCTCCCATTGGACGCTGATCTCATCAGTAATCCCGGCAAACCGTTCAGTGACTTCGTCCCAGAGCAGAAGCTGTGATTTGATCCGGTAGGCGATGTCCAGGAGTTCCCGGTGGCTCTGATCCAGGTCGTTCAGCAACCACACATCGGCCATTTCCTCCCTGACGAGGTGATCAGTTTCATTTTTAGCTTCCGTCACCACTGCCATCGCTATCCATGCGAGTGCTCCAAGAGCAAAAACCGAGACACCGGAAAACAGTACAAGTCGAAGCCGGACAGTTAGTCGCATAGCATAAGAACCTCTCAGATGGTCAGGGGCAGCCTATGCCGACGACATGACAGTTTTGTTTCAGTTCATTCAAAAACGGAGCAAAAACATCAAACTAAACGATGTTTTACGTGGTTTTATATTCCGATTTCATTTGCGCAACACATCCTGTGCTGCAACGAGGAGTTCTCTTCAAATAGAACACTGCGGATCCCCCATCCGACATCAATCGCAAAAGCTTCCAAAATTCCCTTGCATAATTTTGTTATGTCCATAAACTTGGACATATGGACAATACAAACGCAATCGCCACCTTTTCCGCCCTGGCTCAGGACACTCGGCTAGATGCCTTTCGTCTACTGGTTCGCCACGAGCCGGAGGGCCTGCCGGCAGGCGAAATAGCCCGCGAGCTTGATGTGCCGCACAACACCATGTCGGCCCACTTATCGGTGTTATCCCGTGCCGGGCTGGTGCATTCGACCCGCCACAGCCGTTCCATTATTTACAGAGTCAATCTTGATGCCATGCAGGAGACGCTTCGCTTTCTGGTTGAAGACTGCTGTGGTGGCCATCCTTCGGTGTGCGGTCCGTTGACGACCGCCTTGCCCCCTTGCTGCCCTGATACAAGCGAATAACGAGGTCGTTATGAAGCCGATTATTTACCACAACCCCGCCTGCGGAACGTCAAGAAACACACTTGCCATTCTCGAGGCATCGGGCGAAACACCCGAGGTCATCGAGTATCTGGTCAACCCTCCCAGCCGCGCACGGCTCGTTGAATTGTTGGCCGCGATGCAGATGCCTCCACGCGAGCTATTGCGACGCAAAGGCACGCCTTACGACGACCTCAAGCTGGATAATCCCGCGCTAACCGATTATCAGCTGATTGACGCGATGATCGACCACCCGATCCTGATCAACCGGCCGGTCGTGATTACCGAGAAAGGCACGGCCCTTTGTCGACCTTCCGAGCGAGTTTTTGAATTGCTTGAAAACCCTGTGGCGCAGTTCACTAAAGAAGATGGCGAGACAGTTACCCCCGCATCCAGCCAAGAACACAACCCTGACAGGAGCGCCCAATGACGGATTCCCGTTTTGAAGATCTGCCGAATATTGCACCCGGCGAACTCCATCCTATCGACACCCATGCGCTGGCCGGTTCCGACTCACCTGATCACCCACCCCGGATTCTCGTGCTTTACGGCTCGCTGCGGCCAAGATCATTTTCGCGCTTTGCTTCGGAAGAGGCGGCTCGCCTTCTCCGCTGGTACGGGTGTGAGGTAAAGACATTCAACCCGACCGGCCTGCCACTGCCAGATGCTGCAGAGCCCGACCACCCCAAGGTGAAAGAATTGCGTGATCTCGCGACCTGGTCTGAAGGCATGGTCTGGGTCAGCCCGGAACGCCATGGCGCCATGACCGGCATAATGAAGGCCCAGATCGACTGGCTGCCATTATCAATTGGCGGTGTGCGGCCAACTCAAGGCAAAACACTGGCGGTAATGCAGGTGTCCGGCGGCAGCCAGAGCTTCAACGCTGTTAACCAGATGCGTATTCTCGGCCGGTGGATGCGGATGATCACTATCCCTAACCAGTCATCTGTACCCAAAGCTTTTGCCGAATTCGACGCCAATGGTCGTATGAAGTCTTCACCTCTATATATGCGGATTGTTGACGTGTGTGAGGAGCTGGTGAAATTCACATGGCTGACCCGCAGCCGGTCCGGCTACCTTACGGACAGATACTCAGAGCGCGTCGAAAGTGCTGAAGAGGTCTCCCGTCGCGTTAATCAAGGCGCTATTTAAGATCCATGGGGAAGCGGTGTTTCTGAAACCGGTCGTCAGAAACGTCTGGTATTGAAGTGATATGTTCTGGAGATCAACGTGTTGGCATTTGCCATTTTTGTAGTCACCCTGATATTCGTGATCTGGCAGCCCAAAGGGCTTGGCATAGGCTGGAGCGCATTGGCTGGCGCGGCAGTCGCACTTGCCGCAGGTGTCGTGAACTTCGGCGATATCGCCATCGTATGGGATATTGTCTGGGACGCCACCTTTACCTTCGTAGCCTTGATCATCATATCGCTGATACTAGATGAAGCCGGCTTCTTCGAATGGGCGGCGCTTCATATTGCCCGCTGGGGCAATGGCCGCGGACGCCTGCTATTCCCCCTGATCATTCTGTTGGGCGCGATGATTTCCGCGCTTTTTGCCAACGACGGCGCCGCACTGTTATTGACGCCGATTGTACTGGCCATCCTGGTGCGGCTTGAGTTCAGGCCCCAGGCGGCTCTCGCCTTTATCATCACAACAGGATTTGTGGCGGACTCGGCAAGCTTGCCGCTCGTCACATCCAATCTCGTCAATATCGTCAGCGCCAATTTCTTCGACGTCAGCTTTTCGCGATACGCAGCAGTGATGATCCCGGTTGATATCATCTCGATACTGGCCACGTTTCTGGTACTCGGCCTCTATTTCAGAAAAGATATTCCCAAGCGCTACTCAATTGACCGTATTGACGCACCGGCTTCTGCCATTCGCGATCAGCAGGTGTTTCGTGCCGCATTTCCGGTACTCACCGTATTACTGATTGCGCTGTTTGTGACCGCTCGCTGGCACATTCCCATTTCAATCATCATGGGTGTTGCCGCGCTGATACTGATGGCTATTGCCGGTCGTTGGTTCACCCCAGGTAAAACAGCGGTCGTGTCAGTTTCCAAAGTTGTGCGGCACGCGCCCTGGCAAATCGTGCTGTTTTCCGTCGGCATGTATCTGGTGGTGTATGGCCTTGGCAATGCCTGGCTAACGAACAGCGCGGCCGGGATGCTGACCTGGCTCAGCCAACAAGGAGAGTTTATTGCAACCCTGGGTACCGGGTTTGCAGCAGCCATTCTGGCGTCCGTAATGAACAACATGCCCTCCACCCTTATAGGCGCATTGGCAATTGATCAGGTCAACGCACCGGCGCTCACCAGAGAACTAATGGTTTACGCCAACGTTATCGGCAACGATCTCGGCCCCAAATTCACCCCTATCGGGAGCCTTGCCACTCTGTTGTGGCTGCACGTGCTTGCTGGCAAAGGGCATCGTATTTCCTGGGGACAGTATATGAAGGTGGGGCTGGTGCTAACGCCGCCCGTGTTGTTGCTGACGCTGATTGCGTTGGTGGTTTGGTTGCCGATGATTTAAGAGTTTGCTGAAAACCAACGCTCTCGCGATGGCTTACAGCAAAATCGGCCTGTCCGCTGAGGGGCAGGCCATTGGGCACACCGCCTAGAAAAAGCCCAGCGGATTCGTGTCATAGCTGATGAGCATATTCTTGGTCTGCTGATAATGCTCAAGCGCCATTTTATGGGTTTCACGCCCCACGCCGGACTTTTTGTAACCACCGAACGCCGCACCTGCCGGATAGGCGTGATAGCAGTTCATCCACACCCGACCAGCCTGAATGCCACGCCCCATGCGGTACTGGCGATTAGTATCACGAGTCCAGACACCGGCACCAAGACCAAACTCGGTGTCATTGGCGATCGCCAGCGCCTCTTCTTCGTCCTTGAAGGTCGTCACCCCCACAACGGGGCCGAAGATCTCTTCCTGGAAGACGCGCATTTTGTTGTCGCCCTTGAACAGCGTCGGCTGGATATAGAAGCCTTCGTTAAACTCCTCGTCCATCACTTCTCGGCCGCCACCGGTCAGCACTTGCGCACCTTCCTGTTTGCCTATATCCATGTAGGACATGATCTTGTCGAACTGTTCCTTGCTGGCCTGAGCGCCGACCTGAACATCGGTATCCAGTGGATTGCCGCGTTTAATCGTTTTGGTGCGCTCAATTACCTTGGCCATGAATTCTTCATACATGTCTTCCTGTACCAAGGCCCGCGATGGACAGGTACAGACTTCGCCCTGATTGAAAAACGCCAGCACCAGACCTTCAACACACTTATCGATAAACTCGGGCTCGCCCTGCATCACATCAGAGAAATAGATGTTCGGCGACTTGCCCCCCAGTTCCACGCTGGACGGAATGATGTTCTCCGCTGCGCATTTCATGATGTGGGAACCAACGGGCGTGGAGCCGGTAAAGGCGATCTTGGCGATACGCTTGCTGGAGGCCAGCGCCTGGCCGGCTTCTGCACCAAAGCCATTAACGATATTCACCACACCCGGGGGCAACAGATCACCCACCAGCTCCATCATCAACAGAATGGCGGCCGGAGTTTGCTCGGCAGGTTTGAGCACCGTGCAGTTGCCCGCGGCCAGACAGGGTGCAAGCTTCCAGGCTGCCATCAGAATCGGAAAGTTCCAGGGTATGATCTGCCCTACCACCCCCAGCGGTTCATGAAAGTGATAGGCAACGGTATTACCGTCAATTTCGCCCATATGACCTTCCTGAGCCCGAATGCAGCCGGCGAAGTACCGGAAATGATCGACCGCAAGCGGAATATCAGCATTCAGGGTTTCACGAACCGCCTTGCCGTTGTCCCAGGCTTCGGCCACGGCGAGCTTCTCGAGATTGGCTTCAATACGATCTGCAATTTTCAACAGAATATTGGAACGTTCAGTAATCGACGTTTTACCCCAGGCCGGTGCAGCCTTATGAGCGGCATCCAGTGCAAGGTTGATATCTTCTTCGGAGGAACGGGGAATTTCGCAAATCACCGCGCCGGTTACAGGCGTGATGTTCTCGAAATACTGCCCTTTTACCGGTGCGACCCACTCGCCACCGATGTAATTTTCATAGCGGGGTTTGAAGGAGACAACAGAGCCTTCCTTACCAGGTTGTGCGTAAATCATGACCGTGACCTCTCTTGTTATTGGCTGCGAAAACGTTCAACAACCGCGACAATGCGGTGCACGTCTCGACGACTTCACTCTAGCGGGCACCTGCGAATGTAGAAATGATCCTTTCGGAGCACCTACTTTGTAGTAGGTTAAATTCGCCACAAGTTCCAGTAGAAAAAGCAGAGGGGTAAACTTACAACGGGCGGACCTGATGGGATAAAAATGCTTGTTCGGGCAGATAGAAGTCCGTTCAAGCGCACTCTCATTTTCACTTTTTTAAACACACGATTACCTTGAGCACTCACCTATGAAGACCCCTTTTGTTGTCACTGTACTGTGTTTGTCGGCCCTGCTCTCAGGCTGTACCAATGTAACCGGTGACAACCTGAGAATGATCTCGTACACCGACCAGAAAACCCTGAGTGAAGATACCCTCTTCACTGTGGCAAACGGCTTTTTTACGCGCGCCGGCTATGAGTGCGACGACCAGGGTGGGTCTGTTCAGTTACTTTGTAACAAGGAGCTGCGGGATCTTTATATCCACCAGACGACTGCAGAAGTGACGATTTCTCAGGGCGCCGGCGAAGAAAAGGATCCGGATTATGTGCTGGCCACATCAAGATGGGATGAAGGAATGATTCCGAGTGAATTTCTCTCCAGCCGTTTCTCCAATGAGGATGTACAAGCGTTTTGTGACTATCTGGCTCAGGAAACGCAAGCTGTCTGCCAAGAGCTTTAATCGGCTATCCCCATCATTCAGTGGCAACCCCGGAGCCCTTTGCTAGCGCACCCTAAACCGGCAGATGGGCTCACCTCGCTCATGTAATTATCTCAGTCCCTTCAAAGCAAAAGTCCGGCAACAAAACGTTCTCTGCAACCAAATGTAACCGCCGCGCGTACTAGCTCTGACCACTCGGCTTCCAAGCCGGGAGGGAAATACAACAATAAAGCGGAGTCGCACTCCGGTCGGCTCCTGCGGGGAGAGTGCTACATGCGCGTAGAAAAGAACTACATGCGATTACCTCTGGCATCAGCGATGGCCCTGGCCATCGCGGGGACGACGCCGGCATACGCTGGTCTACTGGGCGGATTGCTCGGCGGTGACGGCAAGAGTGCCGGCGATGGCCAGCCTTCTGCGGTCACCGGGGACGGCGGCTTCTTTAGCGAACCCTTTGCCGAACCCACCATTCAGGTTGACGGCGAACAGGTCGCCACCAGTGACCGCTGCATTGTGGATGCCGGCGGAGACCTTCAATGCAAGCCAGCCGCAGGTACTATCGCTGTGCTAGGAGATGGCCGTTTCGTTTATCTGAATGCGCTGGAAGGCACGGAAAACGTTGAGCTCGCCGTGATCGCCCAGTTCGGTGAAGTCTCGGTCAACGACCAGTCACGCGTGATGACGCTGGACGAGAATGACCAGCCGAGCTGGATCAAGCCCACTCCTAACGACGGCGGCGCCAATCCCGACGGCAACGACAGCACCACGCTGACCGGCGGGCTGCTCGATACCGCTGACAACACCGACAAAAATGACGGCGCACTGTTCTGTGCCGATGTTGTGTTTCTTCCCGATGGCAGAATGATGGCGGTCGGCGGCACGGACTATTACACCGAGCCCGGCGTTGACGGCCTGCCTGTGGGCGTAGTGGAGTTGGAGGGCCTGAAGTCCTCGCGCATCTTCGATCCGGAGACCAACACCTGGAGCCAGAGCGGTGACATGCAATATGGCCGCTGGTACCCAAGCCTGGTGAGCTTGGCCAACAGCGATGTGTTCGTCGCCAGCGGCGTGACCAAACTACTCAAGCCGGTGTACCCGGAAGATCCGCTCCAGTCCGGCCGTAACGTCGCACAAACCGAAACCTACGATATCGACAGCGGTACCTGGAGCAATAACGGTTCAGCCGCTCAGCGCTCGCTGCCACTGTTCCCGCGCATGCATCTGCTGCCCAACGGCCATGTGTTCTACAACGCCGGCGGTCAGGCTTTCAATCCCTTCGGGCAGGCTTATGATCAGGCGCTGTGGAACATCGTCGGCACCTACAACCCTGAATCAAAACAGTGGACAGATCTGGGCTATGCCGGACTTCCGTTGCGGCTTAACGAACTGGGCCTGGACGCACTGAGCACGACGCTCAATCCAACCAATATCAATCCGGATCAGGTAGAGCGTCTTCTGGGTGATCTGGTCGGCAAGACTCTGGATGATCCAACTGCAGCAATTGGTCAGTTGCTTGAGACCCCGGTCGACGACCGTGCACTCGAGCGTGCCATTGGTTCCGGCATGCGCGGATCGACGTTCTCGATTCAACTGCCACTGCGTCCGGATAGCAACGGCGGATATCACAAGTCAGAGTTCCTGACGGCCGGCGGCGTACCAACTTATGTGACGGCCGGC
>TARA_R100001440_G_scaffold12432_3_pt1 | contig 83526 bp, 74 predicted proteins | sample TARA_R100001440 | Tara Oceans TARA_R100001440 (sample SAMEA2622112) | marine metagenome | biome: marine biome (ENVO:00000447); feature: surface water layer (ENVO:00002042); material: "saline water (ENVO:00002010), including plankton (ENVO:xxxxxxxx)" | depth 5 m
GACCTGATCATTTCAGACCTTCGTCTTCCGGGCGCTGCCGGCACCGAATTGATCCGACTGGCTCCCAATACGCCAGTCCTCATCATGACCAGTTACGCCAGCCTTCGATCGGCCGTCGACTCAATGAAACTGGGCGCCGTCGAATACATTGCCAAGCCGTTCGATCACGATGAAATGCTCGCCTCCGTAGAAGAGATCATCCGACGTAGTGACGGCACAACATCCGATGAAACCGCCTCCGGCCTGCCCGGCGAAGACATCGACCAGCATGACGCCGATCCTTCTCGCATCATGTTCGGCGAGTGCAGCGCCATGCAGCGCGTATTCACCTTGATCCGAAAAGTCGCGCCGACTGATACAACCGTACTGATTCAGGGCGAGTCAGGCACGGGCAAGGAGCTGGCAGCCCGGGCACTGCACCAACTGAGCCCACGGGCTCGACAGCCACTGATCTGCGTTAACTGTGCAGCCATCCCGGAAAGCCTGATTGAATCGGAACTGTTTGGTCATGAAAAAGGCGCCTTCACCGGCGCAGTATCTGCCCGCACAGGACTGATTGAAGCCGCGGACGGTGGCAGCCTGTTTCTTGATGAAATAGGCGAACTGCCAGCCGAGGCACAGGCCCGATTGCTGCGAGTATTGCAGGAAGGCGAAATTCGCAAAGTCGGCTCAACCCAGAGCCGCCAGGTCAACGTGCGGATGATCGCGGCCACTCACCGCAATCTCAAAGCAATGACGCGCACGGGCGAATTCCGGGAAGACCTTTATTACCGCCTCAACGTCATGCAGGTGCGCATTCCTCCGCTGCGCGAGCGGGATGCCGATATCCTCGGGCTGGCCAGACGCTTCCTGCAGCGGCAAGCCAAACGTATGGAAAAACCCGGCCTCAGCCTGGCGCCAGACGCCATGCGCCTGATCGAGCGGCATCGCTGGCCTGGCAACGTGCGGGAGCTTGAGAACGCCATCGAACGGGCCGTCATCCTCTGCGACGACGACCTGATCACCGCATCCTTGCTGGATCTGGACTCGGAAAGCGACGATTACCCTATCCCGGAAACACTACTTGAAGAGGACAACCCGTCCCCGAGTCAGGATCCTCAGGCCACGAACGACCTCTCACTGGAAGACTACTTCCAGCACTTCGTTCTCGAAAACCAGGACAAGATGAGCGAGACCGAGCTGGCCCAGAAGCTGGGCATTAGCCGCAAGTCGCTGTGGGAGCGCCGGCAACGTCTTGGCATTCCGCGCAAAAAAGCAGGCACCTGATAGCCGCGGCCGGCGCAATGCTGGCCTCCGCCGACCCCCATTCCGAACAACTCCGCAGTACCGCTTCTCTCGCCCGCCATCACCGTGTGCAATTGTCGGTCGGAATATCGCAGCCCCCTCAGCTATTCGAATCCTGGCCATAAACAAATGAATCAACTTTCAACTGTTACCGCACGTTACCTCAGGGAACAGCCTTGGTCTGAAAAGTGAGATCCAAGTAACACTTTCGTATAAAAACAGTCTCTCGGTAAACCCGTATATTTCGTAAATCACTGTTAATAAAGAACTAATAAAAACTGGCACACGCAATGCAATCTTATTGGGGTGAACAACAACAAGAATTGAATGACGCAGCGTCAAAAACAAAAACAAAAAGCTGCAATGCGCTCAGCAACAAAAACAAGAATTGAGCGCGAGCGAACTGAGTGTTTTGGGTGCTGGGCTTTTTAGTGGTACCTGACTGTTGCGAGTTGCACATGTAGATAAGAATCGTCTTCCAGACGCCGCTATATTTGCTCCAATCTCGTGAAAAGTCATTGTCACTCTATGTGGTCAAAGCGTTCCGCTCGCATCATTCGCTCTCAACCTGGAGCCATGCTCTAAAAATTTGAGAGCTTACGTCCCCACTTTCGGGATGTGCCACAACAACAAAAATGCAGATCGTCTACTCTTCTCGGCGGGTTCGTGATTCACGATCCCGCCTTTTGATTTTCTGGGCCAGACGTTTTCTGTCAGGCGAAGAACGGGCCTTCAGCGGATAGCACATCACCCCTGTTCATTTTCCACCTGCCCCTGGTACAGGTATCGCCCGCGCGGTTTGAGTTCTGCGGTTCGCCTTCCCCGCCACAAAACGTTAAACTCCCGTCCTGACTGTGAGCAAAGACGGCTCAATGCCGCACAGACTCACTGGCCACCCGACGCATTCATCAGAACTGGTCTAGATGCTAAAAAAAATCATGTCCTATATGCCCGGGAAGGGCAGAAAAAAACAACAGCCGACTTATCAGCGACAGGTCATCCCCCGGGACCAACATACGGTATCCCGCTCGCTGATCAGTGAACCTGCCAAAAAAGTGCTGAGCCGACTCAACAACGCCGGCTTTGAAGCTTACCTGGTGGGCGGCGGTGTCAGGGACATACTGCTCAACGGCCGCCCGAAAGACTTCGACGTGGCCACCAACGCCACGCCGGAAGAAGTCCGGGACCTGTTCCGAAATTCTCGCATGATCGGGCGGCGGTTCCGCATCGTCCATGTTCTGTTTGGCCGCGAAATTATCGAAGTCACCACCTTTCGCGGCAATGCAACAGAAGCCGAAGATAGCAGCGATGACCAGCGTCGCGCCAGCGAGCACGGCCTGCTGCTGCGCGATAATGTATATGGCAGCATGGAAGAAGACGCCCTGCGCCGAGACTTTACCGTCAACGCGCTCTACTACTCGCTTGAAGATTTCAGCGTTATCGATTTTACCGGTGGCGTAGACGATCTTAACAATCGCCGCCTGACACTGATCGGGGATCCCGAAACACGCTACCGGGAAGACCCTGTGCGAATGCTTCGAGCGGTGAGATTTGCGGCCAAACTCGATTTCAGCATTGCCCCTGACACAGAAGCCCCTATCCAGACGTTGGCGCCATTGCTGACGCACGTGCCCTCAGCGCGCCTGTTTGAAGAAGTCCTGAAACTGTTTTCTGCCGGTTATGGCGCGAAGACTTACGGGCTGCTGACCCAATACGGACTACTGGCGCCGCTGTTCCCTGCCACCGCTGCGGCCATCGCAAACGGCGAACCCGATGACCTGATCCGCCGCGCGCTGGAGAATACGGACAATCGCATCCATCAGGGCAAGTCAGTCACACCTTATTTCCTCTATGCAGCGCTTCTTTGGCCCGCCTTGCAGGCCGAGTGGCAGCGACGTCAGGATAATGGTGAGCCCGCACAACCGGCGCTGCACCAGGCCATCGGCAAGGTAATCGGCCAGCAGGTTCAGGCTACCGCAATCCCCCGTCGTTTCTCAGGCCCGATGAAGGAAATCTGGGAACTGCAGATGCGACTGCCTCGCCGGAATGGCAAACGGGCACTTGTCACGCTCGAACATCCCCGCTTCCGCGCGGCGTACGACTTCCTGCTGGTCAGAGAAGCTGCCGGCGAAACCAACGAAGGACTGGGTGAGTGGTGGACCGACTTCCAGAAAAAAGATGAAAAAGGCCGTGAGCGCATGCTGTCAGAGCTCGCGCCAAGTGGCCCAAAAAACCGGCGGCGCAAGCGCAAAAAGCCGGCAACGCCAAAGGACTGACAGCGCATGCCGGTCGTTGATGTCTACATCGGCCTTGGCAGCAACCTGGCCGACCCGCTACGCCAGCTTGCCGGCGCCATTGCGGCACTGGCTGCGCTTCCGGAAACCTGCCTGATTGCCCAGTCACCCTTTTACGCCAGCAAACCGGTTGGCCCTCAGGATCAACCGGATTTCATCAACGGCGCAACTCACCTCAGAACATCATTGCTGCCGCTTGAACTGCTGGATCAACTCCAGAACATAGAACAACACCACCAGCGCGAGCGCATTCAGCATTGGGGTCCGCGCACGCTGGATCTGGATTTACTGCTATTCGGCATGCAAACGATAAACGAGCCCCGGCTGACCGTCCCCCATCGCGAACTGGCTAATCGGGATTTTGTCTTGCAACCACTGCTCGACCTGGCACCTGAGCTGACACTCCCGAACGGCGACACTGTTGCCGAATTGCGCCAGCGATGCCCTGACAATCAGTTACGCCTGCTTAATCCTGCCCCCTCGAGTCTTGCCACCCCCAGGCCTGAAGATTAACCTTAGGGACTGACTTTTATAGCCGGTCGTTTCTGACCCTTTAGAAAGCCGCTGCCCGGGTCATACCTCAGTAAACGGGCATCAGGCAGCCTCTCAAACAGAACCCACGAAAAAGGCGAGGATCTTATGGCCGTCACTATCAATACCCTTCGGGAACGCAAAGCAAAAGGTGAAGCCTTTTCTGCATTGACTGCGTACGACGCAACCTTCGCCCAACTGGTCAGCGAAGCGGGTGTGGATGTCATTCTCATTGGCGACTCCCTTGGCATGGTCCTGCAGGGCCATGACAGTACGCTTCCCGTTACACTGGAACAAATCAGCTATCACGTCCGCTCCGTCGCCAAGGGCAATCGCGGGGCACTGATCATGGCGGACATGCCATTCATGAGTTATGGCACCGTCACAGCAGCGCTGGACAACGCGGCCGAACTGATGCGCGCCGGTGCCCAGATGGTCAAACTCGAAGGCACCGACTGGATGGCCGAAACGATACGGGCCCTGAGTGACCGCGGCGTGCCGGTTTGCGCACATTTGGGGCTCACGCCCCAGTTTGTGAACAAGTTTGGTGGCTACAAAGTACAGGGCCGCGGTGAAGAACAGGCGGATGAGATGGTCAGGCATGCCCAATTGCTTGAAGAAGCAGGCGCCGACGTCCTGCTGCTGGAGTGCGTACCTTCCGCACTCGCCAAGCGCATCACGGAAGCGGTCAAGGCTCCGGTAATTGGCATTGGTGCCGGCGCGGATACTGACGGCCAGGTGCTGGTCATGCACGACATGCTGGGTGTCACCACTGGTAAAACAGCACGTTTTGTAAAGAACTTCCTCGCAGAATCAGATTCGGTACAAGCCGCCTTCGCCGCCTACGCAAAAGCTGTCAGGGAACGCAGTTTCCCTGCCCAGGAGCACACGTTTAAAGCATGAGAACCGTCCACTCAATACGGGAGCTTCGCTCGCTTCTTAATAGCCACCGCCAAAACGGCCTCAAGATTGCATTGGTACCCACCATGGGTAATTTGCATGAAGGGCACATATCACTGGTCGAGAAAGCCAGGCAACACGGCGATATCGTGGTGACCAGCATTTTCGTGAACCCGATGCAGTTCGGGGCTAACGAAGACCTGAACACCTATCCCCGCACGCTCCGCGAAGACCAGCAAAAACTGGAAGATGCCGGCAATCACATTGTCTTTGCGCCAACCGCCGAAGAACTCTACCCGAACGGCTTGGCACAACAGTCGCAAGTTTCGGTGCCTGTGGTCAGCGAAGGACACTGTGGTGCCAGTCGCCCCGGACATTTTAACGGTGTCTCCACAGTGGTCACCATGCTGTTCAATATCGTGCAGCCTGACTATGCCATCTTTGGCGAGAAAGATGCCCAGCAGTTAGCCGTGATCCGAAAAATGACGAGCGACCTGTTCATGCCGGTTGAAATTGTCGGTGGCCCAACCGTCCGCGAAGAGGATGGTCTCGCAAAAAGCTCTCGCAACGGTTACCTCTCGGCGTCAGAACGGCAGGTTGCACCAGCCCTCCATCAAGCCCTGCAAACAGCGGCCAAAACGCTGGCAACCGGAAGCACCGATTACGCCGGTATTGAGCGGGACGCTATGGAGTCGCTATCCCGGGCAGGTTTTCGACCCGATTACTTCAATATCAGTAGCAGCCTGACCCTTAAACCCGCTGCCCCGGACGACAAAGCACTGACGATTCTTGCTGCCGCATTTCTGGGCACCACCCGTCTGATAGATAACGTCACAATTGACCGTTAAATCATCTGCCATTACAGCCAGGGAGAGGCCCCAAAACATGAGCCACAGTTCTCTTACCAGTAAACCGGAATGGAAAAACCTGACAGCCCACCAGCAAGAGCTCAAAAATACGCATATGCGGGACCTGTTCGAACAGGACCCTCAGCGTTTTGACCGTTACTTTCTCAAGGCTGCCGGTATTTCACTGGATTATTCCAAGAATCTGATTGCCGATGACACCATGCCGCGTCTGACCGCGCTGGCACGCGCTTGTGACCTGCCCGATAAAATCGAAGCCATGTTCCGGGGCGACAAGGTCAATAACACCGAAAACCGCCCGGCGCTCCATACGGCACTCCGCAACCTGTCGGACACGCCAATAGAAGTGGACGGCCAGGACATCATGCCGGAAGTCCGCAGCACCCTGGCTCGCATGGAAGAATTTGTCTGGCGTATCCGCAGCACTCAGTGGCGCGGCTTCACCAACAAACCGTTTACAGACGTTGTCAGCATCGGGATAGGCGGCTCCTTCCTCGGCCCCAAACTGGTATCCGCAGCCCTGAAACCCTATTGGCACGGTCACCTGAACTGTCATTACGTTGCCAACATCGATGGCAGTCATATCACCGAAGTACTGCGACACATCAACCCCGAAACCACTCTGTTCCTGATCCAGTCGAAATCTTTCCGCACTCAGGAAACGCTGGAAAACACCAAGGTGGCCCGGGAATGGTTCCTTCACAACGGTGGCGATGAGAACCTGATTTCCAAGCACTTTGTTGCCGTGACAGCCAATGAAGCAGATGCGGTGGAGTTTGGCATAGCGCCTGAAAACATCTTCCCGATGTGGGATTGGGTCGGCGGTCGCTATTCACTGTGGTCCGCCATAGGACTGCCGACCGCACTCACCATTGGCATGGAGAATTTCAGAGCACTACTGTCCGGTGCCCATGCGATGGACCAGCATTTCCGCACTGCGCCTCTGGAGCAGAACCTGCCAGTGACAATGGCCATGCTCGGTGTTTGGTATGGCAATTTCTGGGGTGCCGATGCTCACGCCATTCTGCCTTACGATCACTACCTCCGTGGCTTGCCTGCCCATTTGCAGCAACTGGACATGGAAAGTAATGGCAAGTGTGTGGCCCGCGACGGCGTCGCCGTTGATTACGACACCGGCCCCATTATCTGGGGCGGCGCAGGCGCGAACGGCCAACACGCCTATCACCAGTTATTGCACCAGGGAACGCGCCTGTCACCGGCGGACTTCATTATTCCGATGCGCACTCATAACCCGGTAGCGACCCATCATCCGATCCTGTTCGCCAACTGCCTGAGCCAGACTCAGGCACTGATGCAGGGCAAGAACCTGGAAGAAGCGAAAGCCGAACTCCGGGATCAGGGGCTGGACGCCGCCGCTATCGAGAAACTGGCGCCGCACAAGGTTATTCCCGGCAACAAGCCGTCCAACACCATCCTTTTTGAACGGTGCACGCCGCGTATTGTGGGGGCTCTGGTGGCGCTATACGAACATAAAACCTTCGTACAGGGTGCAATCTGGGATGTGGATTCGTTCGATCAGTGGGGGGTCGAGCTGGGCAAGCAATTGGGACAGGATATTCTTGACCGATTGATGAAACCGGAAAATGGCGTCAAAACCGACAGCTCAACTGACGGTCTGATCGCCCTGTTCCGGCACAAGCACCAGGACGACGCCTGATGCCTGCAGTCGCGACATTCAGGCGTCAGCAGCGCTGACCTCTGAACTATCATCGGAACTATCGCCTGAACTATTGATGGCGCGGGGTGAGATCACCTCGCCCCGCCAACTGAAGGGCACCACCCACAACTTTTGATCGCGAGCGTACTGGCTCCAGAGTTCAGTATAATTCTGACCATTGACCGGATGCTGATCCACCGGCGCAATCTCGGCCAGCGGACAGAGCACAAAGGCATTGGTCAGAATTTCCGAGCGCGGCAACTCAACACCATCAAAGACGCCCACCCGATCATCGTAGGTCAGAATATCGAGATCCAGCGTTCGGGCACTGAACTTGGGCGCATCATGGTGACGACCGTTCTCCGCCTCCAAAGCTTTGAGGAACCGTGATAGCGTGGACACCGACTCTTCCGTCTGCAGTCCAACTACCAGGTTCAGAAAGTGCTCTCCGTCAAATCCGACCGCTTCACTTTCGTAGACTGACGATACGGTCAGCCTGCCATAATGTTCTGCCAACGCATTCAACGCAGCATGGATATGGCGCTCACGCTCGATGTTACTGCCAATGCTGATATAAACCCTTGCCGCGTTTGACACTATCGTGTCCCTCTCTCTATTCGAACACCCACTGCACGCGCCGTTGGAACAGCGCCGGGTTTGCGTATGACAAGCCGTACCCAGGACGTACCGAACTGCGTCCGGATCAAGCCGGCAATGGCCTCCGCCGCGCACTCCAGTAACTGGGGCTGGTTCTGCTCAAACCAACCGGTGACAGCTGCACTGACGGCAGCATAGTCTAACGCATCTTCCACTGCGTCAGACTGACCGGGAATGCCGATATCCCAGGCCATCTCCAGATCAATCTCAAGTCGCTGCAATATCTCCCGCTCCCAGCCATAAACGCCGATTACGGTTTCCACTGCCAGACCTTCAATAAAAACAGTATCAGTCACACCAACTCCGGTTCTTTAAAACTTGCAGCCGGCAACCCATTCACTTTAACGTAACTGGAACCGACCTCCCGCTGGTCGTAACTGACCCGCTTATCCCGCCAGTCTCCTGACAGCTTTTGGGGAAGCGATTCTCGCATAATCAGACGATGCGCGTCTCTGCCCATGACCGATTCACTTGTATCTGTTTTGTTTAGCCTCGGTGCCTATTTGTCAGGCTCCGTTATGTTTGCGCCGATTGTTTGCCGGCTATGGTCACTTCCCAATCCCCGTGCGCAAGGCTCCGGTAATCCGGGCGCGACCAACGTCTACCGCATTGGTGGCTGGCTCCCGGCAGGTCTTACGCTGTTGCTGGACGCCGCAAAAGGCGCTCTGCCCGTATACGCAGCGGCGGCGTACGGTTTGGGGATTATTCCGCAGGCGTTTATCGGGCTCTGCGCCATCACCGGCCACATGCTACCTGTTTTCGCGCGCTTTCAGGGGGGCAAAGGTGTCGCTACCGCACTTGGGGCAGGTGTTGCGCTGGCACCCGCCACAACACTGATACTTGCCGCTATCTGGGGACTGATCGTCTGGCGTTGGCGCATCTCATCTCTGGCATCTGTGTGCGCAGTATTGGCCGGGCCTGTCATCAGCGCACTTTTGGAGCCGGATGCCTTGCCCCTGTTCGGCCTGCTCGCCTTGCTGATTCTGGTGCGACACAGGGACAATCTGATCCGGCTGGCACAGCATCGCGAACCACCTGTATAACGAGCCGGCCAAACAACCCGGTTAGCGCTTCAACCCGTCCTCACAACGCTCTTCCAGTGATGGCAGCGTATCCATTGGCCAGCGCGGCACCGCGATAATCCGGTCGCCGTCACGCTGCCCTGCTTTCAACCGTTGGCAACCGGCATAGGCGATCATCGCGCCATTGTCAGTGCAGAATTCCGGGCGGGCGTAGAAGACCCCGGCGTTCAGCTTACGCACCATTTTTTCGAGCGCGCCACGCAACCGCTGGTTGGCACTCACACCACCTGCGACCACCAGACGCGAGCAACCACTCGCTTCCAGGGCTCGGCGACATTTGATAGTCAGCGTCTCGACAACAGCCACTTCAAACGCCAATGCAATATCTGCACGGGTCTGATCATTCAGATCACCTTCCGCCCTGGCCGCATTGACGGTGTTCAAGGTGAAGGTTTTCAGACCACTGAAGCTGAAATCCAGCCCGGGACGATCCGTCATTGGCCGAGGGAATCGATAGCGCCCCGGCGTACCCTGACCTGCCAGCCTCGCAATGCGCGGACCGCCGGGATAATCAAGCCCCAGCATTTTGGCGGCCTTATCGAACGCCTCGCCGGCGGCGTCATCGACTGACTCACCCAACAACTCGTACTGACCAATGCCATCAACTCTAACCAATTGGGTGTGACCGCCCGACACCAGCAACGCAACAAACGGAAACGCCGGCGGATTATCTTCCAGCATTGGCGCCAGCAAGTGCCCTTCCATGTGATGAACGCCCAGCACTGGGATATCCAGCGCTAACGCCAGCGCGTGCGCCACTGAACCGCCCACCATCAGCGCACCAATCAGGCCCGGCCCGGCGGTATAGGCAATAGCGTCCAGATCACGCCGACCACAACCCGCCTCAGCCAATACCTCATCGCATAAAGGCAGCAGCTTTCGCACATGATCTCTTGATGCCAGCTCTGGCACTACGCCGCCGTAATCCGCATGCACCTCAATCTGGCTGTATAACGCGTCGGACAAAAGCCCTCGCTCACTATCAAACAGCGCGACTCCTGTCTCATCACACGACGTTTCAATTCCAAGAACCAGCATTCAGGTCGCCTCAACCATCAAAAACATGGCGCCCAGCGCACCTACTGCGCGAGCAATCGAACAAACTCCCGCTATTTTATCAGAGAAGCGCACACCTCGACGCTACGAATCACCCGCAAATCCTCCCAGGGTGTACCTGAAAAGACAGGCCCCTCTGACTTATCTGATTGCACGCTTTACAACCAGATAGATTAGGCGCTATCATTGCCGCCCTTAAATCTGTGCTGATCGAGTTTTGGCCAATGTCACTTTTGGCGGATGTTACCGGATCAGTCTCAGAACTAACGAATCATCAGGTCACGCGCAAACGTATTATCCGCGCGGGGCTCTGACACTTAATCCGATTTGATAAAGGTAGGTGATTCCCGAATGCCAGCTGTTAAAGTGAAAGAGAACGAGCCATTCGACGTAGCTCTGCGTCGCTTCAAGCGGTCTTGCGAAAAAGCCGGTGTCCTGTCTGAAGTGCGTCGTCGTGAGCACTACGAGAAGCCGACTGCAGTTCGTAAGCGTAAAGCTGCCGCTGCCGTGAAGCGTCATCTCAAGAAGCTTCAGCGTGAGCAGCGCAAGTTCGAGCGCCTGTACTGAGTTTTAGTCAGAGCTGAACTGCGGCTGACTGCCTGACTGCAAAGCCGATTGATACTAGCAGCATCACCGTATCAAGGCGCAGTCCGGGGTAATCGCATACAATGCCGTCGTGGCCTCGCCTCGGCGGCATTTTTGGCTTGTAGCCAGCCTCACGATACTGACTCCGCAGCCTGATACCGGTCGACCTTTTAAACAGGCGAATGCCGGTGCCTGAGCTAATCTCTAGGTGCTGACAACACCGCAACTCCGGAGATGCCATGAGCGGAATGATCCCTCAACGCTTTATTGACGACCTGCTCGATCGCATTGATCTGGCCGAGTTGATAGGCAACAGGGTCACGCTCAAAAAAGCAGGCGGTAGCTACAAGGCCCGCTGCCCGTTTCACGATGAAAAAACGCCGTCGTTTAACGTACGTCCGGACAAAGGCTTCTATCATTGTTTCGGCTGTGGCGCCCATGGTGATGCCATCAGCTTTATCCGGGAGTTTGACCATCTCGGATTTACCGAAGCGGTAGAAGACCTGGCCCGACGCGCCGGCCTCGAAGTCCCTTACGATCAGGCAGCCCGCCAGGAAATCCAGCAGGCGCGCACCCTGACCGACGCACTGGACTTTGCCAACCAGTTCTATCGCAATGCGCTTGCCGAGCCCGGATCGGGCTTCGCCCGTGACTATCTTCAGAAGCGGGGCCTGGATAAGGCGATTATCGAGCTTTACCAGATCGGTTTTGCACCCGCTGACGGCAACGCGCTTCATCTTGCGGCCGAGCCTGCACTGCAAGGCCCGCTAAACGAAACAGGCACCGTCTCCGACCGGTTTGGCCGGCCAAGAGACTTGTTTCGAAACCGGATCATGTTTCCGATCCGCAACACCCGCGGCAGAACCGTTGGCTTTGGCGGCCGCACGCTGGGTGATGACAAGGCGAAGTACATTAACTCGCCCGAGTCAGACGTTTTTCATAAAAGTCGCGAAGTCTACGGTCTCTATGAAGCGCAACAATCGCTTCGACGGCTGGATCGCCTACTGGTGGTCGAAGGCTACATGGACGTTATTGCACTGGCGCAAAACGGCATTCATGAGGCCGTCGCAACTTTGGGCACCGCGACAAATCAGGACAGCCTGCAAGCGCTACTGCGTCACGTCCGCCATATTATTTTCTGTTTTGACGGCGACAATGCCGGTTTCAGGGCAGCGGACAAGGCAATGGAAAACGCCCTTGAATTACTGGCTGACGGCATGCATCTCCAGTTTCTGATGCTGCCGGACGGGGAAGATCCGGACACCCTGATCCGCAAAGAAGGAGCTGAGGCCTTTCGCAAGCGAATTGACGGCGCAGCCCCTCTGTCGAGATTTCTTTTCGATCGACAAAGTGCCGGCCTTGACCTGAATCTTCCGGAACATCGGGGCGAGCTTCGGGCCCGGGTAGAGCCTTTGCTGAACCGCATGCCCCGCTGCACATTGCGGGACGCCATGTGGCACGAAATGCTGCGGCTGTGCGGGCGTCGTGAGTGGCAGGGACGGCAGGACTGGAAAAAAGGCGACGGCAGACGGGAGCGAATCAACGAAGAACCGGTCGAAGTAAGACTGAACCCCGATAGCAGCCTAAGCCTGGCATTGATCGAAGCGCCTGAACTGGCCAACGAAATACTGGAAGCCGGCATGCGCGACCGCCGGCTTCGACAATCAACAGCACTCGCCCAGTGGATACGGGACGAACAGCTAAACAAACACGGCGACGTGATCGCCGCTTTGGCCTTTAACCACAAGGCCCGGGAACGCTTCTACCATCTGTTTGATGGCATTGAACATGTTCCGACAAGAGAAAACCTTCTCGCAACAGCGCGGGAAATGCTAACACCTAACCAGGAAGCCGTCCGCAAGCAGAAAATTGCGGCCCTGATCAGACGGAAGACGTCAGGCGAGTTTACCGAGGACGATCATCGTGAACTCAAGCGCCTGAGTAGCGGAACCATTCAGGATCAGGGATAGGCAGGAAAACGGGAAATAGCTGCCAGTGCAGCGTTGCGATGTGCCACTGCCCGAAACCCGACAGGTTTTCGGGGCAAACAATGACACTGCCCTTGAAATACGGGCAAATCGCCACCAGTTAGTGGGAACTGGCAGAGTTTTTTGCGACAGCTATAATGGCTGTTTATCTTTTCATCTTTTCTACAGCGAGTCCATAGGGTGTCTATGTCAGGCAATTCGCAGAAGTCACGTTTGAAAGACCTCATCGCACGAGGCAAAGAACAAGGGTACCTGACCTACGCCGAAGTCAACGACCACCTCCCTGAGGATATAGCGGATCCGGATCAGGTGGAAGACATCATCCGGATGATCAACGACATGGGCATTCAGGTGTCCGAAGTTGCCCCTGACGCTGATACCCTGCTGATGACCGATGGCGATACCTCGGCCGATGAAGCCGCTGCAGCAGAAGCAGCGGCAGCCCTGGCCGCGGTCGAAAGCGATGCTGGCCGGACGACGGATCCTGTGCGCATGTACATGCGCGAGATGGGTACCGTTGAACTGCTGACCCGCGAAGGCGAGATTGTCATTGCCAAGCGCATTGAGGAAGGGATTCGCGACGTTATGGCCGCGATTGCCCATTTCCCTGGCACCGCCAGCACGGTTATCGGGGCATACGACCGCATTATCGAAAATGAAGGCCGTATCAGCGATATCGTAACCGGGTTCCTTGATCCTGACGGCGCCGAGCCGTTCATGGGCGAAACGCCTGCTCCGGAAGAAGACACGTCAGACAGCAACGACGACGATGACGACGACGAAGAGGAAGAAACCGAGAGCGGCCCGGATCCTGAAGAGACCCGCCTGCGCTTCGAACTTCTGAGAGAGAAGCTGGCCATTGCCGACGCTGCCCTGGAAGAGCATGGCCGCGACAGCAAGGTCACACAGGATGCCCTGAACGAACTGGGCGAAGTATTTGCGCCGTTCAAACTGGCCAACAAGGCATTTGACGAGCTGGTTCGGGTTATTCGCTCAACCAATGAAGCGGTTCGCGCAAACGAGCGCACTATAATGAACCTCTGCATTCGCGAAAGCCGTATGCCGCGCAAGGACTTCATCAAGTCTTTCCCCGGCAACGAGACCAATATCGAATGGGCGACCAAAATCGCCAAGAGCAAGAAGCCATACGCCGACAAAGTCGCTGAACGACTGGATGAAATCCTCCGTATGCAAAAGCGCATACTGAACATCCAGACTGACGTCGACCTTGTGGTTTCCGATATCAAGGAAATCAACCGCCGCGTCTCTATCGGCGAAGCCAAGGCCCGTCGTGCCAAGAAGGAAATGGTGGAAGCTAACCTGCGTCTGGTTATCTCCATCGCTAAAAAGTACACCAACCGCGGTCTGCAGTTCCTCGACCTGATCCAGGAAGGCAACATCGGCCTGATGAAGGCGGTCGACAAATTCGAGTACCGCCGTGGTTACAAGTTCTCGACCTACGCCACCTGGTGGATTCGTCAGGCGATTACCCGCTCGATTGCAGACCAGGCACGAACTATCCGTATCCCGGTTCACATGATCGAAACGATCAACAAGCTCAATCGGATTTCCCGCCAAATGCTGCAGGAAATGGGCCGTGAACCGACACCGGAGGAGCTGGGCGAGCGCATGGAAATGCCTGAGGACAAGATCCGCAAGGTACTGAAGATCGCAAAAGAGCCGATCTCCATGGAAACCCCAATCGGTGATGACGAAGACTCACACCTGGGCGATTTCATTGAGGACATTCAGGCCCTTTCACCGGTTGATTCCGCTACAGCGGAAGGCCTTCGCGAAGCAACACGCTCCGTATTGGCCGGACTGACTGCACGCGAATCCAAGGTACTGCGGATGCGCTTCGGCATCGAAATGAACACCGACCACACCCTTGAGGAAGTCGGCAAGCAGTTCGATGTTACCCGTGAGCGGATTCGTCAGATCGAAGCCAAGGCATTGCGCAAACTTCGTCATCCTTCGCGCTCCGATCACCTGCGTGGCTTTATCGACGATCATAACTCCTGATAACACCTCATCAGGTATAGCGGGCGCCTTACCCTATGGGTATAATGGCGCCCGTTTTTACTTCCTTTTCGGGCCCATAGCTCAGTTGGTTAGAGCAGTCGACTCATAATCGATTGGTCCCTGGTTCAAGTCCAGGTGGGCCCACCATTCTTTTCAGCTTCTCTCCTCCCATAAAAGACTAATTCCGCGCACCACCTCCCAAACTGCAGCAATGAATCCAATTTACGCCTCCTGCTGCCCACAGAATCCGTCAAAAACACATTCAAAACGCAACGCGCCACATAGATAGAACCACCCGTTTTGAGACGTTCGTCACAGTAAAATCAAGATAAATATTTGGCAATGGAACGGTAATCCGTTAGAGAGGCTCAATCAAAAAACGAAAGGATATTTATTATCTACTTGTTTTTTATAGCTTTATTTAGATCCCATTCTCACCTATTTAATTGACATACCGCTTTCGGAACCCACTTCCCGGCCTTTAATGACTAGTTCGACCTGCCAACCTGTCACTCCGGCCAAAACTTCTGCTGCATCTCCGATTTAAGATAGCCGTATAACAATGTACAAATGTTCCGCTTTAAATCGCAGTCGCCCTCACCTGTTCCAGTCAAGATCGCGGGCAGAAAAATAAGCATAAAAAGGAGTATCCAGATGACCACTTCGGCACCAACGTATCGGCGTATTCTCACCTCCGCAGTCAGCCTTGCATTGGCAGGTATGGCTTCCACAGCTTCAGCCAGTATGGGTAACATCGGCACCACCTACGGCATTCTTCCATCGGACATTGCGTCCGCGCAGGCCCTGTCGATGTTCAACTCGCAGGTATCGGCCACTTACTATAATCCGGCCTATCTGGCGAAAGATGACCGCGGCGAGCTTACAACCGGTATCTTGCACGCCGAACCCGAGCTTCGTGCCTCATCAGCGAACCGCAATGGCGATATTCTGTCAAACCAACCCAGTCAACACGTGCTGATCGGCATGAAGACAGACCTGTCATCACTCACCCGTTTTGATCATCCGTTCTATCTGGGCTTTATGGCGGGCGTTGAAAAGTACGGCAAGGAAATGCTGGCCTTTGAATCAGAAACGTCCACCGAAGGCCAGTTCCTCGAGTACGGCCGTCAGCCCCTGTTTCTGAATCTGGGTGGCGCAACGACCATCTGGCGAGGCATCGATTTTGGCCTGTCCTTCCGTATCACGCTGCAATCGGAAGCTGCGCTGACTACCACCACCGACCTTGCCGGGAACACGCAGTACGAAACCCTGACCGTTAATGCTGAGCCGTCACTCCGCTCCATTCTGAGTACCAGCATTGATATGGGGGAAACCTTCTGTCCGGATTCATCTTGCTGGCTCGATGGCTTTGAAACTGCGTTCGCTTATCGCAGCAGTTCAAACACCAGCACTCAGGTCGATGCCAACACCGTCATCCCGGGCCTTATTCCCTCCAGCAATCCTTTGGTTTTTTCAGTCCTTACCTACGATTCCTATCAGCCGTCCATCTACAGCCTGGCGATGCAGTATGCGACCGACGACTGGCGCGTTGGCGTCACGCTGGAGCAACAAAACTGGTCCGAGCTGGAAGATCAATTCGAGAAGGACACCATCAAGGATCAGGGCAATGCCCAGTTTGACGATATTGTGATTCCGCGCATTGGTGCCGAGTACCGTTTCGCCGAGCATTTCGGTGTGACTATGGGCTTCGCCTACCAGGAGTCCGCCCTGAAAAGCGACAGTACTCAGGACGTGAACTACTTCGACAATGACAAGTACATCATTGGCCTGGGTCTGTCCGCCGAGTATACGAAAACCCGTTATCTGACCTACCCCATACGCTTCGACTTCGGCTACCAGCGCCAGATGCTGCAGGATCGGGATTTCACCCTGGACAACACTCAGCCAGGCAGCACTACCGGTACCACCGTCTCTACCAGCGGCGATGTTGACGTATTCAGCGGCTCAGTCACGCTGAAATTCTGATCGAGAGGTGTCAGCGATGAAACATTACAAGTTATTGGCTCTGGCCCCTGCTGTGCTGCTCGCAGCCTGCGGAGGCGAAGAACAAACGGTTACTCAGCCCACATCACCGGGCTCAGTCGTGTACACCTTCCCGGCGGATGGTCAGACAAACGTATCGCCGAAAGCTGATCTGGTCCTGCGTTTCTCTGATGCCATCACGGACGACGCCATTGCAAGCAAGGTTCAGGTTGCGCCGAGTGATGGCGGAGACCCGGTCAGCTTCAGCGTCACCCCGGTCGACAATGGCCTCAGCCTGGTTCTCACACCGTCTGAGGAGCTAAAGCCCGGTACTGAATACACCGTCAACTTTGCCAACAATCTCAGCGCCGCAGGCGAGCGTTCGATTGCGACGCCAAACGCGACCGGGCCTGACGGTATCCAGTTCACCACCCGTGGTAGCTTCAGTCAGGTTGCCAAGCTGGCCAATCTGAGCGACACATTCGAAGTGATCAACACGCTACCGGACGGCGATTTCTTCCGGTTCATGGATTTCTCCACGATTCGCTTGCAGACCAGCCAACCGATTCATCCGGAATCGGCCATTTATGGTCAAACCGTGTCACTGCTGGACGGTGAGGGTGAGCTGGTCCCTGCCGATTTGCTGGTCAAAGGCAACAACCTGACAGTTGATCCCTGCACGCTGGACGATCGCGCCCTTTGCGGTAGCGGAGAGGACAAGCTCAACCCGGACGAGACCTACACCCTGAGCATCGCCGGACTGATGAATCAGGAAGGTGATGTCCTCGAGTATGAGAAATCATTCCAGCCCCAGAACACCGGGCCCAACGAAGTTCTCTACCAGAAAGCTGTGGATTCCGGTTTCTCCGAGCAGTCGATCCTGAACGGCCAGTTCGTGAATGTCGTGACGCTGAACTCCGTCCTTCAGGGGAAAGCAGGGCCCTCTCAGCAAACCGGCGCACTCTATGCCGAGCTGGCATATGCGCCGAATTTTCCCGGCGACACGCCGGTGCCGCTGCGCGTCCCCAAAGGCACTGTTCTGGAAAGCACCAGCCTGGACGTACTGATTAACGGCAGTGTGCCTGTGCTGGACGCCGCAACCGGCGAGCAGCAAAAAACCGGCACCATCAAGGTCACAATGATCTCCGACGCGTCGGGCTACCTCTACCCGAACCCCTACAGCGATGCAGACGATGCACCACGCCACGTGCGCTTGTGGATGGATGTATCGATGAATACAGAAGAGGCTCAGCCCAACGCATCTCTGTCACAGGACCTGCTAAGGGTTGAGCTAAGCGGCATTGCACTTGTCCGCGACGGCAAGCTGGTTATCGATGCGATTGGCATGGTTGAGCCGAACCTGTTGGGCCAGGAGTATACCGATTCGACCATCGCGTTCAGACTGTCAGCGGATACCGGTGCACAGGACACCGCACCCGCGCGCCCAATCGACCGCACAGCTCCCAAGCTGGTCAGCTGGATGCCCGGCCCCGTGGATGCCATTCCCGCCACGCGCCAGGCCATGCAGCGTCCGGGCGACCCAATCATTTTGAACTTTGATGAACCGCTGGATCCAAAAACGATCGCAGCAGGTGTTACCTTGGACGGCGATGGCATCAAAGTTGAGAACCTTCGAACCAAACTCGACGGCACGGCAGTCGTCATTAATCCGGAAGGCGGCTTAAAACATGGGGTTAATTACACACTGAACATTTCCAATACGCTAACCGATATTGCGGGCAACGGTGCAACCTCGCAGTCGTTGGAATTTGCGGTGCCGGATATTGGAGAAACCTCAAGTGTAGCTCAGCGCTCACCTCTTGCCCTTACGACCTATCCTGGCTACCCCTGTGAAACAACAAAGGTCAATCTCGCCGCTGGAACTCACGGCCAGTGCTGGGATGAAGCGCCCGGCGGCGAAGCTGGAGACATACTACCTCTCAGCACACTGCCGCAAGATCGCCCAATCGTTGTTGTCTTTTCTCAGTCTATGAATCTTGATTCGATTCGCCTTGGCGACACCTTCAAAGTAGAGAAGGTGGATGTAGACACCAAAAAAATTGCGGATGTATCGGGGCGGTTGGAAAAAAACAAGCAGCGCATACGCTTCTATCCTGATCAGCCATGGGAAGTTGATAGCTACTACCGCTATACAATGACCTCCGCTGAAAATGGTGACTGTAGCGCAGTCATTTGTGGCGAGAACGGTCAGGCATTGCAAACCGACCTTCTGGAAGACCCTGAAGACAATGGCGGCCAACCTCTGACGATCTACTTCAAAGGTGCCAAATCACAAAGCTCGGTCTTTACGCCACTTCGAAATCTTCCTATTCGGGATACCAACTCCAACTATGTAGTGGATTGCAATTCGGCGGGGAGCACCAACTGTCTGGAGCCATTTGATCATCCAGGATCCGATGCCGAGGGCTTTCAACCATCAGCAAACGCTGCAAAACTGCTTGTGAATACTGAAAAGGATGACTCCTCCCGGGTAGGATGCAGCCCCCGCGATGAAGACTGTCCTCGGAATAAGTTCATCTACCAGACATATGGCTTAAATACCGAAGTCGTAGGTCCAGCCACTGACCCGGAAACCGGAAAAGAGGGCGTCGCGGTGCTGCTCTATCCGACAATGCTGGCAACAACCTCAGCAGACACGTATGTAGACTTGGCAATCTTCGTAGCACACGCCGAAACAGGCCCGCAAATTCTGCGCATGAGGTACGCCAAAGACGATCCGAACTGCACAGGGGACAACTGCGCAAGAAACAGCCTGATCCCTGGCATTATCATTGAAGGAGATGACGGTGCGCCGATATTTAAAACCAACGCGGAATTAACTTTGGATGCCCCAGTGCTTTCAGCCGATGTGCCCGTATCTCACAATCTGTATAGCTACCCATTCACACTCAAGCTGAGCGGCCGGGTGACATTCTTTGACGACGGTCGAATGCAGATCGAGCAGCGCAATACGAACATTCCAGAGATTAACGTGGCTGCAACTGCACTCGGCACAATCCCAATCAATATACCGTTGATAATCCCTAACCAAGGTGTCTACCTCAACTTCATCTCCAACCCAATCAAGGAAATCACCGAGTAGCCTCATCAGAAGGACAAAAAGTACTTCAGGCCAGCCTCGCGCTGGCCTTTTTTATGTTCCAAACCAAATCTAGCCTTTCAGGCCACGCGCGGCAGACATCCGTCTGGGGTTAGTTCCTCAGATGCTTTATCCTGTGCAGCCGGGTCGAATGGCCGCCAATTCCTGACAGGAGAGACCGATGCCCCCATGGTTGCAATGGACACTGATTAGCGCAGGACTGCTGACGATCGTGCTGCTAGGGCTGTTTATCCGCCATCGTGTCTCACTGTTGCGCCGCCACCAAAGGGCTCAGGCCAAAACTCAGGCGTTACAGCAGGAACGCACCGCCAGCATGATCGACAGCATCAGAGTTTTGGCAATGGCGATTGAGCAGGATCAGGTTGAATATTCTGAAGCCTGTTTGCGGATCAAGGGATTGCTGGATCACGTCTCACCGGAGTTGCTGCAGCAAACGCCCTACCGGGTTTTTCAGGACATGCACGACGCCCTCGACCACATGCCGACCCACCAGAGCCGGCAGGACACCGATCCTCAATTTCTGAAGAAGATGGACGAGCAACGATTCGCGTTGGAAAAAGAGCATTCTGATGCGATAAGGCGCGCGGCTACCGCCATACGCCACTATAATTTCCAGCCATAAAAAAGCCGGCCCTGAGGCCGGCAAGTTCACCCGCTTTTGCAGATACAACCTGAGTACTCCCATTCCCGGACAAGCGCCTTTGTCGCCTCACTTGGCCCGGAATAATGCACATCCACGCGATGGCAGAATCAGTTCGATAAATCCAACTACCCGAAAAAATTCGCTATTCAAATGCTATATATCTGTTTACGGCACCCTGCTGCATTCGGATTCAATGGCGACTCAAAAAAACCTGCTCGCTGTTTGCAGGCTGCTCAACGCCGCCTTCATCCATAAGCGCATCAATGACTTCCGCATCGAGATTGGCCCATAAATGCCGAAAATGCTTCTGGATGACCTGATCGCGGGAGCGCGAAGTTTCGCGTAGCAATGCAAGACGCTCATCGTCATCAGCGAGGTGAAAGCGCCGACCGCCCCGGCGCCTGAAATGACACTCGAGTTGCTGCAAATGGAAGATACTGCCCGAGGTGAATATAAACCTTTCCATTGGACCTACCCCGCTATCAAACGTGGTAGCCCGATACGACACTGCTACCCCTTACTATGACGGGTCAGTTTCGGGCATTGCTGTATTTAACTTAGTCCAAGACAGGAGAAAAGGAAGGGAACGCCGGCCAATGATAAAAATGACAGTCACGTCAAATTATCGATAGCCGGTAACCATTTGAATAGTAAAAATTTAATAAGGCAGGACAACCAAAAAGTTACAATAATTTACACATTAAACAGCGGATAGTTTCCAGACTCAGGACTGCATCATCCCTGCCATAGCCAAAATGCTATCCCGATTCTCCATCATATCGTCAAACTGTTCAGCCACAGCAGCCGGATCCAGCCCCAGCGACTGATACATGTCGTCAGGCACAGGCACAGCTGAACCCAGCTCTACCCCGCGCTCAATAAGCAACTGGCGCCCAAGCCAAAGCAGCCGCGCATAAACCGCATTGGTGCCGGAATAATCGGGGTTCTTCTGCTGCCGAATGGCGGTCACCACCTCGTCTGGCATACCCCAGTTTTCCATCAACTGGGCACCCAACTGTTCACGGGTAACCCCCAATAAATGATGCTCGACTAACGATGAATCCAGCTCGCTATTGGCTTCAAGGTTGCGGCAGACAAGACGAAAATGCGGCGGAAACACCTGATTTAACACCAGATAACCAAAATTGTGCAGCAACCCGCTGAGATAAGCCAAACCAAACGATGGGCGTTCACCACGACGCATCATGGCCGATAGAATACCCGCAGACTGAGCTTGCCAAATGGCTTGCTGCCAGTAGCCAATATACCCGTCTGGCTCGTCTTCAGGTGCTTTGAGTGCTCGCCCGAGCGACAGCCCCATTGCCAGGTTCATGACCATTTCAAAGCCGAGTACACGCGACACCGCATCATGCACAGAGCGGACCTGCCCTGCAGCAGCATAGAACGAAGACGAAGCCCAGCTGACAACCTGAGCTGCAAGGCTGGGGTCGCTTTCAACCACATCCACAAGGTCGTTCATGACAGCATTGGGATTAACCCGGAGATGGATAATCCGCTGGGCGGTTTCGGGTAGCGGCGGCAACTCAAGTGTATCTTCCAGACGCTGGCGAATACGCAGATTGGTCAATCGTTTGATTGCATCATGGACCTGCTCACGATCCAGCTCAGGCTCTGACAGGTTAACGTCAATAGAGGACTGGGGCGTGGTCGTTGTGAACCGGCGGATATCGCCCGTCAACTCGCGATAGGCGGCAGCCGTCATATCAATGACGGGCCCCTGTGACTGAAAGGACAGGTTGATCCTGTTCAGTCCGTCGACCGCAGGGTCTACCAGTGAAGGCCACCCCGTAAGCGATGGCAGGGCCGGTAGCGTCTGCACTTCAAGCCGACTGGTCAGGCGACGCAGCTCCCGGCGATTAATCGCCCGAAAATCACGGCCAAGCTGCTTGTTCAGAAGTGTGACATCAAGCAAGTCGACCTGGCGGCAAATCACCTGCAGCTTGCCGTCGACATCTTCCAGAGGCACCATCCGCACCGCATTTTCGGGCGAGCTGTCAGATTGCATTTGATAGGCAGGCACGCCCTCACTATCTGAAACTGTCTTCAACGCATCGATGAGTGCAAGCGGTAGCTGTGTGGTCATTCCCCTGAAATCCCTTCCTGAAAATATGTAAGTGCGACCGGTCAGACTTCACCGTAGCGAATACGCTCGCCCAGCCAACGACGAATAAGAGCGTCAACGCGAATTTGATCCGACATCAATGCAGGTGCTACATCGCGGACAGTACCGATCCAGCCCTTGTCTCGCTCGAAATCTGCCAACCTGAACTGCATCATACCTGTCTGGCGGGTTCCGAGCACTTCCCCCGGGCCACGAATTTCAAGGTCTTTCTCGGCAATGACAAATCCGTCCTGGCTGTCGCGCAGCACCTGAAGCCGCGCCTTGCCATTGAGCGACAACGGCGGATGATACATCAACACACAAAAACTGGCCTCATGGCCCCGACCGACCCGGCCACGCAACTGATGCAACTGCGCCAGCCCCAACCGTTCCGGATTCTCAATAATGATCAATGAAGCATTGGGTACATCCACCCCTACTTCAATAACAGTGGTTGCAACCAGGAGATCCAGCTCACCAAGGGTGAACCGCGCCATAACCTCCGCCTTTTCCGCAGCTTTCAAACGACCATGTACCAGACCAATAGCCAGGCCCGGCAAGCGCTGCTGCAGTTCTTCGGCGGTCACTTCCGCCGCCTGGCACTGCAAAGCCTCAGATTCTTCTATCAGTGTACATACCCAGTAAGCCTGACGGCCGGAACGGCATGCCTCTTCAACCCGATTGATCACATCTTCCCGACGTGCGTCCGGTATCGCGATCGTCTCAATTGGTTTACGCCCTGGCGGCAACTCGTCAATCACCGAGGTATCAAGGTCGGCATAGGCGCTCATGGCCAAGGTACGGGGAATCGGTGTCGCTGTCATGATCAACTGGTGCGGCGCAAGAGCCCCGGCTGCACCCTTCTCGCGTAGCGCCAATCGCTGGTGAACGCCAAACCGGTGCTGCTCATCAATAATTGCAAGACCCAGCCGCTCAAAGGCAACGTCATCCTGAAATAGCGCATGGGTACCGATCACCATTCGGGCGGCTCCGGTCGCGAGCTGGTGCAGCACCGCCTCTCGCGATTTACCTTTCACCTTGCCCGACAACCATCCCAGCTCGATACCCAGAGGCTCGAACCAGCGCTGAAAGTTGAGGAAATGCTGCTCTGCCAGAATTTCAGTAGGTGCCATCAAGGCCACCTGTGCTCCGGCAGCAATGGCCTGCAACGCGGCGATCGCCGCCACCACGGTTTTGCCCGAACCGACATCCCCCTGGACAAGACGCAGCATGGGCAACGGCTGACTGAGATCCTGTCGGACGTCACTTAACACTCGCTGCTGGGCGGGCGTCAGACTGAATGGCAGGGCTTCCAGGAACCGCTCAATCAAAGTACCTTGCGGCAACAAGGGAATGGCCTGGCGCGACTGAATCTGAGCCCTTACCCGCAACAAGCTGAGCTGGTGGGCCAACAACTCCTCCATTACCAGACGCTGTTGTGCTGGATGGCGCCCCTCCAACAGCGCTGGCACCGGCGCCCCCGCATGCGGGGCGTGCACCATCTGCAAGGCCTCATTGATACCGGGAAGCTGGAAGTCGGCAAGTAACCGTTCAGGCAACCACTCCTTGACCGGGTAGCGCGCAAGATAACTCAGGGCCTGTTGGCACAGGCTGCGGATTCGTGGCTGCTGGATGCCTTCGGTAAGAGGGTAGACCGGAGTCAGCGTGGCGCGCTCGGCTGGCGGCATGGGTGCAGGATTCACCTGATATTCAGGGTGATAGAACTCCAGCCCGGCCCGGCCCGGCCGGACTTCACCAAAACAGCGCACTCGCGCGCCTTCTGATAACTGGTTTTTCTGGGCGGCATTAAAATGGAAAAAGCGTAGAGCAAGAAAGCCGGAATCGTCGCGAAGCGTCACCTGCAGGCTCCGGCGGCGCCCCATCACAAGGCTGGATTTAACAACCTCACCTTCAACCACCGCAGTGTCGCCAACATGCAGGCTACCAATCGGGATAACGCGCGTGCGGTCTTCGTAACGGTGAGGCAGGTGGAACAATAAGTCCTGCAGCGAATGAATGCCGAGCTTGCCCATGGTGGCTGCCAGCGCAGCCCCCACGCCTTTGAGGGCTGTGACGTTAATGTCTGCCAGTGCTGCCATGAATTATTCAGGCGCTGGCCGGAACAGCATGCAATGCCTGGTCAGTCTTCTCGATCACCCTACACTGACTGGCGGCAAGGGCCAGTACATCGATCGCTTTCGGCCTTGGGAAGGTTACCCGCCAGGCCAGGGCAACCGTTCGGAAAGGCACCGGGGCCTTGAACGGCCGCACTGCCAGCACATCATCCTTGTATTCCATCGCCGTCGCAGCAGATAGCGGCAGTACCGTAACCCCAAGACCTGACGCCACCATGTGCCGGATGGTTTCCAGTGAACTCCCCTCCGTCACCAGTGATGGTTGCTCCCCCGATTTCGACGACCGCGTAGCAATGGCATTCTCAAGCGGAGGACAGGATTCAAGCACCTGATCGCGGAAACAATGACCGGGGCCCAATAGCAGCAACTGCTCTTTCGCCAGCTGCTCCGCCGTCAGTGATTCTTCTTTGGTAAGCGGATGGTCCGCAGGCAACAGCACAACGAAAGGTTCGTCGTACAGGGGCAGAGTTACTACCTCAGGCTCTTCAAACGGCAAGGCAATAATAATTGCGTCCAGCTCAGACTGGCGCAGCTTCTTACGCAGATCGGCGGTATAATTCTCTTCGATGAAGAGCGGCATATCCGGCGCAGCGCGGCGCAACTCCGGCAGAAAATGGGGGAACAAGTAGGGTCCGATGGTGTAGATGGCCCCGACTTTGAGCGGCGAACTCAACTGGTTCTTGCCGTTCTGCGCCATATCACGGATCACGCCCACCTGATCAAGTACGCGCTGCGCCTGCTCGATAATACGGGTTCCTGTTTCCGTCACTCGAATGCTGCTTTTGCTGCGCTCGAACAGAGGAATACCGAGCTCATCTTCCAGTTTCTTAACCGCAACACTCAGGGTAGGCTGGCTCACGTGGCACCGTTCGGCCGCCCGGCCGAAGTGTTTCTCGCGAGCCAGCGTGACGATATAACGCAATTCTGTCAGGGTCATGAAATACTCCGGCCAATCACAGGAACAGCAGATAGATACTCAATCATGTACAGAATAAGGATTGATATTGACTATGGCAATCAGTGAACCACGCATTCTTGTCGCCGGTTGCGGCGCACTGGGCAGCAAAATCGCCAAAGGGCTCGCCACGACCGCCAGGGTCTACGGCTTGAAGCGTCACCCCGACAGGCTCCCTGAGGGCGTACTGCCACTGGCTGCCGACCTGCAAATGCCGGAACAACTCGCCCAGGTAGTGCCTGACAATCTTGATGCCGTGATCTATTGCCTGACGCCTAACAGCTACGACGACGAGGGTTACCGAACAGCTTTCGTGAGCGGCCTGGAGAACCTGATCAACACGATGAAGGCGCAGGGACAGGAACTGAACCGACTGTTATTCGTTTCAAGCACAGGTGTCTACCAACAGGATGACGACAACTGGATTGACGAAAGCAGCCCGACTGCCCCCCTCCGTTTTGGCGGAAAACGTCTTCTGGAAGGAGAGCAATGTGCAGCAATGGCACCCTGGCCTTCGACGACCATCCGGTTCAGCGGCATATACGGCCCGGGCCGCACACGCTTTCTGGAATCGGTAATCAACGGGGAACTGAAACCTGCCGCTCCCTCCCCCTACACCAACCGTGTGCATGAAGACGATGCGGCCGCAGCTGCGGTGCACCTGATAAACAGGTCGTTACGAGGAGAGCCACTGGAGACCTGTTATCTGGCCAGCGACAGTGAGCCGGTAACACTTGGCGATATTGTGCAGTGGATCCAGTCACAGATCAGCTGTCAGCCACCGACGGCAAATGCCCGCTCAGGAAGGCGCGCTGGCAGCAAGCGAATCAGTAACCAGCGCTTGCTCGAGAGCGGATTCCGTTTCCGCTACCCGAGCTACAGGGAAGGCTATGGCGAAATGATTCAGTCGCGCCTCAGCTGAGCACCATAACGGCGTCCATCTCAACACCCACGCCTTTGGGGAGCGCGGCGACACCAATCGCTGCGCGGGCAGGATAGGGTTCGTGGAAATAGGTCGCCATGATTTCATTAACGGTGGCAAAGTTGCTCAGATCCGTCAGATAAATGTTCAGCTTGACGATGTCCTGCAACTTACCGCCCGATGCTTCACAGACAGCCGTCAGGTTATCGAAGACCCGGCGGATGCTGGTGGCGATATCGCCGCCAACCACTTCCATGGTTTCAGGATCAAGCGGAATCTGGCCAGAAAGATAGACGGTGTCGCCCGCTTTTACAGCCTGGGAATAGGTTCCAATGGCTGCTGGCGCGTTGTCAGTCTGAATCACTGATTTGTTGGTCATATTGTCGTAACCCCTGATGGCTCCGACGCAAGCCGGAGCATGGACAAAAAATGAAGGCGGTGATCGTCGCCGCGACCTGCACCACCTGTCAACTAAAGCATGTCAGAATCAGTAGCGGATGCGACTGATATGGGTAACGGCCCGAATATTCCGGACCCGTCGCATGACTCTCGCCAGATGACGCCGACCATTGACGTGCACAACGAGACTGACAACGCTGAGGCGCGCGTTCTGCTCTTCAACGTTGATGCGCTCGATGTTCCCGTCCGCTTTGGCTACCGCACTGGCCATCTCGGCAATCACCCCGCGTTGGCGCTCAAGCTCGACACGCAGTTCAACCGAGAATTCGTCGGTAATATCTTTCGCCCATTTCAGATGTGTCAGGGCAGAACGATCACCGTGCTTATCACGCAGTCGACGGCAGGTATCGGTATGGATCACCATGCCGTTGCCCGACTCCATAACGCCAACCACCGGATCGCCGGGGATCGGTTTACAGCAGCTGGCAAAACGGACCAGTAATCCCTCGGTACCGCGAATGGTAACTGAGCCGCGCCCGTTGTCCTGCAAGCTGACCACATTCGGCGTCTCGGAAGCGCTGTCCGACTCACGGCCATCATCGTTGAGGTCTGACGTCAGCTGGCGGGCAATAATGTAGGCCATCCGGTTGCCCAGCCCGATTTCGCCCAGCAGATCATCGAAGTCAGTCTGTTGATTATGCTTGACCACACGTTCACGCTGCTGATCGCTGATTTCGGACAACTTGGCGCCAAATCCGACCAGCGACTTCTTCAGCAGCGCCTTACCCAGCTCAACAGATTCCGTTCGCTTCTGGTATTTCAACACATGACGAATGGAGCTGCGGGCCTTGCCGGTTACGACAAAACTCAGCCATGCAGGATTGGGGCGCGCGCCCGGCGCAGTGATGATTTCAACGGTCTGCCCGCTCTGCAAGGGCTGGCTCAGTGAACCCAGATTGCGGTTAATCCGGCAGGCCACGCAGGCGTTGCCGATATCAGTGTGGATGGCGTAAGCAAAGTCAATCGGCGTGGCACCGCCCGGAAGCTCAAGGATCTTGCCTTTGGGAGTGAAAACATAAATTTCGTCCGGGAACAGATCGACTTTTACATGTTCGATAAACTCCAGCGAGTCGTCTGTGCGCTCGCGCATCTCGATAAGCCCCTGAACCCAGCGATCGACCCGACGCTGGCTGACCTCAATGGCGGTGGAATTATCGTTCTTATAGAGCCAGTGCGCTGCAATCCCGTTGTTGGCGATCTGCTCCATTTCCTCGGTGCGGATCTGAATCTCGATATTCACGTGCATGCCGAACAAGGTGGTATGCAGCGACTGGTAGCCGTTCGCCTTGGGCATCGCAATGTAATCTTTGAAGCGGCCAGGCAGGGGCTTATAGAGGCTGTGCACAGCGCCCAGAATGCGATAACAATCGTCAGTTGAATCAGTGATGATGCGGAAGGCGTAGACGTCCATGATTTCATGGAAGGACTTATGCTTGAACTTCATCTTGTTGTAGATGCTGTTCAGGTGCTTCTCTCGGCCCAGAATGCGTCCGGGCATACCTCGCTCTGTCAGTTTTTCCTCAACGCGCGCCTGGATCTCTTCGATAATTTCCCGGTGACTGCCCCGCAGTTTTTCTACCGCTTTGGAGATATAACGTGAGCGCATCGGGTGGAGAAATGAGAAGCCGAGATCCTCGAGCTCCGTGCACAAACTGTGCATCCCCAGGCGGTTCGCAATGGGGGCGTAAATGTCCAGCGTTTCGGTCGCTATACGCTGGCGCTTCTCATACGACATGTGCCCCAGCGTGCGCATGTTGTGCAGCCGATCAGCCAGCTTGACCAGAATCACCCGAATATCACGGGCCATGGCCAGTGTCATTTTCTGGAAGTTTTCCGCCTGCGCCTCGGCACGAGTGCGGAACTCAATCTGGGTCAGCTTGCTCACACCGTCGACCAGATCCGCCACCGGCTCACCAAACTGTTCTGCCAGGGCATCTTTGGGAATACCGGTGTCTTCGATCACATCGTGCAACATCGCCGCCATCAGGCTTTGATGGTCAAGCTTCATGTCTGCAAGAATGTGCGCGACCGCCAGCGGGTGCGTAATGTAATGCTCACCGGAACGGCGCATCTGGCCTGCATGGGCCTGTTCGGCATAATAGTATGCCCTGCGCACCTGATTAATCCGTGGCGTATCAAGGTAGGTACTGAGCTGGTCCGCCAATTGGTCGATCGTCATCGACGAAACGGCATCAGCCGGATCGGACGGGGATGTACCGGTTTTAGAGAGTGCCGTAGCCTCTGCTGACACCACGCCTCCAGAGACAGTTAAATGAAACACCGACAAAAAAACCCGAATGTTTGCGCACTCGGGTCTTCCGTAGCCCTTACAGGACTTTTATCTGCCCTGCTCCTCTTACTATAAGAGCACAGGCACAGATTTCAATCAGCGATTAGCAGAATACCGCTTATTCTTCGTCACGCTCATAGGCCAGCTTGCGATCAACCAGGCCTTCCGCGATTTCACGCAGCGCAATAACCGTCGGCTTGTCGTTTTCTTCGGCAACCATTGGCTCGTGACCCTTGGTCGCAATCTGGCGCGCGCGCTTGGTCGCCAACATAACCAGTTCAAAACGGTTATCTACGTGATCCAGACAATCTTCAACGGTGACTCGTGCCATAACTTCCCCGACTATAATCGATAAGTAAACTGAGAGCTCGGATTGGACCGACCCGGTCCGGAGCAGACCGCGAAGTATAAAAGCTAATGATCAATTTGTATACGCAAAACCGCCGGAAACCAGCGCCGAGAGCAAATCAGCATGGCGCACTTCCTGAGGCTCCACTCGCAATCGCTGGGCGACCACAATCGACAACAGATCTCCCAATGCCTGGTCGAACCGGTCGTTAACCACCAGATAATCAAATTCCAGCGCGTGACTGCATTCATCCGCTGCCTCACGTAAACGCCGTTCAATTACCTCCGGCGCATCCTGCCCTCTTCCGGTCAGGCGCTCGCGCAATGATTCAGGCGATGGTGGCACTATGAAAATGCTCACACACTCCGGCAACAAACGACGCACCTGGACAGCCCCCTGCCAGTCTATCTCGAGAATAACATCACGCCCCTGCTCCAGCGTCTCTTCGACCCAGCGTTGAGAGGTACCGTAAAAATTCCCGAATACTTCCGCATGCTCGAGGAAGGCATTATCGTTAATCATCGACGCAAACACGTCACGTTCGGTGAAATGGTAGTTAATGCCGTCCTGCTCACCAGGGCGCATCGGCCTGGTCGTATGGGATACCGACACACACAGCGCCGGGTCTCGCGCCAGCATCGCTGCCACAAGACTGGTTTTACCCGCACCCGATGGCGCTGAAACAATATAAAGCGTGCCTTTCCCGGCCGGCTGAGTCATCAACCCGGTCTCCTCAACGATTAGAATACTGTTAACTCAATGCCTCCGAACACCAGCTCACTGGCATGGTGCTCACAGACTATTACTCCAGGTTCTGGACCTGCTCTCGCATCTGTTCGATCAACACTTTCAGATTAACAGCCACACGGGTGACTTCAGCATCAATGGATTTGCTGCTCAGGGTGTTGGCTTCGCGATTGAGTTCCTGCATCAGAAAATCAAGCCTGCGACCGATGGCGTCATCGCCCTTGAGGGTATCGGTCACTTCGCTCACATGGGCATCCAGTCGATCAAGCTCTTCCGCGACATCAGCCTTCTGGGCCGCCATCACCATCTCTTGAGCCAGCCGGTCTGAATCCAGCTCGATTTTGGCAGCATCAAACCGGTCACGCAGTGTCTGCGCCTGTTTCTCAAGCAGCTCAGGCATGCGCTTTCTGACCACAGCGACCGATTCGGAAATTTCTGTCAGGCGATCATTAAACAGAGGGCGCAATCGCTCGCCTTCCCGTTCCCGCACACTGACCAGCTCTGCCACTGCCTCCTCAAAAAGCGACTGAGCTGCTGCCTTTACGGGCGCAAGATCCCGCTCAGCGGTTTCCAGTACACCGGGCCAACGCAGGATATCCAGTGCATTGATGTGGGCGGGATTATCCAGAATCCGATTGACCTGATTGGCTGCATTGTTGAGTTCTTCAGCCAGGGCCTCATTGACGTTCAGCCCTCCGGTCACGCGCTCAGCCAATTGCAGACGCATCCCGATTTCGACTTTCCCCCGGCGCAGCTGTCCGCGCAGCCGCTCACGAAAATCATTCTCCAGCTCGCGCAGTGTCTCGGGCAGCCGAAACGATGTTTCAAGGTAGCGGTGGTTCACCGTGCGGATTTCACAGGTCAGCGTTCCCCAGTCCGCTTCAAGGTCTTTTCGGGCAAAGGCAGTCATGCTTCTGATCATGGGAACTCCGCATCGGCATCATAAGGTGGGCAATAGTTTAACAGGCGACAGCCCTGCAGGGCGACTGGCGTGCTCCGATCCTGTGCGTCCGTGCTATACTGGCGCGCTATTTTAAACATTCATTCGAGATAGGAAACCGTATGCGACCCAGTGGCAGAACGCCTGAGCAACCGCGCGACATCCGCATCACCCGCAATTACACCAAACATGCGGAGGGGTCAGTCCTGATCGAATTTGGCGACACCAAAGTGATCTGTACTGCATCGATCGAAAACAGTGTGCCCCGCTTCCTCAAGGGCACAGGCAAAGGCTGGATTACCGCCGAATACGGCATGCTGCCGCGCTCAACCGGCAGCCGCATGGGCCGCGAAGCCGCTCGCGGCAAACAGGGCGGGCGCACGGTAGAGATCCAGCGTCTGATCGGTCGATCCCTGCGTGCTGCGGTTGATCTGACCAAGCTTGGCGAGCACAGCATCACGATCGATTGCGACGTGATTCAGGCGGATGGCGGCACCCGTACTGCTGCTATCACCGGCGGCTGCGTCGCCCTGGTCGATGCCCTGAACCACCTGGTCAGCACCGGCAAACTGAAAGCATCACCACTGGTACAAATGGTCGGCGCAATTTCGGTCGGCGTATTCGAGGGCACAACCGTTGTCGACCTGGATTACCCGGAAGACTCCGCTGCCGAAACCGATATGAACGTTATCATGACGGACCGCGGCGGCTTCATCGAGATTCAGGGGACGGCGGAAGGTGCGCCTTTCGACCAGACAGAACTGGACAGCATGCTGAGCCTGGCCAAGCAGGCCATTAACCAGCTGTTCGAACTGCAGAAAAAAGCGCTCGAAAGCTAAAACAGAGAAAACAGTGAACCGGCCTGCGAGCGCAGGCCGGGAATCAAAATCCTATTTCAATATCATAATCAACGATTACCGGCGCATGGTCCGAGAATCGTGTAGCCCCATCAATCCAGGCATCTTCAATTGCCTTGCGAATGCCCGGCGTGACCAGCTGATAGTCCGTCCGCCAGCCCGCATGACGGCGCCAGCCCTCAGCCCATTCAGGCCACCAGGTAAATTGATCACCGCTTTTATTGATTTCACGGAATGCATCCACGCACCCCATTTCATCAAACAGGCGATCCAGCCAAGCCCTTTCATGCGGTAGAAAGCCGGACACATCGAGCTTGTGGTAGCGGGCGCTGGTGTCGGTTACGTGATGCGCCGTTTGCAAATTGGCACAGAAGATAAACTGTCGACGCTTGCGCAGCGTTTTCTGGAGGTGCATACCGAAAGCTTCCAGAAAGCTGTCTTTATGATCCAGCGCGGTCAGATCATCATCGCCAATTGACACGTCTTCGCGCCCCAAAGCACTTGGCGCCAGCGCACAGGCCACACTGACCTTGTCAAAATCAGCCTGAATAAAGCGGCCTTCACGGTCAGCCTGTTCATTGGCGAAACCGTAGATAATCGCTTTCGGGAAATGACGGGTGTAGATGCCGACGCCACCGTGCTCGGTGTCCTCACCGTCTATAAAGTAGGGCTCATAGCCTTCGGGGACATATCGCGGGTCATCAAATTCATATATCCGCATGCGGTGATCCTGCACGCAAACCACGTCTGCATCCTGCTCGGCCAGCCAGTCAAAAAAACCACGGTCAACCGCCTGCTTGAGACCGTTAACACTGATTGATACTACCCGCATAGATGTTCCCTGAAACTTTTGTGTGTATGATACCGTTTTTATGACGTTTTAACAGATTCCAACCCGCCAGAAACCTTGTCATGCACCACTATCAGCACGATTTTATAGAATTTGCCATTCGCCGCGATGTTCTTCGCTTCGGCGAGTTCACGCTCAAGTCTGGCAGAACCAGCCCCTACTTCTTTAATGCAGGCCTGTTTAACCAGGGATCAGACCTCGTTCAGCTCGGTCAAGCCTATGCTTCAGCCTTGCAAAATAGCGGCCTGAATTATGACATGCTGTTCGGACCTGCCTATAAGGGCATTCCGTTGGCAGCCGCGACTGCCATCGCACTCGCCCAGTCCGGTGATGACCGCCCCTATGCGTTCAATCGCAAGGAGAAAAAGGATCACGGCGAGGGCGGACAGATCGTCGGCGCACCGCTAAAGGGCAAAGTCCTGATTGTCGATGACGTCATCACCGCAGGCACCGCCATCCGTGAATCCATCGATATTATCCGGGCCGCCGGAGCAGAGCCCGCGGGCGTGCTGATCGCCCTTGACCGCCAGGAGCGTGGGCAGGGCAAACTGTCCGCCATTCAGGAAGTCGAGAACGAGTTTGGGCTGCCGGTTATCAGCATTATCCGCCTCGAGCAGGTTATCAGCTACCTCAACAAAAGTGCTGACTTTTCTGAAAATGCCCGCCAAGTTGCCGAATATCGGGAAAAGTACGGCATCTGACATTTTCTTCCACGCGCTGGAAAAGGTCTGTTATGCTTCATGACAAACCGTATAAAACAGTGATGTAGCATTCTATGAGACACCTACCACGACTTGCATTGGCCGCAGTTATCCTTGCCAGCCTGGTTAGCACGTCTGCCACTGCCTCCACCATGTACCGTTATAAAGACAGCAACGGACGCATGGTTATCAGCAATACCGTGCCGTCCGAAAGCACGACCCGGGGCTACGAAATCCTCAACGACAAAGGACGCGTCATTCAGGTGATCGCGCCCGCGCCTACCGAAGAAGAACTTGCCGACCGCGACGCCCAGAAAAAACGCAAGCAGGCGCTAGAGGAGCAGCGCAGAGAAGACGCCGAACTGCTGCGCACCTTCAGCCATCCGGACGATGCCGTCAAAGCCCTGCGACGCAAGCTTCAGGAGCTTGAGAGTATTTCTCAACTCAAACGCGGCAATATTTCGGTGATCGAAAGCCAATTACAGGAGCAGCAAAGCAAGGCTGCCGACCTGGAGCGATCGGGCCGCGAGGTTCCGGACAATCTGCGAAACCGCATCGACCGCCTCCGGTCACAGATTCTCGATATCGAGCGCGAAATCTCGGCACAATCCCAGGAAACCCAATCCATACGCGAAGCATTCGAAGACAAGATTGAGCGACTGGAGGAGCTTACCGGCCAGGAACGCACTCTGGAACTGAACCCGCCGACTACCAGCAGCGAAGTCAGCGACAAGCCCTGACGGAGCCTATCCGCGGCACAAAAAAGGGACGCCTCAGCGTCCCTTTTTTAGTCTACTGAATCCGCTTACGCAGATGCAGACGCCTTCTTGGCTGGCGCTTTACGTGCAGTCGTTTTGCGATCACTGGAAGTCGTGGACTTCTTGACTGGCCGCGCTTCCTTGCCCACCCCTTCAGCAGCCTCAGAAACCGCCTCAGCACTTTCAGCTGTTTCCTTTTCGATCTTCGCTACCAAGTCAGCAGCGAAGTTGCCCAGCCGTGAATTCAGGCTGCGAAGCTGGCCAAAAACGTTGTCGCTGTATCCATCGTAACGCTTGCGCAGCGATTTTACGCTGTACTCACGCGCTTCGGATTCAAGCTTTTCGGCATACTCGAACGGCTTCGCTGCCAGCTTCTTTTGCTGCTCTTCAGCGGCGTTGATGCCTTTCTCGACGATATCCTGAATTTGTTCCTGATAGTTTCTAAGCTTACCCATAAGGTTTCTCCATTGCATTGTTCCGGATTCAATCAAGCGCCGATGACGCCTACCTTGATAGCAACATGAAGAATACGAGTAAAATTTAGAATGTTCATACTAACCCGGACGTGGTTTATCGTCAGGTAAACTGCCCTCTCTGTGCCAGAACCCTCAATCCTACATAAATTTCATTTGAGTCCACTTTGTGAATTTGCATAATGCTCATGCGCAATGATTCAGAGGGTGGGGATATCGGACCTCGTTTTACCTCTTTGATAAAATAAGCCTGCCTGAGCAGGTAACAATCAAGAGAATACGGGCCATTCCATGTTTGACTCTACCCTTACTACCGGGCGGCTTCCGCTTGCCCTGTGGTTCACTATTGCTATTGCCTTGAGCGGCTGCAAAGGTGGTGACCAGGCGCTGACAAGTACGCTACTCGAACCCGCTCAACCATCCGCCTCAAGAACAGCACAGTCTTCGCGAAGCGACATCACTTCACCTTCCGGCACGCAGCAGTCAGATAGAGAGGGCTCTGCCACTGAAACGCCTGTAGCCGCGGTTCCAGACACTTCCGAATCAGCCAAAAATAACAGCAACTCTGTAGCCCGCGAAGCAAGTAACGGCAGTAGCACGCCTTCACTGAGTTGGGTTGCCCCGGCCACAAGGGCTGACGGCAGCAAGCTTTACACCGGGGAAATCAAGGGCTACCGGATCTACTACAAGCTGCGCCATGAAAACAGCTATCAGGTTATCCAACTCTCTGATGCCACCAGAACCCGACTAAAGCTCACCAACTTCAAAGCCGGTGTATACGAGTTCGCAGTCACCACTCTGGACACCGATGGCCTGGAAAGCACCCGATCAAAAGCGGTTTCCGTTAATATTATCTGAGCGGGTGGCTCCGCGCCGCAAGCGGTGGCAAACCGGCATCACCACCTGAACAGTACCCAGCTCGGCACCACGAGCTGGGAACCATCCTGACGAATGAATCCGCCATTGTCCGCCGGCACCAGGTAGTAGACAGGCCCCACTTCAGGCTCAACCCGAATTTCCTTCAATTCACCGTTTACCCGGTATTCGTAATAGGTTTCTTTTTCGCCGGAGCGGATCACCACCTGAGGGTCACTCGGACTTGGTCGGTATTCGGATGCACGAACCGGGGCTGATGGCGCCGCTTCCTCTGCTTGCAGCACCGGGGAAAGCGTCACTGCAGCCATGACAATCGCACTTGAAATTATCTGTTTCATGTTAACCTTGGTTTCCTGAAATTCTTTTAATACGTCTGAGCGTTACACAAGACCGCACGCTTCACAACCTGATTCCGGATACTGCTATTTATGAGCCAGAAACAGACTCCTCCGGTCATACTTGTCGACGGATCGTCATACCTTTTCCGTGCCTTTCACGCACTGCCGCCCCTGATCACCAGTAAAGGCCAGCCTACGGGAGCCATCAAGGGCGTCATTTCCATGATCCGCCGTCTGGACCAGGATTTCCCCGGCTCCAAGGTGGTGGTGGTTTTTGATGCCAAAGGCAAGACGTTCCGCCATGAACTCTATGCCGAGTACAAGGCCAATCGGCCGCCCATGCCCGAAGACCTTGCGTCACAAATCGCGCCTATCCACGAAATCATTCGCGCCATGGGGCTGCCAATGCTGATCGTGAAGGACGTTGAGGCTGATGATGTCATCGGCACGCTGGCGGTCGAAGCCACGAACAAAGGCGTGGACGTCATCATCTCCACCGGTGACAAAGACATGGCGCAGCTGGTGAGCGATCACGTTTCACTGGTGAATACCATGACCGACACCCACATGGATCGCGATGGCGTTAAGACCAAGTTTGGCATCACCCCGGAACAGATTATCGACTATCTGGCATTGGTCGGCGACAAGGTCGACAACATTCCCGGCGTTGACAAATGCGGGCCTAAAACAGCCGTTAAATGGCTGGAGTCCTACGAAACCCTCGACAACCTGCTCGAGCATGCCGACGAGATCAAAGGCAAGATTGGCGACAATCTCCGTAGCGCGGCTGAACAACTCCCTCTGAGCAAAGAGCTGGCCACCATCAAAACTGACGTTGAACTGGAGTTCGGCATCCGTCAGTTAACTCACGAAGCGCCAGACAACGATAAGCTACTCGCCATGTTCCGGGAAATGGAGTTCAAGTCCTGGGTTGCAGAACTGGAACAAGGCGCCACTGCCAGCAGTGATGACAGCGAGCCGACACCGGAGATTCCTGAGAAGCACTACTCGATCATCCTCGACCAGTCGGAACTGGACAGCTGGGTCAAGCGACTCAATGATGCCGACCTGTTTGCTTTTGACACCGAAACCACCAGCCTCAACTACATGGATGCTGAAGTCGTGGGCGTATCGTTCGCCATACAACCCGGTGAAGCGGCATACGTGCCATTTAGCCACGACTACATGGGAGCCCCGGAACAACTGGACCGGAACAGCGTACTGGCCCAACTCAAACCACTGCTTGAGAACCGGGAAAAGAAAAAAGTCGGGCAAAACCTGAAGTACGACAAAAACGTGCTGGCCAATCACGATATCAGCCTCGACGGCATTGCTGAAGATACGATGCTGGAATCTTATGTACTCAACTCCACCGTGACCCGCCACGACATGGACAGCCTCGCCCTGAAATACCTCGGTGAAGCAACTGTTTCGTTTGAGTCGATCGCGGGCAAAGGCGCCAAGCAACTGACCTTCAACCAGATAGATCTGGAGCAGGCCGGACCCTACGCTGCAGAGGATGCCGATATCACCCTGCGCCTCCATCAGGCACTGCGCCCCCGACTCGCCGCAGAGGGAAAACTCGCCTCAGTTTACGAGACCATCGATCTGCCGCTTGTACCGGTTTTGTCCCGCATGGAGCAGCGCGGGGTGATGATCAACGCCAGTACATTGCGAAACCATAGCCAGGAGCTGGCCGAGCGCATGACTGAGCTGGAGAAGGCCGCTCACGATGAAGCGGGTGAAACCTTTAATCTTGGCTCGCCAAAACAGTTGCAGGCTATTTTCTATGACAAGCTTGGCCTGCCGGTTATCAAGAAAACGCCAAAAGGCGCGCCTTCGACAGCGGAGCCCGTGCTGCAGGAGCTGGCGCATGATTATCCGTTGCCGAAGCTCATTCTGGAGCACCGCAGCCTGAGCAAGCTGAAATCCACCTATACCGATCGCCTGCCGGAAATGATCAACATGCGCACCGGGCGGGTGCACACATCTTACCATCAGGCGGTCACCGCAACGGGCCGGCTGTCGTCTTCGGAACCCAATCTGCAAAACATCCCGATTCGGTCCGAGCAGGGTCGGCGTATCCGTCAGGCGTTTGTTGCCCCGGAGGGCTACAAACTGGTGGCTGCCGACTACTCGCAAATTGAACTGCGTATCATGGCGCACCTGTCCGGCGACAAGGGACTACTGAAAGCATTTGCTGAAGGACAGGATATTCACAAGGCGACCGCCGCTGAGGTATTTGGCGCCAGCCTCGACGAGGTGACGTCCGATCAACGCAGAAGCGCCAAAGCGATCAACTTCGGTCTGATCTATGGCATGTCCGCTTTCGGCCTGGGACGCCAACTGGGTATCGCGCGCAAGGTGGCGCAGGAGTATATCGACCTCTACTTCAACCGTTATCCCGGCGTGCTGAAATACATGGATGATATCCGTGCCCGCGCCCACGATCAGGGCTTCGTGGAAACCCTGTACGGACGCCGGCTCTACCTGCCTGAAATCAATGCCCGCAACAAGCAGCTCCAGCAAGCCGCGGAGCGCACGGCCATCAACGCGCCGATGCAAGGCACAGCAGCCGACATCATCAAACGCGCGATGGTAACGGTGGAAGACTGGTTACTGGACAGCCACCCCAACGATGCCCGCATGGTGATGCAGGTTCACGACGAACTGGTGCTTGAGGTAAAGGCCAGCAAAGTGGATGAGGTGATTGAAGGCCTCACTCAAAGAATGTCTGGCGCCGCCGAGCTTGAGGTCCCTCTGCTGGTGGAAGCCGGCGTCGGCGACAACTGGGACGAAGCCCACTGATCGCGCCCACCCTTTCCAGACCGCCTCGTCAGGGGCGGTCTGCATCAACTACTTGAGTGCAAAATACACGCGCCATGCGTCAAGTTTGTGCACATCCATCCGAACTCCCTCCGCTTCCCCCCGATTATCCAACTGTTTGAAAGCGGCATAGTTTTCGCTTTCCTATTGCTGTCGACAAACCGCAGCGACACCTTTTCTGCGGAAATTGTCATGTCGTGACACGCGTGTGACGAGCAATCAGCACATGCCAGAGAAAGAGGTGGGAAGATGATGACACTCGCAGCAGAGCGCAGCTGGCTACTCGACAGAGGACTTCTGAAACTGGTCCATCAATGCCGCAGGCTGATACTGGCAGAATTCGGCATCAAGGTTCATCTGACGGACGAGCACCTGCAATCGCAGCTCGCCGCCTATGCAAAAAAATCACGCTCACCCCAATTGAGCAACGTCTGGGAAGAGCTCAGGGAGAAGCTTCAGAATAATGGGGAGACACAGGAACCGCAGACGACAGTCCCAAGAAAAATGTACCGCGGCCAACCGGTAGAGAGTAATGAACCGGGACATGCCGGAATACACGATGAACGGGGTCAGGAGGATTCTGCATCCGGGCGCACCCGCACCATCACCTACCGCGGGCAGACAATTGAAGTGCCGGTCTGAGTAAGGACTAGTGAGACGGTTTACGGCGGGACATAAACGACAAAAGCAGTGAGCGCAAGGCCTGCCGACCCGCGCTCACTGCTTTCAGTTACAGCGTTACAAGCCGATCAGAATGCTTTGCTGATCTGGACCGCTCCGCCCCAACTATCGACTTCATAAGTCGCTGAGTAGCTGGCATTACCTGCGGCAGGCTGATCATCAACGGTGTATTCCTGCTCGTTGACATCAACGTCATCAAACAACAACATGCCGGCCGCTACATCAACAGTCCAACCACTCGACAGATTCGCGTATTGAGTTCCCAGGGTGAGCCAGTGGCGGTCTGTGGACGGGATACGCGCCGTACGGAAATCCGAGTTTACCGGCGACTGATCAAAGGCATAACCGGCCTTGAATGCCCAGGCGGGGGTTGCCTGCCAGATGGCACCCACGTTGGCCTGCCAAGTATCTTCCCAGTTTTCTGAAACGTGCCCGACCAGATCATCCTGGCCGTACTTGGGGCCACCAAGGGCAGAGATGGAACCGTTCTCTTCTTCGCTCACTACATCCAGCGCCTCGAAACGGCTCCACTTGGCCCATGTCGCGCCAGCCAGAAGAGTTACCGAGTCGGTCAACTGATGGCGAACGCCGAAGGTGATGCTTTCAGGAATCTCTATCGGCACCATCACATCTTCTTTAAGTGTCGCAAAATCGAAGTCAAGGCCGGTGGAGGTAACCGTTGGCTGAGGCACATTGGTGAGCGTTGCATCACCTTCCAGCTCAAGCCGGGTACCTGTCTGACCGGACACACCGATCTGGGTTGAATCCGTCACTTCCCACAGGAAACCCGCTGTGAAGGTAACGCCCACATCGTCACCCTTGATATCAACATAGCCGTCCTGGAAACCCGGGCCGGCATACCCCAGTTGACGGGCCTGCGCCTCATTTGCGCTGTAATCCTGGAACTTGGACAGACGACCCTCTGCGTACAGGATGTTCACACCAAAACCCAACGAGAATCCGTCGCCGTTGTTCAGGGCAATCGACGGGCTCAAGGCGATCGCCATAAGTTCGGTCTTGTCAGCAAAATAACGACCTACAAAGTCATCGTCGTAGTCTGCCGTCAGTCCGTATGGCGCATGCAGACCAAAACCGATATCAACAGTGTCGTTGACTTCATGGGTCATAAAGAAGTTAGGCAATACGGCAACCGGCACCAGATCACCGCCATTGGAGCCCTGAACCGGCGCACCTACCGTATCTGTCGCACTCGCCGTTTCACTTTTCGCCTCGGCAGAGATATCAAGCACAGACGCGCCAAAGGACATATTGGTGCCCGAAAGCTGGCTCATACCGGCTGGGTTGAAGTAGACCGTAGTGGCGTTTTCCGGGTTGGCAGCAGTACCCGCGTTCGCGGTACCCATTGCACTGGCGCTCTGTTCATTCAGGGCGAAACCGCCCGCAAATGAAATGGCAGGCACAACGAGTGTGGCCGCAAGAATGGCCTGGGACAAGCGATTGTTTTTGTACATAAGAATTGATTCTCCACCATTAGTCTAAGGCCGCGGAGTATACGCACGCCTGGAGTTTGGCCTCAAATGCCAAACTAACCTATTAGCAAAGCTAACTATAAGACGATGAACATTCGACAGTAATCGTAGGACCTGGACTCGAAAAGATATAGGACGCTAAAAGCGACGCACAGGAAAGGAGCAGCGATTCAGGCAAGCGGGAAGTCGATGGCTGAAACCGGTCAGAATGACACCGGTTTCAGCCTCGGGACAGGGATCTAGTCTTCCTGAATGCTCAGCTTATCAACCGTTGACGACAGCTTATCGGCGCCAGTCGCGTCTGCGCCCAACTTGATCATCAGGCGAAGGTCGTTGGCGGAATCGGCATGGGCCAACGCGTCTTCATAGGTAATCGAGCCGTCCGCGTAGAGGCGATAGAGCGCCTGATCAAACGTTTGCATGCCCAATTCTGTTGATTTGGTCATCAACTCCTTGAGCTTGTGCACTTCGCCTTTTCGGATCAGGTCCTGCACCAGTGGCGTATTGATCAGCACTTCAATAACCGCCCGACGCCCTTTTCCATCGGGGGTTGGTATCAACTGCTGAGCCACAATGGCCTTGAGGTTCAAAGACAAATCCATCCAGATCTGGTTGTGCTGATCAGGGTGGAAAAACTGGATAATACGGTCCAGCGCCTGGTTGGCGTTGTTGGCGTGCAGTGTCGCGAGACACAGGTGCCCGGTTTCAGCAAACTGGATCGAATACTCCATTGTCTGCCGGCTACGCACCTCACCAATCAGAATAACGTCCGGAGCCTGACGCAAGGTGTTTTTCAAGGCAACATCAAAGCTCTCGGTATCAATCCCCACTTCTCGCTGGGTCACGATGCAGCCCTGATGCTGGTGCACAAACTCGATCGGATCCTCGATCGAAATAATGTGCCCTCGACTATTGCGATTACGGTGGCCGATCATCGCCGCCAGCGAGGTGGACTTACCCGTGCCCGTCGCGCCGACGAAAATAATCAGACCCCGCTTGGTCATCGCCAGGTCCTTGATAATCTCAGGTAATTCGAGATCATCCAGTTGCGGAATCTTGACCTCTATCCGCCGCAACACCATGCCGCACAAGTTGCGCTGGAAAAATGCACTCACCCGAAAACGCCCCACGCCGCGGGCGCTGATGGCAAAGTTGCATTCGTGGGTTTCGTCAAACTCGGCACGTTGCTTGTCGTTCATCGCGCCATAGACAAACTCCCGGGTCTGCTCGGGCGTCAGCGCCGTTTTGGTGACCGGTAATACTTTCCCGTTGACCTTCATGCTTGGCGGCACGCCGGCCGTTATAAAAAGATCCGATCCGCCCTTCTCCACCATGAGCCGCAGCAGTTTTTCAAATTCCATCACAACACCTGTTTGTCATTGTTCCGGCACCGATTGCCGCTGAGTCAAAATGATTAGAAATTATCCGGCATTTTGGCTTTAGAACGTGCCGCCTCGCGGGTAATCTGGCCCTTCTGCAGCATGCGTTGCAGACACTGATCAAGGGTCTGCATACCAACGGCGCTGCCTGTCTGGATTGACGAATACATCTGCGCGACTTTGTCTTCGCGGATCAGGTTACGGATGGCCGACGTCCCTATCATGATCTCGTGCGCCGCAATCCGGCCGCCGCCCACCTTCTTCATCAACGTCTGGGATATAACCGCCTGCAGTGATTCCGATAGCATCGAGCGCACCATCGATTTTTCTTCTGCCGGGAATACGTCAACGATACGGTCAATGGTTTTCGCAGCGGAGGTGGTGTGCAGGGTGCCAAATACCAGGTGACCGGTTTCCGCTGCTGTCAGCGCCAGGCGGATGGTTTCAAGGTCACGAAGCTCACCGACCAGAATAATATCCGGGTCTTCCCGCAACGCTGAACGCAGCGCTTCGTTAAAGCCCAGTGTGTCCCGATGGACTTCCCGCTGGTTCACCAGACATTTCTTGGATTCGTGCACGAATTCGATGGGATCCTCAATGGTGAGGACGTGCTCGTAGCGGCTGTCGTTGATGTAATCAAGCATGGCGGCGAGCGTAGTGGACTTACCCGAACCGGTCGGTCCGGTTACCAGCACCAGGCCACGCGGCACCGAGGAGACATCCTTGAAGACCTGCCCCATTCCCAGATCTTCCATCGTCAGAACCTTCGACGGAATGGTCCGGAAAACCGCACCTGAACCGCGATTCTGGTTAAAGGCGTTAACCCGGAAACGGGCGACACCCGGCACTTCAAACGAGAAGTCAGTCTCAAGGAACTCTTCGTAGTCCTTGCGCTGCTTGTCATTCATGATGTCATAAATCAGTCCGTGGACATCTTTATGTTCCATCGGCGGCAGGTTGATACGACGCACATCCCCGTCAACCCGGATCATCGGTGGCAGACCTGCTGACAAGTGCAAATCCGACGCGCCCTGCTTCGCCGAGAAGGCCAGGAGTTCAGTAATATCCATTCATAATCCTCGGAAGGCTTTGTTCTTTTTCTCGAAACAGTCGCATGCATGACCCGCCAGCAGCTTGGTTCGCCGGTGTTCAGTCTTGTCTCAGCGGGGAGTGCCAAGTCAGAATAAGTTCACGATCGACCAGAGAGCTCTATCAAACCTCTGAATAAGTCTATTGGCGACACAATGCCCCTTTTACGCCGCCCTTGCGAACACGCGCCTTGATTCCGCATGTCAGAGAGAGCCAGAATCACCACCAGACTTATTCAGAGGTTCCTAAATGCCCAGCATAGCAGACAACATCGGGGCCGTAACCCGACGCATACAAAAAGCAACAATGGCCGCAAACCGCCCTGCACAGAGCGTTCGGCTGCTTGCCGTCAGCAAGACCAGAACCCCCGACGAACTGCGTGAAGCCGCCGCTACAGGCCTGCGGGCATTTGGCGAAAACTACCTACAGGAAGCTCTCGAAAAAATCGCCGCACTGGACGACATTCCGGATATTGAATGGCACTTCATTGGCCCTATCCAGTCAAACAAAACCCGCGATATTGCCGAGCATTTTGACTGGATTCACAGTGTCGACCGGCTCAAGATCGCTCGCCGCCTGAGCGATCAGCGCCCTGAAGGCCTGCCTCCGCTCAATCTGTGCCTGCAAATCAACATTGATGCCGAAGCCAGCAAAGCGGGCACCGCACCGGACGAGTTGGCCGGACTGGCGGAAGACATCATGGCCCTGCCCAATGTCCGGCTGCGTGGGCTGATGGCGATTCCGGACCCTGACCAGCCAGAAGACAGCCTGCGCGAACGCTTTCAAGCACTCGCCTCCCTGCTCTCGCAGCTCAACGCCAGCCACCCCGAAGCAAGCGATCTGGACACCTTATCCATTGGCATGTCAGGCGATCTCGAGCTTGCCATTGGCGAGGGTGCCACCTTTGTCAGAATCGGCACCGCGCTGTTCGGCGCGCGCGAGCGAAAACCCGGGCAGGCATAACCCGGGGCCAACCTGTTATGATCCGGACCAAAGAATCCCACACCATTCATCTGATTGACGGAGTTGCAGCGTGAGCACATCCCAGACAATCGCTTTTATCGGTGCCGGCAACATGGCCAGTGCCATCATTGGTGGCATGCTTGAAAACGGTTATAACGCCGAAAACATTTGGGTCAGCGCCCCGGATGACGATCATCTGCAAAGCATCCGCAAGCGGTTCGGCGTCAGCGTCACAACTGACAACCGTTACTGCGCCCAGCAAGCCGACGTTATTGTGCTGGCAGTCAAACCGCAGGTCATGCGCAGTGTCTGCCAGGACATAGCACCGGTCGTACAGAATACCCGCCCCCTGATGGTATCAATCGCGGCCGGTCTGGAATCAGCTACGCTGGATCAGTGGCTGGGCGGTGGGCTACCTGTGGTGCGCGTGATGCCCAACACGCCCTCGCTGGTCGGCAAGGGTGCCGCCGGGCTTTACGCCACCGATGCTGTGAAAGAGACACAACGTAAGACAGTAACGGCTATTTTCGAAAGCATTGGCATCGCAGTCTGGGTTAATGAGGAAAATGAACTGCATGCGGTGACCGCGCTGTCTGGTAGTGGTCCGGCATATTTCTTCCTGATGCTGGAGGCACTTGAAGAAGCCGCCGTCGCCAATGGCATAAAGCCTGAAACAGCCCGCAGCCTGGCGATCCAGACCATGGCTGGCGCCGCTGAAATGGCTCGACGTGGCCCGGATGCGCCGGCTCAGCTCAAGCGCAATGTGATGTCGCCCGGCGGCACGACAGAGCAGGCCATTAAAACTTATGAATCCGGTGATCTACGCGGCCTGGTGCACAAAGCCTGTTCGGCCGCTTATACCCGCTCAGAAGAAATGGCAGTGGAGTTGAGCAAGGACGACAGCTAAAAGCTGGAAATTGCTACATTTCAAACGCATTATTGACGCCGAAACCCGAGTACGGAGTAAACCATGCTGGCGCAGATCCTGATCACGACACTGCAGATTATTTCAACGTTTTATCTGACGATTGTGCTGTTACGTTTCCTGCTGCAACTGGCACGAGCTGACTTCTATAACCCGATCTGTCAGTTCGTGGTCAAGGCCACCAACCCACTGCTGCGCCCGCTGCGCAAAATCATTCCCGGTTGGGGCGGCATTGATGGTGCTGCACTGGTGCTGGCCATTCTGGTTCAGGCCGTTACCTTCCTGCTGATTCTGACAGCGCTGAACGGCGGCTTCCCCGCAATCAACCCGCTAACCTTGCTGGCATGGTCGGTGGTAACGGTGCTCGGACTGATCATCAAGATCTACTTCTGGTCCGTGCTCGCGGTGGTATTGATCAGCTGGGTCGCGCCCGGCAGCGCCCACCCGGCCATTCAACTGATAGCGCAGCTGACCGAGCCGGTCATGCGTCCCGTTCGCAATGTAATGCCGGCTCTCGGTGGCCTGGATCTGTCGCCGATAGTCGTGTTCCTGATTCTCAACGTGCTGTCAGTTGTGGTGGAACACATGGCGGCGAGCGTCGGCTTGGGCAGCATCGGCATCGGTCTGTAATATAACATTACATATCGATACAAAATGAATCGTAATTCAGCAGGCGACTAGCAGTGATGCAGTCGCCTGTTTTTATTGAAGTTACCAAACCAAAACCCGCTAACACGGTTGTTTTTTAACCAAACTGGAGATTCAGGTCACATAGCCGCCACTCAGAATCGATTATTCTATGTCCAATACTCACGTAATACCGTCCTGAATCGGCGCCTGCCGATGTGACAACCTAATTATAAAGACGCGTAAAAGGCTAGCCCCATGCATTCACCTGGCAGTTTGGCTCATCAGGTAGAGGCGTATCACGCCTGGAAAAAGGAACTTATCCGTCAAATATCCCGCTACCGTCTTTGGTTGCAGGACAATGACCTCTTTTCGGAAGATATCAGCCAGCGTATTCGTCGCGGCCTTGAACAGCTGATCGAGGACGAGCTGACGATTGCGTTTGTCGGTGAATATTCGCGCGGCAAAACAGAGCTGATTAACGCCCTGTTTTTCTCCGAATACGGCCAGCGCATGCTGCCTTCACAGGCAGGCCGGACCACCATGTGTCCGACCGAACTGTTTTACGATCGCACCGAGTCTCGCGATTATCTGCTATTGCTCCCTATCGAGACCCGTCGCGAAGAAACTTCCTTGCAACAACTCCGCAAACAGCCGGACCGCTGGACCCGTTACGAGCTTGATCCCGGCTCGCCAGAGACCATGCGGGAAGTGTTGGCAGAAGTTGCCCGAGTCAAAAGCGTTACGGCGGCAGAAGCCCGCGACCTCGGTTTTCAGGAGAACATGCTGGAGCACGATCGCAGTGAGCCTGGCAAGGTACTGGTACCGGCATGGCGCAATGCCCAGATCAGTATCCGCCACCCGCTGTTTGAGCGCGGTCTGCGCATACTCGACACGCCAGGACTCAACGCTCTGGGCTCCGAGCCGGAACTGACCATCAGCATGCTGCCAAAGGCACATGCCGTGATCTTCCTGCTCAGCGCCGATACAGGCGTCACCGCCAGTGACATGACGATCTGGAAAGACCACATCGCGACCGAAAACTCGGACCACCGGGCTGGCCGCTTTGCAGTACTGAACAAGATCGACGTGCTCTGGGATGACCTCCAAGGCCCCGCGCATACCGAAGCTTCTATCACCAAAGTGCGCGAATACACCGCCGACCACCTCAATATCCGGCCTGAAGATGTTATTCCGGTTTCTGCCAAGCAAGGTCTGCTGGCGCGGGTTCACAACGACGAAGCGCAATTCGAACGCAGCCGTCTGCCCGAACTGGAAAAGCTGATTATCCACCGCATCCTGATGCATAAGGAACAGCTGATCACCCAGAGCCTGATCAACGATCTGCTCGGCATGCTCCAGAACAGTCAGGCGGCAATGCAAACCCGGCTGTCCACCCTGCGCGAAGAACTGGGTGCCTGTGGTGAAACCCACGTTGACCGGGATGCGCTGAAACGATTGGCCGAGAGAGCCCAGCACGATTACGACTTCTATTACAAAAAACTGATCACCCTGCGTTCCAGCCGTCGGCTCATGCAGTCCCAGGGCGACATGCTGAAAGCCCTGGTCACCGAAGAACGGTTTGAAAGCCATGTCACCAAAGTCAGGGGCATGCTGAGCAAGAGCTGGACAACGGCGGGCATGAGCCGCTCAATGAACTATTTCTTTGAACTGATCGAAGGCGACTACGCCAACCTGATGTCAGAGGGCCAGCTCGCCGAAAAGATGGTGTCGTCGATCTACCGCCGCTATAACGAAGATACCCGCGCCCGTCATCTGGAGCCGATCCCGCTGCGCGCCGGCCGACATGTGATTGCGGTGCGCGAGCTGCGCAAGAAAGCGGACCGCTTCCGCCGCAACCCAAAGAACATGATGATGGAACAGACGCTGCTGATCCGCCGGTTCTTCAACATTATGGTGAGCGAAGCCAGAACACTGCATTCCAGAGTACGCTCCGATGTTGAGCGCTGGCCTGAAGAAGCTCTGCTACCGATCATGCAGTATTCGATGGAGCAGAAAAAACTGCTTGAGCACCAGATTCGCCGTATCCGCGATATGGTTCGCAATGATCGCTCCTCGAAAGAAGAGCGCAATCGTCTGGCGGACAACATTGCCGATCTCAACCGTCAGCTCGAGCTTGCAGACAACATGCACCGGCAGATCCGCAAGCCGGCTCCGACGCTGATCCAGCAAAAGGTTGTGAATCTGTCGGGCATCGCCTGACAGATATTCGCCCTGAACGCTGTGGCGGAACACGGTCACTGCTGACAAAGGCTCGCCTCGTGCGGGCCTTTGTCACATCTGCTGCGGGTTAAAGTTGGCTCAACCCGGGCTGCCTGTTGCAGCGCATGGCACCCGCCTTTAAACTGCTTCGCTGGCCGGCACTGTATCTCCTTTATCCTGCCGGCATTACTCAGGAACAGTTTGCGCCGATGCCTGATTCGTTACCGCCTGATTCAGTTGGTCTGGTCACTCCCAGAACCCTGCATTTTTCAGAACCGCTTCCGCTCGCCTGCGGCCAGTCACTACCGGAATATGATCTGGTGATTGAGACCTATGGCGAGCTGAATGCAGAGGCTTCCAATGCCGTACTCATCTGCCATGCCCTGAGCGGCCATCATCATGCGGCCGGTTTTCACGACATGAGCGACCGCAAGCCCGGCTGGTGGGATAGCTGCATCGGCCCTGGCAAGCCCATCGACACCAATCACTTTTACGTCGTCAGCCTGAACAATCTGGGCGGCTGTCACGGCAGTACCGGCCCGACATCCACCAACCCGGCTACCGGTAAATGCTACGGCCCGGACTTTCCGGTTATAACGGTGAAAGACTGGGTCAGTAGCCAGGCGGCGTTGGCAGACCGTTTGGGCATCCAGTGCTGGGCAGCCGTCGTGGGAGGATCACTGGGCGGCATGCAGGCATTGCAGTGGAGCCTTACTTTTCCTGACCGACTGCGCCATGCCGTGGTCATTGCGTCAACACCGCGCCTGACTGCACAGAACATCGCTTTCAACGAAGTAGCGCGGCAAGCGATCACCTCTGACCCCGAGTTTTACGAAGGCCGTTACCAGGAACACAACGCCACCCCTCGTCACGGCCTGACATTGGCGCGCATGGTGGGCCACATCACCTACCTGTCTGATGCGTCCATGGGCGAGAAGTTCGGTCGGGATATGCGGGAGCAGGCGTATAAATTTGGCTATGACGCCGAGTTCCAGGTCGAAAGTTACCTGCGTTATCAGGGCGAGCGTTTTTCTGAAAGCTTTGACGCCAACACCTACCTGCTGATGACCAAGGCCCTGGACTATTTTGATCCGGCCTACGATGCAGACAACAATCTCGCCGCCGCCCTGTCGCAAGCTCAATGTGAGTTTCTGGTGTTATCGTTCAGCACCGACTGGCGTTTTACACCCGCCCGTTCGGAGGAACTCGTGAAAGCCATGATCGCAGCACGCCGCAAGGTCAGTTACGCCGAGATTGATGCGCCCTGGGGCCACGATGCCTTTCTGATCCCCACGCCGCGTTACATCGATGCCTTTTCAGCCTATATGAAACGGGTTGCCCGGGAGGTTGGCGCATGAGAGCTGATCTGGAGATTATCGAAAAGTGGATTCAGCCAAACAGTCACGTACTGGATCTTGGCTGCGGCGATGGCACCCTGCTGGATTATCTGCAGCGTGAGCGCCAGGCCACCGGCTTCGGGCTGGAGATCAACCCCGAGCACATTACGACCTGCATGGGGCGTGGAGTCTGTGTAATCGAACAGGATATGGACGAGCAGGGTCTCGGCAACTTTGAAAACCAGAGCTTCGATGTCGTGCTCATGACTCAGGCCCTGCAAGCCGTGCGCCGCCCAGACGTGGTGCTCGACGAGATGCTGCGCCTGGGGCGCGAATGCATCGTCACCTTCCCGAATTTTGCCTACTGGCGCCTGCGCTGGTACCTGATGCGCAATGGCCGGATGCCGGAATCCGAAACCCTGCCCTACAAGTGGTACAACACGCCCAACATTCATCTGTGCACGTTCAACGATTTTGAAGCACTCTGCTATCGTAAGAACATCAAAATCAAAAACCGCACTGTTGTCGACGGCGAACACCGCTATCGCTGGTTCAACAGGTTGTGGCCGAACATGCTCGGGCAAATTGCGATATACCGCATCACCCGCTAGGAGCCTTTTCATGAACGCCCTGAAGCACAACACAAAATTCCGGATTTTGCTGACTGCAGGCCTGCTGATGCTCCTATCTGGCCTGTCCCACGCCGGTCAATTTGAAGATTTCGGCGACTACCAGGTGCACTACAGCATTTTCCCCAGCAGCTTCCTGACACCAGACATTGCCAAACAGTACGAATTGGTGCGCAGTAAATCCGTTGGTATTGTTAACGTCAGCATTTTGCACAAGGCCGATGATGGTACCTTCAAACCCGTTAACGGGCAGGTTGAAGGCAAGGTCATCAACGATATCCAGCAAAACCGCTTTCTGGCATTCCGTCGCATTGACGAGGGCGATGCGGTCTATTTCATCGCCCAGTTTCAATACATTAACGGCGAACTGCTGACGTTCGAACTCAAGGCAAACGCTCCGGGGGCCCGCCAGGGCATGCCGGTGCGTGTCGCCCAGTCATTGGTGAACGATTAAACATGACACCTCAGGAATGGGTACTCGCCAGTAACAATGAGGGCAAAATTCGCGAACTGGGGGAACTGCTCGCCCCGCTTGGCCTCAAGATCAGCTCCCAGAAATCGCTGGGCGTGTCTGAAGCGGAAGAGCCTGCCGTCACCTTCGTCGAAAACGCGATTATCAAGGCGCGCCATGCCTCTGCTCACACCGGCCTGCCGGCGCTGGCTGATGACTCCGGGCTTGCCGTTGACGCACTCCAAGGCGCGCCGGGCGTCCGTTCCGCCCGTTTCGCCGGGTTACAGGCCACTGATCAGGACAATATCGATCACCTGCTAACGCTGCTGGCTGATGTACCCGAAGCGCAACGTAGTGCCCAATTCCACTGCGTACTGGTGTTCCTGCGTCACGCCGCTGATCCAACGCCACTGATCTGTCACGGCATCTGGGAAGGCCGGATACTTGAAGCGCCCAGAGGCACCGACGGTTTCGGCTATGACCCGGCATTCTGGGTGCCGGAAAAACAATGTGCGGCTGCAGAGTTAAGTCGCAGCGAGAAAAGCCGCCTCAGCCACCGGGGCAAGGCACTCAAGGGGCTGCTGGAAACGCTCAAACTGCGACAGGCACAATGACCCGCGCAGCACAAAACCCCAGCATTGCCACTCTGCCTCCGCTCAGCCTCTACATTCATGTGCCCTGGTGCGTTCGCAAGTGCCCCTACTGTGACTTCAACTCCCACGCACAGAAAGGTGATATTCCGGAGCAGGCCTATCTGAACGCACTGATGGAGGACGTGACGGCCGATATCGCCGGCGTTCAGGGTCGCTCTATCGAAACGGTATTCATCGGCGGCGGGACACCATCGCTGATGTCACCGGATTTCTACCGGCAGCTGTTTGAGCGTTTATCGGCGCACCTGCAATTCGCCCCCGATGCCGAAATAACGCTGGAAGCCAACCCGGGAACCGTTGAACAATCCCGCTTTGAAGGTTTCCGTGCGGCGGGCATCAACCGGCTGTCGCTGGGCGTTCAAAGCTTCAATCCTGTTCACCTGCAAACGCTGGGGCGGATTCATGATGATCAGGCCGCTCGCAACGCTATCAATGCAGCCCGCGCAGCCGGCTTCGACAACTTCAACATTGATCTGATGCACGGCCTGCCAAACCAGACTGTGGACGAGGCGGTTAACGATCTCGAACAGGCGCTGGCGTTTGATCCACCGCACCTGTCCTGGTATCAGCTCACGCTGGAGCCCAATACTGAATTCTACAGCCGACCACCCGACCTGCCAGAAGATGACGCGCTTTGGGACATTATCGAAGCCGGAGGCAACCTGCTGCGAGCGAACGGCTATCAGGATTACGAGGTGTCAGCCTGGAGCAAGCCAGGAAAAGCATCCCGTCACAACCTGAACTATTGGGAGTTTGGCGACTATCTGGCAATGGGCGCAGGCGCGCACGGCAAGATCACGTTCCTGGAAGACAACGAAATCCGGCGCTACTGGAAAACCCGCCAGCCGGAAGCCTATCTCAACCGTATAGGCAGCCGTACGGCTGGCCAACAGGCCATTGCCGTCGATGAATTACCGCTGGAATTCATGATGAATGCATTGCGCCTGAACAGAGGCGTTAGCGAAAAACTGTATACTGAAAGGACAGGTTTACCCCTTGCCGGGATTGCTGAGATACTTTCCGCAGTGCGCAGTGAAGGCCTGTTCGAGGCCTCGCGGCTGCAAGCCACGCCGCTAGGACAGCGGTATCTCAATAGCATACTGGAACGCTTCCTCTGATGCCCCCGACTACACGCCCACCCATGCCTCGCCGGCTCAAAGGTATGATCGGCCTCACCATCACACTGCTGATAGCACTGGTGCTGATCAACATTCCGCTAACCACGCCGGCTTCGCCGCAAGGTATTGTAAGCCTGCAACTCGCGGCCAACGCCGAACAAAGCCAGACCATCATTGATAGCTGGGACAGCCTGTTCTGGCCCCAGGTATCACTGATTCTGGATATACCCTTTGCACTGGTTTATGCGTTGACGCTGGTGGCGGTGACACGCTACCTGCTTTCCTACCGCCCGGGCGTGCGGGCGCGCCAGACAGGCCGCCTGATTCAAACGCTCTTTATCGTGGCCGGTCTCGCTGATTGGGCAGAGAACGCCTGCCTGCTCAACAATCTGGAGCAGCCAACAGACACCCTTAGCCTGATGGCAACCGGGTTTGCATTTATCAAGTTTACCGGTTTGCTAGTGGGATTTGCGGGGCTGGTAGTGCTGCGATCAGCGCATCGCTACTCGGGGTCATCCGCGAGCAACGAGTAAATACCTGCCAAACACCACAGGTGCCTGGCAGGTTGATATGACCGCTCAAACAACGTCTATCAGTTGGTACGCCGGAATAACAAATCCCAGACACCGTGTCCGCGATCCAGACCGCGCCGTTCAAACTTGGTCTGCGGGCGCTGCTCGGGACGGGGCGAGTAACTGCCCTCAGGCTGGGTATTGGCAAAACCTTCCGAGGCACTGAGAACTTCCATCATGTGCTCGGCGTAGTTTTCCCAGTCTGTCGCCAGATGAAAAATCCCCCCGACTCTTAACTTGTGGCGGATGCGCTGAACAAATTCCGGCTGCACCAACCGGCGCTTGTGATGACGTTTCTTGTGCCAGGGATCGGGGAAAAACAACATGACGCAGTCCAGCCCGGCATCCGGAAGGCACAAATCGATCACGTCGTTGGCATCAATGTTATAAACCCGGACATTCTCCAGCCCCCGGTCCTCAACCTCCTTCAGCAAAGCCCCGACTCCGGCGGTGTGCACCTCAACGCCGATAAAGTCCTGCTCCGGTGCGGCCTCCGCCATTGCGGCCAGTGATTGCCCCATACCGAAACCGATTTCGAGATTCAGAACCGCTTCACGACCAAAAATCTCGCGGGGATCAATCATGCCGTGTTCGCGGGTCAAACCGAACTTCGGCCAATTCCGCTCATAGGCCTTTTTCTGGCCTTCTGTCATGCGGCCCTGGCGTAATACAAAGCTGCGGATACCACGGCGAGTGGTAACCGGTTCAGCGCCGGAGGAAGAATGGCTGTTGTCATTCTCTTCGGTCATTGGAGCCTCTCATCAATAGATTGGGAATGTGAGAAGTGTACCAAACCTGCCAACATCTGCAGCACAACAGTCTCCGGATATTCTGTGCTAAGTTTACAAAATACGGAGGTGACAATGACAACGCCCAGCAAGGTAACCGTTTTCTATGATGAGCGGGTTCTCGCCCACGCTCCCGACTCCGAAGCGTCGTTCCTGCCATCCCGGGTGGATCGACGCGTTCGCCAGATCCTGTCAGACCTGAATGTTCCCTGGAAATACCCCGAGCATCCGGGCCGCCTGACCGCGATTATGGATCTTCTCCAGCAGCAGCCGATCCCCGGCATCCAGCTCGCACCCGGCAAGGCGGCGACCACTGAGCAACTGGGTCGGGTCCACACCTCGGCGTATCTCAACGATATCTATGAGCTCAGGGGCCAGCACGCATGGCTCGACATCGACACCACAGCGGTCTCACCCGGTAGCGTAGAAGCCGCAGAAGTCGCTGCCGGCACTGCAATTGCCGCCGTTGAATCTGTCATCTCCGGCGCCTCTGAATCCGCCTTCGCACTGGTGCGCCCACCCGGGCACCATGCCGAACCCGTGCGGGCCCGGGGATTCTGCCTGTTCAACAACGTCGCCGTAGCCGCCGCTCACGCGCAGGCGGAACTTGGCTGCGAGCGCATCATGATCGTCGACTGGGATGCACACCACGGCAACGGCACCCAGGACATTTTCTGGGCCGATCCGGATGTTCTGTTCTTTGACCTCCATCGTGCCGCGCCGTTTTACCCCGGCTCCGGCAAATTGGAAGACATTGGCGCAGGCCTGGGTGACGGCACCACGGTGAATGTCCCGCTGCCCGGAGGTTCCGGCGACATGGCGTACATAAAAGCCTTTGAAGACATTCTCACGCCGGCCGCGGAATGGTTTCAGCCCGACCTGATACTGGTATCGGCCGGATTCGATACACATTGGCTCGATATGGCCATGAACGTATCCTATGACGGCTTTGGCGCGATGGCGGGGCATCTGCAGTCGCTGGCCCGCAGGCTATGCAATGGCCGCATCGCCTTTGTCCTTGAAGGCGGCTACAACCTTGAATCCCTGTCCCATGGTGTTCATTCCGTTCTCAGCGTGCTGGCTGGGGCCCAGCCGGTAACCCCGGCCATTTGCGGGTACCCGGAGGTAGAAGCCGCGGCGGCATTTCACCGTGACGCATTCAAAGCGCCGGACGAGCAATCCTGAGGAGTTGATGCAACCGGCTGTCAGGCCGGCGCTCGTCCCGTCGCGGACACATTCCGCCGATCAAGCTTGCGGTAACCCAGCGCCTCCACCAGATGATTGTGCTGAAGCTCTTGTTCACCGGCGAGATCCGCCAACGTACGCGCCACCCGCAGTATCCGGTGCAGCGCTCTGGCCGACAGCCCCAGGCGCTCCATCGCCTGCGCCAGCAGTTTCTCACCGGCAAGCCCCGGCTTGCAGTAGTGATCCAATGCCTCGCCGCTCAGATCGGCATTAAGCGCCCCGCGCTGAGCCTGAACCTTTCGCGCCTGCATCACTCTCGCCCGCACCGTTGCGCTATCGACCGGTGCACGCTCCTGTTTGAGCAGCGTATCGCCACTCTGCACCGGCACCTCCACATGCAAATCAAAGCGATCGAGCAGAGGTCCGGAGAGACGAGACTGATAGCGGACGATTTGCTGCGGGCTGCACTGGCATTCGATCGAAGGATGCCCGCGATAGCCGCAAGGACATGGGTTCATTGCAGCGAGGACCTGAAACCGGGCCGGGTAGGTCACCTGTTGAGCCGCTCTGGAGATCACGATTTCACCGGACTCCATCGGTTCACGCAGAACCTCAAGCACTTTGCGATCAAATTCCGGCAGCTCATCCATAAACAAAACACCACGATGGGCCAGCGAGATTTCGCCCGGCCGGGGACTACTACCGCCCCCGACCAACGCCACGGCGGAGGCCGTGTGATGGGGCGCCCGATAAGGCGGCCGCCGCCAGCTACCAGGATCCACCGCTTCGCCCGCCACCGAGCGCACACTCGCTACTTCCAACGCGGCTGCATCCGTGAGCGGAGGGAGAATGCCAGGCATTCGACTGGCCAGCATACTCTTGCCTGTACCCGGAGGCCCGAATAGCAGCAGGTTGTGGCTACCAGCCGCTGCAATTTCCAGTGCCCGTTTGGGTACATGCTGACCACGCACATCCCGCAGGTCGGGATAATCCGTGGGTAATGGCGCATCTTCGCAGCGTTCCAGCGGGGCCAGCTTTTCATTGCCACACAGGTGCGCGACGACCTTCAGCAAGTGCCCTGTGGCCAGCACATCATCGCCGGCCGCCAGCGAGGCCTCTTCAGCATTGTCTTCGGGAATCAGCAATTGTCGCCCTGCCCGCCGCGCAGCCATTACTGCGGGCAACACACCCCTGACCGGACGCAGCGCACCATCAAGTGCCAGTTCGCCGACACACTCAAGTGTCGCCAGCGGTTCGGCAGGAATTTGGCCGGAAGCCGCAAGAATGCCCAGTGCGATCGGCAGATCAAAACGCCCTCCTTCCTTGGGCAGGTCTGCCGGGGCCAGATTAATAGTGATCCGACGGGTTGGAAATTCGAAGCCGGCATTCATCAGTGCGCTGCGGACACGGTCTTTGCTTTCGCGAACCGCGGTTTCAGGCAAGCCGACAATTGAGAGGGAGGGCAATCCGTTCGAGAGGTGTATTTCCACCGTTACCGGCGGAGCGGAAACGCCAAGGCGCGCCCGGGTATGGATAATAGCTAGCATACAGACCTTCCATGGTTTCATTTCAGGATCGCCAGCCCATCGTCAACTGCGTTGGCCGGCAAGCCGGGCACCGCGTCCTGCAGCACCCACTATAGATTCATTTACATCCCGGCAGGGCTTACCCCGCCGCTGTCATTACTTGATGCGAGCTTCCAGCTCAGCGACCTGCTTCTCCAACGCTTCAACTTTTTCACGGGTGCGCATCAACACAGCCTGTTGTGCATCGAATTCGTCGCGGGTTACCAGATCCAGTCTGGCCAGCACTGACATGACGGTCGCACGCGCTTGCTGCTCAAAATCATCTTTCGCCGCGCGCGCCATATCCGGCACAAATTGGCTAAACTGTCCCTGCAATTGTGACAAAAAGTCCTGGGGTGTTTTCAAAATGCACCTCTGTGGTTCCCAAGGTAGGTTTGGAAAAGTGTAACATAGCCGGTGTGATTGCCAGTTGGCCAATTGTGGCACACCGCAATGCACCAAATATGTGCGCCACTTTTCCGGTCGCTCTACAATGGCGCATCTGCGTGACCCATATCAGGGCCAAACGATCATATATTACTGTTTTTATAGGTTATTTTAGCGTTGGCACACACGATGCTTTAAACCACGTACGCAATCCGCACGAATGCGTGCGAGGTGGCAGCATCCCGAACTCAAACCCTGATTCATACCGAAAAAAGTTTGAGACGGCATTACCAAGGAGACAGCAATGAAACTTGTGACAGCTATCATCAAGCCGTTCAAGCTCGACGATGTCCGCGAGGCATTATCCGAGATAGGCGTTCAAGGCGTGACCGTCACTGAAGTCAAAGGCTTCGGACGGCAGAAAGGGCATACCGAGCTGTATCGAGGTGCCGAATATGTGGTGGATTTCCTGCCCAAGGTCAAGGTTGAGGTCGCCATTGGTGACAGCCTGCTCGACCAGGTGATTGAGTCTGTCACCAAGGCCGCCAACACCGGCAAGATCGGTGACGGCAAGATCTTCGTGACCGAGCTGGAGCAGGCCATTCGAATCAGAACCGGCGAGACCGGCGAAGAAGCCGTATAAGGCTCGTCTGATTCTTTAACGCCAACGCTTTAACCTATTAATCCTTGAAGAGCCTCGTGCGGAGGGCTTCCGATGGAAAGTAATATCTTTCAGTTGCAGTATGCTTTAGACACTTTTTACTTCCTCATTTGCGGTGCACTGGTCATGTGGATGGCAGCGGGCTTTGCCATGCTGGAATCCGGACTGGTACGCGCTAAAAACACCACCGAAATCCTGACCAAGAACGTTGCTCTGTTTGCGATTGCCTGCACCATGTATCTGGTGTGCGGCTACGCCATCATGTATGACGGAAACCTTTTCCTGAGTGGCATGGGCAATGTTGACGTTGCAGGCGTTCTGGGCGACTTCGCCGGCCGTGAAGACGGCTTTGAAGGCGGCTCAATCTACTCTGGCGCTTCCGACTTCTTCTTCCAGGTTGTGTTCGTTGCAACTGCTATGTCGATCGTATCGGGTGCAGTAGCTGAGCGCATGAAGCTCTGGACTTTCCTGATCTTCGCGGTCTTCATGACAGGCTTTATCTACCCGATGGAAGGTTCCTGGACCTGGGGCGGTGCATCAGTATTTGGCATGTACACGCTGGGCGACCTTGGCTTTAGTGACTTCGCCGGTTCAGGCATCGTGCACATGGCCGGCGCAGCTGCGGCCCTTGCAGGTGTTCTCTTGCTGGGTGCCCGTAAAGGCAAGTACGGTCCTAACGGCGAAATCCGCGCCTTCCCTGGCGCCAACCTGCCAATGGCAACACTGGGTACCTTCATCCTGTGGATGGGCTGGTTCGGCTTTAACGGTGGCTCGGTACTGAAACTGGGCGACATCGCCAGCGCACACTCAGTTGCCATGGTATTCCTGAACACCAACGCGGCGGCTGCCGGTGGCGCCATCGCCGCGTTGATTACGGCCCGCCTGATGTTCGGCAAAGCCGACCTGACCATGCTGCTGAACGGCGCGCTGGCTGGTCTGGTAGCCATCACGGCTGAGCCTTCAACGCCAACTGCCCTGCAAGCAACTCTGTTCGGCGGCCTGGGCGGCATCCTGGTGGTATTCAGCATCGTGACGCTGGACAAGCTGCGCATTGACGATCCGGTCGGCGCTATTTCTGTTCACGGCACCTGTGGCCTGCTGGGTCTGCTGCTGGTACCTATCACCAACGGCGACGTCAGCTTCAGTGGCCAGATCATCGGCGCGATCACCATCTTTGTATGGGTCTTCGTTGCCAGCCTGATTGTCTGGGGCATCCTGAAAGCGGTTATGGGCCTGCGGGTCACTGAAGAAGAAGAGTACGAAGGTGTCGACCTTTCCGAGTGCGGAATGGAAGCCTACCCGGAGTTTGTGAGCACCAAGTAATACTGCTCACCCTCAAATGAAAAAGGCGCCCCACGGGGCGCCTTTTTTATCTTCACTAATTCTTCAGTAATGTCACAACGACAGTCAGTGGTCTTTGCTCTTCCCCGAAGAACCGGGCATGGACTGCGCCACCCGGAGATAATGATTCAGCTCGAGCTCTGCTTCCAATGGCGTCTCGAAAGGCCCCTCAATCGACCCTTCCCGTGTTTCAAAATACCATTCGCTATTCACGTAACTGAAGCGCTCTGTTCTGAACCAGTTTCTGTCTCGTTCTCCATGCCGAACGGCCATAGCACCTCCCGTAAAACGGGCCACTGATGCTCACTTCTCAACTCATCAATGACCGGTATTAACTGCATGCATGCAGTACCCACAGGGTAGCTGAGATCAGCCCTCAGGGAGAGAACATCTCTGCGTCAAAATCGGGTTCGTTATTTCGGAAGGGAATGAAAACAGGCCTTCATAAAAGACAGATCGATCATGCCGGGCCATTTGAGTCCCGACATGACCGCACAGGAGATATCAGTCTTCGAGGATATCCCGCATAAACTGGGGCTGTGCCAGCGCTCCGGTATGAATAGCCTCGTTATAGTAACGGGTCACAAAAGGCCGTTCGGCGGCGTCGGCTTCGCGGAAGTAATGCAGCGGGTTGGACTTGCTCGCCATGGTGCAGCTCCACCAGCCTGTCGGATACACCGGCTGCGGGAATGGCAGAGTGACAACATGATCAAGGCCGGCCTTTTTCATGTCCTTGTGAATACCCTTGATGATGGTCTCCGTATGCAACAACGGCGATTCGCTCTGCTGGACAATAATGCCCCCCTTACGCAGCGCCAACATACAATCACGGTAGAAATCCAGCGCAAACAGCCCTTCAGCCGGGCCGACAGGATCAGTGCTGTCGATGATGATCAAGTCGATGCTGTCCGGATCAGCGTCCCTGATCCACTGGATACCGTCGCCGAAGAAGAAATTCGCGCGCGGATCTTCATTGGCGTCGCATAGCTCAGGGAAGTACTTCTCCGACATTCGCGTGACGCGCTCGTCGATTTCGACCTGCCAGGCTTCTTCTACATCCGGGTGTTTAAGCACTTCGCGCAAGGTGCCGCAGTCGCCACCGCCGACCACCACAACCTTGCGCGGGGCCTTATGGGTAAACAATGCCGGATGGGTCATCATTTCGTGATAAAGGAAATTGTCCCGGCTGGTCAGCATGACACAGCCATCCAATACCATCAGGTTGCCAAAGGTCTCGGTTTCGTAGATCTCCAGTTTCTGGAACTCGGTTTGCTCTTCATGCAGCTTGCGTTTCACCTGCAACGAAAACGCCGTGCCCTGATTCTGGAAAACTTCCGTAAACCACCCTTCATTCAATACCGACATTGCGCATTACCCTCCTGCCTTCATGCTGGTGATTCCAATAGCCAGCATGATCGGAATGGATGTGACGAGCCGCTCGAAAAAGCGGCCCCCTGGATTTGCTCACATTGTCCCGCGCAACTCGGTAAAAATACAGTTTCCGATTTCTTTAATTTTCCCGGGTATAGGCTTTCAGCGGCCCTGTTCCTTTCATTACAATAGCCACTCGCCCAAAGGATAGAGTTCGCAATGACTGACAGCCCCGGCACACATGCTCAGAAGATCTACAATATCGCGCAATGGAGTGAGGGCTATATCGGCATTGATCCTGCCGGTGACGTACTGATCAGGCCTGATCGCGGCCAGAGCGGCGCCGATATCAACTTGCCCGCGCTCACCCGAAAACTCGTCAGCCAGGGTGTCCCGCTGCCTGTACTGATCCGCTTCAGCGATATTCTCCATGACAGGGTAAACAACCTTTGCGATGCCTTTAACCGGGTCGCTGACGAACAGGGATACACCGGCCGCTACACAGCGGTTTACCCGATCAAGGTCAACCAGCAGCGCCATGTAGTGGAAGAGCTGATCAGCTCCGAGCCGGCCGCAAGCAAGGGCCAGATCGGTCTTGAAGCCGGCAGCAAGCCGGAGCTGATTGCGGTTCTTGCACTGTCCCGGAAGCCCGGCTCCGTCATAGTCTGCAATGGCTACAAGGATCGGGAATACATCCGGCTTGCGCTGATCGGCCAGAAACTGGGCCATCAGGTATTCATCGTCGTAGAGAAGCCGTCCGAATTGCCGGAAATTCTGGAAGAGGCCGACAGGCTCGGCGTGAAGCCGTTGATTGGCGTGCGCGCCCGGTTGGCCACCATCGGCAAAGGCAACTGGCAGAACACTGGTGGTGAAAAATCCAAATTTGGCCTGTCAGCCAGCCAGGTACTGGATGTGGTCAGCCAACTCAGGGCAGCAGACGCGCTGGATTCCCTGCAGCTACTCCATTTTCATCTGGGCTCACAGATTGCCAATATCCGGGATATTCAGACCGGCCTGAAGGAGTGTGCCCGCTTTTACAGCGAGCTTTGCCAACTGGGAGCGCCAATAGACACCGTGGATATCGGTGGCGGCCTGGGCGTTGACTATGAAGGCACCCGTTCGCGCAGCAGTTGCTCGATCAATTACAGCGTGTCCGAATATGCCTATAACGTGATTCACACGCTGCAGGCTGAATGCGACCGGGCCGGCATCCGGCATCCCAACCTGATCAGCGAGTCCGGCCGGGCCCTGACGGCGCATCACGCGGTACTGGTGACCAACGTCATTGACCACGAAACCCCCACTGACCCGAAACCGACAGAGCCGGCTGCGGATGCACCGCCCCCGCTGCATGACCTCTGGCGGGACTACACCAGCCTGCAATCACCGGAAACACCGCGCTCCAGAGTGGAGATCTATCACGACGTGTTGCACGCCCTGAGCGATGTCCACGCACTGTATGCCCACGGGTTGCTGTCACTGACCCATCGGGCTGAGGCGGAACAGCTTTACACCGCCTGTTGCCGGACATTACAGGCCCAGCTCAACAGCGCCAGCCGGGCGCACCGTGAAATCATTGATGAGCTGAACGAGAAGCTGGCCGAGAAGCTGTTTGTCAATTTCTCGCTGTTCCAGTCGCTGCCTGACGTCTGGGGCATTGACCAGATTTTCCCGGTGCTGCCGATTAACGGCCTCCATCGCCCGATCACCCGCCGTGCTGTTATTCAGGACATCACTTGCGATTCTGACGGTCGCATTGACCGTTACGTGGATGGGCAAGGCATTGAAACCACCCTGCCGCTGCCTGAGCAAAACGCTGACGAGCCAATGCTGATCGGTTTCTTTATGACCGGCGCCTACCAGGAAATCCTCGGCGACATGCACAACCTGTTCGGTGACACCAACTCGGTTGATGTCCGCCGTGGCCCGGATGGCCAATACCAGATCTGTAACCACGTTGAAGGCGATACCGTTTCCAAGGTACTGAAATATGTGAACTTCGAACCCGAGGCACTGCTGGAAGCCTATCAGGCCCAGCTTGCAGCCAGCAGTCTGGCGGACGAAGAAAAAACCACGTTGTATCAGGAGCTGGCTCAAGGGCTCAGCGGATACACTTACCTGGAAGACTGATCCACTTTTCTGCGCCTGCCGTATGGTCCCAGACTGACAATCTGATGGCAGGCGCCTAGAATGACAAACTCCATAAGAGCACTAAAAGCCACTACAGGGGACCGTTCCGTGTCCACCCCGAATTCAACGCCAAACCGGGCTGATGGCAAGAAAGATCCCTGGAGCCAGCTTCTCGAGAAGGTGGGAAAGTCCCAGGATCGTCAGGCCTACAAAGCGCTTTTTGAGCACTTTGGTCCGCAGATCAAGTATTACGCGATGGCGAATGGGCTGGCCAGTCACGCGGAAGAACTGGTGCAAGAGGTGTTTGTCTCGATTTGGCGCCGTTCCTGCCTGTATGACTGGCGCAAGGCGGCCGCTTCGACATGGATTTTCACCATCGCCCGTAACCAGCGCATTGATATTCTCCGCAAGCTGAAGCGGACCAACGCTGAAATTACCATTGAAACCGAAGACCTCTGGCAGATTCCGGGCGAGAACGACAACGAACCGGTGACCTCCCTGCATCGATTGATGGCCGAACGCCGGATTCGTGAATCCCTGCGCCACCTGCCGGAAGAACAGGTCACGGTGATCGCCAAGGTCTATATGGAAAACAAATCCCATCAGACCGTCGCCAATGAACTCAACATTCCGCTCGGCACCGTCAAAAGTCGCGTCAGACTGGCGCTGGGCAAGCTTAAAGTGATTTTGCAGGACCAGAACGCATGACCCAGCACCACCCCGACAGTCACAGCTTGATGGAATACAGCGCAGGGAATCTCAGTGATCCCCACGCCCTCTGTATTCGCCTTCATCTTGACCAGTGTGACCACTGCCAGAGCCGTGTCGACACGCTCGACAGCCTGGGTGCGGTGCTAATGGAGCAGCAGGCCAGCGTCAGCGTATCCGCGGACATGTTCGACCACATCCTGGCGCGCCTGAACGATGAGCCCGAAATACCGCCAATGGCCGTGAACAAGGCCGGCAACGCCCTCGAAAGACTGGTTCAGAGCGACATCAACGACCTGCCCTGGAAGCGTCAACTCGCGGATGTGAGTGTATTTGATATCAGCCACCTGTTTCCCGACCAGCCCGAGAAGGTTGTTCTCCAGAAACTGGCGGCCGGTGGCAAGGCCCCTGCCCACACCCATCGGGGCCAGGAAACCACGATTGTCCTGCAGGGCGCCTTCAGTGATCACAAGGGGGTATTTAATCAGTGGGACTTTGTAGTGCTGAACCAGGAAGACACTCACAAACCCATCGCGCTTGAAGGGCCGGACTGCATCACACTATCGGTTTTGAGCGCGCCTCTGAAGCTGACCGGCACCTTTACGCGGCTGCTGAATCCGTTTATCAGCTGACACTGACGGAACCCCGAACAACGGCCACCATGCCTCAAGGTGGCCGTCACTTACCGAGCCTTGGCCCTTTCTGACCTACCACTCCCCCGAAAACCGGGGATAATGGGTGGCGTTGATTAGTGTCTCTGAACTAATCCCGGCCTGCCTTTGACGGATAGGTCCTTGCTTGTCCAGCCACGACTTTGTCGTGGCTTTTTTATGTCTCATTGCTCGCCCTCCGGACATCCCTGATAGTCAGCCCACTGCCTGTGCACGCCTTCTCAGGTACAATTGCCAACAGACCCAGTCATCGATTTCTCCATCCCGACAAAGGCCAGGCATGACAGCGGACGATTACAGCTTTCGATTTGGTGGCATTGAGCGACTCTACGGCCGCCAGGCAACCCAGGCATTTCGTGAGACTCACATCGCCATCGCCGGCCTCGGCGGCGTGGGATCCTGGGCAGCAGAGGCGCTGGCACGCAGCGGCATTGGCAAGCTCACACTGATCGACATGGACGATATTTGCGTCTCTAACACCAACCGCCAGCTGCATGCGCTGGAGGGCCAGTACGGGATGACCAAAACCGACGCCATGGCGCAGCGCCTCAAGGCCATCAATCCCACTGTCGAGATTCATATCCACTTTGGGTTTGTGACCCCCAAAAACGTAGCGGAACTCATCACAACGGATATTGACGGTGTGGTGGATGCAATCGACAGCATAAAATCAAAAGCCGCACTGATTGCCCATTGCAAGCGCCGGAAAATCCCCCTGGTCTGCTCCGGCGGTGCCGGTGGTCAGATGGACCCGACCCAGATTCAGGTCGGCGATCTCAGCCGCACCACGCAGGACCCGCTGCTGGCAAAGGTACGCAACCTGTTGCGGAGGGAGTATGGCTTTTCTCGCAACCCGCAACGTCGGTTTGGGATAGAGGCAGTATACTCGCTGGAGCAACTGACCTACCCTACCGGCGACGGCGACGTTTGCCTGCAGAAGCCGGCTACTGACGGGCCGGTGCGGCTGGATTGCGCCACCGGTTTTGGCGCGGCCAGCCCGGTAACAGCAACGTTTGGACTATTCGCCGCATCGCGATTATTGAATCGCATTGCCCGCAAGGCCCGTTCAACGGCATGATAGCCACTCTGGCCCAAGTGATTTCGCCGGTGAACGTCTGCGTGACGGCACTGACCAACCTCTCATTTATTCAACGGAACTGAATCTCTTATGTCAGTCAGCATTGTGCTTATCCTTGCCAGCATCGGTGTCCTCTCCCTGTTTTGCCAATGGCTTGCCTGGCGCCTGCGGGTACCAGCGATTCTGTTTCTGCTGGCAGGTGGAATTGTGGCCGGCCCCGTGATGGGATGGCTCGAACCGCAACAGCTGTTTGGTGACCTGCTGTTTCCGCTGGTATCGCTCGCGGTCGCCGTCATTCTGTTTGAAGGCAGCCTCACGCTGCGCTATCAGGAGATCAAGGGCCACGGCGTGATGGTGCGCAACCTGGTGCCAATCGGCTCCATCGTCACCTGCACGATTGGTACCCTCACAGCGCACTGGGTGCTGGATATCTCATGGGAAATCGCGCTGCTGTTCGGTGCCATTTCGATTGTCACCGGGCCTACCGTGATTGCGCCCTTGCTGCGCTCTGTCAAGCCAGTCTCGAAGCTGGCCAATATTCTGCGCTGGGAGGGCATCATTATTGACCCTGTAGGCGCCCTGCTGGCCGTACTGGTTTTCGAAGGCATTGTGTCCTGGGGACAGGGCAATGTATTTGAACACTCACTGTATATTTTCGGCACCACCATTCTGGTCGGCGTAGTGATTGGCGGCGCTGCCGGCTGGCTGAACGGCATTGCGCTGCGCAAGCACCTGATCCCCCAGTACCTGCACAATGCCGGCACCCTGACCTTCATGCTGGGTGTTTACGCCCTGTCGAACGAACTGGCCCATGAATCCGGGCTACTGACGGTGACAGTGATGGGGATCTGGATGGCTAACATGAAGCAGGTGCCGATCGAGAGTATTCTGGAGTTCAAGGAATCCCTCAGCGTATTGCTGATTTCCGCCCTGTTTATCATTCTGGCGGCCCGCATCGAATTCGCGGCGATTGCCAGCCTGGGCTGGGGGCTGGTGATTCTGCTGGCGGTCCTGATTCTGGTAGCTCGACCGCTGAGTATTTTCCTGTCGGCCATCGGCACCAATCTCAACCTTCGGGAAAAGCTGTTCCTCAGCTGGGTCGCCCCACGGGGTATCGTGGCAGCGGCGGTGTCAGCGCTGTTTGCTTTCCAGTTGCAGAAAATCGGCTACGAAAATGCCGGTGTGCTGGTGCCTCTGGTCTTCATGGTGATCATCGCAACCGTCACGCTGCAGAGCCTTACCGCGCGGCCGATTGCCCAGTTGCTCAAAGTCGATGAGCCGGCAGATTACGGCTTCCTGATTCTTGGAGCCAACGCGGTCGCCCGCCAGATTGGTCTCGCCCTGCAAAAGCTGGACGTTCCGGTAACGCTGACGGATACCAACTGGGAAAACGTCCGCCAGGCACGGATGGAAAATTTGCATGTGTACTTCGGCAACCCGGTTTCCGAGCACGCGTCTACCCATCTGGATCTCACCGGCATCGGCAACCTGCTGGTAATTTCGCCCTACAAGCAACTTAACTCTCTGGCGACCTATCACTTCCTGGACTGGTTCGGGACAGGCAGCGTTTACAGTTTGTCTGAAGGTGATCAGGACCAGAAAGCCCGCCATCAGACGGCAGAGAAGATCCAGCAGACTCGCGGCCTGTTCGGTGATATCAGCTATGCCAAGCTCGCCAGCATGGTGAGCAAGGGCTATCAGTTCAAAACCACACAGCTCAGTGAAACCTTCACCTACGAGCACTTCCGGGAGCAATACGACCATCAGGCTCTGCTGATGTTTGTGATTGATCCGCGTGAGCGGATATATGCGGTCACCGCAGACACGACGTTCAAACTCGAGAAGGGCTGGAAGCTGATCAGCCTGGTGCCGTCCCAGCCGCCAAAAGAGCGCAAAGAAAAAGAGAAGGACAGCAACGGACCGGCTGCCGATCCGTCGCCGCTACCGGCCTGACGGGAGGACTGTCGCGCTGTCTGCCATCGCTCGCTATTCAGCGTGTGTGGGCTGGCAGCGCAACACTTTCTTGCCCCGGCCACGACCGGTCTGTAACTGGCGATGCGCTTCAACGACTGCGTCCAGCGGATAGATCGTTTCCACATGCAACCGCACATCGCCGTCTTCAATCAGTTCGGCAATTTCATCGAGATGGAACACATCGGGGCGCACCGTCATGCCATGTGCGCGCAGGCCCATATTCTCCGCCTCAGTAATAATCGGATCTGCAGTGACAGTGGGTACCGTTACCAGCACACCATGTTCTCCCAGCGTGTGCAGTGAACGATGACCGGTATCACCGCCCACCAGATCAAACACCACATCCAGTCCGTAGCAGGCATCGGTAAAATCATCATGGGCATAATCAATGACTTCATCCGCCCCCAGCGTTGCCAGAAAATCGCTGTTACCGGCTGAGGCAGTGGCGATCACATGGGCGCCTCTGGCCTTGGCGAACTGAATGGCCAGATGCCCGACTCCGCCAGCACCGGCGTGAATCAGCACCTTATGTTCAGGCTCAAGCTCAGCCACCTCAAACAACCCTTGCCAGGCAGTCAGCGCGGCAAGCGGCAACCCCCCGGCTTCCACCAGATCCATCTCCTCAGGCACCAGAATCAGCTCATCGGCTCTGGCCAGTGCGTACTCCGCATAGGCGCCGCCGCCCGAAGGAAACCCGACTAATCCCATTACCTGATCCCCCGGCGCGAGCGTTGTCACATCGTCGCCTACCTCGGTAACAATGCCGGAAAGGTCATACCCCGGCGTCCAGGGCAAGCGATCGGCGATTTGCTGAGCAGCAAAGCCAAGCCCCTTGCGGGTTTTCCAGTCAATCGGATTAAGACCAGCTCCGGCAACGGCCACGCAGACCTGGCCGTCTCCCGGCACCGGCATGTCAGATTCGATCAGTTGAAGTTCTTCGGCTTCACCGAAACGCGAATAAATGACGCGACGCATGACGAGTCTCCAGAACAGGTGGTGCGGGGATAGGACCGTTCACTTTGCCAGCGATCAGCAATAGCAACGGCACGAAACCGTATCAGGAAAGATTAGCAGAAAAGCCGCTCAGGTGGCCGGCGTATTGTGCACGGCGCCACCAAGGAGCTCGGCATACTCTTTGGGGACCCGGGACGGCCGCTGTGTTTTGAGATCAATACAGGCATGAGTCGAATGCGCACGGACGAGTGTTTTGCTGTCATCCGGGCGCACTAGCTGAAAACGACGCCCGGAACGAAACCGACCATCGAAATCGACCAGCCAGGTACCCAACAACAGGTGTTCGCCCGAATTGGCAGCAGCAAGATAATCAATCTCGGTACGGGTGATCGCCATCGCCTTGCCGGTCGCTTCGTGTTTCTCCCAGGTCATGCCCAGGCTTTCGATATGTGCCCAGCTGATGTCTTCAAGCCAGCGCACATAGACCACGTTATTGGCGTGCCCCAGACGATCGACGTCTTCAGACTGAACCTGAATCGGCATGATAAAAGGCTCGGGCAAATCCCAGTCAATCAGGTTCGGCGCGTCGGTCACTTGGAAGACTCCTTATTCAATGTGGGAATGGCCGAGATCGGCAAGCGGCCAATCCGGTCATTGTGCAAGGTGCCGAAATACAGCATGCCAAGGTGCGGCTGCACTGATGTGATTTCTTCAAGATACTTGCCTTTGGTGTCATGCAGGCTGGCCAGCAGCTTGCCGTCACCGTCAAATGCCATCACCAGACCGTAACGTTGTACCGGTGGCTGCCAGCTGTCCGGCAATTTGGCCACTTGTTCCTTGATCCAGGGGTGCGGATGCATCGCATCTATCTGCGGGTTTCTGGGGGTCGGTAAGGCAATCCAGAAACGTCCCTCGCTGTCGGCGGCAATGCCATCAGGGAACCCCGGAAGATTATCTACAAAGGTTTCAGCCTTGCCGGCGTTACGGCCCTTCAGCCAATATTTAATCGTGCGGTACTTCCAGGTTTCGTTCACCAGCACGTAGGATCCATCACCAGCGACCGCAACACCATTAGCAAAATGGAGGTCTTTCAATAATTCCCGGGTTTTGCCAGTTGAGGGATTGTATTGCAGCAAACGCCCATGCGGGCGCATCTCCAGCAGGTCCAGACGGAACTCATCCATCCCGAAGCGGGTGCTGGCATCAGAGAAGTAAATCATGCCGTCCGGCCCGACATCCACATCGTCGGTAAAACCAAAGCTTGTACCCGCCGCCTCTGTTGTCAGCGTGGTGATCTCACCGTCCGCATTCACCGACAACAAGCCCTTTACCGCGTCCGCGACGATCAGATTGCCACGCGCATCAAAATCCAGCCCCAACGGGCGGCCACCGGTATTCACCCACTTTTCAACCCTGCCATCCGGCCACACCCTTACAATGTTGCCGTCAGCATTGCCGGCATATACCCTGCCTGTGGAATCAACGTCCACATCTTCCGGCCCATTGACCTGACGCACGGCAATAATTTCTGAGAGTGTCAGTAGCTCATTCGGAGCCGCCTTGCCCTTGAATCCGGGCGCCGCTGGCGGGGTCCAGGCCACACTGTCCACCGGAGAAGGATTGAAAAGAAAACCACCCACCACCAGAAATATCAGGACACCTGATGCGTAAGCCCAACGCATATTTTCTCCTTGTTTCACTTCTGCAGTCTCGGCCCAACCAGATTCAATAAAGCGAGCGTGAGTATCACTATCGCGCCATCACCATAGCAAAGGCCCCCGACAGACTCGAGCCGTCGTTCAAGCATCCGTTGCGGCATCTACCGGTTGTCTGGCACAGGTCCCTTCGGTATATTCGCTGCTCACTTTTTGGTCGACTGCGGTCGAAAATCCACCTTCAGGGGAATCGTCACCATGCTTTACGATCTGGCGTCACCGCTGTACACCGTGGCAGCACTGGCTGTTCTGTTCGGCATTTTCTATTCCGCCAAAACCTTCTTCGATGCCAAGATGGCGCAGCTGAAGCAACAAAATACCGATACCAGCATGGGTGACGGCGCCGAAGCCTGAGCCCGCGGGATCACAAAAAGCCACGACAGCGATGCCGTGGCTTTTTGTGTTTAAAGGCCGTGGTTCCGGGCACGATCAAACTTTCCATCAACCTTTCTGGTCAAACTCTCCGTTCAAAAAACGCCGACACAGTGTGGCGAACAGTTCCGGCTTTTCAGCATGCAGCCAATGGCCGGTATTCGATATGATCCGCATCAGTGCCGAAGGGAACAGCGTTGCAACGGCATCGCGCTGGCTGTCCTGTATATAATCTGACTCCCCGCCTTTGATGAACAGCGTCGGCCCGTTATACGGTCCTTGCGCCGTGGGGCCTGCGGCAATGCTGGCATATTCCCGTTCAATCGCGTCGAGATTGAGGCGCCAGCGAAAACCACCTTCATCAGTACGCACCAGGTTTTTCAACAGAAACTGTCGGACGGCGGGTATTTCAACGGATTCCGCCAGCGCCTTGTCTGCGTCTCCGCGGGAGCCAACAGTATCGAGATCCAGCCCGATCAGGCCGTCAATAATGGCGTCATGGTGCGGCGGATAGGTCACCGGCGCGATATCGGCCACAATCAACCGACTGACTCGGGCCGGATCGGATAACGCCAGCTCCATCACCGTTTTGCCTCCCATCGAATGCCCCAGCAGGCAAGCAGAGTCGAGCTTCTGCTGATCCATGTAGCGCAGAATATCCGCCGCCATCTCGGGATAGCTCATGGTATCGGCATGGGGGGAACGGCCGTGATTGCGTAAATCAATTGCATGCACCTGCCACTCGTCCGACAGACGCTGGGTGATACCCCCCAGATTTTCCAGTGAACCAAAAAGCCCGTGAACAACAATCAGGGGATCACCCTCGCCTGTCACGCGCGCATTCAGATCAAGACTCACAACGCTCTCCTTACAACCAGGCGCGGAGTTCTCCCAACGCCGTTGAATTGATCAGATAAGATACCTGATGCTGGCAGGCAAGGAGTTGTACTTCCTGGGCAAGTCCATCCAGGTCATCGGTTTGCGGACTAAGTGACGAAAAGCCCGACACGTAACCCCACATGTGCTGCAGGGCGTTGCGGATACCGCCTTCAGGAGGCGCGATACGTGACGCATTTTCCAACGCCAGCCAGAGGTCCATCAAGTTGACCGTGCGGGCCGCCACCCGACGACCAAAACTCTCATAGGCCTGCCGGTTACGTGCCAGCAAACTGTATTTGTAGCTCGCCCAGAGTTCATGTTCATTTTTCGGCAGCCGGATCCGCCCTTTGAATCCTTTTTCCGCCCGGCTGCGAATCTCGGTCAGCTGCGCCTGCAGCATATCCCGGTCAGTCGGCGGCCAGATAACAGCCTCATTGGTGGTGGCCACGGTGCCGGGCGTTGCCAGCGAACGCAAGGTCATCTCGTCCATCAACTGGTTCAGGCGCAGGGTCAATGCGTCTTCATGACCCCGCCAGGCGAGCGGTAACCGATCACCCGCACTGCGCGCCCGGTCAGTACTCACCAGGCCGACCAACAAGCGCATCTGGCTGGCCAGCAATTCATCATCAAGAAAGCCGGCATCCAGATCAAAAATCATCAATTTCTGAGACAAACCAAACGTCCTCCGCAACATTTATGACGGGCTCCGGAGATGAGACAGTCCCCGAAAAAAAGAGATGGATCGGGCGAAACGTGGACAAGGCCCTTTCAGCGGACAGCTTGTCAGGATATGCTCGGATTGTCGCCGCCAATCCCTACTGACTATTGCAGTATGTTTCAATAATGAGAAAAACCGCACGCATGCAAGCGCCCTCAACCAATGATCGCCGGAAGTTCCGCCGTTTTCCTGCCGCCCAGCTGCAAGTGTCCTGGCGCATCCGGAAAGGGTTCTTTACCCCGTATGCACTGGCCCAAAGCGAAGACTTCACCCGTGAAGGTGTCTCTATTCTCGTAAAAAGGCAGGCCACCGGCGATTCAGCCCTCTCGAAGGGCACCCGAGTCGAACTGCGACTGGTGCTCGAAATGGCGACCGGTGACCTGGTCGTTGAGCGGCTCGTGGCCAGAGTACAGAATCAACGCAGTATCGGGGATGCCACCCTCTACGGACTGATGTTCGATTTTGCAGCCAATCGTTATATGCGGTCAGAGCATACCAAAGCACAACTGGGGCGTATTGAAGGCATTCTGGATCGCACGGAAAAACTCAGGCTAAGAGTACAGCCCCTGAACGCCATTCCCGCATTTGCCCGCAACGATCAATCCTGACGCCAGGCCTGGCTCGCTCAATACTCGCAGACACCATTTTCGCCAGACAAAAAAATGGCCGCCTTTTCAGGCGGCCAATTCGAAGGGTACTTTCGGACTTCTGTTACTCAACATCTGAAGATGCTGCCATGTCGCTGCCGAGCGGCGCGCATCAGCAATAGAAAATGTTGTTCAGATATTTTTCCAGCTCAATGCAGTTGCGACGCTCAAACTCGTTATGGGGTACAAAGATTTCAAATTGCATACCTGCGACCTCCTTGGTTCTGGTCGGGTTATGAATATGACCAAAGAATAACCCTGAAAAACCTTCAATGCGTTGACACTCCGTCCCAACTGTTTGACATTTGGTAACACCACTCCAATAAAAACGGTCGCAATGAGCCCAGCAAAATCCGGTGCCAGTAAATCTGGTGCAACATCTGGAGCAATAACAGATGGCGCGAAAAAGCAGACAACCAGACGCCATATTCCGCAGGTCGCCGCTTCTACCTCCCTGGGGCTGGTGCATTACCTGAAGGAACGTCAGCTGCTCGACTCCCAAGCCGTCGAATCGCTGCTGGACTGCTCGATCGAGGCCTTGTCTGATCCCGATATCCGCATTTCTGCTGACCACCACTACGCCCTCTGGGCTCTAGCCGAAGAGGCAACCGGTGATCAGGCCATCGGCCTCCATGCCGGCGAAATTGTAGATCCTGACCGCATGGGGCTACTCGGGCATGTTTTTTTCAACTGCGACACGCTGGGCGCAACCGTCACGCAATATGTCCGCCTGCATCGTCTGATCAACGAAACCGTGAGCCTGCGCTTCGAACAAACCGACGATCTTGCCATTCTGTCCTGGCAAGTGGACGAACCGGCGCACTATTGCCGCCAGGATATGGACCGGACCCTGTCAGCCACCGTCAGCCGGGCCAGACATTTCATTCATCCGTCGCTCGATATTGCCTGGGTTCATATTGCGCACCCCGCGCCGGTGTATGCCAGCGAATACCAGCGCATCCTGCAGTGTCCGATCGAGTTTGATATGCCGCGCATGGCGATTGCTTTCAGCGCCCGCTATCTGACCCGCCCTATTCCTCATCGAAACCCTTATATCCACTCCGCGATGCTGCGCCAGGTCAACAGTCTGCTGACCCGGGTTCAGTCCCGGCGACGACTCAGCCGGAAAGTGCGCCGCCTGATTTCACGACAAATGGCCAGCGAGCGGATTGATGCCGATTCTCTGGCCCATAAGCTCAACATGAGCCGGCAAACACTTTACCGTCACCTGAAAAAAGAAGGTTTCAGCTTTCACGAACTGGTCGAACATGTAAGAAAGGACAAGGCCCTGCGTTACGTCGCCGCCGACCGGTATGCGCTGGGTGAAATCGCATTTCTGCTGGGGTTTTCGGAGCTGAGCGCTTTTAGCCGGGCCTTCAAACGCTGGACAGGCGAGTCCCCCGCACAATACCGTGCCAGACATCGCTGACCTGTTATCGAGCCATCCGGAGTCGCCATGTGGAATCCGACGCTGTTTCTGCTATTTCTCGCCGTCGTCTATGGACTGGCACTGTTTTGTGTGTTCCGGACACTGCTGAACTACAGAACCACTCAGGGCGCCATCGCCTGGATTATCTCGCTGCTGGCATTCCCCTACCTCGCACTCCCCTTGTTTTTCATGTTTGGTCGCAACCGCTTTTCCGGTTATGTGCAGGCACGCCGCTCCCGGGATGTCTCCCTCAATCATCTGCTCAGCGTGTTCCAGAACAAGTCGCGCGAACCCCATGTCGTCACACCAGCGTCTCTGGACCCTGATCTTCAGGTGCTGACCAGCCTTGCCCGTCAGCCGTTCACCAGCGGCAATCAATGCAGCTTGTTGCAGGATGGCAAAGCAACCTTTGAGGCGCTGTTCGAGGCCATGGAGAACGCCACCGACTATATTCTGCTGGAGTTTTACATCATCCGTTCCGATAAGGTGGGCCAGCGCATCAAGTCGATTCTGGAGCGTAAACTCGCCGAAGGCGTCAGGGTTTACTTTACCTACGATGATATCGGCAGTGCCTGGCTGCCCCGGGCCTACATCAAGGCCCTGACCCGGGCCGGCGCCGAGGTATACGCTTTCGGCGATGGCAATGTCCGGCGACGGCGCTTTCAGATCAATTTCAGGAATCACCGCAAACTGCTGATTTGTGACGGCAATGTCGGGTTTGTTGGCGGCATCAATCTGGGCGACGAGTATCTGGGCACTGAGTCCAACCGTCTTGCCTGGCGCGATACCCATTGCCGGATCGAAGGCCCTGCGGTGATGGGCCTTCAGCTTGCCTTCGCCGAGGATTGGAAGTGGGCATCGAACTCCCTGCCCCAACTCAACTGGACACCTTCACATAATCCCGAAGGGCAACACGACGTGCTGATTCTGCCTTCAAGCCCGGCAGACCGGTTTGAGACCTGCACTCTGTTTTTCCTCAATTGCATCAACAGCGCCCGGGAACGGATCTGGATCAGCTCCCCTTATTTCGTCCCCGACCTGCAGATCGTCAATGCTCTGCAGTTGGCTGCGCTGCGGGGCGTGGACGTCCGCATTATCATTCCCGAAAACCCCGACCACCTGCTGGTCCGGCTGGCCGCCTACTCTTACCTGATTCAGGCCAGCCAGGCCGGTATCGGCATCTATCGCTACCAACCCGGCTTCATGCACCAAAAGGTGGTGCTGGTGGATGACCGCTATGCGATGGTGGGCACGGCGAATCTCGATAATCGCTCCATGCGACTGAATTTTGAAATCGGGGCACTGGTAACGTCAGCGTCTTTCATTGCGGAAGTCGATGCCATGCTCCAAACCGATCTCGGTCACTGTCGGGAGATGACACCAGCCGATTACAGCCAACGTTCGCTGCCGTTCCGCTTAACCTGCCGCGCCGTGCGTCTGCTGGCCCCCGTGCTATAGCGACTGCACTTGCAGTTATCAGGGAATGTGAGAGCATAACCATTGCACTCGAATCGGGCAGTGAATCATCCTGCTGACCTACCCGGCCGGGCATCGCGCCCGATTGCTGTCATCATCCCGGACGTATATTGATGAAACCATTCAAGCCACGTGAAACGCTGACCGAACAGGTCGCACAGCACATTGAGAACCTGATTTGTTTTGGTCAACTGGGATCCGGCGAGCGCATCTTTGAAAACGCCATGGCCAAACAGCTGGATGTCAGCCACGGCTCCGTAAGGGAAGGTCTGCTGCTGCTGGAAAAGCGGCATCTCGTACGCAACGTGCCGCGAAAAGGCGCCTTTGTTACCGAACTGAACGACTATTTTGTCCGCAGTTTGTACGAGGTGCTCGAACTCTACCTGTGCCACACCGGCCGCAAGCTGACCCGCCAGTGGCAACAGGAAGACATGGAAGCGCTGGAATCACTCTATGCCAGCATGGAAGATTGCTACCGCCGGGGTGACTTGCTCGCGTTTCTGGATCTTGGCATCGAATACACTCAGGCATCCCTGACCTACGCCGACAATTATTTTATTCTGGAGGCCATCAAGGATTTATGGCCGTCGGCGAAGCGCTGCGCATTTGTGGCGTTCCAGCACGCCAATCAGCAAGTGCTCGAAGACAATCTCGCCCACATGCGAGCGTCCATTGAAGCGATTAAAGCACATGATGAAGAGCGGCTTGTCGCTATTCTCAAAGGGTATGCAGAACAACAGTGCAAACAGGTACTGGCGTTTATCGATGCAGAACCGACGAAAACCGGTCGCAATGCGGCCTCGTGAACCCGAATCAACAACCACGGTAGCCCTGATTATTGCAGCCCTGCTGCTCGGGGGCTGTGCCAGCAGCCCGAAACCGACGACACCCGAGCCGGTCCACCCCGTGCCTGAGCGCAAACCTGCTCCTGAACCCGCGCCCCCGGAGCCATCCCCTGAGGAGCCCCAAGCTACGGAGCCTCCAGCGGTATCGAAACCCGCTGAGCCCTATCCTCCCGGCAGTTGCGCCTGGAGCAGGGTGAAAGGCGTGGTGTCACTTCTGGCAAGGACAGCTCGTGTCGGCACCTGGCAATTTTTCCCCGGCGACGACATTCTGTTTTATCCGGCACCCGATAGTGCCCGGCCTGGCGATGAATACCGCGCCATTCTGGAGCGGCCCTTGAACGGTGACTGCAAAGCACCGCGTCTGGTGCTGGTAGGACCGGTCAGATAGTGGCCAATTGCTGCAAATCACAGGCAGACATGGCGTCAGGGGGCAATGAACAGGCTTTCAAGTGAGTACCCCACTGTGAGGAATGTCGTCCAGTGGTCATCATCGGCATAAGCAGTGGAGAGCTGCACTGGCCCCAGGAAAGTATCAATCCCCGCAAACAGGTTCCAGGAATGGATGACATCGTTCCAGCTGGCGTCCCGCACATTCTGCCAGGCGTTGCCCCCCTCATAGCCTGCCCCGGCGAAAAACGGCACCACCGGCCCTCCGAAGCGGCGATAGGAATACAGGCTTGCCAGTGCCGCATCGGCGCCGGTCACCTCACCTCGGGCATAGGCCGATAATCGGCGGAAGCCACCCAGTGACACATAGCTTTCAACGCCCGCTTCGCCGCGCGTAACCATGCTGCCATATAGCTGCCCAACCACAACCTGTTGCCCCCATTCCTGAGCGCCTATACCCAAAAGCGTGGTGCGATCGTAATCGCTGTCGGACCCGAGACCGGGACGCTCAAAGCGGCCATTGACCCCAAGGAACCCCCCGCTACTGGGCAGGAACGGGTCATCCAGTGTGTCGACTGTAAACTGGAGATCCCAGGCGCCGCGTTCAATGCGACTGTCAGAGTAGGCACCGCTGGAACCAAAAGCGTCATCTACCGACGAATAACCCCGCTGATAGCCACCCCGGAGTTCCCCTTCCGCGCCCAACTCGAGGCCAAGGCTGATATCAATTTCCTGTTTTTCGACCTCGACTTCCGCAACCCGGCTGCCCTGGTCGTCAAACACGCTATAGGCTTCCCGCTGATAGTCCCCGCCCAGCAGCAAAAACCGACGGTAGCCGTAATCCAGCGGCTGGAACCACTCGGTCCGGACGTACGGCTCGGTACCGAGCTGCACACCGGTATTCCACTCGGCACCCAGCGCATTCAACTGCGTCATCTGGAAGTTCGCGGCCACATTGAAGCGGGTGTCATTCTCGAAGTTGTCTTCGTAACCGAGCCCAAACCGCATATAATTCGGCCCCCAGCTCTTCTCATCTACTTCAATGACGAGCGTCGAACCCTCACCCGACTCGTCTGATTTCAGGGCATAGCTAACAGTTTCGTAGTAACCGAGCCCGTAAATACGGCGAAGATCATCCCGAAGCTGTTCGGCGTCCAGAGGCTCACCAATTTTCTGGCGTAAGCGGGATAGCAGAAACTCCGACGACAGGCGAGAGTCATCCTTTATTTCAATGTTGGAAATCAACTTGGGCGTAAAGTGTTTAACAGAGCGCCGCTGCTGATAGCCGGCCCAGGTGACCGGGTCGACCCGAAGCCGGTTCAAGGCAACCGCCGCGTTCCGGGTAGCAGTGGCGCCGACTTCCATAATGCGTGAGGAATCAAAAAAATCGGCCGAGGTCAGGCCGTCGAGATTCGGGCGGATCAGCACATCTTCATCAGTAAGCAGTTCAAGCTGCTCTTCCACATTGCTGCGAGTCATCAGCGTAGTGAGCTGCCCGACAACAGAAAATGCGCCGGTAAGCTGGTCGCTATCCAGCAGCGTGTCGCTGATATCCACAGCGATAATCACATCTGCCCCCATCGACTCCGCGACGCTGATCGGCAGGTTGTTAGCAATCCCGCCATCCACCAGCCAGCGACCGTTGTATTCGGTGGGCGCATAAACCCCGGGAATGCTCATTGAAGCGCGAATAGCCGTCGCCAGGGCGCCATCGCCGATCACCACTTCTTCGCCAGTCTCAAGGTCGGTGGCGACCGCACGAAAACGCAAAGGCAGTTCATCAAAATCCCTGACCAGCGAAGCGTTGCTAGTCAGTTCATTGAGGATAAATCCGAGATTCTGGCCGGCCACCAGACCGCGCCCCAATTTCAGCCCCTCACGCCCCACACCGATGCCCGGATCGATTGGATAGCGCCAGTCTTCCATTTTACGACGTACCGGTTTGTAGGCACGCCCCGGACTGTCCCGAAAGCTGGAAAGCCAGTCCATATCGATGAAGCGGTCTTCAATATCGTCTACATCCATCCCCAGCGCATAGAGTGCAGCTACGGCTGAACCGGCACTGGTACCCACAACGATATCCACTGGCACATGCATTTCTTCCAGAGCCCGCAACACCCCTACATGCGCCATACCTTTGGCCCCGCCGCCACTCAGGACAAGCGCAACCAGCGGACGCTCCGAAGCGGGCGCGACCACTTGCTTGTCAGAGGCGGACCGGGACCGGTCCATTTCACCCTCGGACGGTTGACCCTGAACGGATAACGAGAAACTGGCGAGAACAAACGAAAATAATACCCGAAACACTTGGGACTCCCTACCCATGATCTTGCGGCCCCGTCCTGAAGACAGTCCATCGAAGACCCACTGACCGTTAACAAACCTGCCCTTTTACCAGGCAACCCCTGGCACCCGCTAACGTGATCCTGAGCGGATCATCCACGAGTACTTGCCAAGAGTTGGCTGGGCGCTATGGCCGGCCTATTATTCGCGATCGCCTTCGTCACTGACCAGTGACAAATGGGAAATATCCGGCACCGCGGTCGGGATCTCCTCTTTCTTTTCAACCAGCGTGCTGCCAGCCGGTGCCAGGGTCCATTCATCGAGATGCTGAAACATGGGGGCATCAACATGGCGCTCTTCCGTCAGGCGGTCGTGAGCCTGCTCCACACGTAAAGAAGAACCCGAGAGAATGGCATCAACCTTTTCACCGGCCACCTGAAGCCGGTCGCCCGGCTCGACAGGGACCTGAGAGCTGCTCTCAGATGCGGCGGGTGCTTGCGGGGTCGTCGGTGCAGGTGAAGCAGCCCGGGGTGGTGGCGCGGTCCCTTCCATCGGTTCGATATGGGCGATCATGCCGTGCTTTCGCAACACTGCCTCGTACTTGCCGGCCTGGGCTTCATCGAGTTTGTTGCGGATCACGACGCGCTGACCGCTGAACATCCTGTCGACCTGATCAACCGTTGCCTTGAATAACGCCATCGCGTTGGCGCGTGCGGTTGCTTCATCGGTTTGTGGCGTGCATTCGCCTCTGAACACTAACTGATACATGATCTGATTCCCCCGAAATACCATGCCCCGTTGATTACCGATCGTGAATCCGGTTCATGGGTACAGGCCAAAGCCCTGTTGTCTGCCGTTGACGTTCCGACAGTTTTTTACAGTGTACCCCACCCGCAGAATATCGTGCTGCCAAAACCGCCTGCCGCCGACGAGCTGAAATATCCGCCGGAACGCCCTCTCTTCCTGACACAGCCGCATTGCAAACAAATGAAAAAATATGCGGCCGCCACTAAGCAGATTTTCATTCCTTTGTCATAATGATTCGCAACAGATAGTTACAGAATGTTACATGCATCAGGCAAGGCCATCTTATGCCCAGCAACCGATTGGTCAACTCATCCAGGCGTCAGGGGCGCAGTGCACTGTCACTCACTGTCGCGGCTGTGTTCGGTCTGCTTTCTGCCATGCCCGCAGCGCATGCTGAAAACATTGATCTGCTGATGAGCGGGCTGTTCAAACAGGGGCCTACCTATATCGGCATGACCAGCGTTGATCGCGATGATATTCCTGAATCGGCGAATTACGAACGCAAGTACCTGATCGTCGATTTTCGCTATCAGGAGATGCCGGACGATGGCCGACTGCAAGCCAGTATTAACACGATCTGCATGGCCATGATTCGCGACCGGGAACTGATGCAACGCCTGAGCAACCAGGGGTATGACATGGTGTCAGTCGCATTTGACCGTCAGTCCCAGTACGACTGCCTTTAAGGCTCCTGCTGCGGCTCATCGTTGAGTAATTCAGGGAACAGCTCCAGCCGGGCGTGGACGCTATCCAGATCGAACGCGTCAATCTCCTCCTGCAACTCACGGCCATACTCAACAATTTCCAGCAAACCCCGATCACGCCCCCACTCCACGAGCTGCCCGGCAAACAGCGACAGCTGTTCAGGGTCACCGCTGCCGCGGGTGGCCTGCCAGTCATCGGTGAAGGTCTGCTTCAACTCTTCAGCCAGTTGCAGCCGCAGATAGCTGTTGGTCACGACTTGCAGTTCCGGCCGTGCGTCATCGCCTTCGGCTTCATCGTCAGTCTGATCGGTCTCATGGATCATAAAGCGCGCCAGTTCACCCAGTAAAACCTGACGACTGACCGGCTTTTGCAGGAAGCCGTCAAATCTGGCCTCGTCGATGCGGGAAGCATCGCCCGGCATCACCGATGCTGTTAGCGCCACAACGGGGATAGCGGCCAGATTGTCATCCTCGTGCATGGCTTTGCGGCAACTGAAACCGTCCATCACTGGCATCCTGATATCCATCAGCACGACATCCGGCAGGCATTCATTCGCCACATTCAGCGCCTGGGCACCATCACTTGCCTCAATGACCCGCAACCCCACAGGTTCCAGCATGTCCCGAACCAATTGACGGTTGATCTGGTTATCATCGACCACCAGCACCAGACCGTTATCAAACCGGTAAACCACTGCCTCATCACGACTGGATTCCGGCCCGGCAGACGACGTGGCCACATCATGCAATACGATCCGGAAGCAAGAACCTTCACCAGCGTGACTGGTTACAGTCAGCTCCCCGCCCATCATCCGCACCAGTTTGCGACTGATGGCCAAACCCAGGCCCGTGCCGCCGTACTGCCGGTTGCTTTGCCCTTCCTGCTGTTCGAACGCATCGAAAATACGATCCTGCTGGTCTTCAGGGATACCGATGCCGGTATCGGTCACCTCGATCACCAGCTGGCACTCATCCCCGCTCTCGTCCGTGTGGCAACTTTCGGTACGGGCATGAATGCGAATTTCACCCTCGTGGGTAAACTTGATGGCATTGCCCACCAAATTGAACAACACCTGCCGCAACCGCGTTTCATCCAGCACCATGGCACCGGGAATATTGTCAGCCAGCGAGACACTGAGCGTCAGATCACGGGCACGGGCGCGTATCTCGAAAATCCGCTGCACATCTTCCAGCAATCGCTGCAGGTCCAGCGCACCAAACTCAAGCTTCATTTTGCCCGCTTCAATGCGGGACAGATCAAGAATATCGTTAAGCAGCGTCAGCAGGCTTCGGCTACCGGCCTTGATGGACTCGATATAACCCCGCTGGCGCGCATCCGTCACGCTGCCTTCAAGCAGCTCGCTGTAACCCATTACCGCGTTCATCGGGGTGCGAATTTCGTGGGACATGTTGGCAAGAAACTCACTTTTCGCCCGACTGGCCGATTCCGCCGCCCGCGCCAACTGCTCGGCTTCAAGCTTGGCTGCGCGCAGCTCATCCTCACTGTCCCGAAGGGCGTTCTCCGAACGGATGCGCTCATCCACTTCCCGCGATAGCTTGCGGTTCCAGTAAAGAAAAATCAGCACCACGACGATGGCGATGAGCACCACCCGACGGACCACCGTATAGTCGATATCCTGTTCGATATCGAGATGGATCCAACGATTGTAGACGGTGTCGTAATCCTGCTTTTTCAGGCTGCCCAGTCCTTTATTCAGAATTCGTAGCAGTTCCGGCTCATCCTTTCGCACGGCCAGCCTCAGTTCGTACTGATAGGGCGTGATACTGGTGATTCTCAGGTTCGACAAACCCAGATGGGCCACGGTGTAACTGACACCCGGAATATGCGTTACCATCACATCCAGATCGCCATTGGACAGCCCAAGCAAACCTTTTTCGAGATTATCAACCGGATACAGGTTCAGTTCGGGATGGTTGATCAGCAGGTATTCATGACTCGCCTGTTGTCGCACAACCCCGACGCGCTCATCTTTCAATTCCCGCAGATCGCCGATAAACCGCCCGTCGTCACGGATAACCAGCGCAATGGGCAGGCTCAGGTATGAACGCGTGAAAAGAAACAGGTTTTCCCGCCGTGGTGTGCGGGGCAAGGCGGGAATAATATCCACGTCGCCGTTTTGCAGCATGGTTTCGGCAGTGGACCAGTCGTCAATTTTCGGGCTGGAAAAACGGATATTGAGCTGGTCACCCAGCTTGCCGACGAGATCCGGTACCAGCCCGGTGCTGCGACCATCCTCGTAAAATTCGAAAGGCGGCCAGTCACGGCGGAACGCCACTTTCAAATCCGGATGACGGTTCAGCCATTGCTGTTCCTGGGATGAAATGCTGACCTCATTGTCCGGCGCTTTACCTGCAAGCTCGAACCCAATCCAGTCATCCAGAATCGCGCGGTTTTCCTGGCCGCTGACGGCATTGACACCGGCGTTCAGAATGCGCTGCATGCGAATGTTGTTTGCCGCCGTGGCGAACACCACTTCAGCCGGCTGATTGTTAAGCACCGCTACAAGCGAGATCTGGTTGATCAACCCGGCACGCAGATAATCGGAAATCACCGGCATGGGCGCAAAGAAGGCATCAGCCCGACCCGAGGTAATGCTATTCACCGCCTCGCTGACACTGCGCACCGGAATCGGGCGGAATGATTTCACCGAATCCAACAAGCTGTATTGGTGACTGTCGCCGGAGATCAGCGCCACACGCTTGTGCTCAAGATCAGACAGCCGCTGCACCGATGCGTCGTCCGCATTCGCAAACAGGCCATAGTTGAGTGACATCATGCTGTCAGTGAACAGCATTTCAGGGGCACTGTGGGGCGATTGGTAAAGCGTCACAATGGCGTCCAGCTCGCCTTGCTGAAGCCGCGTCTCCAGCGTGACAGGGGCCCCCGGAACCAGTTCGACCTGCACGTCGAGCTTTTCTGCAACCAGCCGGGCGAAAGCCGGATGAGTGCCCGCCATCTCGCCATCCGCCGCAATGTACGCCAATGGCTTTCGCTGCCCGGCAAT
>TARA_R100001440_G_scaffold53394_6_pt1 | contig 79538 bp, 65 predicted proteins | sample TARA_R100001440 | Tara Oceans TARA_R100001440 (sample SAMEA2622112) | marine metagenome | biome: marine biome (ENVO:00000447); feature: surface water layer (ENVO:00002042); material: "saline water (ENVO:00002010), including plankton (ENVO:xxxxxxxx)" | depth 5 m
TAGGAAGGAGTGCGAATGATGGCTTCTGAAAGTTCGCTCCCGGTGCCGGCTGCGCTGTTGTTCGATTGGCACGGCACCCTTGTTGACACCCATGACGCTATGTTCAGCGCGATGGAAGAGATGCTGCCGCAGCTGGAGGATCTCGGGCTGGTCGAACGGCTGCTCCCCGAAACTGAGTGCAATACCGCCGATGATGCCCGGCTGGTCCGCTACATCCGCATCTTCAGGCGTCTTCATCCGCAGATTCTGGCGGAGCGGCGGGTGTCCCGCACGGATATTTTTAACGCCATTTTCGGTCAGGATACCGCGGCCAAAACCATTGCCCATGAGGCCTACAATCGTTGTTACCGGAAGTACTTCGGGCAGGTGAAGCCGTTTCAGGATGGTATCTACGAGTATCTGCAGGCCTGCCGCGCCCTGGGGATTCGACTGGTTGTGGCCACTAACCGCAATCGGGAGTTTCTTGAGCGGGAACTGACGATTGTTGATGGGGGGCGCTGGCAGGATCTGTTTGACGGCACGGTTTGCGCCGATGATGTGGTTCATTACAAGCCGGACCCGGAAGTGCTGCTGCGAGCTGCGCAAACGGTAGGTGTGCCCGTCGATGCGGCGGTCTGGTACGTTGGCGACAGCTATATCGACATGGTCACCGCTAACGCAGCGGGCGTGACGCCGGTGTTTTATAACGGCTCGGGCTGGGAGCTTCACCGGATCGAAAGCTGGTTCCGCAAGGAAAGCAGGCCAAACCTGATTCTGGAAAGTTTTGAAGCACTGATGGATGCGCTTGCGTCTTTTCCCGCTGATACCTTTGCCACTCGGGTAGATGAGGTGCGTCCGACGGCCTTCCCGCCGCCGGAAATTCCCGAACCCCGCCAGGAAGCCGATTGGCACCCTGCAGTGGCCAAGCTGATTCGCCCGCAGGTGATTCTGTTCGACTGGCACGCCACGCTGGTGGACACGCTGGATGCGATGTATCACGCAGTGGACGACATGCTGCCGGAATTTCATGCGCTGGGGTTGATGAGCCGGATGGTAATGCCGGAAGACAGCAAAACCCCGGAGGATGCACGGTTGGTGGCGTACGTCCGGGAGTTTGCCCAGCTCCACCCGAAAGTGAAGGCTGACCGCAAGATATCGCGAACCGATATTTTTGAAGTGCTGTTCGGAGAAGACGAGCCAGCCAAGCAGATTGCCCATAGCGCGTTCAACCGCCATTACCGAAATCACTACGGCACGGTGAAGGCGTTCGAACCGAAGGTGAGTCAGATGCTGTCAGGCCTGCGCAATCTGGGGATTGAGGTCGGCGTGATCACCAACCGCGACCGTGAATTCTTTGAACATGAGCTGGCAGCAGTTGAAGGCTCTGGGTGGCAACACCTGTTTGACACTGAGGTTTGCGGTGACGACACGCCACTGCGAAAGCCCCATCCGGACCAACTGATTCTTGCGGCCGAAAATCTCCATTATCCTGTCGGCCCCAGCGTCTGGTATGTCGGTGACAGCACCACCGACATGATCGCGGCTAAACGGGCAGGCATGACGGCAGTGTTCTTTAACGGCGCCCAGTGGGATTTGCCCTGGTTGCACACCATCTTTCCGGGTACGCATCGCCATCCCCACAAGCCGGATGTTGTGGTAAATGACTTCTCTGAATTTTGGGCGCTGGTGCTGGCCTGCGAAGTTGGCCCTCCCTGACAAGGCATATCAGGCCAAGGATTGAATGGCGTTTCAGTCTTCTCGGATGAGAGGTTGTTCATTTTTAAAGACTTTCCCGCCGGCGCTATAACCGCCTTGTTTTTAGTGTCATTCGGTCTAATTTCCCCCATTGATGCAACACAGTGTCACGTCTAGGTTTTAGCGTGGGCTGGAGATGCAGGGAACTGCTAACTCCGACGCCCTCACAAGTGGATCTCCATAACAATAATGAGGGAGGGATGACTGTGAAAAACAGCATCGCAATGAAAGTGCTGATACTGACCCTGGGTATGTCGTTGTCGGGGGCAGCGTTCGCGGAATTGGGAGACTACGGTTTTTGGCGGACACTGGTGAATCTTGCCAGCCCTCCGAAGGCCGACAATCCGGTAACGGAGGCCCAGCGTCAGGGGGACTATCCGTTGCAGGCGAACCCTGCGGGCTTCAATGATGGCTTTAGCCCGGGCAAGTACTACGAATGGCAGACCGTGAAGTTGTCGGCCGAAACCGGGGCTGTCTGTGGCAACGGATCGGAGTACAAATTCTTCGTCAACCGCGTGCCCAACACCAGCAACACGGTTGTCTATATGGAAGGTGGCGGCGCCTGCTGGGATTATGAAAGTTGTTCGGGCCAGACCGGTATTCGCGGGGCGCGCAATCCGGATGGTATTCCGGATGATTACATGAATATTGCCAACCCCAGTGCCAGCCTGGTCAGCCCGTTTGTGGTGCGGCTCAACCCCTTGTCTTCGGTGAAAACCCAGAACTGGAATATGGTCTATATCCCCTATTGCACGGGCGACATCTATTCCGGTGACCGCGTCGCGGTTTATGACGATCCGACAGGCGATGCGCCGCCATTGGTGTGGCATCACAATGGCCTGCGGAACAACCGCGCGGTGGTGTCATGGGTCAAGGATCATCTGCAACGGCCCAAGCAAATGCTGGCCACCGGGTGCAGCGCAGGTGGTATTGGTAGCCTGACCAACTATCAGCCCATGAGGCGGGATATAGCGCCGACCCGGGGTTTTCTGATCGACGACTCCGGCCCCGCATTCCAGGCGCCGCTGGATGGTGACCCCGCCCAGTATCCTTCAGTGCCCTTGCAGACGCTGATTCGTGATGCCTGGGGGCTTGATGAAGCGTCCGGCCCGCTGGCGTACCTGAAGTCCGGCATGCCGCTGCTGGACCTGAACGATCTCGGCACACTCTACACTGCACTGGCGACCGCTTTACCTTCAGACAGGATGGGCCATACCCATTTCTGGCAGGATCTGAACTTCTCGGCCTATTCCTATGAACGGTTCTATGACGATATCCAGAATGCACCGAGTGAAGCAGCCAAAGAACAGTTGCTGCACGATCGCTGGCATGTGGATACCGACCGGCTGTTGAGCCAGTTGTCCAACCTCGATAACTTCGGGTACTTCATGCCCTGGTACCGGGGGGTGAACGAAAGTCACTGCTCGACCATTATCGAGTTCGCCAATTCCGACATTCAGGAAGCGGGACTGGAAATGGATGATTTTGTCGACAACGTTCTGAATGGCAGCGGGGCTGTGATGCAGGCGTCTGAAACTGACCAGCAGGCAGACTACAACAAGCCATTCAACGCGTTCTACTGGCTGTTGGGGCAGATTCTGTAGGTATTGTCTGATTACCGGATGGCAGGGCAGGGAGCTCAGGGTTCTCTGTTCTGCCTTTCGGCTTCAATTCTTGCTTCCATCAGGCGTTCACGCAGGTAGTCGTTTCGGCTTTTGTCTTCAGGAATGGTCTCAAGCGCCATGACCTCCTTTACGATGCGCGTCTCTGTGGCTTTGTAGGCATCAAATTCCGGCTTTGGCTGGGCTCGCCAGGCGGCTTGTTTTTTCTCGGCCTCTGCCTCGTACTGCGCCATTAAGCGGTCGATGGCGTCCTGCTGTTCTGCTGCATCAGCTGTGCTTGCTTTTACAAGTGCGACCCGCACGATCAGCCCCTCATTGGCGCTGACTTCCCCTGCTTTTTCATAGCCAGACAATGTTGTTTCCAGCTCTGAGGCCTGGGTCTTTCTTGCTTGCGGATCGAGTGATTCTGCCGAGGCAACAAAATCATTCAGGCGTTGCTGAAACTCAAGACGCTGGCTGAGCTGAATGGTTTTGGGGTTATTCAACAGGTCGATTTGTTCGCGGGTCAGTGGCTCGCCTGTCTTCGAATCTGAAACACCGGCGATCGCGCTCTGCGCCGGCATGGGGGTAGGTTGGGATGCTTTTTCCTGCTGAACGGATGTCGCTGTTGACGTGGTGTGCGGAAGTGCGTTGGCAAGCCAGAGGGCGCCAGCGCCGACGGCAAGGCCAATCCCCAGTGTGCAGATGATGACACCTTGTTTCATGCGGAGTCCCTCGCCTGTTTCTTGTTGTATTGCCAAGGGTTGATCGTGTTGTTCTGCTCCAGTCTAGCGCAATATGCGGGAATAACATGATGATGCATCACGATTTATTGAAGCCCCCGGCATATTCCATTGGCAGGAGCGATGGCGACGCATAAGCGGCGCCATCATGGTGTCGGCCAGTCATTGATCGACGGATCTGGCGGCTAAGCCTGCTTTGCAGTCATTCCACCAAGCTTGAGTCGCAGACGGTCTGGCAGCGAGAAGTGGGCAATCCGTTTGAGTACGGTTCGATACTGGCTGCCAAAGCTGCCGGTGTTGTAGTTGAGACCGTACTTGTGACAGATCGCTTCCACCTGCGGTGCAATCTCGGGATATCGATGAGCCGGAAGATCAGGGAAAACGTGATGCTCAATCTGATGGCTCAGGTGACCGCTCAGAATATGCACCCACTTGCTGCCAGTAAAATTACTGGAACCCAGTAGCTGCCGGTAGTACCAGTGGCCGCGACTCTCGTTCTCGATGGACGCCTCGCTGAAGGTTTCCGCATCTTCGGTGAAGTGACCGCAGAAAATGACGGTCGACGTCCACAGGTTGCGAATCAGGTTCGCCGAGATGTTCCCTGCCAGCACGATAGGAGCCACCGGGAAAGTGATCAGCGGGAAAAAAACATAATCCTTGAACGCCTGGCGTCCGCCTTTGCGGAAGAAGCCTTTCAGAAAGTTGCGCTTGTCTGTCAGGCCAATTTCCCTGCGACGAATGCGTTCGCTTTCCAGTTCATGCAGTCCCACGCCCCACTGGAAGAACACGGTCAGCAGAATGTAGTTGATGAACTGAAGGGAGTGACCAGGGTGCCACTTCGAGTCATCACTCAGGCGCAGCAGGGCATAGCCATAGTCCCGATCCTTGCCGATCACATTGGTATAGGTGTGGTGCTCGTAGTTGTGAGTCTGGCGCCAGGATTCGCTGGTGCACACAGTGTCCCATTCGTAGGTCTGGGATTGCAGCGACGGATCATTCATCCAGTCGTACTGGCCGTGCATTACGTTGTGGCCGATTTCCATATTCTCGATGATCTTGGCGAGGCCCAACGAAGCAACGGCAGCCGCAAACACTGGCGGTATGAAACCGAACGGCATCATCACGCGGCCACCAATTTCCAGCCCCCGGTGAAGGCGAATAATGCGGCGAATGTATTTTGCGTCCCGCTCGCCCAGGTCTGCGCGAACGGAATCGCGAATGGCATCAAGGTCTGCGGCAAGCGAGTCGAGTTGTTGCTGGTTCAGTTTTGCAGTCATAGCGTGTTCCTCCGGGCGCGCGGCGGATGACCGGTTGCCCATGTTGTCTGGTAGCTGCGCTTGAGGCCCGTGTTTCGGGCTCATAGCGTTTGCGTGTTATCGATAGTGAGTGGTCGTTATATGTCGATAGAGACCGGGCCCTGTGGCACAGAAATACAGAGCTGAATGGTTTCTTCTCCCGGCCCCGAGGCTTTGCCGGTGAGTCGGTTAATCACGGTGCCTTCGGTCTTTTTGCAGCTGCACTGATGGCAGATGCCCATGCGGCAGCCATAAGCCGGCGTCAGATCTGCGGCTTCCGCAATTTCAAGTAGCGGTGCGTCGCCGTCGGACTCAACATTCACGCTGCTACGGGTAAAGGTGATGGCACCACCGAGCGGCGTGTCCAGCGGCACCGATGTGGGGGCGCTGAAGAAGGTCTTGTTGATCTGATCGTCGCGAAGACCAAAGGGTGCTAGTAACTCATCTACCCGGTCCATCAAGCCTTTGGGGCCGCACAGGTAAACCTGCCGCTCACTCAACTCCGGTATGTTTTTGAAGTGAGACGGGTTTATGTGTTGGCTGTCGTCACCCACTTCGGTGTGGAAGATGCTGACGGTCAGCGCCGGCCAGTTGGCGGCGAGAGAATTCAGTATTTCTGCACCAATCACGTCAGCCTCGGTGCGCACGTAATAGAGCAATGACACCGGAGCAGCGTATGGGCTATCTGCAAGCGTTGCCAGGTGGCTGAGTACCGGTGTGATGCCGCTGCCGCCCGCGATGTAAAGCAAGGGTGACGGGCCGGCCGGCAAGTCGAAATCGCCGAAGGCCTCACTGATACCGATGGTGGCGCCGGCTTGAAGGTGATCGTGCATCCAGTTCGTAATACGACCGCCCGGCGCTCGCTTTATCGTCAGCGTGATGGTGCCATCCGTTCGCCATTGGGCGGGCGTGCTGGAAACGGTGAAGGTGCGGTGGTGGCGCACGCCGCCAGAGTCAACGATGATGTTGATGTGTTGCCCCGCCCGAAATCCATGCCAGCGCGACGAAGGCTGAAGCAGGAAGGTGCGGGTATCGGCAGTCTCGTCAATGACAGACTCAACGCGAGCGGCTACAAAGCCTTGCGCCCACATCGGGTTGATCATCGTCAGCAGCGGATCAAAAAATCCGGCAGGGTCATTCCGGTTGAACAGTTGTTTCCCGAGCCAACGCAACGGGGAGCTTTTTTCGATAGTCGACAGCATAAAACGCCTCCGGCGTCTGTGGGTTTGGGGTGAGCACTTGCTGCGGACAATATGATGTTCTTGGCGCAGGTGTTGTGTACAAGTGTTCACTTCATGTGAACGACTGTACACATTGGTGCTGATGGCTGTCAATTGTCTGATTTAAACAAAACAATTCTCTTATAACTGATTGAATTAATTAAAAATGTTTTGATATTTCATGTATTTATTTACTCTTTTTTGACGCGCGCCAGAGTGTTGTGGCCCGAAATGACAGGTATTGTTTCCGATAGAATTCGCATTTGTGTACACTTGTTGTTCGTTCGGGTGCCGGCATTCACAGGCACTGACACCAATACAAAGAAGAGCTCATGGCAGATAAGCAGCGGCGCAAGCCGGGAGAAACGCGAGACAAGTTGATGGCAGCGGCGTTGGCGCTAGTGGGGCGAGGGCGCCACTTTGCCAGTCTGGGGATTCGGGAGGTCACACGGGAGGCGGGTGTGGTGCCAACGTCCTTCTACAGACACTTCCGCAATATGGATGATCTCGGGCTTCAGCTGGTTGATCAGCTGGGGCTAGTGCTGCGCAAGATGATGCGTGAGGCCCGGGCTAACGTCCTCCAGGCAGATAAGCTGATCGAAGAGTCCGTGGCGATTTACATCAGTCATGTGGAGGCGAATCGCAGCTTTTTCTTTTTCATGGCACAGGGCCTGGCGGGAGAGAGTCGCGCGGTACAGGACGGTATTCGTAGCGAGATGCGGTTCTTTGCCAGTGAACTCGCCAATGACCTTCGGCGCATGCGGCTTGCCGATCACCTCAGTGACAGTGATCTCGAGTTGACTTCAGATCTGGTGGTTCGCAGCGTGGCGTTCACTCTGACGGATCTGCTGGGTGTATCCGCTGACGACGAATTCCAGATCAACCAGATCCGCACGCGCACGACCCGCTTCCTGCAGCTGATATTCGTCGGCGCTGCCCACTGGAACAGTCGAGCACAAGAGGGGCAAGTGTGAAGCATTGGCAGCGTTTTGCGGGAACACTGGTTGCATTGGCGACCGTTGCGGCCTGGATGTTGTTTTCGGATCTGGATCAAAAACCCGACAATGACGACCAGCAGCAGCGTTCAGCGATGTTTTCCGGAATTCTGGACGATCTTTCCAAAAGTTGGGGGATGACTGAATTACAGTCAATGATGCAGCCGCGGGCATTGGCTGCTGATGAGGCGGTCTACCGCGACATGCTCGAAAGTGCCTCGGCATTGGGGCGGTTTGTCGGGTGTGAGCGTTTGCAGCTGGGGGATTTTGCTTCAAGCGCTCTGGATCAACCGCCGTTCAATCGATTGGATGTTGACAGGGTTTATCAGGGCAATGGTGAGTGCGCATTTGAGAAGGGCTCAGCCTATGTTCTGGTCGGGTACCTGCCAGGCGCATCGTCCCGTCCACTGGTTTTGCTGGAGGTGGATCGGGTGCGCTTGTATGACCGCTAGCCCTGTTCCGCATTGATGACCGGGCTGCGCGCTCCAGGCCTTCACGTTCAGCCATAAAAAAAGCCCCGGCTCTTGCGGGGCTTTCGGTCATATCATCCGAGAGTATTTGCGCTATCTCTGCTCAGAATAGCTCTTGGGGTAGCAGGCTCTCGCTGGAGCCATCTTCCGAGCGTGACCTGAGGGTTTCGCTTTCCTGCTCTTCCATCGGCGGAACATTCTCTTCCCGGAACAGTTCAAATGTGGCATCTGGATTACCAGGGGCTGCCCGCCGGCCAGTTTCCGGATCAATCTTGACGGTGACTATGCCGTTGGGGCGCGGCATATAGGCGGGTGGCTGATCTTTAAAGGCTTCTTTTGAATATTCCAGCCACACGGGGAGCGCCGCAACTGCGCCATACTCGCCCCGGCCCATAGGTTTGGGTTGATCGAACCCCACCCAGGCGGTAGTTGCCATGTTGTAGTTGAAGCCAGAGAACCACGCATCCCGCTGCTCATTGGTTGTACCTGTCTTGCCGCCCACGTCTTCGCGATTGAGTGCCAGGGCCCGTCTGCCGGTGCCTCGTTTGATCACATCTCTGAGTATCGAATGCATGATGTAGACCGCCCGCTCATCTGCCAGCTTTGGTGCCGTTCGGATGGCGGGGAACCCAACGTCCGGGGTCGGGGTGTTGTCGGTTATGCGGGCGCAATCCGCGTCACAGAAGACAACGCTGGGCGCTCCGTAAAGGATGTTGCCCCGGCTGTCTTCGATTTTCTGGATAAGGTAGGGCGTGACATCGTGACCGCCGTTGGCGATCACCGCAAAGCCGCGCGCCACTTCCATCGGCGTGAGGTTGCCGCTTCCCAGTGCCAGCGACAGGTTGTGCGGCATGCCCGTTGTGTCGATTTTCAGCTGGTTGAGATAATCAATGGTGTAATCGATGCCAATCGAGCGCAGCAACCTGATCGATACCAGGTTACGTGACCGATACAGGGCCTCGCGCAGGCGAGTTGGGCCATAGAACTGGCCGCTCGAGTTTTGGGGGCGCCAGGTGGTTTCCAGATCTGAATCATCAAACACTATCGGAGCGTCATTGATCAGTGTGGCAGCCGTATTCCCTTTCTCCAGTGCTGCCAGATACAGGAACGGCTTGAAGTTCGAGCCGGGCTGGCGCTGTGCCTGCATCGCCCGGTTGTACTTGGATTGCTGGAAGCTGTAACCACCGGTCAGCGCAAGAACGCCACCGGTTTGCGGGTTAAGCGAAATCAGCGCGCCCTGTATTTCCGGCAGTTGCGACAGGGTAACTTCCGGCAGGGCCTCTGCCTCGCTGTCGGCGTCCGTATCGGCATCTGTCTGGGCCGCCTCAAGAATGGGTTTGACGTAGATTACGTCACCCACGCTGACCACGTCGCCCGGATTGGCCGGTTTACCGCCAGTGAGGTCCTGAGTCTTGTAGCGACGGGCCCAGGTCATGGATTCGAACGACATGGTGGCTGCGCCCAGCCGGCTGACATAGACGTTGACAGCGTCGTCCTTTACGTCGGTCACCACGGCAGGGTAGAGGGGATCGTAGCTCTTGAAGCTGGCCAGAGCGCTATCGAAGTCGCCCGTTTCCATCTGATCGTCGTCAAGCTGGGCGATCGGGCCGCGGAAGCCGTGGCGTCGATCAAAGTCTTCGAGGCCGGATTTAAGCGCGCGGTTGGCTGCGATCTGTTTTTCGCTGTCGACCGTCAGGTAAACCTTGTAGCCCTCGGTGTAGGCCTCGTCGCCGAAACGACGCACCATTTCAGTTCTGGCCATCTCCGCGACATAGTCTGCTTCGAGCTCTGTTTCGGCTCCATGGAAGAAAGCGGTAATCGGTGCTTTGGAAGCCAGCTCGTAGGCATCGTCGGAGACAAACCCCAGTTCGTTCATGCGCTGCAGGATCCAGTTTCGGCGAATCAGCGCACGCTCGGGATTGGCGAGAGGGTTGTAAGCAGAGGGAGCCTTCGGCAACCCGGCCAGCATGGCCATCTGTGCCAAGGTTAAGTCATTGACAGACTTGCCATAGTAGACCTGAGCTGCCGCCTGAATGCCGTAGGCGCGATTGCCCAGATATATCTTGTTTAAGTACAGTTCCAGGATCCGTGACTTGGGTAGTTCACGTTCAATCTGAAAGGCAAGCAGTATCTCATTGAACTTGCGAATAAATGTACGATCGCGTGACAAAAAGTAGTTTTTTGCAACCTGCATTGTGATGGTACTGCCCCCGGAACGGATCGATCCGGTAGTGACCAGTTCGACTGCAGCCCGCAGCAGGCCTTTGAAGTCGACCCCATTGTGCTCGTAGAAACGCGCGTCTTCAGCGGCCATGAAGGCATGTAACTGAATTGTTGGGATCTGTTCTATTGTGATAGGTGCCCTTCTCTTTTCACCGAATTCTGCTATTAATCTGTTGTCGCTGGAATAGACCCGAAGAGGCGTCTGGAGCCGGATGTCGACCAACTGGTCAACAGCAGGTAATCCTGGGCGCAGATACAGGTAGAAACTTGAGAGCAACATGGCGCCAAGAGAAATACCAGCTAAAAGGCACCAGGTCGTTATGCGAGTCAATCGAATCATTCGGGACATTTTTTCTGACAACTGTTGGATATAGGTCTATCATTTGAGAAATTGCTTTAGAAGAATCAGGCATCTTTGATGCCCACTTGCCTTTCTCCTAATAAGAACAGGCATTGTAGACGCAAAGCAAAACAAATTCTCTTAAATAAAAAACACATAGCCCGGTGCAATTAACCAGGTATAGGGTGAGCGCGTGTTCGGATTGTTTGGTAATAAATCCAGTACTGTGCTGGGAGTCGACATCAGCTCTAGTTCGGTCAAGCTGCTGGAACTATCCCGGCAGGGTGATCGGTATAAAGTTGAAAGTTATGCGGTTGAGCCGCTGCCCGCCAATGCTGTAGTTGAAAAGAATATTACGGACGTTGAAGCCGTGGGTGATGCGTTAAAAAAGGTTGCGAACAAAGCTCGAACCAGCATCAAGCACACGGCGGTTGCCGTTTCCGGATCAGCCGTTATTACGAAGCTGATCCAGATGAATGGTGGCCTCAACGAATTTGAAATGGAAGATCAGATCGCCCTTGAGGCCGATCAGTACATTCCTTACCCGCTTGATGAAGTCGCCATCGATTTCGAAGTGCAAGGGCCCTCCGAGACTAATCCGGATCAGGTCGACGTTCTGCTGGCTGCGTGCCGGAAGGAAAACGTGGATATTCGCGAGGACGCACTGTCTATCGCCGGCCTGTCTACGAAAGTTGTCGACGTCGAAGCCTACGCTCTCGAACGGGCGTTTACGCTGCTTGAGCCTCAGCTTGATTCCCAGGGTGAGGAGCTTGTGGTGGCGATCGTCGATGTTGGCGCAACCATGACCACGCTGAGTGTTCTGTCTGAAGGCAAGACGGTGTACACCCGCGAGCAGATCTTTGGCGGCAAACAACTGACTGAAGAGATTCAGCGTCGCTACGGTCTGTCGCTTGAAGAAGCCGGGCTTGCCAAAAAGCAGGGCGGCCTTCCTGATGACTACGAAGTTGAAGTGCTGGCACCTTTCCGTGAAGCGGTGGTTCAGCAAGTTGCGCGCGCGCTGCAATTCTTCTTCGGTGCCAGTCAGTACAACGCTGTCGACTACGTCATTCTTGCCGGCGGCACCGCATCGATTCCTTCCCTGACCGAAATGGTTGAAGAGAAGACCGGAACAGCCACGCTGGTTGCTAACCCCTTCGCCGAGATGGCGGTGGGATCCCGGGTGAATGCATCTGCACTGAGCAATGATGCGCCGTCGCTGATGATTGCTTGTGGTTTGGCGATGAGGAGTTTCGACTAATGGCAAATATCAACCTCAGGCCATGGCGCGAGGAGCTGCGTGCAGAGAAACAGCAGCAGTTTGTAGTCATGCTGGTTGGCGCTCTGATTGTGGCGGCCGGCCTGGCTTTCTTGTGGAAATCTCATCTTGACGGCGAAATTCGCTATCAGGAATCGCGTAATGCTTACGTGCAAAGCGCAATGAAAGAGCTGGATGCCCAAATCAAGGAAATCGAAGACCTGCGTCGCAAGCGCGACGAGCTGATTTCCCGGATGCAGGTTATTCAGGATCTTCAAGGCAAGCGTCCGGTTATCGTCCGGGTGTTTGATGAGCTGGTGCGCACGTTGCCGGATGGCCTGTTCTATACCGATCTCAAAAAAGCGGGCGAGCAGGTATCGATTGTGGGCATGGCGGAATCCAATAGCCGGATCTCCAGCCTGATGCGTCACTTCGATGATTCGGACTGGTTTACCAACCCTAATCTGACAAACGTTTCAGCCGCAGATAACACACGCGCCGGATACAGTCAGTTTACGTTGTCCGTGAAGCAGCAAACGCCATCTCCCGAAGGGGAGGAGAAAAAATGAGTCTGGCTGATTCCTTCAAAAGTCTAAGCGAATTCGACGTCAATGACCTTGATGTCAACAATGCCGGCATCTGGCCGATGCCGGTCAAGATTATCGTCATGCTGATTATTTTCGGCCTGGTGTTGGGTGGTGGCTACTGGTTCTTTATCAAGGATCAGTATGTGCAGCTCGACCGTGTGGCGAGTCAGGAAGTGGATCTTCGCAAACAATACGAAGAGAAAGCCTACAAGGTGGCGAATCTTCCGACTTTCAAGAGCCAGATGGCTGAAATGGAAGAGACTTTCGGCGCGTTGGTGAAGCAATTGCCAAGTGATACCGAAGTGCCTGGCTTGCTGGAAGATATCACCAACACAGCACTGGGTAGCGGGCTTGAGCTACAAGTCGTTTCGCTCCTGCCGGAGCAGAAGCGTGACTTCTATATCGAACTGCCGATCAATATCCGCGTTCGAGGCACCTATCATGAGCTGGCCTCTTTCGTCAGCAGCATTGCCGGTCTGCCGCGAATTGTGACGCTGCACGACTTTACGATTAAACCAATCAGTGGTGAAGGGGAGTTGCTGGACATGCAGGTCCTGGCACGTACTTACCGCTACCGGGCTGGAGAGTGAGCATGGCGATGAAGCATGCAGGAAAGGCCTGGGTTAGTGTCTGTCTGGTGTCCCTACTGACGGCGTGTTCCCAGGGTAACGGGTTTGCTGATCTTGATCAGTTCATGGCAGAGACCCGTGCAAAGCCGAGAGGATTTGTCGAACCACTGCCGGAATTCAAGGCGTACGAAGCATTCACATACTCAGCAGCAGATCGCCGGTCTCCTTTCGAAGCGCCGGTAGAAGTGCAGCTGACGATGATGGATCAGGCGCCACAGAGTGACGTCGAGCCCAATCTGGATCGGCCGAAAGAGGTTCTGGAAAACTTCCAGCTTACCGAACTGACCATGGTCGGCACGCTGAAGAAAGCGGAAGGTGGGAACGGTCTCTTTGCTCTGGTTAAAGATAATACCGGTGGCATTCATCGTGTCCGCTCCGGTAACTACATGGGTCAGAATTACGGCCGGGTTGTCGGCGTAAACGAGACTCGCATAGAACTGATGGAAATAGTTCCTAATGGCCAGGGCGGCTGGGTGGAGCGTCCGCGCTCCCTGTCACTGGACGAAGGCTAAGGAATGGCAGTATGGATAACTACAGCAAAATGTACGAACAAAAAAGTTTGGGGTCGAGGCTAACGATGTTGAGAAAATACGCACTAACGATCGGCATGACTGTGCTCGGCATGGCCTCTGGGCTTGCAAATGCGGTTAGCCTGAATGACGTGACCTTCTCGTCGCTTCCAAGCGATGGAACGGAAATCAAACTGATGTTTGATGGCACTCCGCCGAACCCGACGGGCTACACGATTGAGCGCCCGGCACGGATTGCAATTGATCTGAGTGATACCCAGAGCGCGCTTGAAAGCCGTGCTCTGTCGCTCGGCAGCGGTAATGCAAAGAGCATGACTGTTGTCGAAACCAAGGATCGAACGCGCCTGATTTTTAATCTGGTCGAGCTTGCGCCATACGAAACCAGCGTTCAGGGCAATGCCGTAATCGTCACCATCGGTGGTGAGAGTGGAAACGGCCAGGCGGCGAGCAGTTCGTCAGTGTCAGCGACGGTTGCCGCACCAGCCTCACGTTCGATGGGGCGTCAGGGCGTGTCGAATATTGATTTCCGACGCGGTGAAAAAGGTGAAGGCCGGGTGATTGTCAGCCTGTCTGATCCGAAAACGCCGGTTGATCTTTCCGAAGGTGGCGGTCGCATCCGTCTGGTGTTGGGTGACACGAATGTTCCTGAGGAGCTGCGTCGTCGTCTTGACGTGACGGACTTTGCTACGCCGGTAACCCGTGTTGATACCTTTATGCAGGGTGACGACGCCGTTATCGAGATCCGCCCGAAAGGCGATTACGACTACCTGGCTTATCAGGCTGGTGGCGAGTTCACCGTAAGCGTGGAGCCGCTGACTAAAGAAGAAGCGGACAAGCGCAAGGAAGAGAAATTCCCGTACAGCGGCGACAAGCTGTCCCTGAACTTCCAGGATATCGAAGTGCGCTCAGTGCTTCAGTTGATTGCGGACTTCACCGGCCTGAACCTGGTTGCCAGTGATACCGTGAGCGGCAGCATTACTTTGCGCTTGCAGAACGTACCCTGGGATCAGGCGCTTGACCTGATTCTCAAAACCAAAGGTCTGGATAAGCGTCAGATTGGTAACGTTCTCCTGGTTGCGCCTGCTGACGAAATTGCAGCCCGTGAGCGTCTTGAGCTTGAAACATCCAAGCAGATTGCCGAGCTGGCACCTGTGCGTCTGGATATCGTTCAGGTGAACTACGCCAAGGCAGCAGACATCGTGGCGCTGATTCAGGCGGACGAAGAACTGATTTCATCGCGCGGTTTTGTGTCTTCCGATGCCCGCACCAATACCATCAGCGTGCGTGAGACTTCGGACAAGCTGGAGCAAATCCGTCGTCTGGTTTCAACCTGGGATGTACCTGTACGTCAGGTTCTGATCGAAGCCCGCATTGTGCGTGCACAGACAGATCTTGCGGAAGAGCTCGGTGTTCAGTGGGGTCTTGGATACGGTGATGAAGTCAACAGCGGCAACGGCAACTTTGTTGTGGGTGGCGATCAGGGCAGTGTCACGTCTATCAACAATAGCGGTGTTGGTTTCCCGGCAGGCCTGAACGTGGATCTGGGTGTGACGCGTGCGAACAGCTCGTCGATTGCACTGGGATACATCGGTACCGACTTCCTCGTTGATCTTGAACTTTCGGCTTTTGAAAGTGACGGCGAAGCTGAAATCGTGGCCCAGCCAAAAGTTGTGACCGCTGATCGCCAGACGGCGAAGATCAAGTCCGGTGAAGAAATCCCTTACCAGGAAGCCTCATCGAGCGGTGCGACTTCAGTATCCTTCAAGGAAGCGGCTCTGTCGCTTGAGGTGACGCCGCAGATCACGCCTGATGACAAGATCATTATGGACCTGACCGTCAATCAGGACTCTCGTGGTCAGGAGACTGCGGGTGTTCCAAGTATTAACACCAACGAAGTGACTACTCAGGTTCTGGTGCAGAACGGCGAAACCGTTGTTCTCGGTGGCATCTTCCAGTCGGAAACAGCGACCACCATTACCAAGACACCATTCCTTGGCGATATTCCCTACCTGGGGCGTCTGTTTACAAAGACCACAAAGATCGACGAGCGTAGCGAACTGCTGATCTTCATTACGCCGAAGATCCTGAAAGGCGAACTGATCGACTGATCATGAGAGCTGAATGAAAAGGCCGCCGTTCCAGGCGGCCTTTTTCGTTGTATGATGGGGCCAATCCGGCGCTTATCTGCACATCCGTCGCTGTGCTATCCTTCGCGCCCTGTATTGAACTGAGCTGACATTATGCCGTTGCCAGAGCGTATTGTTATTGTCGGCCCCATGGGGGCAGGCAAGAGTACAATTGGGCGCATGCTCGCGCGCGAGCTGGGTTACCATTTCATCGACTCGGACCGACTTATCGAAGAGCGGTGCGGCGCCAATATCCCCTGGATATTTGACGTGGAAGGTGAGGAGGGTTTCCGGACGCGTGAAACCAGCATTCTGGAAGAACTATCCAGAGAGCAGGGCGTGGTCGTTGCCACGGGCGGTGGCGCCGTGATGCGCGAGGAAAACCATCGACACCTGAGCCACTCCGCGACCGTTATTTATCTGAAAACCTCCGTTGATCAGCAGTACGAGCGCACGCGTCGGGATCGCAATCGGCCACTGCTTCAACAGGATGATCCTCGGGCAGTGCTGAGTGAACTCTTCTCCCTTCGTGATCCGCTATATAGCAAGCTCGCCGATATTGTGATGATGACTGACAAGAAGAGCCCGCGCCTTGTTGTTCGTCAGCTGGTCAACCGAATTCAGCCAAGAACGCCTCGTCAGAAGCGCCATATTAAGAAGGAAGGTCAAAATCATGCCTGAAGTTTCCCGCAGACTGTCCGTTGAGCTGGGCGACCGCAGTTATCCCATACTGATTGGGGCTGGTGTGCTGGGGCAGGAGGATCTGACGCCCTACGTAGCTGGGGACCGGGTGCTGATTGTGACGAATGACGCTGTTGGCCCGTTATATCTGGATAAGGCAGCAAAATGTTTTCCCGGCAAGGCGGTCGACTCTGTTGTGTTGCCGGATGGCGAGCAACATAAGAACTGGCAAACCCTGAACCTTATTTTTGATGCATTGCTTGAAGGCCGGCATACACGCAGCACTACCCTGGTCGCGTTGGGTGGCGGTGTGGTGGGGGACATGACCGGTTTTGCCGCGGCGAGTTACCAGCGAGGCGTGGCTTTTATCCAGATTCCAACGACCCTGCTGTCACAGGTTGATTCGTCAGTTGGCGGTAAAACCGGGATCAATCATCCGCTCGGCAAGAACATGATTGGCGCGTTTCATCAGCCCGAAGTAGTGCTGATCGATACCGATACCCTGAAAACCCTGCCGAGCGAAGAGGTTTCTGCGGGTCTGGCTGAAGTCATCAAATATGGCCTGATCCGCGATTCCGGGTTCCTTGAATGGATCGAAGACAATCTTGCAGGCCTGATGGCGCTTGATGCGGAGTTGCTCGCCGAAGCCATATACCGTTCTTGCCTGTGCAAGGCCGAAGTGGTGGCCGTGGATGAAAGGGAAGGTGGGTTGCGGGCCATTCTGAACCTGGGGCATACGTTTGGCCATGCAATCGAAACCTATACCGGGTACGGCAGCTGGCTTCACGGCCAGGCGGTGGGTACGGGAATGCTGATGGCGGCCGATCTGTCGCAACGAGCCGGTATGATTGCTGACAGCGACGTGGTTCGCATTCGCTCTGTTATTGAGAAAGCCGCGTTACCTCTGAGCCCTCCGAAGGGGATGGCGGCAGAGGATTTTTTGCGGTTGATGGCGGTTGATAAGAAGAATCTTGATGGCAGTTTGCATCTGGTGCTGCTGGAGGCGGTTGGAACTGCAATTGTATCCAATACGTTCCGGCAGGCTGATTTGCAGCAGACGCTGGATCATTTCTGTTGTTGAGGGTGTTAGGCGTGGTGTGCAAGGACGGTCGTAATGGCGAGTGATGATGTATTGGCCAGCGATGCTGGTGGTCTTTTCCCGCGTCTGCAGGAGCGCTACGGATTGGGGCAAGATCCTCTTTCGATGGATGTGCCCTTCTTTGGCGGCGCCCAGCGTCAATATGCCCTGGATACGATTCGTCATCTCGCTGCGTTTGGCGATCTGATGCTGCTGCTGACCGGCGAGCGAGGATCGGGCAAAACCCGTGTACTTGCGGAGTTGGTTCGAAGTGAATCTGAAAAACTGAGCTTTCACCGTTTTTCTGTTTCTCAGGTCACCAGTGAGCAGGCGCTCGCGGACTTGTTGCTTCGTATCGCCCATCAAGGGCTAGGTGCGGGCAAGTCGGCGCGAGATGCTATCTTCGGCTTTTTCCGCTGGAGTGAAACCTCCACTCGAAAAGGCAATCGACTGGTCCTGCTCTTTGACGACGCGGACCAGATGCCGTCAGCTGTTCTCCATATTTTGCTGGCTGCCCATCGGGGAGCTGATTGCAGTCAGTGTGCTGTGCCTGTGTTTTCCGGTTCGGACAAGCTTGTTGCGTCGCTGGGGCTTAGCGGTGATAGCGGTGCTTATCAGGAGCGCGTGCATCAGGTGCATTTGCGACCGTTAACGCGAGAAGAATTGGCGGAATATCTCAGGCCGAGAGTAGAGCGGGCCAATGGGGATGCGTCGCAGCTGCTGTCTTCTTCCCGTCTGAAGCAGTTGCATGAGCTGAGTCAGGGGAGCTTCGGACGGCTCAAGCGCATAGCGCCGGCGGTCTGGCTGGATATGGCGGGGCATCAACCTGCTCCCGCAAAGGCGGCCGGGAAGGGTGTTATGCGCGGTCTACTCTGGCCGATAAGTGGGTTGATACTGCTCGGATTATCATGGTTTATCGTGTCGAGCCAGTACGACTCGACAGTTGCGACCAATCAGGTCGACCCTTCACCGGAGGTTGTGCCCGAGCGCAAAACGATTCGACTGGGTCCCACTGTGGAAGACAAGTCGGCGGAAGAGAGCTCGGCTGCATCAATCGCTCCGACATCTGCTCCTGATCCAGCTGTCTCGCCGAACCAGGCCCCGGTAGAGCGCGTTGTGAGTGATTCGGAAGTTGCAGAGCCGGCCGCGCCGGTACCGGATACTTCCACGGCCCCCGACGACAGTACCGAGCTGGCCACCGCGCCGATTGAAACAGATGCGAAGCCCGAGCCTCCTCAGCCGGCCACAGCGAAGCCTTCCGCTGAAAGTGTTGCTGATGCTCCAAAGAAAGACGCCATCAAGCCAGCGGAGACAGCTCCTGATGCGATGGCGGAGAAAAAAGCTAAAGAGCCCAAAGCTCCCCAGGTGCAAGGCGTCAGTGCGGCCAGGCCGGACCGGTTTCTGCCGATTGCACAGGTCCGCAAGCGCAAAGGGCTGACTGCCCAGTTTATCGCTGGATATGAGGAGCAGACGGTGCTGAACTTCCTGGATCAGTACCCGGAAGTTGATGCACTCACCTATACCCGCTCTACACGGAAGGGCAAACCGTGGTATGTTGTCTTCTATGGACAGTTCGATGATCGTGCGCAAGCTGATCGTGAATTGGGAGCGCTCCCGGGTAAACTCGGTAGGCAGGAGCCCTGGGTCAGGGCATTTAGTGGCTTTTGAGCGCTGTAGGGGTGGCGGTTAGCTGGATTTCCAGTGAGACATTAAGCGCTTAACCTCTGTTTTTATTCTTTCTTACCTCAGTTGGCATCTGTTTTTATTCCGTAAATGCGTTAAAAAATGCTCAATTATTTGAGTAGGTATTACTGCGCATGTAAAATAGCCAGCCCCCATTTTCAGTGTCAAAAGGCGGTGTGTGTATTATTTTTGCATATCCTTTTGATTGAAAAGAATTTTTATGTGAGAGAACGCTTATGATGACAGGTTTGTATCATCCCAGTGAGTTCAGGGACAACTGTGGATTTGGCCTGATAGCCCACATGAAGGGCGAGGTCAGCCACAAGTTGCTGCAAACTGCCATCGAGTCGCTCACCTGCATGACCCACCGCGGTGGTATTGCAGCTGACGGCAAGACTGGTGACGGATGCGGTTTGTTGCTTCAGAAGCCTGACGGGTTTCTGCGCAAGGCAGCCAAGGAGAGCCTGGGTAAAACCCTGGGCGAGCTTTACGGCATCGGCATGATTTTTCTGGATCAGGACGAGCAAAAAGCAGCGCATGGCCGGTCCACACTCGAAAAGAACCTGGTAGCGCAAGGTCTTGAAGTTGTCGGTTGGCGTGAAGTGCCAACGGATAGCAGCTGTCTTGGACCCATGGCGCTGGACTGCCTGCCGCGCATTGAGCAGGTGTTTGTCGAGCCTGCCGGCAAGAGTGAGCGCGAATTCGCCATCAGCATGTTTCTCGGTCGTCGCCATACAGAAAAAGATATGGCGGAAGACAGTGAATTCTATATCTGTAGCCTGTCGCACAAGACACTGGCGTACAAAGGCCTGATGATGCCGGCCGATTTGCCGACTTTCTACACGGATCTCGGCGATCCTGACCTGCACACCGCGATCTGTGTTTTTCACCAGCGTTTTTCGACCAACACCATGCCGCGGTGGCCGCTGGCTCAGCCGTTCCGTTTCCTTGCCCACAACGGCGAGATCAATACGGTAGAAGGTAACCGCAACTGGGCCATTGCCCGAGCTTCCAAATTCAAGTCCCCGGAACTCCCGGATCTGCAAACCCTGCAGCCCCTGGTCAATCGGACCGGTTCAGACTCATCCAGCATGGATAATATGCTGGAGATCCTGCTTGCAGGTGGTGTTGATCTGTTCCGCGCCGTTCGAATGATGATTCCGCCGGCGTGGCAGAATGTCGACACCATGGATTCCGAGTTGCGTGCGTTCTACGAGTACAACTCGATGCACATGGAGCCGTGGGATGGTCCTGCTGGTCTGGTACTTTCAGACGGGCGTTATGCGGTTTGTATGCTGGACCGGAACGGTTTGCGTCCAGCTCGCTGGGTTATCACCAAAGATGATTTCATCACACTGGCATCCGAAATTGGCACCTACGGCTACAAGCCGGAAGATGTTGTTGCCAAGGGCCGCGTGGGGCCTGGCCAGATGCTGGCTATTGATACTGAATCTGGCGAAGTGCTGCACACCAAGGACATTGACGACCGCCTCAAGAGCAGTCAGCCCTACAAACGCTGGCTGCGCGAGAACGCGTTACGTGTTGAAGCAACCCTGAACCAGGACACGCCTGAATTCAGTCTGATGGACAGCGACGAACTGCAAGTTCATCAGAAGATGTTCCATGTGTCGTTTGAAGAGCGGGATCAGGTGCTGCGTCCTATGGCCGAAAACGGCCAGGAAGCAGTGGGCTCAATGGGTGACGACACCCCGATGGCTGTTTTGTCCAGCAGGGTTCGTCACGTCGCCGACTATTTCCGTCAGAAGTTCGCGCAGGTCACCAACCCGGCGATCGACCCGCTGAGGGAATCGATCGTCATGTCGCTCGAAACCTGTATCGGCGCCGAACGGAATGTGTTTGAAGAGTCACCGGAGCACGCCAACCGGATTATCCTTTCAACACCGGTTCTGTCGCCCGCGAAGTTTTTGCGTATCGAAAATAATGATCGCCCGGGCTTCGAGGCGACCCGTATCCGCTTGAGCTACAGCCCTGAACTGGGCTTGAAGAAGGCTGTTGAAGCGGTTTGTGCCGAGGCAGAGCAAGCGGTACGTAACGGCAAGGTATTGCTGATCCTGACGGACAAAGATCTGGTGCAGGGCGAATTGCCGATCAATGCGCTGATGGCGACAGCGGCTGTTCACCATCACTTGAGCGAGATTGGTCTGCGCTGTGATTCCAACCTGATTGTCGAAACCGGTTGGGCCCGGGATTCGCACCAGTTCGCGGTGCTGTTCGGCTTTGGTGCGACGGCGGTTTATCCCTACCTGTCATACCAGATCCTGAATGACCTGATTCGCACCGGCGAAGTCATGATGGATCCGATTGAAGCGAAGAATAACTACCGCAAGGGTATCAATAAGGGGCTGCTGAAAATCCTGTCCAAGATGGGGATTTCAACGATCGCCTCCTATCGCGGTGCGCAGCTTTTTGAAGCCATTGGTCTGGACGAAGAGGTCGTTGATCTCTGCTTCCGGGGTGTGCCAAGCCGCATAAAAGGCGCCGGTTTCCATGATTTCCAGCAAGATCAGGAATTGCTTGCTGGTGTTGCCTGGAAAAAGCGCAAGCCGATCTCCCAGGGCGGGCTACTCAAGTATGTCCACGGCCAGGAGTATCACGCCTTCAATCCCGATGTGGTGAACACGCTGCAGCAAGCGGTCTCCTCCGGTGAATATGGTGTGTATCGCGAATATGCGGCGTTGGTGAATGAGCGGCCTGTCGCCACACTGCGCGATTTGTTGACCTTCAAAGCAGGTATCAAGGCAATCGATATCAATGATGTTGAGCCGGTTGAAGCGATATTCCCTCGGTTCGACTCGGCGGCTATGTCGCTGGGTGCGCTGTCGCCGGAGGCGCATGAGGCACTGGCCGTCGCCATGAATACTCTGGGTGGCCGGTCCAATTCAGGTGAGGGCGGTGAAGATTCGGCTCGTTACGGGACTGATCGTCGCTCCAAGATCAAGCAGGTGGCGTCCGGCCGGTTTGGTGTTACCGCAGAATATCTGCGCAGCGCTGACGTTATGCAGATCAAGGTGGCTCAGGGCGCCAAGCCCGGTGAAGGTGGTCAGCTACCGGGCGGCAAGGTAAATGAACTGATTGCCCGCTTGCGATATTCAGTGCCGGGCGTAACCCTGATTTCGCCACCGCCGCACCACGATATCTATTCGATTGAAGATCTTGCTCAGCTGATCTTCGACCTTAAGCAGGTCAACCCCAAAGCGCTGGTGTCGGTGAAGCTGGTATCAGAGCCCGGTGTCGGCACGATTGCGGCGGGTGTCGCGAAGGCCTATGCCGACCTGATTACCGTCTCCGGTTATGACGGTGGCACGGCTGCAAGTCCGTTGACATCGATCCGGTATGCCGGCTCTCCGTGGGAGCTGGGGCTGAGTGAAACCCAGCAAGCACTGCGTTCGAACGATCTGCGTGGCAAGATCCGTCTGCAGACAGACGGTGGCCTGAAGACAGGTCTGGATGTGGTGAAGGCCGCGATCCTGGGTGCTGAGAGCTTTGGCTTTGGTACCACACCGATGGTCGCGCTGGGCTGCAAATATCTTCGAATCTGTCATTTGAATAACTGCGCTACAGGTGTTGCAACCCAGAACGAGCGCCTGCGGGATGAGCATTTCAACGGCACTGTTGAAATGGCGATGAACTTCTTCCGTTTTGTTGCGGCAGAGACCCGGGAATGGATGGCCAAGCTTGGTGTTCGTTCACTCGAAGAGTTGGTTGGTCGTACCGATCTGCTGGAGCGTCTGCCCGGCGATACGGCGCGGCAAAGCAAGCTGGATCTGAGCCCGATCCTTGGCAATGATCTGATTCCGGCAGACAAGCCTCATACCTGTCAGGTTGAGCGCAACAAGCCATTTGACCAAGGCTCGCTGGCCGAACAGATGGTGGGTGACGTTATGGACGCTGTCACTGGCAAAGTGGGCGGCACCTGGTCCTATCGGGTCACTAACTGTGATCGCTCCATCGGTGCCCGGATTTCCGGTGAAATCGCCCAGTTGCATGGCAATCAGGGGATGGCTGGGGCGCCGATCACATTGGAGTTGACCGGAACGGCCGGCCAGAGCTTCGGTGTCTGGAACGTCGGTGGTCTCAACCTGATTCTTGAAGGTGATGCCAATGACTATGTCGGCAAAGGCATGACCGGTGGCAAGCTGGTGGTACGTCCACCGCGTCAGAGCACATTCAAGACCCAGGAAACTTCGATTATCGGCAACACCTGTCTTTACGGTGCAACCGGCGGCAAGCTGTTTGCTGCAGGTACTGCCGGTGAGCGTTTTGGTGTTCGTAACTCTGGCGCCCACGCTGTTGTCGAGGGTGTTGGTGATCACTGTTGTGAGTACATGACCGGTGGCCTGGTCACTGTTCTTGGCACGACAGGTCATAACTTTGGTGCCGGTATGACCGGTGGCTTTGCTTATGTGCTGGACCAGAAGAACACGTTTGTCGACAAGTACAACCACGAGTTGGTCGAAATTCAGCGTATCTCCAGTGAAGATATGGAGCCGTACCGGAATCATCTGCGCGGTGTTATTCGAGAGCACGTTGCAGAAACTCAGAGCGAGTGGGCTGAACACCTGCTTGATAATTTCGATGACTACCTTGGCCGCTTCTGGCTGGTGAAACCGAAGGCTGCAAATCTTCGCTCACTGCTGGCAAGCACCCGCGGGCGCACGGAATAACGGGCGCTCCTGAGTAAATAGCTCAGGTTGTGGGGCGCACAGGCGTTGCAAGTGCATCGAAATTGAATAATTGAGAGTCGCGTGATGAAAGAGAGATTAAATAACGATTTCCAGTTTATCGAAGTGGGGCGGGTTGATCCGAAGAAGGTGCCTGCGCGGAAGCGCAAGAAGGAGTTCGGTGAAATTTACCATCCGTTCAAGCAGGATGATGCGGCGAGTCAGGCACATCGCTGCCTGCATTGCGGTAACCCGTACTGTGAATGGAAGTGCCCGGTACACAACTATATTCCGAACTGGCTGAAGCTGGTGTCGGAAGGCAATCTGCTGGAAGCAGCGGAGCTGTGCCATCAAACGAACTCACTGCCGGAAGTCTGCGGCCGGGTCTGTCCGCAGGATCGTCTGTGTGAAGGCGCCTGTACGCTGAATGACGGTTTTGGTGCAGTCACGATCGGTTCTGTTGAGAAATACATTACGGATACCGCTTTCGCGCTGGGCTGGCGTCCTGATGTGTCTCACGTCAAGTGGACAGATAAAAAAGTGGCTGTAATTGGTGCCGGTCCTGCTGGTCTGGGATGCGCTGATATCCTGGCACGTAACGGGGTTAAGCCGGTCGTATTCGATCGCTATCCTGAAATCGGTGGTTTGCTAACCTTCGGGATTCCCGAGTTCAAGCTGGAAAAGACGGTCATGGCCCGGCGTCGTGAAATCTTCGAATCCATGGGTGTTGAATTCCGCTTGGCAACTGAAGTCGGCAAGGACGTGCTGCTTGAAGACATCATTGATGACTATGATGCTGTGTTCATGGGCATGGGTACCTACACATACATGAAAGGCGGCTTCCCAGGCGAAGAGCTTGGTGGTGTTCATGATGCCTTGCCGTATCTGATTTCGAACGTCGACCGGCGTCTTGGTTTTGAAACCGACGAAGCCAGCTTCATCGACATGAAAGACAAGCGCGTTGTCGTCCTGGGTGGCGGCGATACCGCGATGGATTGCAACCGGACTGCAATCCGTCAGCAGGCGGCGAGTGTCACTTGCGCCTATCGCCGTGACGAAGCCAACATGCCCGGTTCTCGCCGGGAAGTGGCTAACGCCAAGGAAGAGGGCGTGAAGTTCATGTTCAACCGTCAGCCTATCGCCATTATCGGCGAAGACCGGGTTGAGGGTGTAAAAGTAGTTCAGACTCGTCTGGGTGAACCTGACAACAACGGACGTCGTCGTCCGGAAGTGGTGCCAGGCAGCGAAGAAGTCATTCCTGCTGATGCGGTGCTGGTGGCTTTCGGTTTCCGTCCAAGCCCTGCTGACTGGTTTCAGCCGCTGAATGTGGCGATCGATGATTCTGGCCGGGTGACAGCCCCGGAAGAGAGCGAATTTCAGTTCCAGACGTCAAATCCCAAAATTTTTGCCGGTGGCGACATGGTCCGTGGTTCGGATCTGGTCGTAACTGCTATCTGGGAAGGCCGTCAGGCTGCTGAAGGTATACTGGATTATCTGGATGTCTGACTCGCGCCTCGCGTGATCCAGAACATGAACTGCTACGTTGCCGGCGCACTCTGCGCCTGTGACGGCTGACAAAGAGAGTGGTATGTCCGAACTGAAGAATGACCGCCTTCTGCGCGCACTGATGCGCCAGCCCGTTGACCGTACACCGGTATGGATGATGCGCCAGGCAGGCCGTTATCTGCCGGAATACCGGGCCACCCGGGAAAAGGCCGGCGACTTCCTGAGCCTTTGCAAGAACACGCCGCTGGCATGTGAAGTCACGCTGCAGCCGTTGGAGCGCTACCCTCTGGATGCGGCGATCCTGTTTTCGGACATTCTCACCATCCCGGACGCAATGGGGCTCGGGTTGTATTTCGAGACCGGTGAGGGGCCGAAGTTCAGGCATACGGTACGCTCAGCGGCAGATGTGGCGGCATTGCCCGCTCTCGATGCGGAGGTCGATCTCGATTACGTGATGGCGGCAGTTTCCAGCATACGCGGCGCCCTGGGTGGGCGAGTACCGTTGATCGGCTTCTCGGGCAGTCCCTGGACGCTGGCTACGTACATGGTCGAGGGCGGATCTTCCAAAGACTTCAGGGAAGCCAAGCGGCTGATGTACACCGAGCCGCAGGTGATGCATGCCTTGCTCGACAAGCTCGCAACCGCGGTTACGGGCTATCTTAACGGGCAGATAAAGGCGGGTGCCCAGGCGATCCAGATTTTCGATACCTGGGGTGGCGCACTGTCCTCGTGGGCCTATGCCGAGTTCTCTCTGGCTTATATGAAGAAAATCGTCGATGGTCTGATTCGTGAGCATGACGGCCGCCGAGTGCCGGTGGTGCTGTTCACGAAAAACGGTGGTCAGTGGCTGGAGTCCATGGCTGAAACCGGCGCTGATGCGCTGGGCCTGGACTGGACGACGGACATTGGCAACGCCCGCGCACGGGTAGGCGACCGCGTTGCCTTGCAGGGCAATATGGACCCGACAATGCTGTATGCGCCACCTGAACGCATTCGTGAAGAAGTCGCCTATATCCTGTCACGGTATGGCTCCGGCCCCGGCCACATTTTCAATCTCGGGCATGGCATTACGCCAGAGGTAGACCCGGCTAATGCCGGTGCCTTTATTGAAGCTGTGGTTGAGCTTAGCGGCGCTTATCACAAGGGATAATCCGGGTTGCAGTGGCAGGGTTTATTTGATTTCCGAGTGGTGACCACCAGTATCGCGCGCTATATTGAGCCGATACCGGCGTCAAGAACAGGCAGGGATTCAGGTTATGGCAGACCACTCGAAAGCAGATAATCGAAGACGCTTCCATCGGATTTTGTTCGATGCGCCCTGCGAATTGCACTCTGGCGAAGAGACCTGGCACAGCCAGGTGCTCGATATCTCGATGAAAGGGGTGCTGTTGCGGCGGCCGGAGGGCTGGCGCGTGCCCCTTAACCAACCCTTCGAAATTACCATTCACCTGAATGAGCTGGACGCGGGCATTGTGATGGCGGTGAACCTCTGCCATATCGAGCCCAATCATCTGGGCTTCAAGTGCGAGTACATTGATCTCGACAGTGCCACCCACCTCAAGCGTCTGGTCGAATTGAACCTTGGCGATCCGGCCTTGCTGAACCGCGAACTGAGCTTTCTGGGCGAGCAATAGCCTGTCAGGTCAGTCGCCCAGATCGAGCAGAGCGTCAATCGCTTCGCTGAGTTTCGATACCGCAATCACCTGCATGCCTTCAACCGGTTTTCTGGGAGCATTGGCTTTGGGTACCAGCGCCCGGGTGAAGCCGTGTTTGGCTGCCTCGTAGATTCTCTCCTGACCGCTGGGTACCGGCCGAATTTCACCGGACAGGCCAACTTCCCCGAATATCACCAGATCCTGGGGCAGGGTGCGATCCCGGAACGACGACACCACTGCTGCGAGTAGCGCCAGGTCGGCACTGGTTTCGTAGACTTTGACGCCGCCCACCACGTTTATAAAAACGTCCTGATCGGCACAGTGCATGCTGCCGTGACGGTGTAGCACTGCCAGTAACATCGCCAGGCGGTTTTGATCGAGCCCCACAGCAACCCGTCGTGGGTAGCTGCCCTGAGCAACATCTACCAGCGCCTGAATCTCGACCAGCATCGGTCGCGTGCCTTCCCAGACAACCATTACCACGCTGCCGGGCGCCGCTTCGTCACCTCTGTTAAGGAAGATGGCGCTGGGGTTTTTGACCTCTTTAAGTCCCTGTTCAAGCATTGCGAACACGCCGAGCTCGTTGACGGCGCCAAAGCGGTTCTTGATGCCTCGCAAGGTGCGGTAGCGACTGTCGCTCGAGCCTTCCAGCAAGATCGAACAATCGATCATGTGCTCAAGCACCTTGGGACCTGCCAGGCTGCCGTCTTTGGTCACGTGACCGACGAGGAACAGAATCGTTCCGGTCTGCTTGGCAAACCGCGTAAGGTAAGCCGCGCTTTCGCGTACCTGGGATACGCTGCCAGGCGCCGATTCGACATCGCTGATGTGCATGACCTGGATACTGTCGACCACCAGAATGCGGGGCTTTTCGACCTCTGCGATCTGGATAATGCGCTCGACGCTGGTTTCTGAGAGCATCTTGAGGTCTTTGGTTGGCACGCCAAGACGCTGGGCCCGAAGAGCAACCTGTTGCAGTGATTCTTCGCCGGTGACATATAGCGCGGGAAGTTGCTGGGCAAGGTTGCAGACCGTTTGCAGCAGGAGCGTACTTTTGCCCGCACCTGGATGTCCGCCCATCAGGATGGCCGAACCTTCAACCAGCCCGCCGCCCAACACGCGATCCAGTTCACGCATGCCCGAACTGATTCGCGATTGCTCGGACAAACTGATGGAATCCAACGATTGAACACCGGAAAGGCTGCCGGCAAATCCCTCAAAGCGTGAGCCGCGCTGGTTTCCTCCGCTGCTGTTCGCGCTAACACCGCGCATCTCGCTGATGGTGTTCCATGCGGAGCACGCCGTGCACTGGCCCTGCCACTTGGCGTAGTCGGCGCCACATTCTGTGCAGACATAAGCCGTTTTGGTTTTTGCCATGGTTCGCCCGGTAGGAAAAAGAAAGAGGGTTGCGCCGGCTTCGGAATTCGAGGCCGGCGGTATTGGTTGCTGCCCGAAGGCAGAAGACTACGCCAGTTTTTTGTACTTCATACGCTGGGGCACCATTGCGGAGTCGCCTTTGCGTTTTTTATGGTCTTCGTCGTATTCGCTGAAGTTGCCTTCAAAGAACACGACTTCACTGTCACCTTCAAACGCGAGGATATGAGTCGCAACCCGGTCAAGGAACCAGCGGTCGTGCGAAATGACCATCGCACAGCCGGGGAAGTTCAGAATGGCATCTTCCAGTGCACGCAGGGTTTCAACGTCCAGATCGTTGGTGGGCTCATCCAGCAGCAGCACGTTGCCGCCTTCTTTCAGTAGTTTAGCCAGGTGCAGTCGGTTGCGTTCACCGCCGGAAAGATCGCCGACCCGCTTTTGCTGATCGCTACCCTTGAAGTTGAAGCGACCAACATAGGCGCGAGAGGGGGTCTGGTAGTTGCCAACCTGCATGATGTCGAGCCCGTCACTGAGCTCTTCCCATACTGTTTTGTCGCCATCCAGATCCCGCATCTGATCCACGTAGGCCAGCTTGACGGATTCGCCGATCGAGATTGTGCCGGTATCGGGTTCGTCCTTGCCGGCCATCATTCTGAACAGGGTAGATTTACCGGCGCCGTTCCCCCCGATAATGCCGACAATGGACCCCGGCGGGACATTGAATGACAGGTTTTCGTATAGCAGTTTGCCGTCAAAGCTCTTGCTCACGCCATCAACTTCAATGACCTTGTCGCCGAGACGCGGCCCGGGCGGAATGTAGAGCTCGTTGGTTTCGTTCCGCTTCTGGAAATCCTGCGAACTCAGTTCTTCAAAGCGGGCCAGGCGTGACTTGCTCTTGGACTGACGCCCCTTTGCATTGCTGCGAACCCACTCCAGCTCATGTTTGATCGATTTCTGGCGAGCCACTTCCTGTTTGGCTTCCACCGCCAGACGTTGCTCTTTCGCTTCCAGCCACTGGCTGTAATTGCCTTCGTGGGGGATGCCCTGGCCACGGTCCAGTTCGAGAATCCAGCCGGCAACATTGTCGAGGAAATAGCGGTCGTGGGTGATGGCGACCACCGTGCCGCTGTAGTCGTGCAGGAAGCGCTCCAGCCAGGCGACGGATTCGGCGTCCAGGTGGTTAGTCGGCTCGTCAAGCAGCAGCATGTCAGGGCTGGACAGAAGCAGGCGGCACAGCGCCACACGGCGGCGCTCACCACCCGACAGGGTTGATACGTTGGCGTCCCAGGCCGGCAGGCGCAGCGCGTCAGCAGCGACTTCCAGCTTGCGCTCGATGTCGTGGCCGTCGGTGGCCTGAATCAGGGCTTCAAGCTCACCCTGCTTTTTGGCCAGGGCATCAAAATCCGCATCCGGCTCGGCGTAGGCTGCGTAAACCTGATCCAGCTCGGCCAGGGCGTCGTGCACAGCCGCGACCGACTCTTCGACGATCTCTCGCACGGTTTTGCTTTCGTCCAGTTCTGGTTCCTGCGGCAGATAGCCAATGTTAATGCCGGGTTGGGGGCGGGCTTCGCCCAGGTAATCTTCGTCAATGCCCGCCATGATGCGCAACAATGATGATTTACCGGAACCATTCAGGCCAAGCACGCCGATTTTGGCGCCAGGATAGAAGCTCAGGGAAATGTCTTTGAGGATTTCGCGTTTTGGCGGTACCACTTTGCCAACGCGGTTCATGGTATAGACGTATTGGGCCATGGTCAGGCGGTATCCTTGTTGATGGAGGCTGTTGCAAAACGGCTGTGCTTGGCCGTGCACCGCTGGCGGTCCGCTTGAAACGCTTATTTACGATGAGTAAATAGCGCCTTTCCGCGTGTACACAACATGTCTGGCCATTGCGCGCGCCGGTTTGCAGTACCCTCACTGGGTTCGGGACGTACGGCGTTGCTATGAGTAAAGAGGGCAGCGCCGAAAATGGTCATATTCTGAGGGTTTCTTACGGTAGCGAAACAGGGGGGCTTTGGCAATTGGCTGCCGGCCGGAGGCATTGCTGCGATAAACCCCTACGATGCGGCTTAAAAGATGATTTTTGCCGCTGTTTTAAGCTAGAATACCGGCCCTTCATTTGACACTGTTTAGCCACTACAGGGGCAGCGCATCCATGTTTACTCGCGAAATGAAAATTGCAGGCTATGACGATGATGTCTGGAACGCCATCCAGGCCGAAAGCGAGCGCCAGGAAGCTCATATTGAGCTGATTGCGTCCGAAAACTACACCAGCCCGCGAGTCATGGAAGCACAGGGTTCTGTGCTGACCAACAAATATGCGGAAGGCTATCCCGGCAAGCGCTACTACGGTGGCTGTGCGCACGTTGATGTGGTCGAAGCACTGGCAATTGACCGCGCGAAAGAACTGTTTGGCGCCGCTTATGCCAACGTTCAGCCGCACTCCGGTTCACAGGCGAATAGCGCGGTTTACATGGCGCTAGTCAAGCCCGGCGATACGGTGCTGGGTATGAGCCTGGCCCACGGTGGCCACCTGACTCATGGTGCCTCGGTCAGTTTCTCCGGCAAAATCTATAACGCAGTTCAGTATGGTCTCAATCCTGAAACCGGACTGATCGACTACGACGATGTCGAGCGTCTGGCAGTTGAGCACAAGCCCAAGATGATTGTGGCTGGCTTCTCGGCGTACTCACAGTATCTTGATTTCGCGCGCTTCCGCGAGATTGCCGACAAAGTGGGTGCCTACCTGTTTGTCGATATGGCACACGTTGCAGGCTTGGTGGCGGCAGGTGTTTATCCTGACCCGATGCCTCATGCCCACGTGGTGACCACCACAACCCATAAAACCCTGCGCGGTCCACGCGGCGGCCTTATTCTCGCCTGTGCGGACGAAGATATTCAGAAGAAGCTGAATTCTGCCGTATTCCCGGGCGGCCAGGGCGGCCCGTTGATGCACGTCATTGCTGGCAAGGCTATTTGTTTCAAAGAGGCCATGAGCGATGAGTTCCGCGCTTATCAGCAGCAGGTCGTCAAGAACGCCAAGGCCATGGCCGGTGTTTTTGTTGAGCGGGGCTACGACGTAGTCTCCGGTGGCACGGAGAACCACTTGTTCCTTGTCAGCCTGATCAAGCAGGACATCACCGGCAAAGATGCGGACGCTGCACTGGGTAAAGCCCATATTACGGTCAACAAGAACGCGGTTCCGAATGACCCGCGCTCACCTTTCGTAACCTCTGGCCTGCGTGTTGGCACGCCTGCTGTCACAACGCGTGGTTTCGGTGAGTCCGAGTGTCGCGATCTGGCGACCTGGATGTGTGACATTCTGGACGACCTGGAAAACGAAGAGCTCAACACCCGGGTGCGTGAGCAAGTCAAAGAGCTGTGCGCTCGCTTCCCGGTTTACGCGGCCTCCTGATCCTTCCTGCCGACAGTTATTGTGTCGGCAGGAATAATTGATGCGGACTCAGCCAGAACAGACGGGTGCCCGGCACCCGTTCTCCCGGAGCTTTCAAGATGCACTGTCCTTTTTGCGGTGAAGCGGATACCAAGGTTATCGACTCAAGACTGGTTGCCGAGGGCGATCAGGTGCGCCGTCGCCGTGAATGTCTGTCCTGCAAAGAGCGTTTTACGACCTTCGAATCTGCTGAACTGGTGATGCCCAGAGTCGTCAAACAGGATGGCACGCGTCAGCCGTTCGACGAAGAGAAGCTGCGATCAGGCATTATGAAAGCACTGGAAAAGCGGCCGGTAAGCATCGAGGAAATAGAAGCGTCGCTGAACAGGATTAAATTCCGGCTTCGTGCAAAGGGCGAACGGGAAATCAAATCGATGGAGCTGGGTGAGGAGGTAATGATCGAGTTGCGTCAACTCGATAAGGTCGCCTACGTTCGGTTCGCATCGGTTTATCGCAGTTTCCAGGATATTAACGAGTTCAAGGAAGAGATTGAGCGTCTGAGTGTGCACATGGGGGACAAAGCTGACCCCGTTGACGTCGCGAATGCGCTGGCCGCGCCCGACAAGCCCAAGGGCTGAGGTTGGTCGGCGTGGCATTTCAGGAAGCGCAGGCAGCTCTGGATATCCGGATGATGGCAAAAGCCATTGAGCTGGCTTGGCGGGGGCGCTATTCGACGCATCCCAACCCTCGAGTCGGCTGCGTGATTGCCCAAAACGGCGAGATAATCGCCGAAGGCTGGCATCAATATGCCGGGGAGGGGCACGCGGAAGTCAACGCGCTGGCAAAGGCCGGAGCCCAGGCTGCCGGCGCTACTGCCTACGTGACGTTGGAGCCCTGTAGTCACTTCGGTCGTACCCCCCCTTGCGCCGATGCATTGGTGCAGGCGGGAGTTGCCCGCGTTGTGGTCGCCATGACAGACCCCAATCCCGAGGTGGCCGGTCGTGGCCTACAGCGATTGCGCGATGCCGGTATTGAAGTCACTGACAATGTGCTGGCCGGCGAAGCGGAAAAGCTCAACCCGGGGTTCTTGCGGCGAATGCGCGATGGGCAGCCTTTTGTGAGGGTGAAAGTCGCGGCCAGCCTGGATGGCCGCACGGCAATGGCATCGGGTGAGAGTCAGTGGGTGACCGGTGCTGAAGCGCGTTCGGATGTGCAGCGGCTGAGAGCCAGGAGCGCCGCGATAGTAACCGGCGTTGGTACGGTTTTGGCAGATGATCCGTCCCTGACCGTAAGGCCCGAACAGATGGGTTCGCCTGGTGCCGCAACTTTGCCTCGCCAGCAGCCCCTGCGAGTTGTGCTGGATCGACAGCTGAGAACGCCGCCCGCCGCTAAAATACTGGCAACGGGTAAGGTGTGGGTTGTCTGTGAGCCGAAGCAGCTGGACTCAGAAGCGGCTCAGCATCTACGTGATGCGGGAGGCGATGTCCGCAGCGTGCCATTGACGGACGGCGCGCTCTGTCTTGATGCCGTTTTGGGTATGCTGGCCGCCGCTGATATTAATGAGGTGCTGGTTGAAGCCGGCCCCACGCTCGCTGGCGCTTTCGTTGCTGCGGGTAAAGTGGATGAATTCTGGTTGTATCAGGCGCCGGTTTTTCTCGGCAGCCGCGGTATGCCGACAGTCATGCTGGCGATCGATCGCATGGCAGATAGTAAACGATGGCAGGTCACGGATCGCCGCCAGATTGGGAAGGATCAGCGTTTGATTCTCACTCCGCAATAATCGGAGATGAATGCGGGCCAGGCAGCTTAACTGCCGGCCAATTTACCAAAGGGTGCAACGTTCTATGGCACTGAACAGTATTGAAGAGATTATTGAAGATATTCGTCAGGGCAAAATGGTGATCCTGATGGATGATGAGGATCGCGAGAATGAGGGCGATCTGGTTATGGCCGCCGAATTCTGCACGGCAGAGGCCATTAACTTCATGGCACGTTTTGGTCGTGGTCTGATCTGCATGCCAATGACCCGTCAGCGCTGCGAACAGTTGGCTCTGCCGCTAATGGTGCACCAGAACGCTTCTGGGTTTGGTACCAAGTTCACCTTGTCTATCGAGGCACGTGAAGGGGTGACCACCGGTATTTCAGCAGCTGACAGAGCGCGCACGGTCCAGGCCGCAGTTGCGAAAGGCGCCAAAGCATCGGACATTGTGCAGCCGGGGCATATCTTCCCGTTGATGAGCGATCCCGGTGGTGTATTGAGTCGTGCCGGTCATACCGAGGCGTCCTGTGATCTCGCGGCGCTTGCAGGCGCCGAGCCTGCCGGGGTGATCTGCGAAATCATGAACGAAGACGGCACCATGGCACGTCGTCCTGATCTCGAAGCGTTTGCCGAAGAGCATGATCTGAAGATCGGAACTATCGCTGACCTGATTCACTACCGTACGCTGCACGAGCGCACGATCGAGTGTGTCGAAGAATATGATCTGGATACCGAATACGGCATTTTCCAACTGCGGACCTATCGGGACACCATTCAGGGGCGTACGCATCTGACGCTCACGATGGGTGATGTCAAAGGAGGTGAGCCCGTCCTGGTGCGAGTGCACATAACCGATACCATGCGGGATCTGTTGGGAGCCAGACGCAGCGGCTCTCACAGCTGGCCGCTGCATCGTGCACTTGAGAAAGTCGCTGAGGTGGGGCGCGGTGTTGTCGTCCTCCTGAACAGTGCTGAAGACAGCTACAATCTTGAAGACAGAATTCACGAATTTTTCGATGAAGGTTTGCAGCCGGCGACCAAAGGAAGTTCGGGTGTGTACTTTACGGTAGGGACAGGCTCACAGATTCTGCGGGATCTGGGTGTTAGCCAGATGCGGTTGCTGAGCGCGCCTATCAAATTCTCGGCCATTTCCGGTTTTGATCTGGAAGTTGTCGAATACCTTCCCTACAACCCCTAATTTAACCAGGGCTCCGCGTTATCGCGGGGTCCGACACAGGAGTCTGGCATGGCCGATATTAAAACTCTCGAGGGCGATTTCACACAATGCGGCGGCTCCTACGCGCTGGTTGTTGGTCGTTTTAACGCATTTGTGGTCGAAAGCCTGGTGAGTGGCGCGATTGATACCCTGCGTCGTTACGGAATCGAAGATGCGAACATCACCGTGGTGCGTGTACCCGGTGCCTATGAAATGCCCCTGGCGGTCAAGCGTGTCGCTGAAACCGGACACTATGATGCGATTATTGCATTGGGTGCCGTTATTCGCGGCGGAACCCCGCACTTTGAGTACGTTGCGGGCGAAGCAGCCAGTGGTCTGGGCGCGGTGAGCCTTGAAACTGACGTGCCGGTAGCCTTCGGTGTGCTGACTGTGGATTCAATTGAGCAGGCGATCGAGCGTTCGGGCACTAAGGCTGGAAACAAAGGGGCCGAAGCCGCCGTTACCGCGCTGGAAATGGTCAGCCTCTTCAAGAAGATAGGTGAATGATGACCGATCAGGACCAGGCGCCAGCTGAGGGCAAGCCATCCGTACCCAAGGCTGGCGAACGCAGGCGAGCGCGTATACTCGCGATGCAGGCGCTCTACCATCGCCACTATTCCAAGTCGTCGGTGACGGACATTGAAGCCGAGTTCATGGTGGATAATGACATGTCACGCACTGATTCGGCGTATTTCCGGGATCTGTTGCGCGGTGTTCATCGTGAGCAGGCGGACCTCGATAAACAGATCGAGCCGTTTCTGGATCGCCCGCTGGGAGAGGTGGATACCATCGAGTTGGCGATTGTCCGGATCGGTGCCTATGAGCTCAAGCATCGCATTGACGTGCCTTACCGGGTCGTGATCAATGAAGGGATCGAGCTGGCGAAACGGTTTGGTGGAACTGAAGGTCATAAGTTCGTTAACAGCGTGCTGGACAAGTTAAGCCGCCGCCTGCGCCTCGCTGAAACCCGCCCGCGGTAGCATGATGGGTGACCGGCCGATGCGCGAGTTTGAGCTGATTCGTCAGGTTTTCGAACCGGCCGCTCAAGCATTTCAGCATCCGGATGTTATTTTGGGCCCCGGGGATGACTGTGCAATACAGTCGATTCCCGCAGGCCATCAACTGGTTTTTTCAGTGGACACTCTGGTTGAGGGTGTTCATTTCCCTCCGCATTATGCTCCCGATTATCTGGCTTACCGCGCACTGGCTGCTGCCGTAAGCGATCTCGCTGCAATGGGAGCGTATCCGGTATGTTTTACCCTGGCGATCTCGCTGCCATCAACTGACAACAGCTGGCTTCGTGCTTTCGGGCGAGGGCTGGGCGATGCTGCGCGCGTTTTGGGTATTGCTCTGGCAGGGGGCGACACCACGCGTGGACCGCTGACGTTAACTGTGCAGGTTCATGGCATCGTGCCAGAAGGCGAAGGTGTGCGCCGCAGTGGTGCCGCACCGGGTCAGCTTATCGGGGTCTCGGGCGCACTCGGTGAGGCGCGGGCTGCGCTGGACTGGCTCGATGCCGTCGACCCATCGACGGATGTGCAATCAGTCCTTCAGCGATATCACCGGCCGATTCCCCGCGTTGCATTGGGGCAGAAGCTGAGGCGCCACGTAACTGCCATGATTGATATCTCGGACGGGCTCCTTGCAGATCTCGGGCATGTGTTGGCGATGTCAGGGTGCGGTGCCAGGCTGGATGCGGCGAAGCTGCCCTTGTCCGGGGCGCTCAAGCGTGTTGCCGCAGACAGGGCGGTCAGCTATGGGTTAACGGGTGGAGATGACTACGAGCTTTGTTTCACGATTGAGCCGCAGACATGGGAGGCCATTCAGGAAACGCTGCCGGATGGTGTAACGATCATCGGAGAGACGTGTACCGGCAAAGGCATAGCCGTCGAGAACGACCCTGTTGCAGGCGCATCCGCGTTTGCCGGATTTGATCATTTCGCCAGCGACTTTCCCGAGTGAGATAACGCCTGGTAGTCGCCGAGCGTTTAATGCATAGCCGCGCTCATCGGAATCATGCTGGCCACGTGCAAAAAACGCCGCAGGCCGATGTCGGCCCTTTCTCTTGAGGCAAAGGGGCCGCTGTCAAAACCTTCACGGGTGGTGAAATACCACTTTCCGCCGACACAAAAAAAACGACTGCTGCGAAAGGGGATTGGGCCTGATTCACCGCTTCTGATCTGGGTATCCATACGCTTTCTCCTGCCCCGCAGGTTTGGTTTGACTTCGGGGAAGTAAATTGTCATGCCGTTCTGTCAAATTTAATTCAAATTTCACCGATTTCAATTAAAACCTTAGCGAATTGACGAATAGTTGACGGGAGTGAACGGTGAACCTTGATATGAGGCCGCTGGCTGGCTTGCGCTTGATAAAAGCAGTCGTCAGAATGCGGAGTCATTCACACATCTAAAGGGTGGCTGCCGGCCACTGCCACGAATACGAGAGGTTTTCATGTCGTCAGGTGATTGCGGGCTGAGAGTAAAGGGGTATTCCAAAGTATTGATGCTGGCACTGGTTGTGCTGGGGTTGGCTGGCTGCAGTGGCGGGTTGAAAAATGTGCAGACCTGGGATGGCCCCTCTGCTGACTCCGATCAGCTCGGCATTCTCCATGCGCCGGCCAATATCAATGTGAGCTCGGTAAACGGCAAGGAAATGAGCCGCTATCTGATGGAAGATCTGGCCCTCGATTATGAACTGCTGCCAGGAGAAAACACGGTTGTCTTTACCCATCAAACCATTTGGGCCAAAAAGACGGTGGTGGACAATGGCGAGTCCAAGGTTCACGTCGTCAAGACCGAACCGCAGCAAGTGGTCATCAATGTGAAAGCTGGCGAAGAGTACACTTTTGCAGTGGCGGAGCCCAAGAACAAGCGGGAAGCGGAGCAGCAGGTTGCCCATTTTGAGGCAAAAGTCATTGACGAGCAGAAGCGGCAGGTTGCTGTTGCCAAGCCTTATGTTGCTCAGCGCCCGCAACTTCCGACACTGAGTTCGGCACCAGCGACGGCAGGTGCTGCCGCTGCCGGTGGAGCGGCTGCGGCGACTGCGTCAAAGCCTGCTTCAACCTCCTCTACTACAGCAACATCTGCGCCTGCAGCGCCGGTCGAGAATGGATTGCCGACGCTTGAAGGGCTCAAAGTGCTGTGGGAAAGGGCGTCTGCCGAAGACAAGAAAAACTTTTTGCGCTGGGCTTTCGAGTAAAGCCGGCTAGCCTCTCCTTCCGGGTGGCGGCTATCTGCCGCCACCCGACCTCTCCTGTTTTCTGAACCGCCGCAGTGATTTCTGGACCATAGCTTCTGCCAGATTTAGCGCCTCATTAACCAGCGTTGGGTTACGGTTGTTACTGCTTTGTTCCGGCGCAGACTCTGCCGGCAGGGTTGCAGCGGCTTTTTCGATGTCGAGCAGGCAGGGTTCAAGCAACGCTGTCAGCCGCTCGCCATCGGGGACTACATCCGGGCAAATCGAAAAGTTAAGGGTCAGCCGACCTTCATAACTCACCGCAACGATGACCAGGCCCATGCTGTCGAATAAAGGCGCCGTGTTGTACTGGCGCGCCAGGCGAGTGCCTTGCAGATAAAGCGGAACCTGTGGGCCAGGCACGTTGGTGATCGGAACATTGAACACCGGTTGATAACGCTGAGCGAGTTGGAGCTCGCTGTACAGTCGCGCTGACAGTGCCAGCATCGTTGACGGCACCATTTCGGTGAGGCGATCCGCCGCAATGGCTTCCTGGTAGGGCTCGGATGCCACTGCATTCCAGTGGATTAACCGAATGCGTCGGGCCGGGTCAGGTTCATCGGTCGCCAGGTTGAGCAGCATGGCGGACATCTGGTTACCAGTGGGGCGCCGCAAACTCTTGGAGCGGACTGACACCGGTGTCATGGCAACCAGTGGCCGCTCCAGATCAGCGCCGTGTTCTTCCATATAGCGGCGCAATACCTCAGCGCATAAACCAAGCACCACGTCGTTCAGTGTGACATCACCGAGACTCGCCTTGACTGCTTTCAGGCGGGAGAGTGGCAGAGTGCTCCCGAGTATCTTCCTGTTGGCGGTGATCTGGCGGTTAAACGGGCTGTGTGGCGCGGAGAATAGCGGAAACGGCAGTGGCAGTTTGCGCATTTGTTTCTGGATCATGCCCAGTGTTGTCGCTTCAATTGCCGTTGCGGCAACTGAGGCCATTCTGAACGGCTTGCGAATGAAATTAGCACCGACTTGCATTAGCGCTCGCTCGTCGGAAGGGGCGGGGCGAGGATGCCAGGGCTGGGGCGGCTTTATCGGATCAGGTGTCGGGCTGTACTCCAGTAGTTTGCCCATGATTTCTTCGCCACTGAAGGCGTCTATGGCTGCGTGATGCAGGCGCACTATCAAGGCAAAACCCAGGGCGTCATCGGGATCGCCGGCTTTTTTTCCGGGTGAGCGAAGGCCATCAACAAAAGTGATGTGCCACAAAGGGCGATCCCGTTTCAGGGGCTCCTGCATGATGCGGGATGCCAGTGCCATCAGGCTCGACTCGTCGTTCCGCTCGCCCATTTTGACGTAGGCCAGGTGGCGCTCAATGCTGAAATCCGCGTCATCAATCCAGTAGGGATGACCCAGGCGCAAAGGCACTTCGCGGAGTTTTTCCCGGAATAAAGGCACGACATGCAGCCGGCTTCGCAGGTAGGAGACGAATGTGCTGAACGGCAGCGGCGCTTCTCGCCCCTCACCGTCAAAAATATAAATGCCGCCGATGTGCATCGGTGCAGTATCGGATTCCAGATACAGAAACGAGGCGTCCAGCTCGGACAACTGCCGCATGAATCACTCCCTGTTATGACGACATGGCAGGCTATTTTGCGCTGCCGAATGCGCTACGTCGAGCGCAAGATGGGGCTTTTTCAGGCCAGATTGACGTCACGCCGGCGAGTTGAGTGGATTGACCCAGCGACCAAATTGGCCGGGTTGACTGAGTGTATCCCAGAACCACATCAGTGCTTTACCCTGATCATCCTGGTGACGGGCAAGGTTCAGGATAACGGGCTGGCGTGATGAATTGATCTCGATTTCCACCAGTCGCCCGGTCTCAATGTGTTCCCGAACGCGGGCCTCGGGAAGCCAGCCCACGCCGAGGCCCGCCACCTGGGCGCTGATCTTCTGGTCGATATTGGATACGGTCAGTGTGCGTTGGCGAGAAAATATCCCGGCTGACCAGGGGTGAAGCGTGCGTGAGCTGTCGGCAGCAACCACGGCGGGATAGCGGGCTATGACGTCCTCATCGACCGTGCCTTCGATTTGTGCCAGAGGGTGGTCAGGGGCAACGGCGTAAATGAACGGCACTTCGCCAATCGAGGTTGTGGTGAACGGCCCGGCGGGGCGGCTGATGTTATCTGCGCCAAAAACGAGATCAACTCTTCGGCTTTGTAACGCATCCCAGGCGCCGGCAAACACCTCTTCAACCAACTGGATTTCAACCGGGATATTCAGGCTCTGAAACTGACGGATTGCGGGGAACAGTGATTCGGCTGGCAGCAAGGTGTTCAGGGCGATTTTCAACCGTGTTTCCCACCCTTGAGCGACTTGCCGGGTAGCATGGGCCAGGGCGTCGGTGGCGTCGAGCAGATTTCGGCCCTGGTCGAGCAGATAGCGTCCGGCAGGTGTGAGAACAGCACGATGTCCTGATCGGTCAAAGATTTCGACCTTGAGGTCGTCTTCGAGTTTCTGAACGGTATAGCTGATAGCCGAAGGAACCCGGAAAAGCGCGTTTGCAGCGCCGGCAAAGCTCCCTTTTCGGTCAATCGCATCCAGTACTTTAAGCGCGTCAATGGTAATGGCGTTATGCATGTTCAGTTTATCTGAGGAATTTGGACAGAATTAGGCGTTTGAATGCTACTTAGTGTAGTCGTAGTCTGGATTCATTGGCCAGTTCGGCCCTGGATTGTTCCGGCTTGCAGTGGTGCTGCAGGTGAATCAGCGAATTGAGGAGGCGTTATGGGATTGTTAGTGGATGGTGTTTGGCAGGATAAGTGGTACGACACCAGTAAGTCCGGCGGCAAGTTCGAGCGTGAGCAGGCAGGATTCCGGCACTGGGTGACGCCGGATGGCAGTCCCGGTCCGCAAAGCTCCAAAAGTTTCCCGGCTGTTTCCGGACGCTATCATCTGTATGTGTCCATGGCCTGTCCCTGGGCGCACCGGACGCTAATATTTCGTGTGCTCAAGGGGTTGGAGGCGCACATCAGTGTATCAGTGGTGCATCCGGACATGCTGGAGAATGGCTGGGAATTTCGCCCGGACAATGCCGCTCACTCTGACAATATAAACGGTAAGCGGTATCTGCATGAGGTCTACACCACAGATACGGCGGACTATACCGGCCGGGTGACGGTGCCGCTGCTGTGGGACAAAGAGCAGGGTGTGATCGTCAGCAACGAGTCTGCCGAGATCATCCGAATGTTCAATAGTGCTTTCGATGATCTGGAGGGCGTGGATCCAGGTCTGGATTTCTATCCGGAGCAATTGCGGGCGGATATTGATGCGGTCAACGACCGGGTCTATAACACCGTCAATAACGGCGTATACAAAGCAGGTTTCGCCACCGCTCAGGATGCCTATGAAAAGGCCTACGGGGAATTGTTCGAATCGCTGGACTGGCTTGATCAGCGGCTGTCGCAATCGCGCTATCTGATCAGCAGTGAGCTGACCGAAGCGGATTGGCGACTGTTTACCACATTGATCCGCTTCGATGCCGTCTACTACTCGCACTTCAAGTGTAATCGTCAGCGTTTGGCCGATTTTCCGCATCTGTCGGGCTATCTCAGGGAGCTGTATCAGGTGCCCGGGGTTGCCGGCACAGTGGATATCGGTCAGATCAAGCGACATTACTACGTCAGTCAGCGGACGGTTAATCCAACGCAGATTGTTCCAGTCGGGCCGGCGCTTGATTTTGATGCTCCGCATCATCGGGAGCAGATCGGGCAGGGGCAGCTATCGGTGTGATGGCGTTCTGCCTGCTGTTGTAGCAGGCAGAACATCAGCTGTGTCAGGCTGTGCGGGCAACGGCGACTTCAGTCAGCAAGACCAGTGCGGTTTTATGATCTGATTCCGGAAGTGGTTCAACGCACTGCCGCGCTTTAGCCGCTTCCTGGCGGGCGCGCTCAACGGTGTAGTCCAGGGCGCCGGATCGCTCTACGATCGCAAGGATGCTCTCGAGATGATCCAGTCCGCCTTTGCGGATCGCGTTGCGAATAAGCTGTCGGTCGTCTTCTCCGGCGTTTGCCATTGCGAAGATCAGTGGCAGGGTTGGTTTTCCTTCCGCCAGATCATCGCCGACATTCTTGCCCATGGTGTCCGCGTCACCCCGGTAATCGAGTACATCGTCAACCAGCTGGAATGCCAGCCCCAGATGTTTGCCGTATGCCTGAAGCCTGCTGACATCGTCCGGGTTTGCGTCGGCCAGCAGTGCGCCGGCGTGAGAGGCTGCCTCGAACAGCATGGCTGTCTTGTTATGGATGACGGTCATATACTGACTTTCCGGAACATCCGGATTCTTCATGTTCATCAGCTGCAGGACTTCACCTTCAGCAATAACCGCCGTCGCGTTGGAGAGCACATCCATTACCGGCATCCGGTCGAGTTCGACCATCATCTGAAAGGCGCGGGAATAGAGGAAGTCGCCGACCAGAACGCTGGGCGCGTTGCCCCAACGGGCGTTGGCGGTGGTTTTGCCGCGGCGCAGGTCAGATGTATCCACCACATCGTCGTGCAGCAGGGTAGCGGTATGCAGAAACTCGATTACGGCGGCGAGTTTAAGGTGGTCGTCACCCTGATAGCCGAGCGCACGTGAGGTGAGCAAAACCAGCAATGGCCGCAGTCGTTTGCCTCCGCTGTCAACGATGTACTGGGCGATTTTTTCGACCAGAGGCACGTCGGACGAAAGACGACGGGTAATCAGTTCATTGACGCGGGTGAAGTCGTCCGCGACGGTGTTATAGATGCGCTGCGCTGTCATGCGGCTGATCCGGTGATTTTTGGTAGGACGCGGCAATGCTAGGTATTGCGTGTAGGTGTGTCAACTTAGGCTCATATAACGTTTTTTTGGACGGATCGCAAAGCAGGCTCTCCATCATGTTGTGGTCTGCCCGGTAATGGTGGTATTCACTCACTGGGACAACTAAAGAATTAACACCCCGCGACCTTGCTAAACCAGTGCTGTTTTCGTACAATTGCGCGCCCTAACTCATCCCAACCTGCGCTCCCTGCTATCTAGGGTTGCCAGAGCGCTTCCCTTAGAACCAGGTGGATTAAAGAGCAGGGATGGGTAGAAAACTGGTCCGCGATTATGCGCGAGGCCTGTTATTACAGCGGAGATTAGCATGTACGCAGTGATCGTAAGCGGTGGTAAACAGCACCGTGTAGTGGAAGGCGAAACCCTGAAGCTGGAAAAAATTGAAGTTGAAACTGGCGGTACTGTCGAGTTTGACCGTGTACTGCTGGTAGCGAATGGTGATGACGTTAAAGTTGGTGATCCGGTTGTTGCTGGTGCTGCTGTGACTGCAGAAGTTGTGCGTCATGGTCGTGGTGACAAGATCCAGATCATCAAGTTCCGTCGTCGGAAGCATTCCATGAAGCGTCAGGGCCACCGTCAGTGGTTTACTGAAGTCAAGATCACGGGCATCAAGGGCTGAGGCTCTCGTAACCCTGTAACAGAGGAGGCTAGTCATGGCTCATAAAAAAGCAGCAGGTAGTACCCGTAACGGTCGCGATTCCGAGTCGAAACGACTTGGTGTGAAGCGCTTCGGTGGCGAGACCGTATCAGCGGGCAGCATCATCGTTCGTCAGCGTGGCACCCGTTTCCACGCTGGTAGTAATGTAGGTCTGGGTCGTGACCACACACTGTTTGCCAAGGCAGACGGCGTTGTGTCTTTCGTGACCCGAGGCCCTGAGAACCGCAAGTTTGTGACGATTACCCCAGCCCAGTAAGGGGCGCATTGCAGACACTGCAGTTCCTGAAAGCCCCGCAGCCTCATCAAGAGCCTGCGGGGCTTTTTCGTATAGCGGTCTATTCTTTTGGTTTATTCTTTTTCAATAAGCGGGCACCAGATCCCGGGCAGGCAGAACTATGAAGTTCGTAGATGAAGCTACCATTCGCGTGCAGGCAGGTAACGGTGGCCACGGCTGCCTGAGTTTCCGGCGTGAAAAGTATGTTCCCAGAGGTGGCCCGGACGGCGGTGATGGCGGAGACGGTGGCTCCGTTTTTCTTGAGGCTGACAACTCGCTCAACACGCTGGTCGACTATCGTTTTCAGCGCTCGTACAAGGCGCAAACCGGTGAGGGTGGTCGCGGTCGCAACTGCTCTGGCGTAAAAGGTGAGGACCTGGTGCTGCAAGTACCCGTCGGTACCACTGTTCTGGATGTGGATACCAACGAGGTGCTGGGCGATCTTACCCGCGCGGGTGATCGCCTGAAGGTCGCGCAGGGCGGTTTTCATGGGCTTGGTAACACCCGCTTCAAGTCATCAGTCAATCGTGCGCCCCGTCAGACGACCAAAGGGACGCCCGGTGAAATCCGCAATCTCGGATTGGAATTGAAAGTGTTGGCGGATGTCGGGTTGCTGGGTTTGCCCAATGCCGGCAAATCAACATTTATCCGCTCGGTTTCTGCTGCTCGCCCGAAGGTCGCCAATTATCCGTTTACCACGCTGGTTCCGAATCTAGGTGTGGTGAGTGTGCAGGCGCATCAGAGTTTTGTGGTGGCAGATATTCCCGGCTTGATTGAAGGCGCTGCGGAGGGTGCGGGTCTGGGTATTCGCTTCCTGAAGCATCTGGTCCGGACCCGGTTGCTGCTGCATCTGGTTGATGTTGCGCCGGTCGATGAGTCCTCGCCTGCTGACAATGTGCGTGCTATCGCCGGTGAGCTGACCAAGTTCAGTGAAACCCTGGCAGGGCGTGAGCGCTGGCTGGTGTTCAACAAGCTGGACATGTTGCCGGAAGATGAGCGTGATGCGGTCTGCCAGGGCATTGTGGATGAGCTGGGTTGGGAAGGCCCTGTTTTCCAGGTCTCTGCGTTGAGTGGTGAGGGCACTAAGGCCCTGTCGCAGGCGGTAATGCGCTGGATCGAGCAGCGCGCCGAGGAAGAGGCTGAGAACGCCGAAGTGGCCGAGCGGGAAGCAGCTCTGCGCCGGAAAATGGACGAGGAGTCCAGGGCGCAAATTGAGGCCCTTCGTCAGGCGCGACGTGCTGCCCGGCTGGATGACAGTGATCTTGATGACGACGACGATGATTATGATGTCGAGGTAGTCTACGCGCCGGAGTGATGCGGGTTGCTCGCATTGAGCGGTTAACTGTCGGCGGATTTGTGTTCAAGGAGTCAGGTAGTTAGGTGATGATGTCTGAACGTCAACGAATGCAAGGCGCCCGCCGCCTGGTAGTAAAGATTGGCAGCGCGCTGCTGACCAATGATGGCAAAGGGCTTGATGTAACGGCTCTGGCCGGCTGGGTTGACCAGCTGACTGACCTGATCCGGGCTGGCGTCGAAGTGGTGCTGGTCTCTTCGGGCTCCGTGGCAGAGGGAATGAGTCGGCTTGGCTGGTCAGTGCGTCCACAGCATTTGCATGAGCTTCAAGCCGCGGCCGCGGTTGGGCAAATGGGGTTGGTTCAAACCTGGGAGGCGCAGTTCAAGCGGCACGGTATTCATTCCGCGCAGATTCTGCTCACCCACGATGATTTATCCGATCGCAAGCGCTATCTGAATGCGCGCAGTACGCTGAGAACCCTCCTGGATCTGGGTGTCGTGCCTATCGTTAATGAGAACGATACGGTCGTAACCGATGAAATACGGTTTGGTGACAACGATACGCTGGGTGCCTTGGTGGCCAATCTGGTCGAGGCAGATGGTCTGGTGATTCTGACCGATCAGGAAGGATTGTTTGATCGCGATCCCCGCAAATTCTCGGATGCCCGGTTGGTCGATTCGCGGTATGCAAGCGATCCGACTCTGGATGAAATGGCGGGCGGAGGCGCTGGTGCTCTCGGGCGTGGTGGTATGCAGACCAAGGTGCGTGCTGCACGTCTTGCTGCGCGGTCGGGTGCCTTTACTGTCATCGTTGGTGGTCGCATTGAGGATGTGGTGTCGCGGCTTCGGGATGGAGAATCAGTCGGAACGCTTTTGTTGCCCGAGCAAGGTCGAATAGCGGCTCGTAAGCAGTGGCTCGCCAGTCATTTGAAGACCCGCGGGCAGCTGACTCTGGATGAAGGTGCTGTCAAGGTGCTTTGTCGTGGAGGGCGCAGTCTCTTGCCGGTGGGCGTACGGTCTGTTGTCGGGGTTTTTCGACGAGGTGAAATGGTGTCCTGCGTAGATGAAGGCGGGCGCGAGGTGGCGCGTGGGCTGGTAAATTACGACGCAGACGAGGCACGTCAGATAGCCGGCCGATCGAGCGATCGTATTGCGGAAGTGCTGGGTTATGTATCAGATGAAGAAATGATTCATCGTGATAATCTGGTTATTGTCTGATCGCAACTTTTTCGGGTGTTCTTGGATCAGAAACATAAAAAAACCGGCTAGAAGCCGGTTTTTTTATGCAAACATGGGTGCAAAATATCAGGCGCTTTTCAGTGCCTTGATTTTGGTAGCCATGCGGCTCTTCAGGCGAGCAACCTTGTTCTTCTCGTAGATACCTTTGTTGACCATGCTGTCGAGGACAGGCTGAGTCGTCACAAAAGCAGCTTGAGCTTCTTCATAGTTGCCAGCTTCGATCTTGCTGTTAACTTTTTTGATGTAAGTGCGGGTCATTGAGCGCAGGCTAGCGTTGTGCTTGCGGTTTTTCTCGTTTTGACGGGCGCGCTTACGGGCCTGGGGAGAGTTTGCCACCGTATAACTCCTGAAATTTGTTTCTGAAAAATCGCCGGCGCGCAGACAGTCAGCGCCTCGAAATAAATGACGCGGAATCATGCCGCCTAACACCGGTGATGTCAAGTGCGGAAGCCCCATACACTGGCTGCTTCCCGGCACAATTCCCCTGTGTGGTAGACTTCCGCCCGGATTTCATGGCGTGGTTGTAGAATGTTAACCGACGCGGCGCTGTTTCTCGGGGCGCCACCAGTCACTTGGTCTACCCACTTTAGCAAATGTCTGTCACAGGGACGTCTTTGAATGGCCACCGAACACCCTTCGCACGAACCCGGCAAAAAGGTACCTAAAGCCTCGGGTTTATTGCGTTCATCTGGCGTGGTTGGTGTGATGACCATGCTTTCCCGCGTTCTCGGGCTGATCAGGGATATGGTGATTGCACGGTATTTTGGTGCCGGAGCCGGCGCTGACGCCTTTTTCGTGGCATTCAAGATTCCCAACTTTCTGCGCCGGCTGTTTGCCGAAGGTGCGTTTTCACAGGCATTTGTGCCGGTGCTGTCGTCCTACCGGACCACTGAGTCGTTGTCCGATGTTCGCCGTTTGGTGAATGCGGTGGCGGGCACACTGGGACTGGTGTTACTGGGTATCACGCTGATCGCCATTCTCGGCGCTCCTGCCATTACCACGGTGTTTGCTCCGGGCTTTACCGATGATGCCGAAAAGTTTGCGATGGCAACGGATATGCTGCGGATCACCTTTCCCTATCTTTTGCTTATTTCGCTGACGGCCTTCGCTGGTGCAATACTGAACAGTTACGACCGTTTTGCCATACCGGCGTTCACGCCTGTGTTGCTGAATCTGGCGATGATCGCGGCCGCCATTTTCCTTTCCCCGATGATGCAGGAGCCGATTATGGCGCTGGCCTGGGGGGTGTTGATCGCCGGTGCTCTCCAGTTGTTTTTCCAGTTGCCGTTCCTGATGCGGTTGGGGTTGTTGCCCAGGCCCCGGGTCGACTATCAGCATGAGGGCGTGCGTCGGGTGCTGCGGCTGATGATGCCTGCGCTGTTCGGTGTATCGGTCAGCCAGATCAATCTCCTGTTAGACACGGTGCTGGCGTCTTTCCTGCAAACCGGTAGTGTGTCCTGGCTTTATTACTCTGACCGGCTTTCCGAGTTGCCGCTGGGTGTATTCGGTGTGGCGATCGGGACGGTTATATTGCCCAACCTTTCTCGCAAGCATGCGGCGGAGTCGCCTGAGCATTTCGCCAAAACCGTAGACTGGGCGATTCGGGCTATCTTGCTTATAGGTGCGCCGGCAGCGATTGCGCTGGCGTTGCTGGCTGAACCGTTGATTGCAACGCTGTTCCACTACGGGGAAGTTGTGGAGCGAGATGTGATCATGTCGGCTCAAAGCTTGCGAGCCTATTCTGCCGGTCTGTTGGCGTTCATGTTGATCAAGGTGTTGGCGCCCGGTTTTTTTGCCCGCCAGGACACCCGCACGCCGGTGCGCATCGGGATTATCGCGATGGTGGCCAATATGGCGTTTAATCTTGCGCTGATTTTTCCATTGGCTCACGCGGGGCTTGCGCTGGCCACGTCATTGTCAGCCTGGCTGAACGCAATGCTGCTTTGGCGAGGACTAAAGAAGGAAGGCGCCTGGCGTCGTCAGAAGCACTGGCTTCGGTTTTTGTTGCAGTTGGGCGTTGCAAACGGCGCGCTCGTCGCCATTATTATCTGGCTTAAATCGCCAGTTGACGCGTGGTTCACCATGACGGGCCTCCAGCGCACACAGGAGATGACTGTTCTAGTTGCGTCCGGTGTCGCTGTTTACTTTGTGATGTTGGTGGCCTCGGGTATCCGGTTGCGCCATTTTCGTCTGAATTAACCGGGAAAGGCTCGCCTTCGGGCGGTTTGCCCATCCTGTCATGGCAGCACCTTATCGCGCTGCCGCAGATCGTTTATAATCGCTGGTTTTATCGCCAACATCGTCCACACCCCGCAAAGGTATGCTGTTAATGCGGCTCATTCGAGGCCTCTCAAACCTTCGTTTACTTTCTGCACGAGCGGACTCGCCGCTGCGTGATGGATGCGTGGTGACGATCGGTAATTTTGACGGCGTACATCGTGGTCACCAGACGATTATCGATCAGGTGCGCGAGCAGGCGATAGCTCGGGGTTTGCCCAGCGTGGTCATGATTTTTGAACCTCAGCCCCGCGAGTTTTTTCAGGGAGCAGATGCGCCGCCGCGCCTGACCGGTTTCCGGCAGAAATTCGAGGCTTTGCTGGCACAGGGTGTGGATATCGTATTGTGCATCCGGTTTGACGAGCAGTTCCGCCAGTACTCGGGTATGGGGTTTATTGACGATATTCTGGTGAAGGGCTTGCAGGCGCGTCATCTGGTCATTGGCGATGATTTCCGCTTCGGCTGTGATCGGGCCGGTGATTTCGAGTTGTTGAAACAGGTAGGTCCTGATGCGGGATTTACGGTAGAAAAGACCCTGACCGTCACAGTGGGCGCAGAGCGGGTCAGCAGCACGCGGGTGCGGAATGCCTTGGCGGCGGGCAGGCTGGATGATGCCGAAGGGCTGCTGGGGCGCCGGTATGCAATATCGGGTCGAGTGGTATATGGCCGACAGCTGGGGCGGCAACTGGGTGCGCCGACAGCGAATATCAATCTCAAACATCTGGCGCCGCCACGTGGTGTTTTTGTCGTGGCCGTGACGCTGGAAGATGGGCGAACATGTGATGCTGTCGCCAATATCGGTCTCAGACCTACCGTTGACGGTCGCCGGCCGTCACTGGAAGTGCACCTTTTTGACTTTGCTGGCACACTGTACGGCCAGCGGATACGGGTCGAATTTCGCCACCCTTTGCGAGATGAAGTGAAGTTCGATTCAATCGACGCGCTTCAGGCCCAGATTAAACAGGATTTCGCCGATGCGCGGGCATGGCTTGCGGCGCATTGACCTGGCACGACTCGTAATACCGGGCATCGTTGCCAGGCTCTAAACCCTATTTCAAGATTCACTACTGACCGACAGAGCACTATGAGCGATTACAAGCACACCCTGAACCTGCCGGAAACCGGTTTTCCGATGCGCGGCAATCTCGCCAAGCGTGAGCCTGACATGCTCAAGCACTGGCAGGACTCTGACCTCTACGGCAAATTACGCCAGAGTCGTGAGGGGCGTGATCGCTTTATTCTTCACGATGGGCCTCCGTATGCCAACGGCAGCATTCACATCGGTCACGCGGTGAACAAAATCCTCAAGGATATGATCGTCAAATCCCGCAGCTTTATGGGATTTGATGCACCTTATGTGCCTGGTTGGGACTGTCATGGCCTGCCAATTGAGCACAAGGTAGAGCAGGAAATCGGCAAAGCCGGCGTGAAGGTCGATTATAAAACCTTCCGTCAGGCCTGCCGGGATTACGCTGCGAAACAGATCGAGGGTCAGAAGGCTGACTTTATCCGTCTGGGCATCATGGGTTCATGGGACAAGCCTTACCTGACAATGGATCCGCAGGTTGAGGCCGACATCATCCGGGCGCTGGGTCAGATCGTTGAAAATGGCCACCTCGTGCGCGGTTTCAAGCCGGTTTACTGGAGCGTGGTCGGTCAGTCTGCGCTGGCGGAAGCAGAAGTCGAGTATCAGGACAAAACCTCAACCCAGATCGATGTTCGATTTACGGTGGTTGATCAGGGTGCCGCACTGGACCTGTTCGCCAACCCGGGCGGTGAAGGTCCTGTTTCTGTTGTGATCTGGACCACGACGCCCTGGACGATCCCGGCTAATCAGGCGGTATCGATTAACGCCGAGTTCGATTACTCGCTGGTTCAGGCAGATGTTGGAGCCGGCGTCGAGCGGATAATTCTGGCAACGGACCTGGTTGAGCCGACCATGGTGCGCTGGGGCGTGTCTGACTACACGGTGCTGGGAACGTGTCGGGGGCAAGTGCTCGAACACACGCAGCTGCAACACCCGCTTTACGACAAGCAAGTGCCGTTGATCCTGGGTGATCACGTGTCAACCGATGCCGGTACTGGCGCAGTCCATACTGCACCCGATCATGGTATGGAAGATTTCGTGGTAGGGCGTGCCTACGGCATCGGCACGCTGAACATGGTGCAGGCGGATGGCACCTATACCAGTGCGGCGGGCGAGTTTGCCGGCATTCATGTTTACAAGACCGATGATCCGATCTGTGAGGCCTTGACCCGGGAAGGCAAACTGGTTCACAGCGAGAAATTCCAGCACAGCTATCCCCACTGCTGGCGGACCAAGACGCCACTGATCTACCGTGCGACGCCGCAGTGGTTTATCAGCATGGACGTCAAGGGTCTGAAAGCCGACGCACTGGAGGCCATCAAGGGCGTCCGTTGGGTACCGGCATGGGGTCAGAACCGAATCGAGGCGATGCTTGAGCAGTCACCGGACTGGTGTATCTCGCGTCAGCGTACCTGGGGTGTGCCGATCACACTGTTTATTCACAAGGAAACCCAGGAGCTGCATCCCGGCACGTCCAGCCTGATCGAATCTGTGGCCAAGCGGGTGGAGAAAGGCGGCATTGATGCCTGGTTTGACCTGGAACCTGCAGAGTTGCTGGGCAGTGAGGCTGATCAATACGACAAGGTGACCGATACTCTTGACGTCTGGTTTGACTCCGGCGTGACCCACGCCTCTGTGCTGCGCAAGCGCGAAGAGCTGGGACAGTTCCCTGCGGATCTATATCTTGAAGGCTCTGACCAGCATCGGGGCTGGTTCCAGTCATCGCTCAAGACATCAATTGCCATCAATGGCGTTGCGCCTTACAAGCAGGTGCTGACCCACGGTTTCACAGTTGATGGCAAGGGTCGCAAAATGTCCAAATCACTGGGCAATGTGATTGCGCCACAAGAGGTGATGAACGAACTTGGTGCCGATATTCTGCGTCTGTGGGTCGCGGCTACCGATTACAGCGGTGAGATGACGGTATCCAAGGATATCCTGCGTCAGACTGCTGACGGCTATCGCCGTATCCGCAACACTGCGCGGTTCCTGTTGAGCAACCTCAATGGGTTCGATCCGGCGGAGCACCTGGTGGCGCCCGAAGACATGCTGGCGCTGGATCGCTGGATGGTGGATCAGGCGCTGGTCGTGCAAGCGTCATTGAATGAGGATTACGAGAATTACGCGTTCCTCAAGGTTTACCAGAAGCTCTATCACTTCTGTGAAGCGACACTGGGTGGCTTCTATCTCGATATCATCAAGGACCGTCAGTACACCACGCCGGCTGACAGCCTGGCGCGTCGCTCCTGTCAGACCGCGCTCTATCATGTCGCCGAAGCACTGGTGCGTTGGATCGCGCCAATCCTTAGCTTTACCGCTGATGAAATCTGGCAGCATCTACCGGGTGAGCGTGGTGAAAGCGTATTCCTTGAAGATTGGTACACCGGCCTTGAACCCATGGCGGACGATGCGCTGATGGGGCGTGAGTTCTGGAGCAGAATCTACGGCGTTAAGGAAGCAGTAAACAAGTGCCTGGAAGAAGCCCGTAATCGCGGCGATATCAAAGGCTCTCTGAGTGCCGAAGTCACCCTGTTCTGCGAAAGCGACCTCAAGGCTGATCTGGAATCACTCGGCAACGAATTGCGTTTCGTACTCATTACCTCTGAAGCGCGTGTCGCTTCAATTTCGGCCGCTGGCGATGATGCCGAGACGAGTGCCTATGAAGGCCTGCGGGTGGGTGTCAAAGTGACGGAAAACGCCAAGTGTGATCGTTGCTGGCATCACCGCAGCGATGTGGGGCGCCACGAGGCGCATCCGCTGCTCTGTGGTCGCTGCATCGAGAATATCGACGGTGGCGGAGAGGCGAGGGCGTTCGCTTGATGGCCGCAGAACTGAATCCTGCCGGGCAGAAGCGACGCGGCCAGTTGCGTTGGTTGTGGTTGGCGCTGGGCGTAATTGTTGTCGACCTGGGTACCAAGGCCTGGTTTACCGCTATTCTGACGTATGGTGAGCCGGTGCCGGTGTTGTCGTTCTTCAACTTCACCTTGCTGCACAACACCGGCGCGGCATTCAGCTTTCTGGCAGGTGAAGCGGGCTGGCAGCGCTGGTTCTTCGTTGGGCTTGCAGCCGTGGTCAGCGTGGTGCTGGTGCGTTGGCTGGCTACGCTGAAGGCTAATGAAACCTGGATGGCTGTGGCCATTGCACTGATTCTGGGTGGCGCCATTGGTAATGTCTATGATCGGGTGGTGCATGGGTATGTGGTGGATTTTTTGCACTTTTACTGGAATAGCTACCATTTCCCAGCGTTTAACCTCGCTGATACCGCCATCACGATTGGTGCCATCATGATGGTGGTCGACATGTTCAGGAAACCGTCGGAAACAGCGCAGCCCTGAAAGTATTAGGTCCAAGAGAGGTCATCGCGACATGAGCGAACAGGCTATAGAACAAGGTACGCGGGTCACCCTGCACTTTGAATTGAGGCTGACAGACGGCAGCACAATTGACTCGACGTTTGACAAGTCGCCGGCCACTCTGGAAATCGGCGATGGTAATCTGCCCGAAAGCTTTGAGTCGTGCCTGTTCGGCATGAAAGCCGGAGAAAAAAACGAATTTGAAGTGCCGCCCGAAAAGGCCTTTGGCCAGCATAATCCCAGCAACCTGCAGATGTTCAAGCGCTCTGAGTTTGGCGCTGACATGGTGCTCGAACCCGGAGTGATGATCTCCTTTGCCGATGCGCGGCAGGGTGAGTTGCCGGGCGTGGTTGCGTCAGTGTCCGGAGATCAGGTTGAGGTGGATTTTAATCACCCGCTTGCCGGGCGTACACTGATGTTCAAGGTTGAAATTCTGAGCGTTGAACCGGCGCTCGCTGCCCACTGATCGAATACAGGACTTGTCATGCAGATTCGTCTCGCTAATCCCCGCGGCTTTTGTGCCGGTGTAGATCGCGCCATTGAGATCGTCAACCGCGCACTGGACGTATTCGGTGCGCCGATTTATGTCCGTCACGAGGTTGTGCATAACAAGTTTGTGGTGAGCAATCTGCGGGATCGTGGGGCTGTTTTTGTAGATGAGTTGGACGAAGTGCCAGACGACCAACTGGTGATCTTCAGTGCCCACGGCGTGTCGCAGGCAGTGCAGAATGAAGCGGCCCGCCGGGGTCTCAAAGTATTTGATGCCACCTGTCCGCTGGTTACGAAAGTGCATATGGAAGTGATGCGCTATAGCCGGGATGGCCATGAATGTGTGCTTATAGGACATCAGGGACACCCTGAAGTTGAAGGCACCATGGGCCAGTATGATCGCTCTACCGGTGGAGAAATCTATCTGGTTGAAGACGAGAGCGACGTCGAAGAACTGGTTGTCAGTGATCCTTCCCGGCTGGCCTATGTTACCCAGACCACGCTGTCCATGGACGACACCGCCCGCGTGATCGATGCGCTGCGGGCCCGCTTTCCGCAAATTCAAGGGCCGCGCAAGGATGACATCTGCTACGCCACCCAGAACCGTCAGGATGCCGTCAAGCAGCTGGCCGGTGACTGCGATTTGATGCTGGTGGTGGGCTCACCGAACAGCTCCAATTCCAACCGACTGCGCGAGCTGGCAGAGCGCATGGGCACCCCGGCACACCTTATCGACGAGGCTGCGCAGATCAATGCGCAATGGCTTGAAGGTAAGCGGGCAATAGGCGTCACCGCCGGCGCTTCAGCTCCGGAAGTACTGGTGAACGACGTCATCTCGCGCCTTAGAGAGCTGGGCTGCGATGCGCCTGAAGAAATTGCCGGGCGTGAAGAGAATATTGTGTTTTCCATGCCTAAAGAATTGAGAATTCCTGTCCAGGAAGTCTAAAGTTTGCCCCCTCACACGTTGTGATTGTCATGTTTCTGAAGCCTGAGCTCAAAAGGCGTTTTGTGATGCCTGTCACGTCAGGTTTCAGGTACTGAACCGCTTGTCGCGCGACTCTTGCCGTTTATCCGTTAGCAGCTGACACCTCCTTTTTTATTACTTAGATTTAAGGTGATAAAAAAGGATCAGGGAATATGCGGAAGTATCAGTCGGGATTCACTCTCATTGAATTAATGGTCACGGTGGCGATTCTGGTAATTATTATTACGATCGCTGTGCCGTCATTTCAGTCTGTCATCGCCAGTCGTCAATTGATTGATGCACGTGACAGAGCGCTATCAGCTATCCAGTACGCAAAAGGCGAAGCAGTTGGCCGAAATCGAGCAGTATCGATTTGCCCGTCATCTGATGGTGCGAGCTGCGGAGACAGTTCTAATTGGGCCGATGGTTGGCTGATCGTTCTCGATAACAATGAAACCGGAGCGGTTTCTATTGATGAGACGATCCGGGTTGCCGACGGTCCTGAAGCGCGTGCTGTCACTATGACAAACGGCGGTGACTCAGGTGCCGTCGATTACATCCGTTTCCTGCCAAACGGTTTTCTGAATACGAACCCCCCGTTTAATCCTCTGTATTTCGGTTTTTGTGATCCTGATGGCGATGTGGCTGCGCACTCGATACTTGTTGCCGGCACCACGGGTCAGGTCCGTACCGGCACAGAGACGGAAGCGAGCTGCCCATGAGAATTGTGATGACCCCTATTTATACAAGCCGTGGCGTATCCCTCATTGAGGTATTGGTGGCGGTTTTGGTGCTGGGCGTTGGCTTGCTCGGCGTGGCGGGACTGCTCTCACTGAGCTTGAACAGTGCGAGCGATGTGTACTTTGAACAACAGGCGCAATCTTATGGCGAAGATATCATTAACCGCCTGATGGCCAATACTGACGCCGCTAACAGCGGCGCCTACGGAGACGCAATTCCCACAGCGGAGCCGTCTCCTGACTGCGAAGCTGAAGCTTGTGATGCTGCGCAGATGGCGGCTTGGGATTTATGGCAATGGAGTACTGCTCTAACGACTGCCAGAGGCGTCCCGCCAGGCGTCGCAGGCACAGTGACCTGGAATGCTGCAAAAGAAGAATATCAGGTTACTGTCACATGGGATGCGGCGGACGCAGGTGCAGGTTATACCGCACCTACCTGCACCTCAGCAGACAACAGTTCCGCCGGCTGTTACTTCGCTGCCTATCGCTTAAGGTGAAATAACAATGTTTAGAAGCAAGGGTTTATCCCTGATTGAATTGATGATCGCGATGGCGCTGGGGCTCATTTTGACGTTGGGCGTCACGCGCATCTTTCTCACCAGCAACACCACCTACACGGTTGTGACTGCCCAGTCGCAGACCGTCGAGAACGCGCGCGTGGTAAAGCATTTTCTGGGGCGTGCTTTGCGGCATGCAGGGTATTGGGATGATGTTACCGTCCCCCGCCATTTCCCGGCGCTCGATTCCAGTCTTGATGAAGGGGTTGTGATTGCGGCCACTAATAACGATGGCACCGGGGGAAGCGATACGCTGACGGTGAGATTCAACGGCTCTTTTGACGGTGCTTTGACGAACTGTCTTGGTGCCGTTCCTGATGAAGGCGAAATAGCAGTGGATCGCTATTTCATTGGCGATGCGGGTGGCTCGACACTGGTGCCGGCGTTGATGTGCCAGAGTGTGATCATGACTACAGATAGCAGCGTCCAACCGGTTTTTTCTGCTGCACAACCTTTGATTATCGGTATCGAAAATCTTCAGATCGAATTGGGATTAGGTACAGAAACGCGCATTACCCAATACGTTGACCCTGCCAGCGTGACGGACTGGTCAGAGGTTAAGTCAGTACGTTATGCGATTCTTGCAACCTCGAATCAGGATACGTCAGGGCAGGAAGATACCAATACCTACACCCTCGTTGGGGGAGAGACCGTGACGGCCTCCGGTGACAAACGGTTGCGTCAGGTTCAAAGGGATACCGTGTTTTTACGGAATTTCCGTGGCAAAAGTTGATAGAGGAAGTATTGATGTTGCGTAACAACGTTCGCATGCCCCAATCCCAGAGTGGTGCGGTGTTACTGGTGAGCCTGGTGATGTTGCTGCTACTGACAATCATCGGTATGAGCGCCGTTAATATGACGACGCTCGACACGCGGATTTCAGCCAACAGCCGTGACCGGAATATGGCATTCGATGCAGCGGAGACGGCTTTGAATGTTGCCAGTCACAATATCTCTCCAGGCAACGATCTCCCCAATACCACCAGCACGGCAGGTTTTATGGCCTCGGCATTGAGCAGTAGCTGGTGGAAAACGGCGGATAGCACCTGGTGGGCGACAAATTCAAATCAGATCACTGACTTCAATGGCCGCACGAACAGCACGAACGGTATTGGTTATGTCATTGAACAGCCGATATCGGTCAGCACTAACGGTGCCGGACAGCAAGTGGCAGATCTTACGATGGGTGGCATCAAGCCGGAGACGCGGTTTTACCGGATTACTTCTCGTGGTGTGGGCCCGGGTGGCTCGGATGTCCATCTGCAGACCGTTTATGCGCGAAAAAAATATACCAATGCCGTTGAATAAGGCGTTAACCGTATTGTCGGCTCGGGAGGGCTGGGTATGAAGTTTAATCGTAACTTCAGTTTTGTGATGGCATTTATGGCCACACTCATGACGGGTGGATATAGCTCGACAGGCGTAGCTGCGCCGCTAAATATTGCCAGTAAGCCTCTGTTTCTCGGTGAGACTGCACCACCACTTCTGATGCTCGTCTTGGGACGCAATCATAAACTTTATTACGAAGCTTATAACGACGCGTCTGATTTGAATAATGACGGCATTCTGGATGTCGGGTATAAGCCATCTATTGATTATTATGGCTATTTCAATAGCTATGCCTGTTATGACTACAGCTCTTCGAATGGCCGGTTTGTACCTAAAAGCGTGAAGTCAGAGGCAGAGAGAGCCGCCGGTATCAAAACCTGCAACAGCGGTGGTGGTGGAAGCGCCGAGTACCAGGGGGCATGGAGTGGTGACTTTCTTAACTACGTAACCACTGCGCGTATTGATGCGTTGCGAAAAGTGTTTTATGGCGGCTATCGCTCCACTGACACGGCCACTGAGACGGTTCTGGAGCGTACTCATATTCCTCAGGATGCCCATGCTTGGGCCAAGGAATACCGGAGCCCGGCTATTGACGGTTATTACATCAATGAAGTCACGCCTTTAGCTCTCCCGGCAACTGATACCGGGCACCTGTTTGGTAACGTGTCGGAATCAGATACGGCCGCTCCTCTTCTGAAAGTGCTTACCAACGTCACATATCGCCCGTGGGAATGGGCTTCTATAGAGGGGCCTGTTGTTGGTGACAAGTGTGTTGCCGGTGTTGATGGCTCGCGTAAAAACTGCGTGAGTAGCGCTGACGGGGACACAACATGGGAGCTCGCCAGTGATTCGCTATTTGAGAATCTTACGTTAAATTACTATGACGTAGAGGATCATCGGAACTCGCCAGAAAATGCAGCGCAGTTTGACTCGATGGTCAACAAGTACGAGAGGAATAAATACAAAATTGATCCGAAAAACGTCAGCCTTGATAGGATCCAGGGTGGTCTCGGGAATCGTGATCATTACCTATCTGTTGTCAAAGGCACTCTGACGATCCCTGAATCACGTGACTATATATTTTCTGTCAACGGCGATGATGCCGTCGAATTTTTGATAGAAAAGGGCGGAAATGTGGCACACCGTATCAGTTGGTATGGGGGGCACAGTACATGTGATAGCGATGATTGCCGTAGCGACCATACATACGACAGTGTCGAAAAAAAGGACAAGATATACCTGCTGAAAGGCGACTACCAAATCGAGTTTCGTCACCATGAGTTTCAGGGGGGCGATAGTTTCAGCTTGTATCAGGGCTTATCTACTCAAGGGTCCGCGTTACAAGAGTATGAAGTGAGGTCAGAAGTATGTAAGTCGGCTGGTCTCCTGGAAGATAACTGTAAGGTTTACAGTGATGGCAGCGGAAGCACCAGTTACAAGCCTACCGGGTTGCTACACGATTATGGCGAGAACGACAGTATTTTGTTCGGTCTTTTAACCGGGTCTTACGCCAGTAATCTTGATGGTGGTGTGTTGCGCAAGGTTGTGAGCTCCTTCAAAGATGAAGTGAATTCATCCGACGGCACCTTTGCTACCAAGAATGGCATAGTGGGCACAATCGACAAGCTTAAAACAGTTGGCTTTTCTTCTACGGGGTACAAGTACTCGTGTGGCTGGAAGGTGACCGGCCCGATAAGCAATGGCGAGTGTGAAATGTGGGGTAACCCCATAGCCGAAATGATGTATGAGACAGTTCGTTATTTTAAAGGAAAGAAATCAGCTACTCCGGAATTTAAGATAAATGCCTCCGGGACAAGCGATGCTGCGCTAGGTCTTCCGAACCCTGATTGGAATGACCCGTATGACGAAACGGTAGAAGGCGGCCAGCCATACTGTGCTAACCCCTACATGATGGTGGTCTCTGACATTAACCCGAGTTATGACTCCGACAAGCTGCCGGGTAGTGCGTTCAGCACCTTCTCAGGGGATGTTACCGGTCTGAATGTGTCGGCCTTAGCTAACACGATTACCGACAATGAGCCTGACGTAAAGGGCTTGCACTACATCGGTCAATCCGGAGTCGGCGGAACCGCAGTGTCTGATAACGCACCGTCGGCCAAGCAGGTCAACAGCCTTTCAACCATCCGCGGTTTGGCGCCTGAAGAACCCACTAAAATGGGTAGTTATTATTCGGCTGCAGTCAGTTACTACGGTTGGCTCAACGATTTGTTCCCGAACAAGGGGGCTGAATCAAAGCCAACCCGAATTAATACCTTTGCTGTAGCACTTGCGTCACCCTTGCCCCGTATCACGATTCCGTTTGGTGATAACGAATCAATTACGCTGGTACCTTTTGCAAAGTCACCGGGAGGTAACGTAAGTGGGCAAAATGTATCGGGGAAAAAGGGTGATTTTCAGCCGACCAATACAATCGTCGACTTCTATGTTGAAAGCATATCCGCAACAGAAGGTAGTTTCCGGATTAACTTTGAGGACGTCGAGCAGGGTGCCGACCATGACATGGATGCGATTGCCCGATACAGCTACAAGTTGAGCGCCGACAAGAGTGAAGTCACGATTAAAGTGGACTCGTTGTATGCTGCTGGCTCTATTGATCAGCATATGGGTTACGTTATCTCTGGCACTGACGGGAAGGACGGCATCTACCTGGTAGTTAGAGATATTTCGGGTGGTGCGCCCCTTTATTATCTGGATACGCCAGCGGGTGTCGATCCGGGTGATGATCGTGGTACTGACAAGTTGACCTTGAATAGCACGCGAACATTTAAACCGGGCAAGAATACAACAGCGGCGACTTTGCTTAAGGATCCACTTTACTACGCGGCCAAGTGGGGAGGGTTCACTGACAAAAATGATAACAATGTCCCTGACCTTGAAGATGAGTGGGACGCCCAGAACAATGCGACGAAAGCTGATTCACCGGATGGCGTGCCTGATAACTACTTTTTGGTTACCAACGCATTGGCGTTGAAGGATCAATTGTCGTCAGCTTTTGATGTCATTACCGACAAAGAGGCGTCATCTTCTACCGTTACGGTTAACTCGGGTGAACTGAATACGGACTCGCTGCTTTTCCAGGCCACGTTTAACGCTCAGGACTGGACCGGTGACGTGGTGGCGTATCCTATTAGCACCGGCAGTGTAGGGACGCCGGCATGGAACTTGTCCAGCTTGATCAATGCTCAGGTCGGTGGTGCTTTGGGCTTTGACATTAATCGCAACGTGATTACTTATAATGGAACGAATGGCGTAAGTTTCAGGTGGCCATCAAATCCGGATTCAACAAACAGCACTGAATTGAGCGCCGCTCAGGTGAATGCGCTGCGCGGTGGTGTCACTGATGATCCGAATGCTTATGGCAACGCTGTCCTGAACTACATTCGTGGTGATCAGAGTGAGGAAGGTGCAAGCTCTGATCTCAGCTTGCGTGCCCGCAAGTCTGTATTGGGGGATATTGCGAACTCAGATCCGTTGTTTGTTGATCAGCCCGGTTTCTTCTATCCGGATAACTGGCCAGGCAGCGCTCCTGAAGACAGTGTGCCTTACTCCAGTTTCAGAACTGCCCTCAAAAACCGTCAGCCCGTTCTATACTTCGGCGCCAACGACGGTATGTTCCACGCGATAAATGCGTATGAAAACGATCCGGCTGCTACGCCTGCTGTTACCGGAGAGGGCAAAGAGCTTTTGGCTTATGTTCCTTCAATGTTGTACGGCCGCCTGGGCGATCTGGCAAACACCAACTACACCCATCAGAGTTATGTTGATGGACCATCGACCTACGGTGATGTCTTCTTCAGTGGTGATAGCCGCTGGCACACAGCGTTGGTGGGCACCCTGCGTGGCGGCGGGCAAGGTTTGTTCGCTCTGGACATTACTGACCCCAAAGGTGTCTCCGGACTTGGTTATCCCACGTTCAGTGAGGCGTCAGCTGGCGAGTTGGTGCTATGGGAATTTTCAGACGCGGATGATGCTGACCTGGGTTACACCTTCGGTAAGCCCGTTATTGTGCGCTTGCAGAATGGCAAATGGGGTGCGGTCTTCAGCAATGGCTACAACAATACAGCCAATGATGGCAACGTCAGCGCAACAGGTAACGCTGTCCTCTATATCGTTGATGTTGAGACCGGAGCATTGATCCGCAAGCTCGATACAGGTGTGGGGATGGTTGATGATCCGTTGACAACTGGCCGTCCTAACGGCTTGGCTGCGCCGGCAGTTGTTGATCTTGATGGCGACTACGTGGCCGACGCCGTGTATGCCGGAGATCTTTTCGGCAACATGTGGAAGTTCGACATTTCCGGTAGTTCAACCGCGACATGGAAAGTGGTGACGGGGGCTGACACGAATCCCAAGCCTTTATTTGTCAGTAAAGATGCTAACGGCAACCGTCTGCCGATTACATCTGCACCAGCAGTTGGTTCTCATCCCGATTCCAGCGTTGGAGCCGGCGACGTGCTGGTTTACTTCGGAACCGGCAAGTATTTTGAAAACACGGATAATGATCCGACTGGCCAAAACACGCAGTCTTTCTTCTCCATCTGGGACAAGGGCAGTACTGCAGGTGTTTGGGATACCGGAAGCGCAAATGCTGATCGTAGTAATCTGTTGCAGCAGAGCATTCTTGCAGAAGCGTCAGTCGGCGAATACAACTACCGCCTGGTCAGTGAGGAGACGATCCGGTGGCGTCCGGATTACGAAGCGGATGGTGTTACCGTCAAGGAAGATGCTGATGGCAACCCGCTGAATGCTCATACGGGCTGGTTTATCGATCTGCTGAATACTCAGGATGGCAACACCAATAATTTTGGTGAACGCGTTATTTACGAGCCAATTATTCGTAACGATCGCATTATTTTCACCACCCTGATTCCGAGCATGGATGTCTGTGCTGCAGGGGGATCGGGTTGGTTAATGGAGATGAGTGCGATTAGTGGTGGTCGTCTCCCGGACTCGCCTTTTGATGTCAATAATGACGGCAACTTCGATGAAAATGACCTTGTTGACTATGGCGACGAGGGCAATGAAGAGTCCGGTGGCTGGCAGAAAGAAGGTGGCGGTATACCGACCAAACCGGCTATTTCTGATGACCCGACGTCGTGTGAGGACGGGCAGTGTAGTGAGAAGAAGTTTATCGGCACATCGACAGGGGTGATTGAAACGGTCACTGAATCTTCCGCTGCAGCCGCTCAGGGACGCCAAAGCTGGCGAGAAGTGAACTGATGGGGATAGTCATGTTTAAACGGTCATTGAAAAGCTGGGAAGGTTGCGCTTCTCAGCGCGGGTTTACGTTGATGGAGATGATGATTGCGGTCGCAATCATCGGCATATTGGCCGCTGTCGCCATCCCGTCATACCAGAAATACGTGCAGAAAACACATCGCACCGACGCTCAGGCTGCATTGGTTGAGATGGCTCAGACGATGGAGCGGAGTTATGCACGCACTTATACCTATAAAGCCCTGGCAGTTGGGGGAGCCGATAGCGGCACCCCCAGTGCGGCCATTTTGCGCGACATTAAAGTTGAGCACTATGCTTTGACAATCAGCGCTGCTACCGCCAACACATATACGTTGACGGCGACACCGAAGGCCGGCGTTCAGTCCAGCGACCGCTGCGGTACAATGACGATCAACAATGCCGGCACGAAAACCGGCGCTGAGGCGGACTGCTGGTAGTTGTTGTTATGAGCAGTCAATTGGCGTGCCGGGGATTCGCTCGTGCACGCCATCGCCATCATAATCATGAGAGGTTCGCACGCGGCCTGCAAAGGATACTACCAGTGCGCGCCCACTCTTAATCCCCCCGGGTTTGCAGATGACAACAGAACCCGCTGTGCCATTGGAAGTTCCGATAGCATTCCATTCGAAATAAGCCCGGCTGGCCGGAAGTTTTTGAGTCCCCCAGCCGTCGATACCGGGCTCCAGAGTTCTCAGAATCACTTCATCGGAATCGGCCTCATGGTTTCCGTTTATGTCCTCGAACACACTGATTTCATTGGTCCAGTTGTTACTGCAGATACCTGATGCAGTCAGCGGGCAAACGGCAACGACGGATTGCCGGTCAATGGCGGACATGCGAGCAAAATTGAACAATGCATAAAAATCGTTCTTCGTACCGTCGGCTAGGGTTGTAAGGCGAAGGTTTGTGAACGAAGGGGCCGCTACGCTGACCAGTATGGCGAGAATCGCAATGGACGTGACTAGTTCAGGCAAGGTGAAACCCCGCCCACAGTATTGATTTGGCATGATTGAAAATCCTTTTAGTTTAAGCCCGTCCTTCCTGGACGGGCTGCGAGTTTAGCGGAAATCTGTATTTCCGGGCTACTCCATCCCCAGCTTCTTCAACTTGTACCTTAACGCCCGAAAGCTGATCCCCAGCTTTTTTGCAGCGGCTGTTTTGTTCCAGCGAGTTGTCTCCAGCGCCTTTTCGATCGCTTGTCGTTCGATGTTTTCGAGATAGTTTTCAAGATCCACTTCGCCATCATCTGGCAGTGCGGGCGCGTTCGGCAGAACCGAGCTGTTATCGCTGTTGGCCGGTCGGGGCGTATCCGATGGCATGGTGCCCAGGTGAAGGTCATGAGCATCGATGTCATCCAGGTCGCATAGCGTGAACGCGCGTTCCAGGATGTTCTCGAGCTCCCTCACATTGCCGGGGAAGGGGTGTGATCGCAGGACATCGGCTGCGGCAGGTGTTAGCCGGGCGGGTTCGCATTCGTAGTCTTTTGCCAGTCGCCTGAGGATGTGGTTGGCCAGCAGGGCAATATCGTCCTGGCGCTCCCGCAGCGGTGGTACTGCAAGCTCTATGACGTTGATTCGATAAAACAGATCCTGACGAAAACTGTTTTCCTGCACCAGTTGTGGCAGGTCGCGATGGGTGGCACTGAGGATACGAATATCGACCGGTGTTTCCTTGGAGTCGCCAACCGGTCTCACTGCTTTTTCCTGAATAGCGCGAAGCAGCTTGACCTGCATTGCCAGCGGCAGGTCGGCGACTTCATCCAGAAACAAGGTACCGCCATCAGCATCCCGAAACAGGCCTGGTTTATTATCGGTTGCGCCCGTAAAGCTCCCCTTGCGATGACCAAAAAACTCGCTTTCCATCAATTCCGTGGGAATTGCACCGCAGTTTACGGCAATGAATGGTCCGTCTTTGCGTGGACCTTGCATGTGGATCATTCGGGCGACCAGTTCCTTACCACTGCCTGATTCGCCGCTGATGAAAACCGGCGCCTGGCTCCGGGCTAACTTTCGGGTTTGGCCTCGCAGTCGCCGAATACCTTCTGATTCCCCAAGTAGCAGGCCTTGGTGGTCGTCGGAGTCGTCAGGGCTGGCCGGCTCTGACAGTTTCAGAGCACTTTGTATAAGCTCCCGCAGACGAGGGAGCTCGACGGGTTTGGAAACGAAGTCAAACGCACCAGCTTTAAGTGCTTCAATGGCGGTGTCCATGCTGCCGTAAGCGGTAATAACGGCGACCGGGGTTTGCGGGCAGGTCTGTTGAATCCACTGCACCAGATCAATCCCGTTACCATCGGGCAGGTTCATGTCGGTCAGGCAAAGCTGGGGAGGCTGCGCCTTGAGATGGGCTTTGGCCGATGTAATGTCCGCAGCGGTGGTCACTGAGATGCCCATGCGCGTCAGCGTTATTTCGAGCAATTCCCGAATATCCGGTTCATCGTCGATAATGAGCGCTGTTGGAGTGTTCATGGTGTGGTGTTTCGTCCTTGTTGTGGTGTCGGGCATCAGATCAGGCGCCCGTGGTGTGCAAATGTGATTCGAAAACAGCAGCCGGGTTCATCGTTTTCCAGCAGTGACAGGTGAGCCTGATTGGCTTCGCAAAGCTCGCGGGCGAGGTAAAGGCCAAGGCCGGTTCCACTTTGATCGGTGGTGTAGAATGGCTCAAATATGTGCTCCTGCTGGTCATCTGAAATGCCAGTGCCCTGATCCTGTACATCAATAAAGCAGCGTTCTCCGTCAGCGCTGGTTCCTACCCGTAATGTCAGTGTCGCCTTGCCGGTCTGCGCAAGGCTGTAGCGTAAGCCGTTGTCGCAGAGGTTCACAAGTACCTGAGCCATCTGGCTGGTATCGAACCGGGCGGGTGCCTGTTGCTCGGCTATCTCCAGTGAAATCTGCGGCCGCTCGTTGTCAGGGCGGTGCTCGGCGCTCTGTCCGTAGTCTTCGACAAATTCTTTTAGCCAGTAGCCGGCGTCCACTAACTGACTATCGGCAGGGCGGCGGCGGGACAGGTCGAGAACGTTTTCGATGATACTGTTCACGCGCTGGGAGTGACGTTGGATGATGTCGACCATCTTGCGATCACCGGCATCATAGGTCGTCGATTCATTCAGCAGTTGCGCGGCGTGGCTGATAGCGCCCAGGGGGTTTCGGATCTCGTGTGCTATGCCAGCCGTTAACCGGCCCAGTGACGCCAGTTTCATCTGCTGCGCCTGCAGCGTTACCTTGCTCATGTCCTCAATGAAAATCAGGATCTGATCGCCGCGCTCCTGATGCAAACGCGTGAAGTTGGCCTGCAGCATTGGGGCGACCGGCTTGGCCTGAAAAGGCTCAGTTCGCATGCCGGGCCGCTCTATCCACTGATCAAGGCGCTGGCGTAGTTGAGGGGGGAGTTGCTGCATGGCGGATGCCTGATCCCGCTCGCCAAACAGCAGTTCATGGGCCGCGGCGTTGCCAAGTCTGACGTCGCCGAATCGGTCGGTGACGACAATGCCGGTGCGCATCCGCTGGATAATCTGTTGGTTGATTTGCTCCAGCTCCAGCAGGCTACGTGCTCGGGAGGTGGCGAGCTCTTCGCTGTGCAGCATGCGGCGCGTGACGCTTTGCAGAATAAAGGCAGCCGCGAAATAGAGAATTCCGAGAGAACCGGCGCGGACAATCTCATCGGCATCTGCGTTTAATGTCAGTACCGACCATATGGACACGCCCAACGAGCCAATCGCGGCCAGCGCCGCGTAAAACAGCCCCATGCGGCTGGGTGTGAGAATGTTGCCGGCCGCAACGGAGACGATGACCAGATTTGCCAGGCCCCCTGTCATACCCACGCTCGAGATCAGCAAACTGTGAAGCACGATGATGTCGATCAGTATCGACAGCGTGATATGCCGCTGGTTAGGCTTGGCGCCGGCCATCATGACCAGTGCCAGAAACAGATTGATCCCCAGATAGGACAGTGTGGTGACCTCGTAGGCTTCGGTCATCCGGAATTTGTTGTCGAGTGTTTCGGGATCAACAAATAGCAACGCAGTAAGAATCAGGCTGATGACGACCCGATAATAGTTATAGATCCTGAAAAGGCGGGCCCGGGGGCTCTGCAGGTCGTCGAGGTTGTCGGGACTGGTCCGGTTAACGCTGTCGGTGGTCATGAAATGCTCATATCCGTCCGAAAGTAGGAAGCCAATGCCCGGAGACGGTCGGGCGTTGTACTGCTGTGGTAGGTATAATAGCGGTTTGAGCCCGCAATTGGACAGTTCAGAGCGCGACCATTTGCGCGTTGCATCGTGAGAATGACGGCCCGTTCGCAGACCCGGGCCAGGACAGGGGAGTGAAATAATGCAGGATCAGATCGACCCGACGTCGCAAAAGCGGCTGACGATCACCATGGCACAAATCGATTTTATGGTGGGCGATCTTCCGGGTAATGCCGAGCGCGTACTGGCAGCCGCGAAAAAGGCGATTGCCGATCAGGGCGCTGATATCGTTGTTTTTCCGGAGCTGTGCCTTACCGGCTATCCGCCGGAGGATTTATTGCTTCGCCCCAGTCTTGATGCGCGACTGGAGGATGCGTTCAATCTGCTCGCCAGCGCCCATCTTCCGGCAACATTGGTCGTGGGTGCGCCAGTGCGCAAGCAGGGCCTGTTGTATAACGCGGCCGTTGTGATCGAGGCAGGCAAGGTACTGGCTACATACTGCAAACAGCAGTTGCCAAACTTCCAGGTGTTTGACGAAAAACGCTACTTTGCCGAGGGTAAAGAGCCTTGCGTGGTCATGATTCAGGGCGTGCCGGTAGGCTTGACGGTCTGTGAGGACATCTGGAATGACGGTCCGGTCGAGCAGGCCGCACAGGCCGGGGCGAAACTTGTGCTCAATCTTAATGCATCGCCGTATGACAGCGGCAAGCAGGGGCGGAGGAAAGCGCTTCTGGAACGGCGTGCCAGGGATAATCAGGTGAGCATCGTCTACGTCAATCTCGTTGGCGGGCAGGACGAATTGGTGTTTGATGGCGGTTCCATGGTGTTCGATCGGTCCGGGGCCCTTTCTGTTGAAGTGCCGCAATTTGCCGAGGGGCTCTTCCCGGTCGAGTTTCTGGCCGATGAGCATTGCCAGCCGGTACCTCAACCCGCTATTTCTGAGCCCTCGCTGGAACAGAATGTCTACGATGCCCTGGTGTTGGGGGTGCGCGATTATGTTAATAAAAACGGATTTAAATCCGTGGTGCTGGGGCTGTCCGGTGGTATCGATTCGGCCGTCACGCTTGCGGTAGCGGCCGATGCGCTGGGCCCTGACCGGGTGCGCGCTGTGATGATGCCGTTTCGCTATACCGCTGAAATGAGCATTGAGGACGCCGCTGCACAGGCCAAAGCCATGGGCGTGCAATATGACGTATTCTCGATCGAGCCCATGTACGAAGCATTCATGGAAACACTCAGCGCGCCATTTGAAGGTACGCAGCCTGACACGACCGAAGAGAATCTGCAGGCCAGGCTTCGCGGCGTGTTGCTCATGTCACTGTCGAACAAGTTCGGTTCGTTGGTGCTGACGACAGGTAACAAAAGTGAGATGTCGGTGGGCTATTCAACGCTGTATGGCGACATGGCGGGTGGCTTTGATGTGCTTAAAGATGTCCCTAAAACGTTGGTGTTTCGTCTTGCATGGCATCGCAATACGCGTTCGGAGGTGATTCCGGAGCGGGTTATTACACGACCACCCTCGGCTGAGCTGGCGCCAGACCAGAAAGATGAAGACAGCCTGCCGGGATACGATGTGCTGGATCAGATCCTGCGTGCTTATATCGAGCGCGATTTAAGCGTTGAGGCGATTATCGCTGAAGGGTTTGTCCGTGAAGATGTCGAGCGGGTTGTGCGCCTGGTGGACGTTAATGAATACAAGCGTCGTCAGGCACCGATAGGTGTAAGAATCTCAGAGCGGGGCTTTGGCAAGGATCGTCGTTATCCGATCACGAATGGCTGGAAGCCAGGGAAATAAATCCCGGCTTCCAGTCAGGAGTGCCGTTGGCAGGGGCGAGGGGGCGTTACTCGTCCCCCATCAGGCCGAAGGTAATAACGCTTTTTATGGAGCGCTCTTCCCGTTTGATCGAGCTTGGCACGTACTTCATGTTGTCGTCGAAGGCTTTACTTTGCGGGTAGTTGATTGCCAGCAATGCAATAGCATCGTTTGCGGCCTTGTTCAGGTCCAGAAATTTGTAGGTATCCGCCAGAATAATCAGCGCCTCTTCCACCGCTGGGGTGTTGGGGAAGTTCTCAACCACATGGCGGGCACGGTTGTTGGCTGCAGCATAGGCCTGGCGCTTGATGTAATAGCGGGCTGCGTGCAGTTCCAGCGCCGCAAGCCGGTTGCGGATGGCGATCATTCTCTGGCGGGCGTCGGGAGCATACTCGCTGGCGGGGTAGCGATCGAGTAGCGCGGAAAAGTCCCGGAAGGCCTGGCGCTGTTCGCCCGGGTCGCGCTCGGTGGTATCAATCGGGAAGAACTTGCTCGCAAGACTGATATCCAGATTGTAGGAAGCGATGCCGCGCATATACATGGCGTAATCGGCGTGTTCGCTTTGGGGGTTCAGTCGCAGAAAACGATCAGCCGCCGCCCGTGCGCCTTCCAGATCAAGGTTCTGGTAGCGGGAATAGATCAGGTCGAGTTGGGCCTGTTCCGCGTAGCGACCAAACGGATAATAGGTTTCCAGCGCTTCAAGGTTGGTTTCGGCCTCATTGAAATTGCCGGACTCCATCGCGCTGTGAGCCTGCTCGTAGTAGGCTTCTTCGGAAAGCACTTCCTCGGGTTTTGAGGCGCAGCCGGCCACAACGAATAATGCTGATAGCAGCAATAAGTGAAACACTGATCTCATGCCTGAATCCCGTATAATGACTGAGCGATGGTCATTGTAACGACCTAGTCGTGTATTGTGCAGGTCTCATTCATGCATTACGTAAAATTCAGGGGAACGAATGACAGCGGAAGACCGTATTCACGGTGAATTTGAAGTGCCCGCAGGGCTAAGCGACCGGCGTCTGGATCAGGCTGCTGCCGAGCTCATGCCTGAGCATTCGCGTTCCCGTATCCAGAACTGGATCAAGCAGGGCAACCTGACGGTCAACGGTGAGCAGCGAAAGCCGCGTGACAAAGTCATGCTGGGCGATCGTATCGCCGTCGATGCTGAGCCTGAAGTCCAGATCGAGTGGACAGCTGAGCCGATCTCACTCGATATCGTTTATGAAGATGACCACATTATGGTGATCAATAAACCGGCGGGACTGGTTGTGCACCCGGCAGCCGGCCATGCTGCGGGCACACTGGTCAACGCCATGCTGCACCACGCGCCTGAAGTCGAGAACCTGCCGCGCGGAGGGATTGTCCATCGGTTGGATAAGGACACGACCGGTTTGATGGTCGTCGCCCGCAGTTTGATTGCCCACACCTCCCTCGTAGATCAACTTCAGACCCGCACGATGGGGCGGGAATACGACGCGGTCATCCAGGGAACGATCACCGGCGGCGGAGTAGTCGATGAGAAAATCGGTCGCCACCCCAATCAGCGCAAGAAAATGGCAGTGACATCCGACGGTAAGCCGGCTGTTACGCACTATCGCCTGGTCGAGCGTTTCCCAGCCCACACGCACGTGCGGTGCACCCTTGAAAGTGGACGGACTCACCAGATTCGCGTGCACATGACGCATATCCGTCACGCACTGGTGGGCGACCCGGTTTATGGTGGTCGTATGCGTTTACCGCCAGGTTGCACACCCGAACTGAAGGAGGAGTTGCGCCAGTTCCATCGTCAGGCTCTGCACGCGCGACGTCTGACGCTGACGCATCCGGCAACCGGCGAAGAGATGAGTTGGGAAGCCCCGATGCCAGAAGACCTTCAGCATCTGATTCTCGCACTGCGTCACCACGCACAGGAGATGGACGCACAGTGATGCTGCCTCTGCTGCAGGCTGAATGGCCCGCTCACCCGCGGGTCAGAACGGCGATCACCACCCGATCAGGTGGCAGCAGCGTTGCACCTTATGACAGTTTCAATCTGGGTGATCATGTCGGTGATGCCGATTCGGCTGTCAGTGCCAACCGCGCCTTGCTGGCTGAAGCCCTGGCGTTGCCGGCACGTGCATTCGGCTGGGTATCGCAGGTTCATGGATGTGACGTGGCGTCGTTGCCCGGGCAATCGGGCATCACGGCAGATGCCAGTGTTACCCGGCAAGCAGGCAGCGTATGCAGTATTCTGACCGCTGATTGTTTGCCGGTTCTGTTCTCGGATCTGTCAGGCGAGCAGGTTGCGGCAGCCCATGCGGGCTGGCGGGGGCTTGCTGGTGGCGTGCTGGAGCAGACGCTCGCCCAGTTCGCGAATTCACAGGACGTCATCGCCTGGTTGGGGCCTGCAATCGGCCCGGCTGCATTTGAGGTGGGGCCTGAAGTGCGGCAGGCGTTTGTTGACATTGATCCCGGGCTTGATGCCGCTTTTGCGGTCTCCTCCCTGAATCCCGACCATTATTTTGCCGATCTTTACCAACTTGCCCGGATGCGGCTGAGCGCGGCGGGTATCGCCGGAGTCTACGGCGGCGGCGAGTGCACCTACTCGGACAAACAACGATTCTATTCCTACCGCCGTGACGGCCAGACCGGTCGCATGGCCAGCCTGATCTGGCTTGGGTAATTCCCGGCCAGTTTCCTTCATCTTTTGTTGATCAAATTTTCGGCGATGCGCTTGAACTCCGTCTGCATGGCCCTACATCTATTGTCATAGCAAAGCGCCGATGTTCCCGGGTTATCGGGTATTTCCTTTCCGGCGCGCAGACCTGGAATCGAGGATTCAATATGCGAATTGACAAGTTAACCAGCCGCTTGCAGACGGCTCTGTCTGATGCCCAATCAATCGCGGTCGGCAAGGACAGCAATTTTATAGAACCTGTGCACCTGATGCAGGCCATGCTCGATCAGCAGGGCGGTGCATTGGTCCCGCTGCTGAAGCAGGCCGGCGCCGATCCAGCCCGAATCAGGCAGGCCATTAGTCGTGAAATCGAAAATCTGCCAGAAGTGCAGGGCTCTGCAGGTGATGTGGCGATGTCCAATGATCTCGGTCGCCTCTTCAATATCGCAGACAAGCTGGCGCAGCAGCGCAAAGATCAGTTTATTTCCAGTGAGCTGGTGCTGCTGGCGGCTCTGGAGGATCGGGGAACGTTGGGACGGGTTTTGCGAGAGCATAACCTTGATCGAAAAGCGCTGGAAAAGGCCATTGATGACGCAAGGGGTGGGGAAAGTGTGAACGACCCCTCGGCAGAAGAAAACCGTCAGGCGCTGTCGAAATACACGATCGATCTGACTGAGCGGGCAGAGGCAGGCAAACTCGATCCTGTAATCGGCAGGGATGACGAGATACGCAGGACTATTCAGGTTTTGCAGCGCCGTCGCAAGAATAACCCGGTACTGATTGGTGAGCCTGGTGTGGGTAAAACCGCCATTGTTGAGGGGCTGGCGCAGCGTATCGTTGATGGTGAAGTGCCTGATGGGCTGAAAAGCAAAAAGGTGCTGTCGCTGGATATGGGCTCATTGATTGCAGGTGCAAAATTCCGTGGTGAGTTCGAGGAGAGGCTCAAGGCGGTGCTCAATGAGCTGTCCAAGCAGGAAGGGCAGATCATTCTGTTTATCGACGAATTGCACACCATGGTTGGCGCGGGCAAGGCTGAAGGCTCAATGGATGCTGGCAACATGCTCAAGCCTGCGCTGGCCCGGGGGGAGCTGCATTGCGTAGGCGCCACCACGCTTGACGAATACCGGACCTATATCGAGAAAGATGCTGCCCTTGAACGCCGTTTTCAGAAGGTGCTGGTGACCGAGCCGGGTGAAGAAGACACCATCGCGATTCTGCGAGGGCTGAAAGAGCGTTATGAAGTGCATCACGGGGTAGAGGTGACCGACGGCGCCATTATTGCGGCGGCCAAACTGTCACATCGCTATATCGCTGACCGGCAACTCCCCGACAAGGCTATCGATCTGATCGATGAAGCGGCCAGTCAGATCCGGATGGAGATGGATTCCAAGCCAGAAGCGCTGGACCGCCTCGAGCGCCGTCTGATTCAACTGAAAATCGAACGCGAGGCGCTGAAAAAGGAAACTGACGAACCGTCCCGCAAGCGTCTGGATGAGCTCAAGACGGTTATCAATGGTGTTGAGCGCGAGTTTGCGGATCTGGAAGAAATCTGGAATACCGAGAAAGCGGCGCTGCATGGCTCCCAGAAGATCAAGAGTCAGTTGGAGCAGGCCAGGATCGATCTGGAAAATGCCCGTCGCTCAGGTGATCTCGGCAAAATGTCAGAACTCCAGTACGGCCGCATTCCTGAGCTGGAGCGCCAGTTGGATATGGCCAGCCAGGCCGAAATGATGGAGATGACGCTGCTGCGCAATCGCGTCACCGAAGAGGAAATCGCGGAAACAGTATCGAAGTGGACAGGGATCCCGGTTTCCAAAATGCTTGAGGGTGAGCGAGACAAGTTGTTGCGCATGGAAGATGCGTTGCATCAGCGTGTCATCGGCCAGAATGAAGCGGTCGAGGCGGTTGCCAATGCGGTGCGCCGTTCCCGTGCCGGATTGGCCGATCCGAACCGACCAAACGGGTCGTTTCTGTTTCTTGGGCCGACCGGCGTAGGTAAAACTGAGCTCTGTAAGGCGTTGGCATCGTTCCTTTTCGATACCGAAGAGGCAATGGTCCGCATCGACATGTCGGAATTTATGGAGAAGCATTCGGTGGCCCGTCTGATTGGCGCGCCTCCGGGCTACGTGGGGTACGAGGAGGGCGGTTATCTCACAGAAGCCGTTCGTCGGCGCCCCTACTCGGTGCTGCTACTGGACGAAATAGAGAAAGCGCATCCTGATGTTTTCAATATTTTGTTGCAGGTGTTGGATGACGGTCGACTGACTGATGGTCAGGGGCGCACGGTCGATTTTCGCAACACCGTGATTGTGATGACATCCAACCTTGGCTCCGATGTCATCCAGACCATGGCGGGTAAGGATGAGTATGAGGCCATGAAAACAGCTGTTATGGAGGTGGTGGGTACTCACTTCAGGCCGGAGTTTATTAACCGTGTCGATGAAGTGGTGGTGTTCCACCCCTTGGCAAAAGATCAGATACAGGGGATCGCCAGCGTTCAGATCGGTTCTCTTGGCAAACGGTTGAAAGAGCAGGATATTGCCTTGGAACTGAGCGACGCGGCGATGGCCTTGCTGGGCGAAGTGGGCTACGACCCGGTCTATGGAGCCCGGCCGCTCAAACGCGCTATCCAGCGTCTGATCGAGAACCCTCTGGCGCAGCAATTGTTGCAGGGTGAGTTTGCATCGGGCGACCGGATCAGGGGGGATGTCGATGACGGTACCCTTGTGTTCACCAAGGGATAAAAGGCGCACTGCGCGTTTAAGTTAATTGGTATAAAAAAGGGACCCGTTCGGGTCCCTTTTGCGTCACTGGCGACGTTGTTCTGGTGGGATCTGCTTACTTCTGCTCTGCGCAGTCCTTCTCCACTATCGCATTAAATTCGTTGCGCTTCTCTTCGATTTCCTGGGGCGTCAGGTATCGCTGCTCGCCGTTTTCCTCAACCTTGATCCGGGCATTGTTGGTCATCGTCTCAAGATTCTTTTTTGCGATCTCGCAGTTTTTGGCGCGTTGCTTTTGCGCTGCTTCTTCTTTGCGTGTGACAGCAGCTGCTTCCTCTGACTTCTCCTGATTGGCTTCAAGGTTTTTCAGTTGTTCCTGGGGAGAAGGGCGGTCGTCATTTGAATTGCTGCGGGAAGTGCCCGAGCGCACATCGACGCTTTCGCTTTTCTGACCTACCGGTTGTTTGTCACCGAAATGTATCACCCCTTTCTCGTCGGTCCACTTGTAGACAGTCGCAGCGTTCACTTGCAGCGTAGCGGCGGACATCAAGGCGACAAATACCCATCCTAAAACTTTCATATCAGTACGGCTCATATCGTAACGACTCTTGTCAGTAAGATCTGCCAGAGCGGGTTATCAGGTTATTATTCTGCTGGCCTTTGATTTTACAGTTTATAAACAGGCGCTTTCCAAAGATCTGATTTTGCCATGTACAAGCGCAACATGCTCAATGTTAGTGGAAAAATGTGCGGTGGCTAACGCCTGTTTTGTTTTATTGTGCATCCGGCGTGTTGCCAGACATGCCTCAGGACACGCCAGCACCTATTGACAGCGCGGTTCCCGCTGTCACAATTGGCGATTGCCTGAACACAGGGGTTAATACGGCAGGCAATCCCGTGCAGTATCCCCGTTGAATACCACACTGAACGTTTCGCGCATTCCGCGCGACATGGGCTCTTTGAGCCCGTTGATTGGCCGTCCTCCGGCACCCTCAGGAGGTTCGGTTGGCCAAGAGACAACCTCTGCGTCATCAAGTGTGGCGGATTATCCGGTCCGACTTCCAAAAGAAGCGCTGTACCGGATCCCCAGGCAACCGGCTTATGTCCGGCACATTCACTCTATAAAGAGGGTAGAGATAGTGGAGTTATTGTCTGGCGCAGACATGCTGATTCGTTCCTTGCAAGATGAAGGAGTCGAGTACATCTATGGTTATCCAGGTGGCGCAGCACTGCATATTTACGATGCCCTGTTCAGGCAGGACAAGGTAAAGCATATTCTCGTGCGTCACGAGCAGGCCGCCGTTCACATGGCGGATGGCTACGCGCGTGCCTCTGGGATACCGGGCACCGTGCTGGTCACTTCCGGCCCGGGTGCAACCAATACCATCACCGGTATTGCGACGGCGTTCATGGATTCCATTCCAATGGTCATCCTGTGCGGCCAGGTTGCATCAACGCTGATTGGTGAAGATGCATTCCAGGAAACGGATATGATTGGTGTTTCCCGCCCCGTGGTGAAGCACAACATGTCCGTGCGTCACCCCTCGGAAATACCGGAAGTCATTCGCAAGGCGTATTACATCGCAGCCACCGGGCGTCCCGGCCCGGTTGTGGTGGATATTCCCAAAGATATGACAACGCCGAACGAGCGTTACGAGTACGCCTTCCCGAAAAAAGTGAAGCTGCGTTCCTACAACCCGGCTATCAGGGGGCACGCTGGTCAGATCCGTAAATCGGTCGAGATGCTGATGGCTGCCAAGCGGCCGATCATCTACGCCGGTGGCGGTGTGGTGCTCGGCAAGGCGTCAAAGCAGCTGACTGAGTTGGCGCATATGCTCGGTTATCCGGTCACCAACACGCTGATGGGTATTGGGGGCTTTCCTGCATCCGATAAGCAGTCACTGGGTTGGCTGGGTATGCACGGCACCTATGAGTCGAACATGGCCATGCACCATTCGGATCTGGTGCTTGCCGTCGGCGCCCGCTTTGATGACCGTGTGACCAACGCGACCGAGAAGTTCTGTCCCGGCGCGCGTATCGTTCACATTGATATCGACCCGGCCTCTATTTCGAAGACTATTGAAGCAGACGTGCCGATCGTCGGTCCTGTCGATGCGGTACTGAAGGAAATGATTTCTCTGGTCAAAGAGAGCAAGGAAAAGCCGGATCCCGAGGCGCTAAAAGCCTGGTGGAAGCAGCTGGATGAATGGCGCGCGTTTCATGGCATGCGTTATGAAACCAGTGATACCTACATCAAGCCGCAGGAAGTGATCGAGGCCATCTGGCGTATCACCAAGGGCGATGCCTATGTGACTTCGGACGTCGGCCAGCACCAGATGTTTGCAGCGCAGTATTACAAGTTCGACAAGCCAAACCGCTGGATCAACTCCGGTGGCCTCGGCACGATGGGGTTTGGTCTGCCGGCTGCCATGGGGGTCAAGCTCAACTATCCGGATAGCGATGTTGTTTGCGTCACCGGTGAAGGCAGTATCCAGATGAATATTCAGGAATTGTCGACCTGCAAGCAGTACGACTTGCCGGTCAAGATCGTTAACCTGAATAATCAGGCGCTGGGTATGGTCAAGCAATGGCAGGATATGAACTACGAATCCCGCCACTCTCAGTCCTATATGGGATCCCTGCCTGATTTTATCAAGCTGGCAGAAGCCTATGGGCACGTGGGTATCCGCATCGACAAAAAGGAAGACCTTGAGCCGAAGCTGAAAGAAGCTTTTGCCATGAAGGACAAGCTGGTTTTCCTGGATATTTATGTCGACCCTTCCGAGCACGTTTATCCGATGCAGGTAGCGCGTGGCTCAATGAAGGATATGTGGTTGAGCAAGACGGAGAGGGTTTGATCATCATGCGTCGTATCATTTCTGTATTGCTTGAAAACGAGCCGGGTGCGTTGTCGAGAGTGGTTGGACTGTTCTCCCAGCGCAATTACAACATTGAAACGCTCACGGTTGCACCGACTGAAGACGATACCTTGTCGCGACTGACGGTCACCACGACAGGCTCGGACCGGGTCATCGAGCAGATCACCAAGCAGCTCAACAAGCTGATTGAAGTGGTCAAGCTCGTCGATCTTACTGAAGGTTCTCACATTGAGCGTGAGCTGATGCTGATCAAGCTCAAGGCAAGTGGCTCTCAGCGCGCCGAAATCAAGCGCACTGTGGACATCTTTCGTGGGCAGATCGTCGACGTCACCAGCACCATTTATACCGTTCAGTTGACTGGCGATAGCGACAAGCTGGATGCCTTCATTCAGGCCGTAGGTTCTACTGGCGTTCTGGAAGTCGTTCGTTCAGGTGTATCCGGTATCGCCCGTGGCGAAAAAGTTTTGAGTCTCTGAAAAAACATCATTAATTGAATCGCGGCCGCGAGTGGCCGAAAAGAAACAGGGGAATGTTATGCAGGTTTATTACGACAAAGATTGCGATCTTTCTATCATCCAGGGCAAGAAGGTCGCCATTGTCGGCTACGGCTCCCAGGGGCACGCACATGCCAACAACCTGAAAGAATCGGGTGTCGATGTTGTTGTTGCTCTGCGTGAAGGTTCGTCGTCAGCGGCAAAGGCACAGGGCGCAGGACTGACCGTTAAAAGTGTTGTAGAGGCTGCAAAAGAAGCTGATGTTGTGATGCTGCTGGCGCCAGACGAAAACCAGAAGGTCATCTACGAGAACGAAATTGAGCCGAACCTCAAAAAAGGTGCGGTTCTCGCGTTTGCTCATGGCTTTGCTGTTCATTACAACCAGATCGTTGCTCGCAAAGACCTGGACGTAGTCATGATTGCTCCCAAGGCGCCAGGCCATACCGTGCGTACCGAATTTACCCGTGGCGGCGGTATTCCTGATCTTGTTGCAGTTCACCAGGATGCATCAGGTAATGCGAAGAACATTGCACTGTCCTACGCCAGTGCAATTGGTGGTGGTCGTACCGGTATCATCGAAACAACCTTCAAGGATGAAACCGAAACAGATCTGTTCGGTGAGCAAGCGGTTCTTTGTGGCGGCACGGTTGAGCTGGTTAAAGCAGCATTCGAAACACTGACCGACGCTGGCTATGCGCCAGAGATGGCCTACTTTGAGTGTTTGCACGAGCTTAAGCTGATCGTTGACCTCATGTACGAGGGCGGTATCGCGAACATGAACTATTCGATCTCCAATAATGCGGAATACGGTGAGTATGTTACCGGGCCTGAGGTGATCAATGACGAATCTCGTGCCGCAATGCGCAATGCACTGAAACGCATCCAGAGTGGCGAGTACGCGAAGATGTTTATTCAGGAAGGTGCGGCAAACTACCCGTCCATGACAGCACGTCGTCGTCAGAACGCCGCGCACCCGATCGAGCAGGTGGGCGAAAAGCTTCGCTCCATGATGCCGTGGATTGCTGCGAACAAGATTGTAGATAAAGACAAGAACTAATATTAAGTTAGTTTAGCTAAAGCGCGGCCTCCAGGGGCCGCGCTTTGCGTTTGGAAAATGAAAAATGTGCAACCCGCCGAATTCTCGGGCAGGGTGGATTATCGGCTATACTGCCACATGCATGTTTCTGAGGTACGGATGGAATGACTTCTAATAGTTCAAACAAAGATGCTGACGAGTCGCAATTGTCGCACGAGGAAGAGCTCGCAAAAGGCGAGGTAGTAGAAGAAGAGGTTGTTGAAGGTGCTCGCGTGCGCCGCAAGGGAATCTATCTTCTGCCGAACTTGCTGACAACCGCATCATTGTTTTCGGGTTTCTTTGCGATGGTTTCGGCTGCCAACGGCATGTTCGAGAAAGCGGCCATCGCAATTTTCGTCTCGATGATCCTCGATGGTCTGGATGGTCGAGTTGCACGGATGACAAATACCCAGAGCAAGTTCGGTGAAGAGTATGACAGTCTTGCTGATATGGTAGCGTTCGGCGTTGCGCCGGGGCTGGTTGCTTTTTTCTGGTCGCTTAACGGGCTTGGGAAATTCGGCTGGGCTATCACGTTCATCTATCTTGCGGGCGCGGCGCTCAGGCTTGCCCGATTCAATACCCAAATAGGTTCTGTAGATAAAAAGTACTTCGTCGGCCTTCCGAGCCCGGCAGCGGCAGCTGTTGTGGCGGGATTGGTGTGGTGCTTCAGTGGTTTCGAACGGGAGGGTTGGCTTACCCTGATGACGGTGTTGGTTGTGGCTGGCACTGGCGTTTTGATGGTGAGCAACGTTCTATATAGAAGCTTTAAGGATCTCGATCTCCGTGGCAAAGTGCCGTTTGCGGCGATTCTTGTTGTGGTTCTGGTCTTTGTTGTAATCGCACTCGATCCGGGGACGGTGCTCTTTGCTGGTTTCCTTGCCTACGCCACGTCTGGTCCGCTGCGTGCCTTGTTCAGAAAAATGAGGGCGCCAAAGGAGGCGGAGAAAGCGTAAGTTCAGGCTGTTTGTCCGGATTTTCAAACAAGGGTGGTGCTGTGGCGCCGCCCTTTTTTTGTATATCAGCTTTATATAATTGGGTGGGTGACGGGTTCGGTAGCAAGTTGATTCGTTGAACATGCAGTTTGTAATTCGCTAACAGTCATGGGTTTGAGTGAAATGTGAGCAAATCTGGCGCCGTTTATCAGGTGATTGTTTGCTTAGTGAGCAAGTTGTTTCGGAAAACCGAAACATTGCAAAAAAAGCCTTTACAGCGCCAGTGTGGGCTGTAGAATGCGCCCCACTTCTGAGGGATAAAGCGGAAACGCAACATCGCTCAAGAGTGCGCAACCACAACGTTTAGACAGATTTAAAAGTTCTAAATTAGTGGTTGACAAGGTTGAAGATCGCTGTAGAATACGCGCTCTCAACAGGGCTACACGCCCCGCT
>TARA_R100001440_G_scaffold62701_2_pt1 | contig 78396 bp, 66 predicted proteins | sample TARA_R100001440 | Tara Oceans TARA_R100001440 (sample SAMEA2622112) | marine metagenome | biome: marine biome (ENVO:00000447); feature: surface water layer (ENVO:00002042); material: "saline water (ENVO:00002010), including plankton (ENVO:xxxxxxxx)" | depth 5 m
TCTGGCGTAGTGTCTTTTCCAGAAAGCGCTGATCGAATGCGGCATGAAAGGCGAGAATGACGCTTCCCTGCATCCATGCGAGCAACCGCTTCAGGGTGTCCTCAAGTTCATGGCCACTGGCGAGTGCCTCGTTTCCAATGCCGTGTATGAGTACAGTTTTCGAGATATCCAGTTCAGGCCGCCTGAGTATCAGATCAAACTGGTCGCGATACTGGATCCGCAGGTTATCAATGCCGATTGCGCCAATCGCAATTACATCGTCCTTGTTAACGTTAAGTCCGGTGGTCTCCAGATCAAGCACGATCAGGCGCACGCTATCCAGGCGCCGGCCGTCCAGTTTCTCCGGGACAGGCAGGTGATCAAACGATGTGTCGCCGCTGCGCTGACCAAGCCAATGTTTAATGCTGTCGAACATGACGTGCCATTTCCGGTTCAGAGTTGATAGGACACTTCCAGTTTTTGCTGCAGGCGCTGGGCCTGACGGAAGGACTCTCTCAGGATGCGCCGGTCGAGCTGATTCAGGTCGTCCGGATCTATGCGGTTCGTCGGCGCTTGTCCCGCCGCAAGTTGTTCCTGGTGGCTGCGCATTCTGATCATCTGAATCAGGTTATAGGCTTCCTTCCAGGCGCTGGCGTCCTTGCGATCGAAGACGCCGGCTTCAGTCAGTCTCTCAATGCGCTCGAGGGTATTGGAGGCCGCAACCCCGTGGGCGAGGGCGTATATTCGTGCTGAGTCTACGAATGGCGTCAATCCCTGCTTTTTAAGGTCCAGCATGTGCTTTTCGCCGCCTTTTGCGTAGATGAATCCCCTGAATATATTGAGCGGTGGTCTGTGGGTCAGTGCGTTGGCGGCCATCATCTTCTGAAACAACGTGTTTTTCCGGGTCCAGCCCAGTACCTGTTGCTGCAGCGTCGCAACCGCATCGTCCGGCCCGAAAACGCTTCTGATATCCATGAAAATTGAAGAGTTCAGCAGGTTTTCAGGCGTTGCTGATTCAATAAATCGCCTGAACCAGTCCAGCCATTCCTCCATGCTGAGGCAAAGCTTGGGATTGCTCGCCATGATATTGCCTTTGCATAGCGTGAATCCGCATTGGGCCAGTTCGTCGTTTACCTTGCCAGCAAAGGGCAGCAGTTTTTCGCGTGCCTGATCGGCCGTCATGCCGTCGGGTGTTTCAAACAGTATGCCGTTGTCCTGATCGGTCAGAAGGGTCTGCTCCTGTCGGCCCTCGCTACCAAATGTCAGCCATGTAAAGGAAATGCCGGGATCGTGGGTTTTGAGGTTCAGTTCCAGCACTCGCCTGACGGTGCAGTCGTTTAGTGTGGTAATGATACGGAGTATCTGGTCAGAGGCCGCGCCGTGAGCGAGCATGGTTTCAACCAGACGTCCGACATCTGCTCGCAAGCTGATCAGCGTCCGCAGATGCGCTGCAGTGCCAATCGTTCGGGCCAGGTGCACCAGATCGACCCGTTGCAGCGAGAACAGGTCCCGTTCCGATACAACGCCAATCAGCCGGTCATCGTCATCGACTACGCACACGTGGGCAAAGTGATGCTCTGCCATCAATAGCGCGGCTTCGAACGCATCTGCCGACGAATGCAGTCTGGCCGGATTCGGTGTCATGACGCTGGCGACAGAGTCGTCCAGTCCGGCCTGCTCTTCGGCGATGAGGGTTCTCAGATCGCGCAGGGTAAAGATGCCAACGGGACGCCTTTCATCATCAGTAATCACCATGCTGCCGACCGCATTTTCGTGCATACGCGATACCACCTTCCGAATCGGCGCGTCGGGTGAGCAGACAATGGGATTGCGAAGGGCGTATCGCTCCAGCGGAGTATCCAGTGACTGGTTGTTGCCAATCGACGCCAGCGCTTTGGACTGGGCGTGACGATTGACCTGATCGAGCAGGCTGCTAACGCCCCGAAGGCAGAAATCACGAAAGGGTTCGCTGTCGGCAAAAATATGAACAAACGCATCATGATCAAGGCTGAGACAAAACGTGTCGCCGGCTGCCCTGTGAAGCGTGCGGGTAGGGCGCTCGCCGATCAGCGCTGCTACCGGAAAACATTCGCCCTGACTGATCTCGAAGGTACGCTCGGTACGGCCATCACGCTTGTTTTCACGCTCGCCGCAAATCCGACCCTGTTTGACGATATTGAACTCGGTTACCACGCCATCGTCAGGTGACAGCACGACATCGCCGTCGGCGAAGAACCGCAGGGTAGTATTTTCGGCAAACAGGGCCAGATGACTGTCGTCCATGTTATTAAACGGCGCATGCTGCTGAAGAAACAGCATCAGTGAGCGCGTGTTATGGCTCGTCGATTCATGTGGGTCTGCCGGCATTGATTTCATCTCATTGGGGAATCAGCGCAGAAAAGGCTGAATGGATGTCAGTTCCCGTACCAGTGTAGCTGACAGGGCGTTGTGGGGAAGGGGGTGATGTTAAGACTAATGTACAACGGAAAGCGTGCCATGCATTGCGTATGGTGTATGCAGTTGCTTCATCTTGATCTCCTGTGAAGCAGCTGTCTGTGGTGTCTGAAAGCTTAAGGGAATGTGTTGTTCCCGATTTATGCTACCCCGGGTCCCTCCGGGGTTTTTTATGCCTTGTCTTTTTATCCCGACACTCATTCCGATACTTCGCCATCGTGTCGCCAGATCGCTGCTGGCGTATTCAGATCTCTACTATTCAACTTTCGTGCTCATCCCTCTGGTGGTAAAGTTTTTTGCAGTAGCAGACCGCCGCTTGATCAGGCTGGCTGATGTCTGAACAAGATGAACCGGATGAAGTCATGACCACTAAAGCCGAAAGACTGAGTTTTCTCGAAGAAATGAGCGACGTGCAGCGTATCAAGCGTCCTAATAAGGTCGATACTCAGGTACCGCGTGAGCTGACTCCGGGTCATCTGGAACGTCAGCGCTCGGCCGTTGATTCACCCATTAAAGATCGCAATCCGTTGACTGCCGAGCATGTTGAGCCGCTTAAAAGTCATGATGTGCTGGCTTATCAGCGTCCGGGGATTCAGCACGGTGTCTACAAGAAGCTGCGACTCGGTCAATATCAGATTGAAGCGCGGCTTGATCTTCACCGAATGACCGTGGAAGAGGCTCGCCGGGAGGTATTTGGTTTTATCAACGACTGCGTCCGCTATGGCTTGCGATCAGTTCTTATTTTACACGGTAAGGGTGAGCGCAACCCTGATGGGATTGCACAGCTCAAGAGTTATCTCGCCAAGTGGCTACCAGAGCTCACTGATGTCATGGCGTTTTATTCAGCCCAGAAGCACCACGGCGGCACTGGCGCAGTTTATGTGATGCTGCGTAAAGGTGATCAGGACAAGTTGCGCAACCGTGAACGCTACGGTGCGAAATCTGAATAAGTCTGTGACTGATGTGTCAACTTTGTAATAGGTGCTCCCCGGGCTTTGTGTTGCAATAGACGACTGAATTGAATGACGAGATCAGGAGTATTTGATGAAGAAGCTGATGTTGATTGCGCTTGTGGGCATGCTGGCAGCCGGTTGCAGCAGCGACAGGAAATTCTGGGATGATAACGGCAAGCTCGAAGGTAAGACCGAGAATCGTGAAGTCTGGGATACCAACGGCAAGATGGATCAGGATGGTCGCAAGGTCTGGAATGACAGCGATGGAAAGCCTGTAGTTGAGTAATCGCCACGCGCGTTATTGAAGCCGAAACGCCGGACCTCGTGTTCCGGCGTTTTTTTGTGTGGGGCGGGATGAAGCGAGTTGCGACACTCTCTATAATAGAGGCCGACAGGCTGCCCCTAGCTGGCGGAGCCGAATCTTATTTCTTGTATGACCGCCGCCGGAGGCTTGATGTTTGATGTGACCCGCTATGCCGCTGTTGCGCAGTCGTTGATTGAGGCCGGGCGTTTTCTTTATGACAACGGGTGGTCTCCGGCTACCAGTAGCAACTATTCCGCCCGTCTGGACGAACACCATATCGCCATTACCGTGTCTGGCCGCCATAAAGGTCAGTTGGCAGCAGGTGATATCATGGTGGTTGATTATGCAGGCTGTCCGGTGCTGAGCGACGCCCGCTCATCAGCAGAAACCCTGTTGCATACCGTTTTATATGAGCAGTTCCCGGATGTTGGTGTCGTACTGCATACGCACTCTGTTAATGCGACCGTGCTGAGCCGTATGCTGTCGGGCAAGGAGCAACTGACACTGCAGGACTATGAATTGCAGAAAGCGTTCCCCGGGGTTACGACGCATGAAGCACCGCTCGTGGTGCCGATTTTCGACAATACCCAGGATATCAGTGCGCTGTCTGAGCGCACCCGCCAATGGTTTGCAGAACATCCCGAGCAGCCAGGCTATCTGATCCGCGGGCATGGCCTTTATACATGGGGAAAGACCATGGCAGACTGTTTGCGCCATGTGGAAGCATTTGAGTTCCTGTTCGCTTGTGAAATTGAAATGATGAAGGTGAGATCATGACCACACTGCGTATTTACAATGAACAACAGCCCGACCAGCCGGACGTTGTCACCGAGAGCACTGCGGAAATCCAGCGATTGCTGGGTGAGCAGGGCGTGCGTTTTGAGCAGTGGCCGACCCGTGATCTGCCTGCCGACGCAACCCAGGATGACATTCTTGACGCCTATGCCGACGAAGTGGCCAAACTGAAAGCAGAATGCGGTTTTCAGACGGCTGATGTGGTCAGCCTGACTGCTGATAATCCGAACAAGGATGCAGCGCGCAAGAAGTTTCTTGATGAGCATACCCACAGTGAAGACGAAGTGCGCTTCTTTGTGCGGGGCCAGGGCCTGTTTTATCTACACTTTGGCGACAAGGTATACGCGGTGCTTTGCCAGAAGAACGACCTGATCAGTGTTCCGGATGGCACCCGTCACTGGTTTGACATGGGACCTGCGCCGGAATTTACCTGTATCCGTTTGTTTTCCAATCCCGATGGTTGGGTTGCCAGTTTTACTGGCGAAGATATCGCCAGTCAGCTTCCACGCTATGAACGTCTGGTTGGAGCGGCCTGATGATTCGGGTAATTCTGACGGATATTGAAGGCACCACCAGTTCAATCTCGTTTGTGCACGACGTGCTGTTTCCCTACGCTGCGGCAAATCTGGCCGATTTTATCCAGGAAGCAGTGGCGCGGGATGATGACGAGGTCAAAGTCCAGCTTCGTGCGGTTGCCGAAGAAACCGGAGTCCCTGCAAGCGACGTAGATGGTCTGATTGCGGCGCTGCAGCAGTGGATCAAAGAAGACCGCAAGGCCACGCCGCTTAAAGCGTTGCAAGGCATGATTTGGGAAAAGGGTTACCGGAACGGCGATTTTCAGGGCCACGTCTATCCGGATGCCGGCGAGAAACTGCGGGAGTGGCATGACCGTGGGCTGCGACTTTACGTCTACTCCTCCGGTTCGGTGCAGGCGCAGAAACTGATTTTTGGCTTCAGTTCAGAGGGTGATCTGACCCCATTTTTCAGTGGCTATTTCGATACCCGAATGGGAGCCAAGCGTGAGACTGCAGCTTATCAAAATATCCTGAACGAACTGGGCGTTGACGCTGACACTGTGATGTTTCTTTCCGATATCGAGCAGGAGCTTGAAGCAGCAGAGGAAGCAGGAATGCATACTGTTTTGTTGGTGCGTGACGAATCCACGCCCGATACCGCTCGTCAGGTTGCCCGGGACTTTCAGGCGGCTGACGCAATCATTGCCGACATCGACTGATTGCCATCGTTTAAACCTGATACCCCGCTTCTCATATCTGGTAATCAACACCTCCGGCCTCCGGGGGTGTCCCATTTTTTTCCTTCCTGCGTACACAGAGTAAGTCTTTTTCCTATTTCGAGTCTTTCATGCGATCGCTTGTCGGGTCATTGATCCTGTTGATGCTGACCGGGTGCCAGCCATTCTCCGAACCTGAGTCGATGATGGAGGAGTATGTCGAGCGCGTGGCGCGAGTGTTCGATCAACCCGCTGAGCTCAGTCCGCTTCCGGTGACGGGGCTGTTTCCGCGCCGGCGTGACAGGCGCTTGCCAATGCCGGAGCTGGACCTGAGCATGCTCGATTTTCTCTCGTTATACGGCTGCGACTTGCAGCATGTTGTGGGCGAGCGAAATTCCGGGCTGGGCCGTGTTATGCAGCCATTGAACCAATTGCGGTATGAGTTGAAGTTTATTCACGCTGCGGACGATTGTATTGGAACACTTGAGGACGACCCTTCGCTGCGCGAAGCGGTAGTGTTTGCCAGACATTCAAAAGTCACCACGCTGCCGATTGCCGTCTGGAACGCGAGCTGGGGTGTGGAGGAAATCGAACCGCTGTTTACACGAACTGAAGGTGCTCTGCCGGTAACCGTTTCGGTGGCGGATATCAGCGATCTGGAGGTTGATGTCCGTCTGCTCGTTCAGCGACTGGGAGAGCTTCGTAAAGGGAAGCTCGATACCGATTTCGGGTTTTTGGGTGAGGTACATCAGCGCTGGCAGGCGGAGGATCGGATGGGGCAGTTGATCAAGAGTGGACAGTTGCTGGTGACACGTCTGAACGATGCAGCTGATATCATCGAGCACCGGCTGGCGGCGCGTCCAGTCTGCCTGAATGGGCAGCCCAACAATCAGGCCGAAATCGCCCGCAGCATGTTCTTTGCAGTCTACGCGGGCAAGGTTCAGCCCTATATCGCGACGGTGACACGGATAAGGCAACATCTGCTGCCGGGTTTTCATGAGTTGGGCGCCACTCAACGTAATGTCATGCCGGCAGCGTTTGAAGGTTATTTTAATCGCTACCTGACGGAGGCCGGAGAAAACAGCCTCTGGCAACAGCTGGATCAGGCGATCGAGCGGCATACCCGGCTCTGGCAGGATGTGCTCGGGCAATGCGGGATGCGCCCCGGTGCATGACCGTATTCGAGCGCCTTTACTTCTGGCGCTTTACCGCTGACTTTCAGGAGTGACCCTGAGCACCTCCTCAATGGTTGTCTCGCCAGCTGCAACCTTTTGTGCGCCGCTCAGTCGTAACGAGCGCATGCCCTCGCGATAGGCGTCTACCCTGAATTGTTCCAGATCGCAGTTTTCATCAACTGCAGCGCGTAGCTTGGGTGTCAGTTGCAGCAGTTCATAGACGCCTGCCCGCCCGCGATATCCGGTGTTGCGGCATTCCAGGCAGCCGCCTGGCCCATAGACATCTGCTGGCAAAGGCGCTTTCCATGGCCGGGTGAGACTGGTCCAGGCATCGGCATCAACTGTTGTTTTAACTTTGCAATGCGGGCACAACAGGCGCACCAGTCTTTGGGCCATAACCCCCAGCACTGTTGCCCGGATCAGGTAAGGCGGGATGCCAAGCTCGATCAGGCGGGTAATGGCGCTCGGGGAATCGTTAGTGTGCAGCGTGGAGAGCACAAGATGCCCGGTCAAGGCGGCCTGAACCGCCATTTCAGCGGTTTCCAGGTCCCGGATCTCACCGACCATCACAATATCCGGATCCTGACGTAGCAGGGCTCGCACACCTGAAGCAAATGTCAGATCAATGCCGTGTTGCACCTGCATCTGGTTGAAAGCCGGCTCGACCATTTCGATCGGGTCTTCGATGGTGCAGATGTTGACCTCAGGCGTTGCCAGATGCTTGAGGGTCGAGTAGAGCGTGGTGGTTTTGCCCGACCCCGTGGGGCCGGTGACCAGTACAATGCCATGAGGCTTGCCAGTCATCTCACGCCAGCGCAGGGTATCGTCCTTGCCAAAGCCAAGCTGGTCGAATGACTTGAGCAGAACCTCCGGATCAAAAATCCGCATCACCATCTTTTCGCCAAATGCCGTTGGCATGGTGGCCAGCCGCAGTTCAACTTCGGAGTTATCCGGCTTGCGGGTTTTGATACGGCCATCTTGCGGTCGCCGTTTTTCAGCCACGTTCAGACGACCGAGTATTTTCAGGCGACTGACGACGGCTACGCCCACCTGGTCGGGAAATTCGTAAACATTATGGAGCACGCCATCAATGCGAAAGCGCACCTGGGTTATTTCCCTGCGCGGCTCGATATGGATATCGCTGGCGCGTTGCTCGTAGGCGTACTGCAGCAGCCAGTCGACAATTTTAACGACGTGCTGATCATTCGCATCGGGGCTCTTGTTGTCGCCCAGATCGAGTAGTTGCTCAAAGTTATGGATATTGGCCGCATTGCCACCTGCGTTGCCAACGGCCTTGCTGACGGAGTTTGCCAACTGATAGAACTCGACCGTGAACCGACGGATATCCTCGGGGTTTGCGACAACCCGGCGAATATCCTTTTTCAGAACGTGGCGAAGATTGGCTTCCCAGTCGTTCTTGAACGGCTCTGTGCTGGCGATCCAGCATTCGTCTTTGTGGATTTCCACCGCCAGAATGCCATGACGCTGGGCAAAGGCGAATGACATCACACGGGCGACGGCGGGGGCGTCTATCTTGAGCGGATCGATGTGATAATAATCTTGCCCGGCCCAGTCGGCCAGCCAGCCTGCCAGGCGGTCCAGGCTCAGTTTCCGGCCGCTTTTCTGACTGGTCAGCTCGGCTATGGCGACAATTTCCAGCGGATGGCGTTCAAGTGCTTCAGCGCCCAGGTTGGCGGCAAGCACGCGCTCCGCGTCCGGTTGGCTGATTTCCTGATCTTCAACCAGGGCTGTGCAGATATCCCGCAATGTAAGGGTGGAGCGGGGTGGCGCTGCAAGCTGGGTTTTCGACATACCACGGCCTCAAAGTTAGCGACAGTTGCATTGGGTTACCGAAGCTGCGGTGCAATCGACGCAACGCCGGAAAAGTTGGACGCTCAGGCTGCCGGCCGGTTCAGTTTTAAATGGAACATAGCAGATACGAACAGCAGGAGTGCGATTATCGCGCTGACAGTGGCCGCTATCTCGCCTTCGCTCAGCCAGGCATTCACCACAAACTGGGTGAAGTAAAAAATCAGTACGAAGCTCAGCCAGATCATTCCCCGATTGTTGCCGTTCAGTATTACCGGAATGAATATGAGCAGCGGAACCAGCTTGATTGAGAGTATCAGTGGCAGTGACAGTGCTGGATCGGGTGCCGGCCAGAAAGTTGTGGCAAGAAGCATGGCGATTAATCCCAGATAAAGTACCTGGCAGATCAGCCGGGTGGTTCTGGCACGAGCAGAATGGAGCATTCAGTTGTCCTTGTCGGATCTGTGTTGGTTGTGAGAGGCAGCCGGCGGATAATAGCAGCGGCCGCCAAGCGTTCAGTTGCCGAGAGTCTTTGCCAGTCGGGCCAGGCGAGTGCCCAGCGCCTGGCAGATGGTTTTCTCGTCATTCGTCAGCGGCAACGATGTCTCGGTACCGGCATGATGGCTGGGCCCATAGGGCGTGCCACCTCCGGTCGTTTTGGACAACGCGGGTTCGGTATAGGGAACGCCGGTAATCAGCATGCCGTGGTGCAGCAAGGGGATGCTCATCGACAAAAGCGTTGCTTCCTGACCACCGTGGAGGCTTCCGGTTGATGTGAATACACCGGCAGGCTTATCGACCAAAGCACCGTTGAGCCAGAGATCCCCAGTGGTATCGAGGAAATATTTCAGTGGCGCTGCCATGTTACCGAATCGGGTCGCGCTGCCCAGAGCCAGCCCGGCACAATGCCTGAGATCGTCAGTTGTGCAATAGACGGCACCTTCTGCGGGGACGGCGGGCTCAGACGCCTCGGTATTGGGTGATACCGGCGGCACGGTACGCACGCGCGCCTCCATGCCTGACACTTTGGATACGCCTCGCGCAATCTGCAGCGCCATTTCGGCAGTGTGGCCACTGCGGCTGTAATAGAGCACTAGGATGTAGGGCGCAGCATCAGACATTGGCGTCTCCCGTTGGTTGCGTCAGGAACAGGGGTTCAAAGGATATCAAGCACGTCTTCAGGCGGGCGGCCCAGAGCCGCTTTGCCGTTATGAACAACAATCGGGCGCTCGATCAACTTGGGATGAGCGACCATCGCTTCAATCAGCTGCTCGTCGGACAATGATTTGTCGCTCAGGCCTTCGGCTTTGTAGGCCTCTTCGCCTTTTCGAATAATATCCCTCGGAGCCCGTCCGAGCATGGATAGCAAGGTCTTCAGCTCATCCGCAGCTGGCGGTGTTTCGAGGTAGAACACGATCTCGGGTGTGATCCCGCGCTCTTCAAGTAGCGCCAGCGTCTGACGGGACTTGGAACATCGCGGGTTATGGAAAATTCGAGTTTGTTCTGTCATGGTCTTGCACTCTAGCTTTCAGGATAATTTGCCGCCAGTTTAACAGGAGCAACCTGCTTGAAGTACCTCAAACTCGTGATCTTTCTTGCTGTTATGACCGTGATAGCCGGCTGCAATCGTACGTCATTTCAGGATGCGCAGGGCAATTCACTCAACTGGGACGATTTCCGGGGGCAGTGGGTGGTGGTCAATTACTGGGCTGAGTGGTGCAAGCCCTGCATAGAAGAGATTCCCGAGTTGAACGAGCTGAATCAGTCGCCGGACGTTACGGTTCTGGGCGTCAATTTTGATGGCGTCACCGGTGATGCGCTCACCCGACTGGGCAACAAAATGAACATTGATTATCAGATGCTGGCGGAAGATCCTGGTCCCGTACTTGGCTGGAAGTTGCCAGTGGGGCTGCCGGCATCGTTTGTCGTCGATCCTGATGGCAAGCTGATCGAGACACGCTTTGGGCCACAGACTGAAGCATCACTGCAGGCACTATTTTCCGAGTCGCCGAATGAAGGCTGATCGCCCCGACGGTTGGCTCCCTCGCCTGATTTAATAAGAAACGGGCGCTTTGTTGACGGCGCACTGTTAAAATTACCCGATATTTCCCGAACCGAGCTAAGCACTGACCCCCATGCCGAATAATTTTGTTCATCTTCGCGTTCACTCCGAATATTCACTGGTCGACGGACTGGTGCGGATAAAGCCTCTCATCAAACGGGTATCCGAACTGGATATGCCGGCCGTGGGGCTGACTGAACAATCGAATATGTGCTCGTTGGTGCGCTTCTATAAAGCGGCGATGGGGGCCGGAGTCAAACCGGTTATCGGTGCCGATATCTGGGTCACCAATGAGGAAGAGCCAGAGAAACCCTTTCGGCTGACGTTGTTTGCCCGCGATCAAACCGGCTATCGACACCTCACTGAAATTATTTCTGTTGGCTATACAGAGGGACAGCTTTTTGGCGTGCCCATTATTCGCAAAGAATGGCTGGAGTCTCGCAGGGAAGGGCTGATTGCATTGTCCGGTGCCAAAATGGGCGATGTCGGTCGGGCATTATTGGCGGGCAAGGACGATCTGGCCCGTGAGCGAGCTGAATACTGGAAAGCGCTCTATCCGGATGCCTACTATCTCGAACTCCATCGCACAGGCCGTGCCGGCGATGAAGACTGTTTGCATCTCAGTGTTGCACTGGCCCAGGCGCTCGATCTGCCTGTTGTTGCAACCAACGATGTGCATTTCATCAATGAAGAAGATTTTGAAGCCCATGAGGCGCGCGTCTGTATCGGCGAGAGCCGGGCGCTGGACGATCCCCGCCGCGATCGCCGCTTCAGTGATCAGCAATACCTGCGCAGCGCTGACGAGATGATCGCGTTGTTTGAGGATATTCCGGAGGCAATTGAAAACACCGTCGAGATCGCTCGCCGTTGTACTGTCAAAGTCCGGATGGGCGAATATTTCCTGCCAAATTACCCGGTCCCCGAAGGCCTGACGATGGATCAGTTCTTCCGCAAGGCCTCGGAAGAAGGGCTGGAATTCCGGTTATCGAAGATACTCAGCAAAGATGATCCCGAGTACGACAGCAAGCGCCAGGTCTACTACGATCGCCTCAATTTTGAGCTGGATATTATCATCCAGATGGGGTTCCCCGGTTACTTCCTGATCGTTATGGACTTTATCAAGTGGGCCAAGAATAACGGCGTGCCGGTAGGGCCGGGTCGGGGTTCAGGTGCCGGCTCGCTGGTGGCTTACGTTCTGCTGATCACCGACCTTGACCCGCTGGAATATGATCTGCTGTTTGAGCGGTTCCTGAACCCCGAACGGGTTTCGATGCCTGACTTTGACGTCGACTTCTGTATGGAAGGCCGTGACAGGGTTATCGCATATGTGGCCGAGAAATATGGTCGCGAAGCCGTATCCCAGATCATTACCTTCGGCACCATGGCGGCAAAAGCGGTGGTGCGGGACGTGGCGCGGGTGCAGGGCAAATCCTATGGTCTGGCAGACAAGCTGTCGAAGATGATTCCGTTTGAAGTGGGGATGACGCTCGAGAAAGCGATCGAGCAGGAGGAGCCACTTCGCGATTTTCTGAATCAGGACGAAGAAGCCCAGGAAATCTGGGAGATGGCGCTCAAGCTTGAAGGCGTCTGCAGGAACGCAGGTAAGCACGCCGGTGGCGTGGTGATCGCGCCCACCAGGATTACAGATTTCGCACCACTGTATTGTGATGATGAGGGTGGTAGCCCGGTAACGCAGTTTGATAAGGGCGACGTGGAGGAGGCCGGGCTGGTCAAGTTCGACTTCCTGGGTTTGCGTACCCTGACGATCATCAACTGGGCGCTGGAAATGATTAATCCGCGCCGGGAGAAGCGGGGCGAAGCACCGCTGGATATCAACGAAATCCCACTGGTTGATGCCCGCTCGTTTGAGATGCTGAAAAAGGCGGAAACGACAGCGGTGTTCCAGCTTGAATCCCGTGGCATGAAGGATCTGATCCGTCGTCTGCAACCCGACAGTCTGGAAGACATGATCGCATTGGTTGCCCTGTTCCGGCCCGGTCCGCTGCAATCGGGCATGGTGGATGACTTCATCGACCGGAAGCACGGTCGCCAGCCTGTCTCGTACCCCCATGTTGATTTTCAGTACGAAGGCTTGAAACCGGTACTGGAGCCCACCTACGGCATTATCCTGTATCAGGAGCAGGTTATGCAGATCGCCCAGGTGATGGCCGGCTATACGCTGGGCGGGGCCGACATGCTGCGCCGGGCGATGGGCAAGAAAAAGCCTGAAGAGATGGCCAAACAGAAGCAGAGCTTTGTTGATGGTTGCAAGAACAACAACATCAGCGAGGCGCTGGCGGACAATATCTTCGATCTGGTAGAGAAGTTTGCGGGGTACGGTTTCAACAAATCTCACTCTGCAGCTTACGCGTTGGTGTCTTATCAAACCTTGTGGCTTAAGGCGCACTACACGCCTGAATTCATGGCCGCCGTACTGACGGCGGATATGCAGAATACCGACAAGGTTGTCACGCTGGTCGAGGAATGCCGTAATCTCAAGCTCGATCTGGTGTTGCCGGACGTCAGCATGTCCGAGTACACATTTACCGTAAACGACGAAGGTCAGATTGTGTACGGGCTGGGTGCGATTAAAGGGCTGGGTGAAGGGCCGATCCAGAGCATAGTTGATGCACGCGCTAAAGGCGGGCCTTTCCGGGATATGTTCGATTTCTGCCAGCGAGTTGATCTGAAGAAGGTCAACAAACGCGCGATTGAAGCCATTATCCGTGCCGGTGCAATGGATAAACTGGGCCCGGGCCGGGCGCGCATGATGGCCAGCATCGAAAAGGCGGTCCAGCAGGCCGGACAGCATTCCCGTAATGAGAGTGCGGGGATGGTGGATATGTTTGGCGAAACTCTCGATACCAGTGAGACCGATCCGTTCCAGGAAGTGATGCACGTTCGGGAATGGACCGAAAAGGCGCGCCTGAAGGGCGAAAAGGATACGCTGGGACTCTACCTGACCGGCCATCCCTTTGATGAATACGAGAAGGAAGTGCGCCGGTTTGCCCGTCAGTCCATTGCTGACCTGAAGCCGGGCCGGGGATCGCAGCGTATCGCTGGTCTGGTAGTCGCGATGCGAACCATGAAGAACAAGCGCGGTCAGACCATGGCGTTTATCACGCTGGATGATCGTACTGCTCGTATCGAGGCCACGCTGTTCTCGGAAACGTTCAATGATAATCGCGATCTGCTGCAGTCAGATGAGGTGATCGTGGTGGACGGCACGGTCAGTCATGACGATTATTCCGGATCAATCAAGTTGCGTGTCAGCGATGTGATGGATGTCGCGACAGCGCGTCAGCGATACAGTCGTGGATTGAAAGTATCGCTGCGTTCGGAGCAGCTTGGAAACGGCTTGCTGGACAAGATCGGGCAGACGCTGCAGCCCTATCGGGGTGAGGGTTGTCCGATCTGGGTTGACTACCTCAGTGACGAAGCAAAAACGAGGATTCAGCTGGGGGAGAGTTGGCGAGTCCAACCGAATGATGATTTGCTGCTAAACTTGCGTCATCTTATCGGTGATCAGTCAGTTGAGATTGTTTACGACTAAGTCGCGACTGATCCCTGCGTTATCCGGAATTTTAAATTGGTTTTTCCGGCGTATCGCGGCTTGATTGCCAGGGTGCATTCAAGGCACCCTTAGCGACACTGCTATGCGGGCGAAAGGGGTAACATTATACCAATGTCCGCTTTTTCAGGTGGTACAGGCCTGTTAATTTGATCACAACAAATACTTCAGGCGTCTCGGAAGTCGCCTCTGAGCCAATGACGACGGAAGATCATGAATCCCAACTATCTGGATTTTGAACAGCCCATCGCCGATCTTGAGGCCAAAATCGAAGAGCTTCGATTGGTCGGTAACGACAGTGACATCAACATCACTGATGAAATCAGTCGCCTCAAACACAAAAGTGTCACCCTCACCGAAAGTATTTTCTCGAATCTGACGCCCTGGGATATTGCGCGCCTCGCGCGTCATCCACGTCGTCCCTACACCCTTGATTATCTTGAGATGGTGTTTGATGATTTCGATGAACTTCATGGTGATCGCCACTATGCTGACGACTTGTCGATAGTCGGCGGTCCGGCCCGGCTCGATGGTCGGCCAGTAATGGTCATTGGCCATCAGAAAGGGCGCGAAGTGCGCGACAAGGTAAAGCGTAACTTTGGTATGCCCCGGCCTGAGGGCTATCGCAAGGCGTTGCGTCTGATGGAAATGGCGGAGCGTTTCGGTATGCCCATCCTGACGTTTATTGATACCCCGGGTGCCTACCCGGGTATCGGTGCCGAAGAGCGGGGCCAGAGCGAGGCAATCGCGTATAACCTTGCCGTGATGTCGCGTCTCAAAACACCGGTTATTTCGACGGTGATTGGCGAAGGCGGCTCGGGCGGTGCGCTGGCGATTGGTGTATGCGATCGTTTGTACATGCTCCAGTATTCCACCTATGCCGTGATTTCGCCCGAAGGCTGTGCCTCTATTCTCTGGAAGAGCGCTGAACATGCCGCACAAGCTGCTGAAGCCATGGGCATCACTGCTGACCGCCTGAAGGAGTTGAAGTTGGCGGACAAGGTGATTCCCGAGCCTATGGGTGGTGCTCATCGTGCACCCAAAGAAATTGCGAAGGCGTTGAAAGAACAGCTCAAGGCTGGACTGGACGAACTTTGTGCCTTATCTACAGAAGATCTGGTTAGCCAGCGCTATGAGCGGCTGACGTCTTATGACACCGGTCGGTGATCGGTGTGACCCTTCGACATGGCCTGATGCATTGCGCCAGGCCATGTCCGCTCTCCCTCCCTCGAAAACCTTCTATATCGCCCTGAGTGGCGGTGTTGATTCACTGTTCCTGTTACATGCGGTTGTAGGCTGGTTCTCGGCCCGGCGGGACGTCGTCGTGCGTGCGGTTCACGTCAATCATCAGCTTCAGGGCAGTGCTGATCGGATGGAAGCTTTCTGTCAGTCGGCCTGTGATGCGCTCGGAGTAGTGTTGACTGTTCGCCGGATCACTATAGGTCAACCAACTGACAGCCTGGAAAATCAGGCCCGGAAAGCCCGATATCGTGTCTTTGAGGATGTCCTTGGTGCCGGCGACCTGTTGCTGCTGGGACATCATGCAGATGATCAGGCGGAAACTGTATTGTTTCGACTGGTTCGGGGGAGTGGGGTGCGTGGGCTCTCCGGTATGCCTGTCACACGCCGGCTCGGGAGCGGGGCGCTATATCGCCCTCTGTTGCCAATGACGCGTGAGATGATCGCAGATCTCGCCCGCGGCTGGGGACTGACCTGGCAGGATGACCCGACCAATTCCGATACCCGCTTCGACCGAAACTACCTGCGTCACGAGGTGTTGCCTTCAATCAGGCAGCGCTGGCCGGCTGCACTGGATGGTATCGGACGCTCGGCCCGGCACTGCGAAGAGTCCGAGCAATTGAGCCGGTCGCTCGCGACCTATCAGCGACGTGATATCGAAGATGATCAGCAGCGGCTCAGAGTCAGGCCATTGTCAGCGTTGCCGTTTGCCGAACAAAAAAACCTGTTGCGCTGCTGGATAATTGATCATGGCTGCACGCCGCCAGGCGCCGCCAAACAGGCGCAGGGTTTTTCGGATTTGGTTTCGGAAGATCCAAGGCGCACACCGGAGCTCTGCGCTGAAGGCTACCGGATACTGCGCTATGCTGATTGTTTGTATCTGGTCATTGATCAGCCTGAACCACCGGCGCGCGTTATTTGGGAAACGACTGGAGTGTTGCAGTGGGATCAGTTTGACTTGGAGCTTCAGCCTGAAAGGGCGGCACCAGCCGAGCTGGTAGTGACGCGCCGGCAGGGTGGTGAGCGTTTTCGTCCGCGGCCCGGCGGGCCTTCCCGGCCGCTGAAAAAATGGTTGCAGGAACAGGCTGTGCCACCCTGGGAAAGGGACCGTCTGCCACTGGTGTGGTATTCAGGCGAGCTGGTAGCAATAGGTGATCTTTGGCTTGCACGGGGCGTTTTGGCAGAGAATCAACCCTTGCCATTGCGGATTGTCCGGAGGCGGATTTTCGTTGAGTAGGCTGGGGCCTTCTGGTACTCTGGTGCCCCATCTTGAGATGACAATCTCCCTCCTTCACCGAACCTGATAAATCACACGGAAACTGCATGACGCGTTATATTTTCGTCACCGGCGGTGTCGTGTCCTCATTGGGCAAGGGGATCGCTTCTGCATCCCTTGCGGCAATACTTGAGGCGCGCGGCTTAAAGGTCACAATTCTCAAGCTGGACCCGTACATCAACGTCGATCCGGGCACTATGAGCCCGTTCCAGCACGGCGAAGTGTTCGTTACCGAAGACGGTGCCGAAACAGACCTCGATCTCGGTCACTACGAACGGTTCATCCGCACGCCCATGAGTCGGCGTAACAATTTCACGACCGGTCGTGTGTACGAAGAAGTCATTCGTAAAGAGCGCCGTGGTGATTATCTGGGCGGAACCGTCCAAGTGATTCCCCATATTACCGACGAAATCAAACGTCGTGTGATCGAGGGTGCCGCGGGTGCGGATGTGGCGCTGATTGAAATTGGCGGCACAGTCGGTGATATCGAGTCGTTGCCTTTCCTCGAAGCGACGCGTCAGATCAAGGTCGAAGTCGGGTCGCAGCGTGCGTTGTTCATGCACCTGACGCTGGTGCCCTATATTGCCACCGCCGGCGAAATCAAAACCAAGCCGACCCAGCATTCTGTGAAGGAAATGCGCTCCATCGGCCTGCAGCCCGATATCCTGTTGTGCCGTTCCGAGCACGAAGTGGATGCCAGCTCCCGCCGCAAGATTGCTTTGTTTACAAACGTTGAAGAGCGAGCGGTTATTCCGCTGCAGGATGCAAGTTCGATCTATGCGATTCCTGGCATGCTGCATCGCTTCGGGCTGGATCAGATTATTATCGACCGGTTTGGCCTGGAAGCGGGGCCTGCTGATCTTTCCGAATGGGAAGCCGTCGTTGAGGCACAGCTGAATCCTGAGCACGAAGTCACCATCGCGATGGTCGGCAAGTACATGGAGTTGCTGGACGCCTACAAATCCTTGATTGAATCCCTGCTGCACGCGGGCATCAAGACGCGGACCAAGGTCAACATCAACTATATCGACTCTGAAATTATTGAGCGCGATGGCACCAGCGTACTCGAATCTGCCGATGCCATTCTGGTTCCCGGCGGGTTTGGCGAGCGTGGTGTAGAGGGTAAAATCGAAACGGTACGCTATGCCCGTGAGAACAAGGTGCCTTATCTGGGTATCTGTCTGGGCATGCAGGTGGCCGTTATTGAGTATGCCCGCAATGTGGCGGGCCTCAAGGACGCACACAGTACTGAATTCCGGGCTCAGACACCGGCACCTGTTGTGGGTTTGATTACCGAATGGCTTGATGCCACCGGTGAACGGGAAATTCGTGACAGCGCCTCGGATCTTGGCGGCACCATGCGCCTGGGGGCGCAGGATTGCACACTTTCGGAAAACTCGATTATTTCCCAGTGCTACGGCCGCAAAGTCATTCGCGAACGCCATCGCCACCGCTTCGAGGTGAATAACCGCTTCCTGCCTGAACTTGAAAAAGCAGGTCTGCGAATAGCGGGTCGTTCGACAGATGGGGCACTGGTTGAAGTGGTGGAAGTACCAGACCATCCCTGGTTTGTCGCCTGTCAGTTCCACCCGGAATTTACGTCAACACCCCGTGACGGCCACGCGCTCTTCAAAGGATTTGTTGAGGCCGCGTTGCTTCGAAAGAAAAACAGTTAAACAGATGCGCCGGCAGGGGAATCCCCAGCCGGCGTTCTTGTTTGTATTGCAGGAGCCTGACCCGCCATGTCACAGAAAACCCTGACCGTTGCTGATCTTTCGATTTCCAATGATTTGCCGTTTGTGCTGTTTGGCGGCATGAATGTCCTTGAATCACGGGATATGGCCATCGAAGTAGCCGACGCTTATGTCGAGGCAACCCGTAAACTGGGCATACCCTACGTATTCAAGGCGTCGTTTGATAAAGCCAACCGGTCCTCAATATCCTCATTCCGTGGCCCCGGACTGGATGCCGGCATGGAAATCCTGCGGGACATCAAGGATCGGTTCGGCGTACCGGTTATTTCAGACGTCCATGAGCCCTGGCAGGCGAAGCCTGCAGCAGAGGTATGCGAGATTATTCAGTTGCCGGCCTTTTTGAGCCGTCAGACTGATCTGGTAGAAGCGATGGCGCGAACGGGTGCCGTCATCAATATCAAGAAAGCCCAGTTCCTTGCGCCGCAAGAAATGAAGCACATTATCAACAAGTGCCGTGAAGCCGGTAACGACCGGCTTATTCTGTGCGAGCGTGGTTCCAGCTTCGGCTACAACAACCTGGTTGTTGATACGTTGGGGTTCGGGATCATGAAGGCGTTTGAGTACCCGGTCTTTTTTGACGTCACTCACGCGTTGCAGCAGCCCGGTGGTCGAGCGGACTCGGCCGGCGGTCGCAGAGCCCAGGTGACAGAGTTGGCGCGTGCCGGCATGTCCCAGGGGCTGGCGGGGCTTTTCCTTGAGGCACACCCTGATCCGGAAAAGGCCAAGTGCGACGGCCCCTGTGCATTGCGACTGAAGCAGCTCGAGCCGTTTCTCCGGCAGGTAAAAGCGCTAGACGATCTGGTCAAGTCATTTGACCCGATTGATACGGCCTGACAAACGCTTGCCCCGAATACAGATTCTGTTGACTGACTATTGAACCTTGATCGTATTGGAGACTTGAAGAATGACCAAGATAGCGGATATCAAAGCGCGCGAGATTCTGGATTCGCGTGGCAACCCGACTGTTGAAGCTGACGTGATTCTGGCGTCAGGCACAATCGGTCGTGCTTGCGCGCCTTCCGGTGCTTCTACCGGTTCCCGTGAAGCATTGGAGTTGCGTGACAAAGACGCAGCGCGTTACTTGGGTAAGGGTGTTCTCAAGGCGGTTGAAGCAATCAACGGTCCTATCCGTGACGCCTTGCTTGGCAAGGATGCGGCGGAGCAGCGCGCGCTCGACAAGATCATGATTGAGCTTGATGGCACGGACAACAAGGCTAATCTTGGCGCCAACTCTATTCTGGCGGTATCGCTGGCAGCGGCAAAAGCTGCAGCAGCCGATCGTAATCTGCCACTGTACGCCCACATCGCCGAACTTAACGGCACGGCGGGTCAGTTCTCAATGCCCGTACCCATGATGAACATCATCAATGGCGGCGAGCATGCTGACAATAATGTCGATATCCAGGAGTTCATGATTCAGCCTGTGGCGGCGACATCATTCCGCGAAGCGTTGCGTATTGGTGCGGAGATCTTCCATAGCCTCAAGAAAGTACTGCAAGGTAAAGGCCTGAGCACTGCAGTTGGCGATGAGGGTGGCTTTGCGCCCAACCTGCCATCCAACGAAGCAGCGCTGGCGGTTATCCAGGAAGCGGTGGAAAAGGCCGGATACACCCTGGGCAAAGACATTACGCTGGCGCTCGACTGCGCGTCTTCGGAATTCTACCGTGATGGTCAGTATGATCTCGCAGGGGAAGGGCAGAAGTTCTCGGCAGAAGGGTTCGCCGACTACCTCGCCGGCCTGACCGAGCGTTTCCCGATCGTTTCAATTGAAGACGGTATGGATGAAAGCGATTGGGATGGCTGGGCCGTCCTGACACGTAAAATCGGCGACAAGGTGCAGCTGGTTGGCGACGACCTGTTTGTGACCAATACCGCGATTCTGAAGCGGGGCATTGAAAACAGCATTGCCAACTCGATCCTGATCAAGTTCAATCAGATTGGCAGCCTGACCGAGACCCTGGACGCGATCAAAATGGCTCAGGATGCGGGCTATACCGCAGTTATTTCTCACCGTTCAGGTGAGACTGAAGACACCACGATCGCTGATCTGGCCGTCGCTACCTGCGCAGGCCAGATCAAAACGGGTTCACTGTGCCGCTCTGACCGTGTGGCCAAGTACAACCAGTTGCTGCGTATTGAGCAGGAATTGGGCAGCAAGGTACCGTATCGCGGCCTGAGTGAAATAAAAGGACAAGGTTGATCGCGATTCAACCAATTCTCAGCTAAACTCTAACGATCCTGCCGTGTTGGGACTCGTTATTAAAGTTGAATCAGGGATTTCAGATGAAGGTGTTGTGGGCTGTCATGGCTGTTTTTATCGTCGTTCTGCAGGTGCGCCTGTGGATTGGCGAGGGTAGCTTTGCGCAGGTCTGGCAGCTTCAGCAGAAGATCGGAGTTCAGCAGGCTGAGAATGCCAAGCTCGCAAATCGCAACGAGCGTCTCTATGCGGAGGTGCGTAACCTCCGCAGTGGTCAGGGCGCGATCGAAGAGCGCGCCCGCATGAATATGGGCCTGATCCGGGAAGATGAAACCTTTTTCCTTGTGGTTGAGCCCTGATTCTCCATCCGGCTTTTTTTGGTTAATTCCATGACCCATCGGCACTATTGGCTATTGATACCCGCTGCAGGTATCGGTCAGCGTATGGCCGCCGACATTCCCAAGCAGTACCTTCAAATAGATGACCGCTACATCATCGATATTACCCTGTCGCGCTTGTTAAGCACCGGCCATTTTGCCGGCTGTGTTGTGGCGCTTCATCCGGACGACACACATTGGCCATTGACGGACAGTGCGTCCGACGAGCGTATCATCACCTGTATTGGCGGGGCTGAGCGGGTAGATTCTGTGCGATCCGGTCTCGATATCCTGTCAGACAGGGCGGCGAAAGACGATTGGGTACTCGTGCACGATGTAGCGCGACCCTGCCTGAACCTTGCAGATCTTGCCCGATTGATCGAGACCCTTGAGGATGAACCGGTTGGTGGCTTGCTGGCGGTGCCAGTGAGCGACACCATCAAGCGATCAGGTAACGCCGGTCAGGTCGAGACCACAGTGAACAGAGCTGATCTCTGGCGCGCGATGACGCCACAGCAGTTCCGTTATGGACTGCTTGTTGAGGCTCTTGCGCAGGCACAAGCCGATGGTGCGACGATTACTGACGAGTCGTCCGCAGTCGAGGCGGCGGGTTACCACCCCCGGCTGATTGAGGGGCGGGCTGACAATATCAAGATTACGGTGCCGGAAGACCTGGCGCTGGCAGGCTGGATTCTCCGGCATCTTGATAACTGAGCGAATTTTATAATGGAGTGCGCAATGCGGATCGGACAGGGTTATGACGTACACGCTTTTTGCGAAGGTGATGCCATCATCATCGGCGGTGTACGAATCCCTCATGGCAAAGGCCTGAAAGCACACTCTGATGGCGATGTATTGTTGCACGCGGTGGCTGACGCCTTACTCGGCGCTGCAGCGCTGGGAGATATCGGTCATTTCTTCCCGGATACCGACGAAGAATGGCGCGGTGCGGACAGTCGTGTGTTGCTGCGAGCTGTCAGAGATGCCGTTGCAGCCCAGGGCTTCCAGGTTGGTAATGTCGACAGCACTATTATTGCCCAGAAACCGAGGATGGCAGAGCACGTGCCCTTGATGCGCGCGAATATCGCCGAGGATCTGGGCATTCCGCTGGCGTCGGTGAGTGTCAAAGCAACAACGACCGAGAAACTTGGCTTTACCGGCAGGGAAGAAGGTATTGCATGCGATGCGATCTGCCTGATCAAGGAACAAAACCAATGAGTCAGTGGCGACTTGACTGGCCAACAGCCTCAGGGCCCCGCCTTTGCACCGCCGTAATCCGCCAGACGCCAGCGGACTTCATGGTTGATGAACTCGTGCGACCGGACACATTCACAGGCGACGGCGAACACCTGTGTCTGCGGATCGAAAAAACCGGCGACAACACCGAATTTGTGGCGCGGGAGCTGTCCGGATTGGCCGGCTGTCGCGATTTTGATGTCAGCTTTTTCGGCCTGAAGGACCGGCATGCGGTCACACGGCAGTGGTTCAGCCTCTATCGTCCCGGACGAACGGATGATCAGGCTCTGATTTCAAAGGTTGGTGAGCGCTGGCCGGTGCTGGAAAGTACGCGGCATATTCGCAAGCTACGGCGGGGTGAGCACTCAGGTAACCACTTTCGTTTGTGTTTGAGAGAAATAACGGCGGATCGCATTGAAGTCGACCAGCGTTTGAAGCTGTTATCCGAAACCGGAAGCCCGAATTACTTTGGTTCGCAACGCTTTGGCTTCGGCGGTAACAACATCGAACAGGCCGTCAAGCAAGGGGACAGGCCCCGTAGAGGCAAAAGCTTTCGCGCGGGAATGGCATTTTCAGCCGCCCGTTCATGGCTGTTTAACGAAGTGTTGGCGGAGCGTGTTGTCCGGAACAGCTGGATGACGCCGATAGACGGCGAGCCGGATCGGGCCTGCGTTTCTGGCCCGCTTTGGGGTGATGGCGGCACCGCTGCAACCGGTGAACTCGAAGCTCTGGAGCGGGAAGTGGTCGCCCGAACCCCGGAAGTGGCCGCTGTTTTCGGTAGCACACGCATGAAGCCCGAGCGTCGACCATTGATGCTACCGCTGAGCAACCTGAGCTGGCGGTGGCCAGAAGAACGAGTACTGGAGCTTGAGTTCAGTCTGGAGCCTGGCGGCTTCGCCACCAGCTTTTTGGCCGAATTTATTGATGTCGTATCTGGTGACAGTGTGCCAAAGCCGGCATCATAGGGTACACAGCCGATACGTTGAGTCGCTGCCCGATAGTTTATAGTCCGCGACGGTCTATTTAACATTTCGTCCGAGTGCTTGTTCGGCTGAAGCCGGACCGGGCAACGCTGAATCTGTCAATTTCGCCGGCACTGATGAGATCGCTGCCGGCTTGCAATGGCCCTATGGGTAATGGAGAGTCTCGTGCATATTTTGCTGTCCAACGATGACGGAGTACATTCACCAGGTTTGAGAGCGTTGTATGACGAGCTCACCGGGCTGGGAGAGCTTCGTGTTGTTGCACCTGACCGCGACCACAGTGGCGCCAGCAATTCGCTGACCCTGAGTCGCCCGTTGACTGTTGAAAACCACCCCGGTGGCTTTTTGTCGGTAGATGGCACCCCAACTGATTGCGTGCATCTGGCCGTGCACGGCCTGTTTGATTGTCGTTTTTCACGGGTGGTCTCCGGGATTAACACCCACGCCAATCTCGGCGATGACATTATCTATTCCGGTACTGTTGCAGCCGCAATGGAAGGTCGCACGCTCGGCTTGCCGGCTATCGCGGTGTCGCTGGTGAATAACGGCAAGATGCATTACGAAACGGCAGCACGCGCGGTGAGGTATTTGCTCGAAAAGGAAGCATCGCTGGCACTGGGTCCCCGCTGCCTGCTTAACGTCAATGTGCCGGACGTGCCCTGGGACGAGCTTGCAGGCTTTCAGGTTACCCGTCTGGGGCATCGGGGGCGTGGCGAGTCGGCGATTCCGACGACCTGTCCCCGAGGACGCGAGCGGTTCTGGATTGGTGCGGCAGGTGCAGGCGATGATGCCGGTCCCGGCACGGATTTTCATGCGGTGCAGAATGGCTATGTGTCTGTCACCCCCATTCAGGTGGATATGACGCGCCATGAAGTGCTGGATTCCCTGAGTAACTGGTTAAAAGCGGAGCGTTAATGGTGTCTGAACTTCAGGGCATCGGAATGACCTCTCGCCGCACACGAATGAGACTGGTGCAGCGTTTGAGAGAAGCCGGCATTAAAAATGAAGATGTGTTGTCAGCGCTGGCAGAAACGCCACGCCATATCTTTCTGGATGAGGCGCTCTCGCACCGGGCTTATGAAGATACAGCTTTACCAATTGGCTATCAGCAAACCTTGTCCCAGCCTTATATCGTTGCCCGGATGACCGAAGTGCTGATGGCGCATTCACCATCACGGGTGCTCGAACTGGGGACCGGCTCGGGTTATCAGACCGCTATTCTGGCTCAACTCGTGGAAGAGGTTTTCAGCGTTGAGCGGATCAAGCCACTCCAGGATCGCGCGCGAGAGCGCCTGCGGACTCTGAAGCTGCGTAATACCTTACTACGCCACGCAGATGGAGGCATGGGCTGGCCAGACAAGGGACCGTTTGACGGCATTATTGTCACAGCGGCGCCAGCAAAAGTTCCGGAAGACCTGCTGCCACAGTTGGCGGATGGTGGTGTCATGGTCATTCCCCTTGGAGAACATACCCAGATGCTGACGCAGATTATCCGGCGCGGTGACAATTACGATATGACGGACATTGAGCCGGTGCGCTTTGTTCCTCTGCTGGGCGGGGTAGTGCGATGACTGACCCGAATCAACAAGCCGGGCAGGAGAAGAGCCACCACCCGGTGGGCATTTTTTTACGCGGCCTGGCGATGGGCGCAGCCGATATCGTGCCCGGCGTTTCAGGCGGCACTATTGCCTTTATTACTGGTATCTATGTGCGCCTGCTGTCTGCGATCAGCGGTTTCCCAGGGGCTTTCTTCGGCGAGCTTTTGAAAGGGCGCGTTAATGCTTTCTGGCGACGGGCAGACGGTAATTTTCTGGTGCTGCTGTTCGGCGGTATTCTGGTGAGCATCGCCACTCTTGCTGGCCTTATCCGCTATGCGCTGGAGGCCTATCCGGTCTATCTCTGGAGTTTCTTCTTCGGCTTGATTGTGGCCTCGGCCTGGCATATCGGGAAAGAAGTGCCGCGCTGGACGCTGGCCAAATTCGCTGTGCTGGTGGCGGGTGCGCTCATCGCCTGGTGGATCACCGAGTTGTCGCCGGGACAGGCCACAGTGAACAACTTCACGATTCTGGGGGCAGGGGCGCTGGCAATATGCGCGATGATTCTCCCGGGAATTTCCGGCAGTTTCATTCTGTTGATGCTGGGCATGTACGGGCCTGTGCTTCAGGCGGTTAACGAATTGCAACTGGACCGGCTGGCGTTGTTTATGACAGGTTGTGTTATTGGTCTGCTTTCAATAGCGCGGGTTCTTTCGTGGGCGTTCAGTCGCTACCGCGATCTTATGCTGGCTCTTCTGACCGGGTTCATGGTGGGAGCACTGAACAAAGTCTGGCCCTGGAAGGAAGTGATCAGCTGGCGGACCAACAGCCATGGCCAACAGGTGCCCCTGCAAGAAGCGAATTTGTCACCGATGTCATTTACTGACATTACCGGTGAACCGGCACATCTGATGACGGCCATCATTATTGCGATTGCGGGCCTTGTGCTGGTGCTTGGAATGGAGTGGTTCGGTCGGGTGCACGACAGTAAAAAGCTGGCCTGATAGACAGTTGACGCGTGAGCGCTGTCTCATCAGGTGTTACCTGGCATGTTACCCACGGGAACATTGCCGTACATTAAGTAACTTTAACCAGCATAAGAAATGTGCAATAAATTAGAGGCTTATATTGCACTCTTCACGCGCTGCACTATTTTTAATACAAATGTGAAATAAAAAAGAAGCTGTTATATCCGTGAGCTTTGAAGATCGTACCGATGATCGAAGGGATATCACGCCCGTGATGTTCCCGGTAAAAGCGTACCGGCGTCTTTTCCCCCGAGGCCTCGGCCTCTGGCTTATCTGTGTTTTTTTTCCTCTTTTCGTGCTTTCTGGCTGTAACACCGCATCCATCTATCAGGACGACGCTTATAACCCGCCGGTTTATTGGGGACAGCATGTCGTCAGATCCGGCGAAACGCTTTACAGCATCGCCTGGCGCTATGGGCGCGATTATCGGGAATTGGGCGATGCCAACGGTATGTCGCCCCCATACCGGTTGCAGGTGGGCCGGGTTTTACGGCTGGATCTGCGCGGCAATGTACCCAGTGGCTCTGCCACAAAATCCCGACCAACGGTGGCCTCAAAGCCCGCGGCTCGTCCCAAGGCAACCCCCAAGCCAAAAGTGCAAAAACGCCCGAAATCCAGTGAGCCGCTGGCGAAACAGTCACAGGTTGTCTCCAACATCCAGTGGCACTGGCCCAATGTTGGCCCCGTAATTGCAGGTTATTCTACGTCAGGAAAAGTCAATAAGGGTGTTGATATTGCAGGAAAAGCGGGTGATCCAGTTAAGGCGGCTGCAAGCGGAAGTGTGGTGTACGCAGGCAGCGGACTACTGGGATACGGCAACCTGATTATCGTCAACCACAATGAGCATTTCCTGAGCGCATATGCGCACAACCGCAAGATTCTGGTGCAGGAGGGAGAGAACGTACGGGCGGGGCAACTCATCGCGGAGATGGGGAGCAGCGGATCACGTTCGGTCAGATTGCATTTTGAAATAAGAAAAAATGGCAACCCGGTGGACCCAATGCATTATCTACCGCCGAGATGATGATCTGGAAAGCCCGAAAATAATAGAAAAAACAACGACTGTAATCGGCCTGAAAAATAAAGATGAAATAAACAGGTATTAGAACAGCAGGCGCTCACTGAATAACAAGAATTATGTGGGTGACAAACGGGGTTTTAAGGCGGGGCAAAGACTATGTCAGATCGAGAAGAATTGATTGTCGACCGTATTGTGGATGCTGATGAAGAATCTGAAGATGAAGCGGAAACCCTGATCAAAGTCGATTCCGACGACGATCAGACTGAAGATGAATCTGAGATAACCTCTAAATCAAAGTCGGGAACTGCACGAGCAGCGGCTACCCGTTTTTATAGCAGTACCAGCCAGAAGCAGCTAGACGCAACGCAGCTGTACCTCAACGAAATCGGCTTTTCGCCGCTTCTCACTCCGGAAGAAGAAGTCTACTTCGCGCGGCTTGCCCGCAAAGGCGAAGAGTCCGGCCGTAAACGAATGATCGAAAGCAACCTTCGTCTGGTGGTCAAGATCGCGCGTCGATACGTGAACCGCGGTCTGACACTGCTGGACCTGATCGAAGAAGGCAATCTGGGCCTTATCCGTGCGGTTGAAAAGTTTGATCCGGAGCGCGGCTTCCGATTCTCGACTTACGCCACCTGGTGGATCCGCCAGACGATTGAGCGGGCGATCATGAATCAGACCCGGACCATTCGACTGCCAATTCATGTGGTCAAGGAGCTGAACCTCTACTTGCGTGCAGCCCGTGAGCTGACCCAGAAGCTGGATCATGAGCCGTCGGCAGAAGAGATCGCCCTTAAAGTCGATAAGCCGGTCAATGATGTTAAGCGTATGCTTGGTCTTAACGAGCGCGTTACATCAGTTGATACGCCGATTGGAAGCAGTGGTGAAAAGTCCTTGCTGGATACAGTCGCGGATGAAGCGGCAACCGATCCGGCCGATCTGCTCCAGGACACCAACATGCGCAGCTGCATTGAGCGCTGGGTAGATCAGCTTAGTGACAAGCAGCAGGAAGTGCTCTGCCGTCGATTCGGATTGCGCGGCTATCAGACCAGCACGCTGGAAGAAGTCGGTCAGGAGATTGGCCTGACCCGGGAGCGCGTTCGCCAGATTCAGGTCGAAGCGTTGCGTCGCTTGCGTGAAATTCTTGAAAAGGAGGGCCTGTCCGGCTCAACCCTGTTCAAGTGAATCCGTGATCGTTTGGCGCCGCTTGTAAACACTCCAGGCGCCATAAACTGAAAAGCCGGCTTCCGTAAGGTATGCCGGCTTTTTTGTGGCCGATTATCCACCAATGTCGTAGACGCACACCGTGGCGCCTGCGGGTAATGACAGCTATCTTGGAAGAGATAAGCAAGGTCCGATAATAGGTTTACAACAATGACAAATGGAGTGGGGAAGATCATGGGGAAGTCCGGATTAATTCGATCTGCAGTCGGTGTGGCTGCTGCAATTGCGCTGAGCGTCACAGGCACCGTTCAGGCTGAAGGCAAGTACGTGATGGGAACGGCTACCACCGGCGGAACCTATTATCCGGTAGGCGTCGCACTCTCAACCCTGATCAAGGTTCGCCTCGAGCCCACCAGTAATATTTCGGTATCGGCCATCAGTTCTGCGGGTTCCGGCGAGAACCTCAAACTGATGGACGAGGACCAGATCCAGTTCGGCATCCTGCAGGGTTTGTATGGCGCCTGGGCGTGGAAGGGCACGGGGCCGGTCCCCAAGGCGTACAAAAATCTCCGCTCTGTTTCAATGCTGTGGCAAAACGTCGAACATTTCGTTGTGCGCAAGTCGTTGGCTAAAACCGGCAACATGAGCGATATGGCGAACTTTTACGGCAAGAGCTTCTCCATTGGTGCCCGCAACTCCGGTACAGAAGGCTCGGGCCGGTTTATTCTCGACAAGCTTGGCGTCGATATGGAAAAGATGGACATGGCCTATCTGGGCTATGGACCTAGCGCAGATTCAATGCAGAACGGCAACATTGACGGTATGAATATCCCTGCCGGTGTGCCCGCGTCGGCAGTAACCCGGGCTTATGCCAACATGGCCAAGGACATCACGACGCTGAATGTCACCGAAGAGGAACTCGCCAAGATCAACAGCGAATTCGAACTCTGGACACCTTACGATATCCCGGCCGAAACCTATCCCGGCCAGACTGATGTGATCCACACGATTGCTCAGCCGAACATTCTGGCAGTGCGGGAGGATGTCTCGGAAGATGACGTCTACCAGATCACCAAAACAATCTACGAGAACCTGCCGTTCCTCAACAACATTCACCCGGCAACCAAAGCAATGGCACTGGAAAAGGCGATTGCAGGTCTGCCGATGCCACTGCACCCGGGCGCCGCGAAATTTTACCGCGAGCAGGGGCTGGATATTCCGGATCGCCTGATTGCAAAGTAGCGGCAAATCTCATTCTGCGTTATGCCGATAACGCTTTTCGGGGCCGGGTTTACCGGCCTTTATTGTTTTGTTGACCGAGGTTTGTTGTGAGTAAGCCAGAAAACGAATCGATTGAGCCGGATACCCAGGCCGCGCTTGCGAAAGTCCGGGATGAAACGGCTGCTGAATCCGTTGAGCGCCTTGAGCATCCGATTATCGGGCGGGGCATTTTTTGCCTCGCCATCGTCATTGCTATAAGCCATCTCTACTTCAATACCCTTTCAACCCTTTCTGAACTCTGGACCTCGGCTCTGCACTTTGGTCTGTTTGGCTTGCTCTGCACCTTGACCATGCCGTTATACAACGCCCGAACGGCTGCAGGTCGCCGTCTGGTGCTAACCCTCGATATGCTGATGGGGCTGGCTGCATTGGGCTGTGCGGTATACCTGATCGCGTTTGAAGATGCGCTTTATGCCAGGGGCGTTACCTTCAATACCGCTGACTGGGTCGTCTCGATTGTCGCAGTGTTGCTGATTCTTGAGTTCGCGCGACGCACAACCGGCTGGTTTATCCCGGTGCTTTGTATGATCGCACTGAGCTACGTGGCCTGGTGGGGGCAGTATGTCGACGGACTCTTTAACTTTCCTGGCTTGAGCTGGGAAACCGTACTCTATCGATCCTACATCGGCGGGCAGGGGATGCTGGGGCCGATAGCCCGCATATCCTGGACGTACGTTTTCATGTTTATTCTGTTCGGCGCCTTTCTGGTGAAGTCGGGAGCCGGTGATTTTATTGTTGATCTGGCCCGTTGCGCCGCCGGCCGATTCATTGGTGGTCCGGGATTTGTGGCGGTATTTGCCTCCGGCTTGATGGGGTCGGTTTCCGGCTCCAGTGTAGCCAATACGGTATCGACCGGCGTGATTACCATCCCGCTGATGCGCAAGGCCGGTTTCCCGGCGCGCTTTGCTGCTGGCGTTGAAGCCGCCGCCTCGACCGGCGGACAGTTAATGCCGCCGGTTATGGGGGCGGGCGCGTTTATCATGGCGTCCTATACCCAGGTTTCCTACGTCACCATTATCGGCGTGGCTGCGTTGCCTGCGCTGCTTTATTTCCTGTCGGTGGCCATGTTTGTTCGCATTGAGGCCAAGCGCAGCTATGCGGTGGAGCTGGATGACGGCGATACACCGAAGCTGAAAGATGTCCTCAAAGGCGGTTGGCATTATCTGCTACCGCTTGTCGTTCTTGTGGCGGCGCTGATTTACGGGTTCACGCCAACTTATGCCGCCGGTATCGCCATTCTTTCGGTGATTGTAGCGTCCTGGCTGTCCCGCAAGCCTATGACCTTCCGGGACATCGTGGAGGCCCTGGTGACGGGCACGCGAAACATTATGACCACGGCGATTCTGTTGATTACTGTGGGCCTGATTGTCAGCGTGGTGTCGACAACCGGCATAGGAAATACCTTTTCTTTGATGATTACCAACTGGGCCGGTGGCAGTCTCCTGATTACGCTGGTCTTGGTGGCGCTGGCATCACTGATTCTGGGGATGGGGCTGCCGGTAACGGCGGCTTACATCGTGCTGGCAACGCTATCAGCACCGGCGATTTACAATCTGATTGCCCAGAGCCAACTGCTGGATCTGATTGCCAGCGGCAATCTGCCCGAGCAGGCAAAGGCGATTTTCATGATTGCCACCCCCGACAAGTTTGAACTGTTGAACGCGCCAATGGATATGGCCACCGCCCAGCAAATGCTGGCTGCGGTGCCCGATAGTTTCAGTTCCCAGCTACTGGATCAGGCTCTTTCACCTGGCGTCTTGTCGATGACACTGGTGTCGGCACATATGATTATTTTCTGGCTGTCACAAGACTCCAACGTGACTCCTCCTGTTTGCCTCACGGCTTTTGCGGCGGCTGCGATCGCGGGCACTCCACAGATGCGTACCGGTTTTACCGCTTGGAAAATCGCCAAAGGCCTGTACATCGTGCCGTTACTGTTCGCCTATTCACCCCTGATTACGGGGGATTTTCCCGAGATGTTACGGGTCTTTTTCTTCGGGTTGTTTGGCATGTACGCCATCATCGTAGGCCTTGAAGGCTTTATGGAGCATCGCCTCAATGTTGTCATGCGATTGCTCATGTTTCCGTTGGGGGCGCTAATGCTATGGCCTCACGGCACCTTGTGGCTCGATATGGCCGGTCTGGTTGTGTTTCTGGCCGTCCTGGTCTGGAGCAGCCGCCAGGGTAGGGCGGCAGGCCCGGCTGCGTTGGCATAATCGCGGGCACTGAATCGCAGGGAGCGTGTGTCAGATGAGCTTTTGGGATATAGCAGCGCTGGTGGCGGTGGGAGGCGTTGCCGGATTTATCAACGTGCTGTCGGCAGGCGGTTCGATGCTGACGCTCCCCATGTTGATGTTTCTGGGGCTGCCTCCGCAAATCGCCAACGGCACCAATCGTGTCGCCGTTACCTTGCAAAGCGTGACCGCTGTGGGCGGCTTTTTCCGAAGTGGACACGGCAATCTGGCCATCAGTTTACGGCTTGCGGTACCGGCGATTATTGGCGCGTTACTGGGCGCCTGGATCGCCACCTGGATTTCCAGTGCTATCTTCGAATTCGTGTTGGTCGCCGCGATGATTGGCGCCTCCGTATTTATGCTGTTGCCCCAGCCCAAACTGGATACCCGACCGCTAACAGCGGAAAGGCTGGGCCCCGCCATTTATTTCGGCATGTTCCTGATCGGATTGTATGGCGGCTTTATCCAGGTAGGCGTGGGTGCGCTGTTTATCGTGGTGCTGTACCGAATGCTCAAAATTGACCTGCGTCAGGTCAATGTTTTGAAAGTCGCTATCGTCCTGCTTTATACCTTACCTGCGCTCGCCATTTTTGCGTTTAACGACCAGGTGCGCTGGGGAATGGGGCTGTTGCTCGCTGCCGGCAATATTACCGGTGCCTTGCTGGCCGTTCGGGTCAATATGAGTGCCCGTGGCGCGCAATGGGTCAAATGGCTGACGCTGGTCATGGTGGGCGCCATTCTTGTGCGTTTGATTGCGTACTGATCACCGCATTTGTTGACATAGGTGATGTGTCAGGGAAACCGGAATCAGGCGAGGTTGTCCGAAAGAGACTACGCTTGAACACAGACTGCCGGTGACGCTTCCCGGCGCTACCCTCTGCATTCCGGTGGCCGTGTTTTTTACTATTTGATTGAGCCAAACAGCTGATTTTGTCCTATATAAAATCAGTATGCGTTATACAGGGAAGGTCGTATTTGTCATTTTTGACTGATAGGCTTTTTTTAATCATGCGTATTTCCGGGGCCAAGCGGTCGCCGGCTTACCGGTGGAGATTATGGAGCAGAATGCTACTGCGATAATCGCCGAACACTGGGCAATCGGTGTCTTTATCGTTGCCGTGATTGCCCTTTGCGCCTTTATGATCGGGGTGTCCAGCCTGTTGGGCGGCCGCAGTCAGGGGCGTAGCAAATCCCTTCCTTTTGAGTCCGGCATCGTGGGCGCCGGCAGCGCGCGTCAGCGCTTCTCCGTTAAATTCTACATGGTCGCGATGCTATTCGTGATCTTCGACATCGAAGCCGTATTTCTTTTTGCCTGGTCTGTGTCCGTCAAGGAAGTGGGTTGGGCAGGGTTCTGGGGTGCCGCCATTTTCATCTTTATCCTGCTTGCCGGGCTTGTATATGACAGCAGGGTAGGTGCACTGGAGTGGGCACCAAAATCCAGAAATCCCGCCAGAAAATCCGGAAACTGACCCAGCTGCAATCAACGGTTGGGTCAACCGTGTTGATCGTTTGTTGAGTAATCGTCCAAGGGAGAGCATGCATGTCCTACACCCTGACCCGAGCGGATGACGCGATGGCCGGAGGCGATGATCGCTATCCTCTGGGTGACCGGCGGCAAGTGGATGACCCTGTTACCCAGCAGCTTGAGCGCAATGTCTTTACCGGCAAGCTGGAAGAGGTGCTTCACAACGCCGTGAACTGGGGGCGGAAGAATTCGCTCTGGCCCTACAATTTCGGGCTTTCCTGCTGCTATGTGGAGATGACCACGGCATTCACATCGCCTCACGATGTTGCCCGTTTCGGCGCAGAGGTAATCCGGGCCTCCCCGCGGCAGGCTGATTTTATGGTTATCGCCGGTACCTGCTTCATCAAGATGGCACCGGTCATTCAGCAACTCTATGACCAGATGCTGGAGCCCAAATGGGTGATTTCGATGGGATCCTGCGCTAACTCCGGTGGTATGTACGATATTTATTCCGTGGTGCAGGGCGTAGACAAGTTCCTTCCGGTGGATGTGTATATTCCCGGGTGCCCGCCGAGGCCTGAGGCCTTTCTGCAGGGGCTCCAGCTTTTGCAGGATTCGATTCAGGAGGAGCGTCGGCCGCTGTCCTGGGTAGTCGGCGATCAGGGTGTTTATCGCGCGGAAATGCCATCACAGCGAGAGAAGAAACGGGAAAGCCGCATTCAGGTAACCGAATTGCGCACGCCTGACAGCTTGTAGTTTGTTTTAGTTGCGTAGTGCCAATCGACGTTTGATCTGACACACATCCCTCTGACGAGGCTTGCGAATGAGTGTTGTAACCCCGGCTCACGGGACATCGAACAACGAATCTGTCGCTGATCCGGTGCTTGACGCTATCCGGCAGCAGTGGGGTGGGTCTGTGGTTTGCGAACAGCAAACGCTGACCGGCTTGCCTGTTATCTGGGTATCACGCGACAGCCTTGTGGATGTGCTCGGCTTTTTACGCCAGATGCCCCAGCCGTTTTCCCTGCTTTATGACCTGTCGGCCATTGATGAGCGTATGCGCAGCCATCGCCATGGTTTGCCGGCGTCCGACTTTACGGTGTTCTATCACCTGCTTTCCGTTGATCGTAACCGCGACATCATGCTCAAGGTTGCGCTGCAGAATGATGACCTTTCGTTGCCGAGCTGCGTTTCTGTGTTTGCCAGTGCCAACTGGTACGAGCGGGAAGTGTGGGACATGTTCGGTATCCACTTTAGCGGCCACCCCCGGTTGACTCGTATCTTGATGCCGCCCACCTGGACCGGCCACCCGCTGCGAAAGGATTACCCGGCCCGGGCGACAGAATTTGATCCCTATTCGATGACGGTCGCGGGTCAGGAAACGGAGCAGCAGGCGCTGAAATTTGACCCGGAAGCCTGGGGCATGAAACGCGAACGCAATGGCAGCGAGTTCATGTTCCTCAATCTCGGCCCCAACCACCCGTCGGCCCACGGCGCGTTCCGGATCGTGCTGCAGCTTGATGGTGAAGAGGTAGTCGATTGCGTGCCCGATATCGGCTATCACCACCGGGGCGCCGAGAAGATGGCGGAGCGCCAGTCGTGGCATAGCTTTATTCCCTATACCGATCGCATCGATTACACCGGCGGCGTGATGAACAACCTGCCATACGTGTTGGCGGTCGAAAAGCTGGCGGGCATTACCGTGCCGTCGCGGGTTGAAACTATCCGCGTGATGATGGCGGAGTTGTTCCGCATTAACAGTCACCTGCTGTTTCTGGGCACTTATCTGCAGGATCTGGGCGCCATGAGTCCGGTGTTCTTTGCGTTCAGTGACCGGCAGCGGGCCTATGAAGTGATTGAGGGTATTACCGGGTTCCGCATGCACCCGGCGTGGTATCGCATCGGCGGCGTGATGCAGGATCTGCCGACGGGGTGGGAAAAGCTGATGCAGGGCTTTCTGGACTGGATGCCAGCGCGCCTGCGCGAGTACGAACGGGCGATGATGGATAACGCCATCATGCGTGAACGCACCAAACATATCGTCGCCTATAACACCGAAGAGGCGCTGGAGTGGGGCGTGACTGGTCCGAACCTGCGCGCCACCGGCTGTGATTTTGATCTGCGCAAGAAGCGGCCTTACTCCGGTTACCAGAACTTCGACTTTGAAGTGCCGCTGGGGAGCAACGGTGATGTGTTTGACCGTGGCCAGATACGCATTGATGAGATGCGCCAAAGCTTGCGCATCATCCAGCAGTGTGTCGATCACATGCCGTCTGGCGACTACAAGGCGGACCACCCACTGACCACGCCACCACCGCGGGAGCGGATGCTGCAGCATATCGAAACCCTGATTACCCACTTCCTGCAGGTGTCCTGGGGGCCGGTTCTGAAACCCAATGAATCACTGCAGATGATCGAAGCCACCAAAGGCATCAACAGTTATTACCTGACCAGTGACGGCAATACCATGAGTTATCGCACCCGGATTCGTACGCCGAGCTTTCCACACCTGCAACAGATTCCATCTCTGATGAAGGGTGGCTTTGTGCCGGATTTGATTGCCCACCTGGGCAGTATTGATTTTGTTATGGCTGACGTGGACCGCTGATGGCGCTGCCAACTCTGGTGATCCCGGTGACTTTGTCGACTACGGATGAAGATGATGACGATTGAAACGGCAACTTCCGATAGCAGCAGGCCCATCGCGACTGATAGGGACGGTTTCGAACTGCACCCGGATGATCGCGCGGAAATCGAACACGAGCGTGGGCATTACGAACAACCCCAGGCGGCCTGTATCGAGGCGTTGAAAATTGTTCAGCGCCGGCATGGCTGGGTTCCTGACGGGGCAATTCCAGCTGTCGCGGAGGTACTTGGCATAGGGCCGGCCAGCGTTGAAGGCGTGGCGACCTTTTATAGCCTGATATTCCGTCAACCGGTCGGGCGGCACGTGATTCTGATCTGCGACAGCAGCTCCTGCTTTCTGACCGGCTACGAGGCGCTGAAAGATGCGATAGCCGACGCCCTTGATATCGGATATGGCGAAACGACGGCGGATAACCGGTTCACCTTGCTACCGGTTTGTTGTCTGGGCGCCTGTGATCGGGGGCCGGCGCTGATGATTGATGACGATACCTACGGCCCGGTGATGCCGGAGGATGTGAGTCGATTGCTGGAGGTGTACACATGAGCGACAACGCAGCCCATATCGACAACCTTCGTTATCGGTGTCAGCTGCACCAGTCCGATGCTGAGCGCAATGAAGAGACTCATCCGTTGACCTGGCGGCTGCGGGATGACAATACGCTGGTAGCGCTCGATGACTATGTCGGCAAAGACGGTTACACAGCGGTTGCCAATACCCTGAAGGGAATGTCACCAGCGGATGTCATCGCGCAAATGAAAAAGGCCAACGTGCGTGGCCGGGGCGGTGCAGGCTTCTCTGCTGGCGTGAAGTGGGGCCTGACTCTGCAGGGTGACGCCTTGCCCCGTGGTTACATCGTCTGCAATGCCGATGAGATGGAGCCGGGCACATTCAAGGACCGGTTGTTGCTGGAGCAGCTACCACACTTGCTGATTGAAGGCATGATTCTGGCGGCCTACGCCAATAACGCGAAGATGGGCTATATCTTCCTTCGTGGCGAGTACAGGGAAGCTGCCAGGGCGATCACCATTGCCCTTGGAGAAGCCCGCGAAGCGGGGTGGCTCGGCGACAATATCGCGGGCAGCGGCTTCGACTTCGATGTGGTGTTGCATACCGGTGCAGGACGCTACATTTGCGGTGAGGAAACCGCGCTGATCAATTCGCTCGAAGGCCAGAGGGCCAATCCCCGTGCGAAGCCGCCATTTCCGGGGCAGTCCGGTGCCTGGGGCAAGCCGACGGTAGTCAACAACGTCGAGACCCTGTGCAATGTGCCGGCGGTCATGCGACACGGGGCCGAATGGTATCAATCGTTGTCCGGTGGGCTGAGTGATGATGGCGGTACCAAGCTTTATGGCGTATCGGGACGGGTTAATCGGCCCGGCTTGTGGGAGTTGCCCATCGGCACGTCCGGTACGGAATTGCTGGATCGGGCAGGTGGTATCCGCGATGGTCGCGCGCTGAAAACCTGGTTACCCGGTGGTGGGAGCACTGGTTTTTTATTGCCGGAGCATCTCGAGCTGGCGCTGGATTTTGACACGATCGGTAAGCAGGGCAGTCGGCTGGGTACGGGGCTGCTGGCTGTTGTCACGGACGAACAGAGTGTGGTGTCGCTGGTCCGTAACCTGGAAATGTTCTTTGCCCGGGAATCGTGTGGCTGGTGTACCCCCTGTCGCGATGGCTTGCCTTGGACCGTCAAACTGCTTCAGGCGTTGGAGCGGGGTGAGGGCAGGCAAAGTGACATCGCCATGCTGGGTAAGCTCGCCGGCGATCTCGGACCTGGTAAAACGTTTTGTGCCCACGCACCGGGAGCTGCCATGCCATTGGAAAGCGCGCTGCGTTACTTCAGAAGCGAGTTCGAGCAGGGCGTAAGTCAGTCTTCGAGACATGCTGCTGCCGAACCGTTACCGGCAGGTGGGGCATGAATCGGGTGACTACAACACCGTGGGGAGGCCGATAGCGAAATGGCAACGATTCATGTCGATGGCAAGTCCTATGAGGTAGACGGCGGGCATAACCTGCTGCAGGCCTGCCTGTCTCTCGGACTTGATGTGCCGTACTTCTGCTGGCATCCCGCGATGGGCAGTGTGGGAGCCTGCCGGCAGTGCGCGGTAAAGCAGTACAAGGATGAGGACGACACCAAAGGGGCATTGGTGATGTCCTGCATGGCGCCGGCGTCCGACAACACGCGCATTTCGATTGAAGACGAAGAGGCCCGTGAGTTTCGGGCCAGTGTTGTCGAATGGCTGATGATCAATCACCCCCACGATTGTCCTGTCTGCGAGGAAGGCGGGCATTGCCACCTGCAGGATATGACGGTGATGACCGCCCATGATCGCCGGCGCTACCGCTTCAATAAACGCACCCATCGCAATCAGAACCTTGGGCCGTTTATCGCCCATGAAATGAATCGCTGCATCACCTGCTATCGCTGTGTCCGCTTCTATAACGATTACGCCGGCGGCACAGATCTGGGTGCATTTGGTGCCAACGATAATGTGTACTTTGGCCGTTATCAGGAAGGCACTCTGGAAAGCGAATTCTCGGGCAACCTGACAGAAGTCTGTCCGACTGGTGTATTCACGGATCAGACGCACAGTGATCGATACACCCGAAAGTGGGATCTGCAGTTTGCACCGAGCATTTGCCACCAGTGTGCAGCCGGCTGCAATATCAGCCCCGGTGAGCGGTATGGACAAATCCGGCGTATCGAGAATCGTTATAACGGTGACGTGAACCGGTATTTCCTCTGCGACCGGGGCCGGTTTGGTTATGGTTACGTCAATCGTGACGACAGACCGCGGCACCCTCAATGGCGCACCGTAGCAGAAGACAGCGCGGTTGCTCTGTCGGTCGATGCGGCTCTGGATCGGGGCAGCCATATCCTGCGCGAGGCAAAACGCGTTATCGGCATCGGCTCGCCCCGGGCCAGTCTTGAAAGCAATTACCAGTTACGGCATTTGGTGGGGGCTGAAAATTTCTCAACCGGTATAGCGGCGCGTGAACTGGCCGGCCTGGAGAAAATGGCGGAGCTGAGTCGCACCAGCGGATTACCGACCCCCAGCCTGCGGGATGTTGAAGATCACGATGCGGTGTTTGTGCTGGGCGAGGATTTGATCCAGAGCGCCGCCCGGGTTGGGCTGGCGGTGCGCCAGGCCGTGCTGGGCCGGCGTGAAGAGTTGGCTGGTGAGCGTGGCATACCGGAATGGAATGCCGCCGCAATCAAAACCCTGGGGCAGGACAGTTGTCATCCGTTGTATGTGGCTTACCCCACTCAGACCGGGCTCGACAATATTGCACAACCTTGCCCCGCCTTAGCCCCACAGGACATTGCCCGCCTGGGCTTTGCTGTTGCCCATATTATTGACGGCGCAGCACCGGCAGTGGAAGGTTTGGCCGACCCGCTCCGGGACGCCGCTCAAGAAATTGCGGCCTCGCTGCTGGCCGCGAAGCGGCCTTTGATCATCAGTGGTGGCTCACTCGATTCGGCCGACGTACTGGCGGCAGCGGGCAACGTTGCCCGGGCGCTGGCAAGGCGTGCGTGTGCCGGTGGACTGATGCTTATTCGCCGGGAGGCCAACAGTACGGGCTTGCCCATGCTGGGTGGCCAGTCTCTGGAATGGGCGCTGGACACTCTGAGTGACGGGCAGGCAGACGCCGTTGTCATACTCGAAAACGATCTCTATCAGCGTCTGACGCCCTCCCGGATTGATCCTGCGCTGGCCAGAACTGATGCCATTGTAGTGATTGACCACCAGCAAACCCGCACCATGGAGAAAGCCCACCTGTCGTTGCCTGCTGCAAGTTTCGCGGAGAGTGATGGCACGCTGGTCAGTCTCGAGGGGCGGGCGCAGCGTTTCTTCCAGGTTTATGACCCTCGCTATATCCGGCCGGACACCAATATTCACGAGAGCTGGCGCTGGCTGCACGCGCTCGGCTCGGGAATGCGTCGTGAGGAACCGACAGATATTAATCTGGACGCTGTAATCCAGAGTCTTACGCAGCGTCACCCGCAGCTCGCCGGGATTCTGGATGCTGCCGAGAATGCCGATTACCGCGTAAATGGCGTCAAACTGGCACGGGAGCCACATCGGTACAGCGGGCGTACATCAATGCGGGCCAACCTGAACGTGAACGAACCCCGCACACCCCAGGATTCCGATACGCCGTTTACGTTTTCAATGGAAGGCTACAACGGCTTTGACCGGCCTCGCAAAGATGTCGCGTTCGCCTGGGCACCGGGATGGAATTCGCCCCAGGCATGGAACAAGTTTACCGATGAGGTGGGGGGGCACTTGCGGGCGGGTGACCCCGGCGTGCGCCTGTTGCACCCGCAACCGGGCGCCTATGACTATGCGGCGAATGTTCCAGAGGCATATGCTCCAACGGACAACCGCTGGCAACTGCTGGTGTTGCCCCGCTTGTTTGGTGGTGAAGAAACGTCGTCCCGTGCAGCGCCAATCCTTGAGCGCGCGGAGCCTGCACACATACGGTTGTCAGCCTCCGACGCTGCTACGCTGGGCTTCGTCGACGGTGATCCTGTTTCCGTGATAACCGGCGACAGTCGACTGACTCTGCCGCTGCAGATCGATACAAGGCTCTCTGCCGGGCTGGTAGCTGTGCCGGCAGGGGAGCTGCCGCCATCGCTGTTTGGTGCCTGGTGTGAGTTGTCACGGGGGGACGCTGCTTACGCAAGCTCTCAACCTCAACTCGATAACGGCGGGGAGGCGCGACCATGATGAGCTGGCTGACACCACAGGTGATAGACGTGCTCATTGCTGTCGGCCAGGCAGTGGTCATTCTGCTCGGAGGTGTTTTGCTCGGCGCCGTAATGACGGTGGTCGAGCGGCGCCTGCTCGGGTTGTGGCAAGACCGCTACGGCCCCAATCGGGTCGGCCCCTTTGGTTCGCTTCAGCTCGTCGCCGACATGATCAAGATCTTTTTCAAAGAGGATTGGATTCCGCCATTTGCTGATCGCAAGTTGTTTGTTCTGGCGCCGGCTATCGCCATGGCGTCATTGCTGCTGTCATTTATGGTGATTCCCATTACGCCGGGCTGGGGTGTGGCGGACCTGAACATTGGTTTGCTGTTTTTCTTCGCTATGGCCGGTATCAACGTTTACGCGGTTTTATTCGGCGGTTGGTCCAGTGGCAACAAGTATGCGCTGATCGGCGCCATGCGTGCATCGGCCCAGACGCTGTCCTACGAAGTGTTTATGGGACTGTCGCTGATGGGCGTGGTGGCCATGGCGGGCTCATTTAACATGCGTGAGATCGTCGCCGCTCAGGAAGGCCTGTGGTTCATCGTGCCTCAGTTTTTTGGCTTCTGTACCTTCCTGATCGCGGGGATTGCGGTCACCCATCGCCACCCGTTTGATCAACCGGAAGCCGAGCAGGAACTGGCCGATGGTTATCATGTGGAATATTCCAGCATGAAGTTCGGCATGTTCTTTATTGGTGAGTATGTCGGCATGGTGCTGGTCTCGGCGCTGATTGTGACCTTGTTCTTTGGCGGCTGGCACGGCCCCTGGTTACCGCCGTTTATCTGGTTTGCACTGAAGACAGGCGCTTTCCTATGTCTTTTCATTCTGCTGCGGGCCTCGTTACCCCGGCCTCGTTATGACCGGGTGATGAGTTTCGGCTGGAAAATCTGCCTGCCGCTGACATTGATCAACCTGCTGGCCACGGGCGCCGTTATTTTGCTGACGTCGGCCAGTTAAGCCGGTAAAGGAGGAGTTCACGAATGCTCAAATGGCTGTTCACAGGCACCTGGTCCCAGTTGCGTTCAGTGGCCATTATTTTTATGCACTCGTTTCGCAAGCGGGAAACGCTGAATTATCCGGAGGAGCCGGTAAAACTGCCGCCCCGGTACCGGGGGCGTATCGTTCTGACCCGGGACCCGGACGGAGAAGAGCGCTGCGTCGCCTGTAATCTCTGCGCCGTTGCCTGCCCGGTGGACTGCATTTCACTGCAAAAAGGCGAAAAGGATGATGGCCGCTGGTATCCGGAGTTTTTCCGCATCAACTTTTCCCGTTGCATATTCTGTGGCATGTGCGAGGAAGCCTGTCCGACATCGGCTATTCAGCTGACGCCGGACTTTGAATTGGGCGAGTACAAGCGACAGGAACTGGTGTACGAAAAAGAAGACCTGCTGATCAACGGACCCGGCAAAGACCATGATTATCACTTCTACAAAGTTGCGGGTTTGGCCATTGCAGGTAAAGACAAAGGCAAGGCTCAGAACGAGGATGAGCCGATCAATGTGACCAGTTTGCTGCCGTGATGGGGCATCGTAGTTGGCACTAATCGGGCAAGAGTCGGCCAGCAATTGAACAAAACGGGGCAGCACGATGGAACTCGCTTTTTACCTCAGTGGATTAGTGGCGGTATTGGCTACTCTGGGCGTGGTAACCGGTACCAATGCTGTGCATGCGTTGCTGTATCTGATCGTGTCGCTGATTGCGGTGGCGATCGTGTTTTTCGCACTGGGCGCGCCATTCGCCGGGGCGTTGGAAATTATTGTGTACGCGGGCGCCATCATGGTGCTGTTTGTGTTCGTGGTGATGATTCTGAACCTGGGACAGGGGGCTGCAGAGCAGGAGCGTATCTGGCTCAAAGCTCAAACCTGGGTCGGCCCGTCGATTCTGGCGGCCGTCCTGTTAGGCGTGTTGGTGATCACCCTTTGGCGCGGCAATACCGGTCTTGTGATAAAGGGCGAAACCCTGACCGCCAAAGCGGTGGGCGCCACCTTGTTCGGCCCCTGGATCATAGTGGTCGAGCTGGCGGCAATGCTGTTGCTGGCGGCATTGGTCACGGCGTCTCATGTCGGGCGCTTGCCATCGGCGACCTCAGGTGAGCATTCAGGAGGTGATCAATGAACGGCATTCCAATGGAGCACGGCTTGATCCTGGCTGCGATCCTTTTTGCCATTGGACTGGCAGGCCTGATGTTCCGGCGCAATATGGTGTTTGTGCTCATGAGTCTTGAAATCATGCTTAATTCGGCAGGGTTGGCGTTTATTGTGGCGGGCACCGCTTGGGAGCAGCCTGAAGGGCAGGCGATGTTTTTGCTGGTGATCACTCTGGCGGCGGCCGAGGCCAGTGTCGGGCTGGCACTGCTGATTCAGCTTTATCAGCGGTTTCGCACACTGGACACTGATGCGGTCAGCGGGATGCGAGGATGATGATGGGAGTGTCGATGTCATATCTGCCGCTGACGTTTTTGCTGCCGTTGCTGGGCACTTTCATTCTGGCGCTTTCCCGTGGCCACATGAGCGAGCGGGGCACTGTCTGGGTCGGTGTCTCCAGTGTCGGTTTGGCGGCACTTGTAACGGCATTCATCACAATCCAGTTCATGAGTGGTGATCAGAGCGCGCAAACCCTCACGCTGTGGACCTGGATTTCAGTCGGCAATTTTACGCCTACCATAGGTCTGGCATTGGACGGTTTGTCGATCACCATGCTGGGGATTATCACTGGCGTCGGCTTTCTGATCCATCTGTTCGCTGCCTGGTACATGCGCGGTGAAGAGGGCATTACCCGGTTTTTCGCTTACATGAACCTGTTTGTGTTCAGCATGGTATTGCTGGTGCTGGGCGATAACCTGATGCTGCTGTTTCTCGGCTGGGAAGGTGTGGGCATCTGCAGTTACCTGTTGATCGGTTATTACTACAGGGACTCAGCCAATGGTGCTGCAGCGTTCAAGGCCTTCCTGATTACCCGCATCGGCGATGTCTTTCTGGCGATCGGACTGTTTCTGATATTTGCCGAGCTGGGCACGCTCAACATCGCCGCGATTCTGGAGCAGGCGCCGGCACACTGGGCAACCGGCGATTCCTTGGTACGCTGGGCCGCCTTGATGTTTCTGGGGGGTGCACTGGGTAAATCGGCGCAGTTGCCGCTTCATACCTGGCTGGCGGACGCGATGGCAGGCCCAACACCCGTTTCGGCATTAATCCACGCTGCGACGATGGTTACCGCCGGTGTCTATCTGATTGCCCGCATGCACGGGATCTTCGATTTGGCGCCCGATGTGCTGCACCTCGTCGGTGTGATTGGTGCGGCTACGCTGTTGATGGCCGGTTTCGCGGCACTGGCCCAGACCGATATCAAGCGGATCCTCGCTTATTCCACCATGAGCCAGATTGGCTATATGTTTCTGGCGTTGGGGGTCGGTGCTTACGATTCCGCCATTTTCCACCTGATGACCCACGCCTTCTTCAAGGCATTGCTGTTCCTGTCTGCCGGGGCTGTGATCGTGAGCTGCCACCATGAGCAGGATATGCGCAAGCTGGGCGGACTCTGGCGGCGACTGCCGTTGGCGTACATGGGCTTTATTGTCGGTGGCGCAGCATTGTCTGCGCTACCGCTGGTTACCGCCGGGTTCTACAGCAAGGATGACATCCTCTGGCAATCATTGGCTGCCGATCAGAAGGGCTTGCTGCTGGCCGGATTGGTGGGTGCCTTGTTGACGTCGCTGTATACCGTGCGGCTGATCATCGGCACCTTCCATGGCGAAATGAAAAGCGATCACGCCCGCAATGCCGAACCGGGTCGTGGGCTTCAGCATGGCCTGCCTCTGATTCTGCTGGCGGTACTCTCGACCTTTATCGGCGCCATGATTCACCCGCCACTTTCCGGCGTGCTGCCCGCAAGTCCCGGAGAATCGACTGAAGCGGGGCATACCGCACTTGAGTTGATTGCAGCCGGCACGGCTATCGCCGGTATCGCATTGGCAGCCTGGCTGTTTCTGCGTAAGCGCGGGGCGCTGGCGCGCCTGGTATCCGGTGGGCCTGGAGCGTCGCTATGGACACTCTGGAATCAGGCCTGGGGCTTTGACCTGTTGTTCGACCGTTTGCTGGTGCGGCCGTTCCGGATACTGGTATTTATTCTGCGGCGGGACATTATCGATGCCCTGTTCGGGTTGGTAGCCAGTATTACCAAAGGGCTTAACGCTGGATTGACGCGAACCCAGACCGGCCGAGTGCGTACTTACGCCACGTCTATGGTGCTCGGGGCTACGGTGGTCCTGATTTTTCTGGCATTCGGGCAATAACGGCGGATTAACAATGGCTCAGATATTCATCATGACTGATCACGGGGAAACGATGACGATGCTGCTGACCGCTGACAAGAGGAGCCCAGCCGTATGATTCTGCTCTGGCTGGTCCTGGTGCCGTTCATTGGCGGCTTGCTGTGCTGGCAGGCCGATCGTTGGGGTGAAAAAGCGCCACGCTGGATCGCACTGATTACCATGATGCTGGTGCTGATCATGACGCTGGTGCTATGGCTGCAGGGGGATTACCAGCTGCCAGCGATGAATGCCGGCGTTGACTCAATTCGCTGGGCGATGGAGTGGAAAGTGCCGTGGATCCCACGGTTCGGAATTGATGTGCATCTGGCGCTGGATGGCCTGTCACTTGTCCTGATTGCGCTTACAGGCTTTCTCGGGATGCTGGCGGTGCTGTGTTCATGGAAAGAGATCGACGACCGGATCGGCTTCTTTCATCTCAACCTGCTGTTTATTCTGGGTGGCGTTGTCGGGGTGTTTCTGGCAATCGATCTGTTCCTGTTTTTCTTCTTCTGGGAAATGATGTTGGTGCCCATGTACTTTCTGATTGCGCTGTGGGGGCACAGTGGGTCGGAGGGCAAAACCCGCATAAGGGCCGCCATCAAGTTCTTCATCTACACCCAGGCCAGCGGTTTGCTCATGCTGGTGGCGATCCTCGCACTGGTATTCGCCCATCATGCCAATACTGGCGAATATTCGTTCAGCTACGCTGACCTGTTGCAGACACCACTGTCGGAAAACATGGCGATGGTGTTGATGCTGGGCTTCTTTATCGCGTTTGCTGTAAAACTGCCGGTTGTGCCGCTGCATGGCTGGCTACCGGATGCACACGCCCAGGCACCGACTGCAGGCAGTGTCGATCTTGCCGGCATTCTCCTGAAAACCGCTGCATACGGAATGCTGCGGTTTGCTTTGCCCTTGTTCCCCGAGGCATCCCAGACTTTTGCACCCATCGCGATGACGTTGGGTCTGGTTGGCGTCTTCTACGGTGCTGTTCTCGCCTGCGGCCAGAGAGATATCAAGCGTCTGATTGCCTATACCAGCATTTCCCACATGGGATTTGTGCTGATCGGCATCTATTCCGGCTCAGAACTCGCTCTGCAGGGGGTTGTGGTGCTTATGGTCGCACATGCGTTCTCTGCTGCAGGTCTGTTCATTATGAGCGGCCAGCTATTCGAGCGTCTCAATACGCGTGACCTGCAGGAAATGGGCGGGCTCTGGGGCCGTATGGGCAGTTTGCCCGGGTTTTCCCTGTGTTTTGTGGCGGCCTCTCTGGGGATGCCCGGTACCGCGAATTTCGTCGGCGAATTCATGGTGCTGTTCGGCACCTTCCCGACGGCACCCGTGGTCGTGATCATTGGTGCCTGCGGTATGGTGTTCGCGGCGATTTATTCGCTCATTCTGATGCAACGCGTGTATTTCGGGCCGTCCCTTAACGACCAGAAGTTTGAAGGGCTGGATGGGCGCGAGTTCACCATGTTGCTGGGGATTTTCGCACTGGTCGTGCTGTTCGGGCTTTATCCCCAGCCGTTGCTGGATACCACGAGTGCAGTGATGGGGGAAGTGCAGGGACTGTTCCAGGGCTCGCTTCCTGCTGGCTCTGTGCCAATGAGTAGCTTGGCCGGAGGAGGGCAATAATGCTGACAAGCGCGCACATGATGGCATTGACGCCCGTTATTCTGGTTTGTGCCACCGCAGTCACCGTGATGCTGGGCATTGCCTGGCGCCGGCAGCACGCGGCCACAGCATTGGTGTCGATACTCGGTTTGAACCTGGCACTGGTGTCACTGTATCTGGTGTACAGCGCAGGCGATGTGTCGACACCGCTGTTGGTATTTGATCGCTTGAGCATGCTGGGTATGGTGCTCGTGTTGGCGTCAACACTGGCTTGCCTGACCATGAGTCACGCTTATCTGGAAGGCTACCCGGGCCGGAAGGAGGAGTTCTACCTCCTGATGCTTTGCGCGGCAGCGGGCGGCATGGTGCTGGTCGCCAGCCAGCATCTCGCGACGCTGTTTTTCGGGTTGGAACTACTGTCAATGCCGTTATACGGCATGCTGGCCTATACCTATCGCGACAAGCGTTCGCTCGAGTCGGGTATCAAGTACCTTGTGTTGTCAGCAGCAGCCACGGCCTTTTTGCTGTTCGGTATGGCGCTGTTGTACTCCCAGTCGGGGCGTCTGGACATTGCCGGGTTGCTTGCAGGGCTCGAAAGCAGCGGTGGTGGAGCCTGGGCGCTGGCGGGTGCCGGCCTCATGCTGGTGGGGCTGGGCTTCAAACTGTCGATTGTACCCTTCCACCTGTGGACGCCTGATGTTTATCAGGGTGGCCCTGGGCCTGCGGCGACGTTTCTGGCGACGGCCAGCAAGGCAGCGGTTTTCATCGTCCTGCTGCGGATCGTGATGGTGGCTCCGGCTTTTCATGTGGAATGGCTGCACACCGTGCTCGGTGGCCTGGCGCTGCTGACAATGATTGTGGGCAACCTGTTGGCGTTGATTCAGACGAACCTCAAGCGGCTGCTTGGCTATTCATCTATTGCCCATTTCGGGTATCTCCTGGTTGCTTTGGTCGTGGCAGATGGGCTTGCTGTTGAAACAGCTGGCATCTACCTGATCACCTATCTGATGACAACGCTCGGTGCGTTTGGCGTGGTGACGCTGCTTTCCAGCCCGTATAGCGGCGAGGATGCATCGGCACTTCACCATTATCGTGGGCTGTTCTGGCGTCGCCCATATCTTGCCGCGGTATTGACGGTCTGTTTGCTGTCTCTCGCAGGGATTCCCTTTACGGCAGGCTTTATAGGCAAGTTCTATATTGTCGCTCTGGGTGTCGAGGCCGGGCGCTGGTGGCTGGTCGGAGGTATCATCGCGGGCAGCGTGATTGGGCTTTACTATTACTTGCGGGTGATGGTGACGCTTTATCTGGTTGAGCCGGGAATGCGGGGTCGCGACGCGCCGGACAATTGGGGAATGAAGGCCGGTGGTGTGGTCGTGTTGGGTCTGGCGCTGTTGGTGATTGCGTTTGGCGTATATCCAACACCGGTCATCGACTGGATGTCGGTACTCACGTCGCCCGTGCATTCATAGAGCGACGAACAGCCGTGTTCACCCGCTGATTCTGGCCTACCGGTTAATGCAGCAGGTTTTGAATTTCTTGCCGCTCCCGCAGGGGCAGGGGTCGTTTCTACCCGGTTTGAAAATGCCCTGTTTCGGTTCTCCGTATAGGTAGTACCAGCGGCCGTCTTCTTTAACAAAATCCGAATGTTCTTCCAGATATCCCCATTGATCCTGTTCCCGGTATAGCGCACGGAAGTGCACCTTGCCGGTCGCTCTTGTTTCATCCGAAGACAGGATGGTGAGCGATGTCCATTCGGGAGAGCCTTCAAGACTCAGGTTTTCAGGTCGGGTATCCGGGTGCCATGTTTGCGTGAGGTACGCCACATCGCCGGTCACAAAGGCTGTGTAGCGGGATCTCATCAATGCCTCTGGAGAACGGGCGTCGGTTCCCTGATGACAGGGATAGCAGCAGTTAGAATATGGTTGCTTGCTGCCACAGGGGCAGGGGGTCTGTGGGTCCATGGTGCTCTCCATGAAAACGTTGTGTCAGTTACTGGCGAAAAAAAACGCCAGCCCCGAAAGGCTGGCGTTTTTCAGGGCTTTCAACCCTTCAACTTACCTGTTGATCAGGCTGATTCGGCGTTAGCCGTGGCAGCCTTGGAAGTGTACTTTTCCATTTGATCAAAGTTCAGGTACTTGTAGATGTCTTTCGACATGCTGTTCAGGTCCTTGGCGTACTCCATGTACTCCGCAGGGCTGGGCAGTTTACCCAGAACAGCGCCTACCGCAGCCAGTTCCGCAGAGGTCAGGTACACGTTGGCACCATCACCCAGACGGTTCGGGAAGTTACGGGTAGAGGTCGACAGCACCGTAGACTTGGCAGCCACACGCGCCTGGTTACCCATACACAGTGAGCAGCCTGGCATTTCGGTTCGCACACCGGCAGTGCCGTAGATGTTGAAGTAGCCTTCTTCCATCAGCTGGGCTTCGTCCATCTTGGTTGGCGGTGACATCCACAGACGGGTTTTCAGCGGTTCCTTGTTCTGCTCAAGCAGTTTACCTGCTGCGCGGAAGTGACCGATGTTGGTCATGCAAGAGCCGATGAACACTTCGTCAACCTTGTCGCCAGCGACTTCTGACAGCAGCTTGGCGTCGTCAGGGTCGTTCGGGCAGCACACGATTGGCTCTTTGATGTCAGCCAGATCAATTTCGATCACGTGAGCGTATTCAGCATCTTTGTCTGCACGCATCAGTGAAGGCTCAGCCAGCCACGCTTCCATCGCCTTGGCGCGACGCTCAAGCGTACGTGGATCGCCGTAACCTTCGGCAATCATCCAGCGCAGCATGGTGATGTTGGAACGCAGGTACTCGGCAACTGAATCTTCCGACAGGTTGATGGTGCAACCAGCCGCAGACCGCTCTGCTGAGGCGTCTGACAGTTCAAATGCCTGCTCGACAGTCAGGTTTTCAAGGCCTTCGATTTCCAGTACACGACCGGAGAATTCGTTGATCTTGCCCTTCTTTTCAACGGTCAGCATGCCTTGCTTGATGCCGTACAGCGGAATGGCGTGTACCAGATCACGCAGGGTGATGCCTGGCTGCATTTCGCCTTTGAAGCGCACCAGTACAGATTCAGGCATGTCCAGTGGCATAACGCCGGTCGCCGCTGCGAAAGCCACCAGACCGGAACCCGCAGGGAAGGAGATACCCATCGGGAAGCGGGTGTGGGAATCACCACCGGTGCCGACAGTGTCAGGCAGCAGCATGCGGTTCAGCCAGGAGTGGATGATGCCGTCGCCAGGACGCAGGGCAACACCGCCACGGGTCTGGATGAAGTCAGGCATGGTGTGCTGCATTTCAACGTCAACCGGCTTCGGATAGGCCGCGGTGTGACAGAAAGACTGCATGACCAGATCAGACTGGAAACCAAGGCAGGCCAGATCTTTCAGCTCATCACGGGTCATCGGACCGGTGGTGTCCTGTGAGCCAACCGTTGTCATCTTGGGTTCGCAGTAGGTGTTAGGACGAACGCCTTTGCCTTCTGGCAGACCACACGCCTTGCCGACCATTTTCTGGGCGAGAGTGAAGCCTTTGGTGCCTTCTTCAGGATCTTTTGGCAGACGGAACAGGTCAGTAGCGCCCAGACCCAGCGTTTCGCGGGCCTTGTTGGTCAGACCGCGGCCGATGATCAGCGGGATACGGCCGCCGGCCTGAACTTCGTCCAGGATAACGTCTGATTTGAATCCGAACTCGGAGATGACATCGCCATTCTCGTTCAGGATTTTGCCTTCATAGGGACGGATATCAATCACATCGCCCATGTGCATGTCATCAACAGGTGCTTCGAAAACCAGTGCGCCGGCATCTTCCATCGTGTTAAAGAAAATAGGCGCGACCTTGTTACCGATACAGACACCGCCGCTGCGCTTGTTGGGCACGCCCGGCATATCTTCACCGAAGAACCAGAGTACCGAGTTGGTTGCAGACTTACGCGAAGAACCGGTGCCGACCACGTCACCTACGAAGGCAACCGGCAGGCCTTTGGCCTTGATTTCGTCGATCTGGCTCATCGGGCCAACCTGGCCTGGCTGTTCCGGCTTCAGGCCATCGCGTTCCATCTTGTAGGCAGCGCGGGCGTGCAGCGGGATGTCAGGACGTGACCAGGCATCAGGAGCAGGTGACAGGTCGTCAGTGTTGGTTTCACCGGTCACCTTGAAAACGGTCATCTTGATGCTTTCAGGTACTTTCTTCTTGCCGGTAAACCACTCAGCGTTGGCCCAGGATTCCATGATCTCTTTGGCGACGGCATTGCCAGCGTCCATTCTGTCCTTCACATCATTGAAGGCGTCGAACATCAGCAGGGTTTTCTTGAGCTGCACTGCAGCCAGTTCTGCCAGTTCGGCGTTGTCCAACTGCTCAACCAGAGTGGCAATGTTGTAGCCACCCTGCATCATGCCCAGCAACTGAATGGCTTTGGGCTTGTCGATCAGCGGTGAAGTGGCTTCATCTTTGAGGATTGCTGTCAGGAAAGCGGCTTTGACGTACGCGGCTTCGTCGACCCCGGGTGGGACGCGATTTTCCAGCAGATCAACCAGCGTATCTTCTTCGCCAGCAGGCGGGTTCTTCAGTAGTTCAACCAGCGCGGCAGTTTGCTCGGCGTTCAGCGGCTTGGGAGGAATGCCCTGAGCTGCGCGCTCTTCGACGTGTGCACGGTATGCTTCTAACACGGTAAGACCCTCATCAGTTAGGATGCCCCGCAGTGTGGAGAGGAGGCACTGAATAAATAGTTTACGCAGGTCGCCGGGGGGATAAAGGTGTCTCGGAAGACGGCCACAGCGACAGGCAAGTTACTTATTCAGTGGCTCCTTCTTTATAACGGGGGGTTTATAGTTGATTAGGGAGCCGTCTTTGGTTCCCTGGGCGTTAGTTCAGGCGCAGGATTTTATAGGAAACGCGGTGAAAAGTTAAGCTGGGCGATTGTTGTCAGGTCAACTTCCGGTAAATGCGCACGCAGCAAACGGCCGTTTGCAGGCTTTGTTTCAGCTGTTTCAAGCCGACCGAATTCAACCGGTATGCTTTGTGTATAATGCCCGCCATCGGAAGTAGGGGAACCCAGAATATGCAAGCCGCACTCGCTGAAATACACGATTTTTTGCGGTGTCCGACGCCGTCCAGATGGATAAAGAACGCCCTGGACGCACAGGACATCATGTTGATCGATCACGCGCACTGTGAAAAGAAGGCCGCGTCCACGGCGTTAGGCTTGATGTACCGGTATGTGGAGAATTCCGATCTGCTGAACCGGATGTCCAGGCTTGCGCGCGAAGAGCTGCGTCATTTCGAGCAAGTGTTGGCGATTATCAACAAGCGTGGCATTCAGTATGGTCACCTGACCGCTGCGCGTTACGCAACGGGGCTGCGAAAAGAGATCCGGCAGGATGATCCAGGGCGTCTGGTTGATGTCATGGTGGTTGGCGCCATTATCGAAGCACGCTCGTGCGAGCGTTTCGCGGCGTTAGTGCCGCATCTGGACGATGAACTGGCATCCTTTTATAGCAGTCTGCTGAAATCAGAGGCGCGGCACTACCGTGATTACCTGACGCTGGCCGAAAAAGCCTCTGATGAACCGATTGATGACCGGGTTGAGCTGTTTCTTGAAATCGAGAAGGAGTTGATTCAGTCGCCTGACACCGAATTCCGATTTCACAGTGGGCCTATCGAGCAATAAGCAGGCGTTGCAAAATCAGTCTTTGTTGTCTGTCTGAAGTGCCCGGCAGAGTTCCATCCAGCTGGCTATGCCGGCGCTGCGGTATTTCTGTCGATGCAGAATAAAGTAGAACTGACGATCAAACTGGCGGTACTCCGGTACATTTAAGGGCACCAGACTGCCTCGCCGGAAGGCGTCTGCGAGGCATACCCGGGACAGACAGCCAATGCCCAGGTTTGCCTCTACCGCCCGCTTGATAGCTTCGGTATGCTCAAGCTCAAGCAGGATGTTCAGGTCGGACAGTATGCCGTGCATCCCTCGCTCGAATGTTTGCCGGGTGCCGGATCCCGGCTCCCTCATGATCCAGGTCGCTTCACGCAGATCGTCATCTCCGAGTCGCTTTCTGCGGGCGAGAGGATGATCCGGTGCACAAAACACCACGAGTTCATCCGACCGCCAGGGTATAACCTCCAGCTCTGCCGATTGAAGCTCGCCTTCTATAAGGCCGATATCCAGTTCGAAATCTTTCACGCGGCGGGCAATGGTGCTGGTGTTTGCGACTTCCAGCGATACGCGGGCGTGCGGCTGGGTACGCATGTAGTTCGCCATGACACCAACGGCAAGGTAGTTGCCAATTGTCAGGGTCGCGCCGACTTTAAGGGCGCCTGCTTCCGCATGCTGACTGAATGCTTGCTGGAGCTCGGCGCCCTGGGCCAGAAGTGCTTCAACCTGCGGGCGAAAAAGCCTGCCGAGCTCGTTGAGTTGTAAGCGTTTGCCGACACGATCGAAAAGCAGAATGTCGAACTGGGACTCGAGCTCCTTCAGTGCACTGCTTGCAGCGGATTGCGACATGGCCAGTGATTCCGCAGCTTTGGTGATGTTTTCCATGCTGGCAGCAGCTAAAAAAACTTCCAGTTGGCGGAATGTGTATTTCATTATCGATAATTCCGAATAAGGTTATGAAAATATCCCATTTTGTCGATAGGTTACTCTTGCGGTAAACTGCTCTCAACCTGAAATTATGCCTCTCATCAGCGGAGTAATCGCAATGAGCAATATGAATCTCGAGCGTGTCACCAGTGTCCGTCACTGGAACGATACCCTGTTCAGTTTCAAGACAACCCGGGATGCCGGCTTCCGTTTCAAGAATGGACACTTCATCATGATCGGTCTGGAAACCGAAGGTAAGCCGCTGATGCGCGCATACAGTATTGCCAGTGCCAATTATGAAGAGGAGCTTGAGTTCTTCTCCATCAAGGTGCAGGACGGCCCGTTGACGTCCAAGCTGCAGAAAATCGAAGTCGGCGACGAGATCCTTGTGAGTCGTAAGCCAACGGGCACCCTGATCGTTGATCAACTGCTGCCAGGGCGTAACCTGTACCTGATCAGCACCGGAACAGGGCTGGCGCCGTTCCTGAGCATCATCAAGGATCCCGAGGTTTATGAGCGTTTTGACAAAGTGATTGTGACGCACGGTGTGCGCCATGTATCTGAGCTGGCTTATCAGGAGGAAATCAGCGGTTTGCCTGATAACGAATTTTTCGGCGAGATGGTGCACGGCAAGCTGCTTTACTACCCAACGGTTACCCGAGAGGCTTTCCGCAACCAGGGGCGCCTGACAGACCTGATGGCAAGCGGCAAGTTGATGTCGGATCTGGGTTTGCCTGAGTTCAATACCGAGGACGACCGCTTCATGATTTGCGGTAGCCCGAGCATGTTGAAGGACACCTGTGCAATTCTCGATGCGCAGGGCTTCAAGGAAGCGCGTCAGGGCGACCTTGGACATTACGTGATTGAGCGGGCGTTCGTAGAGAAATAATGCGACGTTATGCGCTAGTCCCGCGCTGTAAACGCGGGGCATAGGAAAAGGGGCCAATTGGCCCCTTTTTTTGTTTGCCGGCCTGTCAGAGCGGTTCTTTCTTCAGTTCAGGCTTGCGATCAGGTTCCGCTTCCAGCCACCAGACATGCTTGTCCCAGTCGCCTAGCACAATACGCTGCGCAGGTTGGCCGTTGGCCTCATGGTCATGCACTGCAGGGCGGTGCGTGTGACCATGGATCATAAGTTGGACCTTGTGAGACTCCATGTCCTTGACGACTTCTTCCGGTGTCACGTCCATGATGAACTCGTCTTTGCCCTTGTTCTTGGCCATGCTGATTTCGCGTAGTTGGCGGGCAACCAGTTGCCTGTCGGCCAGCGGACGCTTGAGGAACATCTCCTGCCACTGGGCGTTGCGCATGTTGGCTCTGAACTTCTGGTATTCCACATCCGCTGTGCACAGGCTGTCGCCATGCATTATCAGGGTGGGGGTGCCATAAAGATCAATCACCGTTGGATCATCTAGCAATTCGCCGCCGACGCTGTCGCAGAAAGCGTTACCAATCAGGAAGTCCCTGTTTCCATGCATCAGGTAGAGGCGTGTGCCGCCATCAGTCAGCTTGCGCAGCGCTGCTGCCACTTCATCCTGCAGCGGTGTGTGCTCGTCGTCACCGATCCAGGCTTCAAAAAAGTCGCCCAGAATGTAGAGGGTTTCGGCTTTAGCAGCGCGCTGCTCAAGAAAGTTCAGAAAGGCGCGGGTAATATCCGGGCGCGATTCTACGAGGTGCAGGTCCGAGATAAACAGCGTGGTCACGCTGCGCCTCCGTCCTCAATGATTTCTGCACTCTCGATAATCACTTCCTCAGCCGGAACATCCTGATGGCCCTGGATCATGGTGGTGCGCACGCCACGAATGCTGTTGATGGTGTCCATGCTGTCGACGGTCTTGCCGAATACGGTATAGCCCCAGCCTTCCGGAGTTTCAGCGGTATGGTCAAGAAAACCGTTGTTCTCGACGTTGATGAAAAACTGCGCGGTCGCTGAGTGAGGATCCATGGTGCGTGCCATGGCAACCGTGCCGATCATGTTGCTGAGGCCATTGTTGGCTTCATTGCGAATGGGCTCGCCGGTTTTGCGGGGGATCATGCCCGGTTCAAAACCGCCGCCCTGAATCATGAAATTGCCGATGACGCGATGGAAGATCAGGCCGTCATAAAAGCCATCTTTGACATATTGTTCAAAGTTCGCGGCGCTTTTCGGGGCCTTGTCATAATCCAGTTCGATCTTGATATCGCCATGATTGGTTTTCAGCAGAATCATTTGGGGGTCCTGTAGGTCGGGTCAGTCTTGATAGGTGTTTAACGTGTCGGTCTCATAACGCTGAAACAGCAGGCGAGTGCTGCAATACAACCTTCCGGTGCGGGCGCAATGGAGACTGTGATAAAAAATTAAGCCTAATTGTACGCGAGAGCACGCCTGTGTGCATGAGATACGTCCTCATCTATGCGTATAATAGCCGCATTCCATTGACCATCCATTTACATGTCAGACGAGTATATATGAGCGCAGAGTCGAAAAAAGCCAACAACTTTATCCGTAACCTGATCGAAGAAAACATTGCCAATGGTCAGCAACAGGGCAAAGTGGTGACCCGGTTCCCGCCTGAGCCCAACGGATATCTGCATATTGGTCACGCCAAATCGATCTGCCTGAACTTCGGCATTGCGGAAACTTTTGGCGGTGATTGCACGCTGCGCTTTGATGACACCAACCCCGAGAAAGAGTCCCAGGAATACATCGATGCCATCACCCGTGATGTGAAATGGCTTGGCTGCGAGTGGGCGGGCGAGGTGCGTTACGCGTCTGACTATTTCGATACGATCTACGCAGCTGCAGTGGAGCTGATCGAAAAAGGTCTGGCGTATGTTTGCGCGCTGACGGCCGACGAAATGGCGGAGTATCGTGGGTCTTTGACCTCGCCTGGTCGCAACAGCCCCCATCGCGATCGTCCGGTGGCAGAGAACCTGACACTGTTCCAGGAAATGCGCGATGGTAAGCACGAAGGCGGGGCGTTGGTGTTGCGCGCGAAGATCGATATGGCGTCACCCAATATAAACCTGCGCGATCCCATTCTTTACCGTATTCGCTATGCATCCCACCATCAGACCGGTGACAAGTGGTGCATCTACCCGATGTATGACTTCACGCACCCGATATCCGATGCAATGGAAGGTATTACCCATTCGCTGTGCACGCTCGAATTTGAAGATCATCGCCCGCTTTACGATTGGGTTATCAATAACATTTCGGTTCCCTGCAAGCCCCGCCAGATCGAATTTGCGCGGCTGAACCTCAATTACACCATTACCAGCAAGCGAAAACTCAAGCGCCTGGTCGACGAAGGACACGTCGAGAGCTGGGATGATCCGCGCATGCCGACCATCTCGGGAATGCGTCGTCGCGGCTTTACACCGGCTTCGATTCGCCAGTTCTGCGATATGGTCGGTGTCAGCAAAGCCGGCGGCACTGTTGATGTGGGCATGCTGGAGCATGCCATCCGCGAAGATCTGAACGCCCGCGCACCACGCGCCATGTGTGTGATGCGGCCTCTGAAGGTCACGCTGACGAATTACCCCGAAGGCCAGGCCGAAACCCTGACCCTGCCGGTGCACCCACAGGATCCTGAAATGGGCACCCGGGAGGTGCCGTGGACCCAAACCCTGTATATCGACCGGGAAGACTTCGTCGAAGAGCCTCCGCGCAAGTGGAAGCGTCTGGCGCCCGATCAGGCAGTGCGCTTGCGTGGCGGTTACGTGATGACCTGCCGCGAGATTATTCGTGATGACCAGGGCGAGATTGTTGAGCTTCGCTGCGAATATGATCCGGCGACACTGGGCGTCAACCCTGAGGGCTACAAACCGAATGGCGTGATCCACTGGGTGTCTGCAACCGATAGTATCGATGCAGACATCTATCTATACGATCGTCTGTTCAATGAAGAAAATCCGGACAACGATAAAGACGTGGATTTCGTCACGCATATCAATCCCGAGTCGTTGCAGATCACGCAGAATGCGCGTGTTGAGAAAAGCCTTGCGACGCCGTTGACTGACATCCCGTATCAGTTCGAGCGTGAGGGTTATTTCTTCTTTGATGCAGCGCGATCCGAGGGTGGGCGGCCTGTTTTTAACCGTACCGTGACCCTGCGCGATTCCTGGGCGAAAGGGGGCAAGTAAGTGCAAGTGAGTACTGATAACGCCATTCAGCTTTACAGCACGCTGAGCCAGAAAAAAGAAGCGCTGAGAACCATTGAGCCAGGCAAGGTGCGTATGTATGTCTGCGGGATGACCGTGTACGACTACTGCCACCTTGGCCACGCGCGTGTGCTGGTAGCGTTCGACGTCATCACACGTTATCTGCGTCATCGCGGTTACGACGTCACCTATGTACGCAATATCACCGACATCGATGACAAGATTCTGCGTCGTGCAGATGAGAATGGTGAGGCTTTTGATGCGCTAACCGATCGAATGATTGATGCAATGCACGAGGATGAGCGTGCGCTCGGCGTGCTGGCGCCTGACGATGAGCCTCGTGCGACAGCCTATATCGGCCAGATTCTGGAGATGATCCAGACCCTGATCGATAAAGGCTATGCCTATGCTGCAGATAACGGTGACGTTTATTACGCGGTGCAGAAGTTTGAAACCTACGGCAAGCTCAGCAAGAAAAAGCTGGAAGATCTGATAGCCGGTGCCCGGGTGGATGTCTCCGAAGTGAAGCGCAGCCCTGCAGACTTTGCGCTCTGGAAAGCGGCGAAGCCGGGTGAGGTAAGCTGGTCGTCACCTTGGGGTGAGGGGCGTCCGGGTTGGCATATCGAATGCTCCGCGATGTCGACCTGCTGCCTGGGTAACACCTTTGATATTCACGGTGGTGGTCCGGATCTGATGTTTCCCCACCACGAGAACGAAATCGCGCAGTCTGAAGCTGCGACCGGTAAGCACTTTGTGAATTACTGGATGCATGCCGGCGCCGTGCGGGTCAATAAAGAGAAAATGTCCAAGTCACTGGGCAACTTTTTCACAATTCGCGAAATTCTCGACAAGTACCCGGCGGAGGTGGTTCGCTACTTTCTGGTGTCCAGTCACTATCGCAGTCAGGTGGATTATTCCGAAGATAATCTGGCAGAGGCATCCAACACCTTGTCGCGTTTGTATCAGTCGCTGCGTGGAGTGGTGCCCGCCGAGGCGGTGGGCGAAACAGAGTTTGACCGGCGCTTTGCTGAGGTCATGAGCGATGACTTCAATACTGCTGGCGCCAACACGGTGCTGCACGCGGTGGCGTCCGAGATTAATCGGCTACGTCGGGACGGCGACGATGCCGAAGCCGCCTCGCTGGCGACTGTACTGATTCGTCTCGGTGGTGTGCTTGGGTTGTTGCAGCAGGACCCCGAAGTCTACTTTCAGGCTGGCGGAAAGGATGGCCTGTCACCAGATGAAATAGAGCAGCAGATTGAAGCCCGGGCACAGGCCCGTCGTGATCGTGATTTTGCCGGCGCCGATCGCATTCGCGATGAGTTGGCGGAAAAGGGCATTATCCTGGATGACTCACGTGAAGGTACAACGTGGCGTCGGGCATGAATTCATCCGTATTATCCCGTAGAATACCGCGCTCTGAATAAGCGCACTTTGCCGGCCCGGATGGCCGGCAAACAGAGAGTGGCCCAAGCGGCAATAGAAACTCCGCGTTGCGGACTCCACAGAATTTAGCAAACCACTGAGGCGATAACGATGACAGAACGCGTCCAAGTCGGCGGCCTGCAGGTCGCAAAGGTCCTGTACGACTTTGTGAACAATGAAGCGATTCCCGGAACGGGTGTAGATGCTGACAAATTCTGGGCAGAATTTGACACCATCATTCACGAGCTGGCGCCGCGTAACAAGGCGCTGCTGGCCAAGCGTGACGACTTTCAGGCCAAAATGGATGCCTGGTACACCGAGCGCAAGGGTCAGTCGATTGATATGGCCGAGTACAAGTCGTTCCTGACGGACATCGGTTACCTGACTGAAGAGCCTGCGGCCTTCAAGATTTCGACTGCCAATGTTGATGCCGAGATCGCTACTATGGCCGGCCCGCAGTTGGTTGTGCCTGTCATGAATGCCCGTTTTGCGCTCAACGCAGCAAACGCTCGCTGGGGCAGCCTTTACGACGCGCTGTACGGCACCGATGTGTTGTCAGAAGAAAACGGCGCCGAGAAAGGTCGCGGCTACAATCCGGTACGTGGCGCGAAAGTGATCGAGTATGCCCGCAACATGCTGGATGCCTCCGCACCGCTGGCTAACGGAAGCCACAAGGATTCCGTCAAGTATCTGGTCGAAGGCGGCAAGCTGGTCGTCAAGCTCCAGAATGGAGAGACCACGGGTCTGAAAGACGAATCCGGCTTCGTTGGCTTCACCGGCGCGTCCGCTGAGCCTACCGGTATTCTGCTGGTCAAGAATGGCATGCACTTTGAAATCCAGGTTGATGCCAGCCATCCGATCGGTAAAGACGACGGTGCTCACGTAAAAGATGTGCTGGTCGAATCTGCACTGACCACCATTATGGATTGCGAAGACTCGGTTGCAGCAGTTGATGCTGACGACAAAACGGTTGTGTATCGCAACTGGCTGGGTCTGATGAAGGGCGATCTGGAAGAAAGCTTCGAGAAAGGCGGTCAGCAGGTTACCCGCAAGATGCACGGCGATCGCACCTACACCGCGGCAGATGGCAGTGAGCTGACGCTCAAAGGTCGCAGCCTGATGTTCGTCCGTAACGTGGGTCACCTGATGACCATCAATGCGATCCTCGATAAGGATGGCAATGAGATTCCTGAAGGTCTGATGGACGGTGTGCTGACCTCTCTGATCGCGATTCACGATCTGAAGGGTGAGGGCGCTATCCGCAACTCAAAGACCGGCAGCGTGTACATCGTTAAGCCGAAAATGCATGGTCCTGAAGAAGTTGCGTTCACCAACGAGTTCTTCGGCCGTGTTGAGGGTGCATTGGGTCTGCCGCGCTTTACATTGAAAGTTGGCATCATGGACGAAGAGCGTCGCACGACAGTTAATCTCAAGTCGTGTATCGAAGCTGCCAAGGACCGTTGTGTATTCATTAACACCGGTTTCCTTGATCGCACCGGTGATGAAATTCATACCTCCATGGAAGCAGGCCCGATCATCCGCAAGGGTGATATCAAGTCTGCAGCCTGGATTCAGGCCTACGAGCAGTGGAACGTTGATATCGGTCTGGAGGCAGGCCTCAAAGGTGTTGCTCAGATTGGTAAGGGTATGTGGGCAATGCCGGATCTGATGGCGGCAATGATGGAAGCCAAGATTGGCCACCCGAAAGCCGGCGCCAATACTGCGTGGGTGCCTTCGCCAACAGCCGCAACCTTGCACGCGCTGCATTACCACCAGGTTAGCGTTGCTGACGTTCAGTCTCAGCTCGAGAGCCGTGCGCGCGCAAGTCTGGATGACATCCTTACTGTGCCGCTCATGAAGGATCCTTCATCGCTGTCTGCTGCCGATATTCAGCAGGAACTCGACAACAACGCCCAGGGCCTGCTTGGTTACGTTGTGCGTTGGGTCGACAGTGGCGTTGGTTGTTCCAAAGTGCCTGACATCAATGATGTAGGGTTGATGGAAGATCGCGCGACATTGCGTATTTCCTCGCAGCATATTTGCAACTGGCTCTACCACGGCATCTGCTCGGAAGAGCAGGTCATGGAAACGCTGAAGCGCATGGCAGCGGTTGTTGATAAGCAGAACGCCAATGATCCGGCGTATCGCCCGATGGCAACAGACTTTGACGATAACGTTGCTTTCCAGGCGGCGGTCGATCTGGTGTTGAAAGGTCGTGTGCAGCCGAATGGCTATACCGAGCCGCTTCTGCATGCTTACCGTTTGAAGGCGAAAGCCAAATACGGTCAGTAAGCGAAAGCTCACAAAAAACCCGCCTTCGAGCGGGTTTTTTGTGTCTGCCAATAGCGTTGTGGGCTGGCGAGTTCGCCCGTTAGTCCTTGTGCAGTTCGTTTGCGGCAAACAGTGTGTTCTGCAGCAATGTCGCGATCGTCATCGGTCCAACACCACCGGGTACCGGCGTAATGTAGGCCGCGCGCTCTGCGGCGACATCGAATTCCACGTCACCGATCAGCTTGCCCTCGGCTGTGCGATTGATGCCGACATCAATGACCGTTGCGCCGGGCTTGATCCATTCGCCCTTTACCAGTCCTGGTTTGCCTGCAGCGGCAATCACGATATCCGCTTCGCTGACAAGTTTGGGGAGGTTGTCGGTAAACCGGTGCGTGACCGTAATCGTGGCGCCCTTGAGTAGCAGTTCCATCGCCATTGGGCGCCCCACGATGTTGGATGCGCCGACAATAATGGCGTGCTGGCCCTTATAGGGAGTACCAACACTGTCCAGCAGTGTGATGATGCCTGCTGGTGTGCAGGGGCGCAGTTCCGGGCGGCGTTGAACAAGGCGGCCGATGTTGAATGGGTGAAAGCCGTCCACATCCTTGTCGGGGCGGATCTTGACCAGAATCGGGTCAGCATCAAGAGGCGCGGGCAGGGGCAGTTGCACCAGGATGCCGTCTATCGAAGGGTCTTCGTTCAATTCGTCTATAAGGGCTTCAAGTGCCTGTTGCGTTGTGTCTGCGGGCAAATCGTAGGATAGCGAGTATATGCCGGCCTGGTCGCATGCTTTTCTCTTGTTACCTACATAGACCTTTGAGGCGTGATCTTCTCCCACTAGAACCACAGCAAGCCCTGGCGGTCGAAGGCCTTTGTCAGTGCGAGCTTTAACACCTTCCGCGACGTCGTCACGGACTTGAGCCGCGATTTTTTTGCCATCAATAATTTGTGCTGTCATTACCTGCCAGTTCTGGTTGGTGAGCAGCAACGGGCTGCGCACGGGTGACTGAGGGATAGGGTGTCGGCTGACGGGTAGGCTTGTCCGCCGCAAGTGTCGGGCAGCGTCTGGATCACGCCAGGGGCACATTAAGTGTCCGGTTCGGGGCCATGCTGCCAAGTGCTATCCTGAGAAAGTGCGCTATTGTCGCACGGTTCGATGCTTCGGCCAACGGAGCGTGAGGCTATTTGTTAACCGGTTTGCGTCGTATTTTGGGTAATATTGATCAAGAAACAAACGGTATCACCGTTAATTTGAAAGTATTATGAAATCCATGTTGACGGACCGCAAAACCGCCGGTATTCTTTGCGCCAACTTTGCTACAGCAACTGTTGTTCAGGAAGTAGAAAACGGGGTATAGCGCAGTCTGGTAGCGCGCCTGCTTTGGGAGCAGGATGTCGGGAGTTCGAATCTCTCTACCCCGACCACTTTTAATTCCTGGAAATTCAGATGGGGCGAAAGAGCACGCGCCCGTAGCTCAGCTGGATAGAGCAATGGCCTTCTAAGCCATGGGTCGCAGGTTCGAGTCCTGCCGGGCGCGCCAACTTAACCCGGCTGGAAGCAGTCTGAATCAGTTGAGGCTAAAGCCCAGGCAAAGTTTGAACGTTTGCAGTACAGGACTTATCGGGTAGTAAGTTGCCCGATGTTGCGGATCAACTACCGTAACATGTCGATATGGTGGGCGTAGCTCAGTTGGTAGAGCTCAGGATTGTGACTCCTGCGGTCGAGGGTTCGATCCCCTTCGTCCACCCCAACTCCTTTTTTCGGGTGCATGTCATCTGATAAACTCCGGTAATAGGCTTATATAGTCATCCATAGATTTGGATGAACTCAGCAAGCTGTTATGAGTGAGGCGAGTTGGTTATTCAACGACAAGGTTCGTTGAGCTGGCATTAGGCCAGAACACAGTTTTATGCTCCGGTGGTGGAATTGGTAGACACGGTAGGTTTAGGTCCTACTGCCGCAAGGTGTGGGGGTTCAAGTCCCTCCCGGAGTACCAAATCAAAGCCCTTAGACATCGTCTAAGGGCTTTTTTTATGCCTGCCAAAATCGTTGGTGTCCGTCCCGGATGGGCTGCGAAAGTGTTCATTGGTTAAAGAAACGCAGAAAGGTTTGCTCCTGTCGCTGGGCTTCATGCAGCGAAGTGGGTCTGAACCGAAGTTTGCTGCCCGGCACGCATTGGGCAAGCGCGTCCAGGCTGCGTGGCGTCACCGCACCGAGTTTAGGGTACCCGCCGATCGTCTGACGGTCGTTCAGCAGAATGATGGGCTGCCCATCCGCCGGTACCTGAATCGCTCCCAGGCTGATGCCTTCGGATATCAGGCGTTCTCCGTTTATCTCCAGAGCTGGGCCGTTGAGGCGAACCCCCATGCGATCGCTTTGGGGGCTGAGCTCATAGTTTTCGCTGAAAAAGCTCTCCAGCGCGCAGGCCGGAAAACGGTCCACTTGAGCCCCCAGAATGACGTCCAGTGCGGTTTCGGCGTTGTAGTCGGGAATCCAGTGATTGGGGACTTTTCGATTAGGTGCTTCGTGTGTCATTGGAGAGCAGGGCAGTACGTCGCCAGTCTGCAATGGTTTGCCGTTGTGATGCAGGCCGCCAGTGCCTTCGCGGGTGAAAGTGGCGCAGCTGCCGCCAAGTCCGGCTTCTGTCTGGAAGCCGCCGCGCACAGCGAGATAGGCGCGCAGCCCGGATTGGGGAGCGCTCAGGGCGATGTCGTCTCCCGGGTACAGGTTCAGGGTTGCCCATAATGGGCGTGTTTCGCCATTCACTGTGCAGGTTACCGCGGCACCTGTAACAGCAATCTGGGTGTTCAGGTTGCAGGTGAACTCGCAGCCCCCAAAAGTGACTTCCAGAGCTGTAGCGCCGTAGCGATTGCCTAACAATTGATTGCCCCAAGCCCATGCGTGACGATCCATTGCACCGCCGCAGGCAAGGCCGAGGTGCATGACGCGAGTTCGCCCGGCATCCTGTAAAAGGCTCAGAAAGCCAGGTTTGCGAACGATGAGTCCTTGGGGCTGATCCGTCATTTCTGGTCTCCTTTCGCGTTCGCCGCCGCTGTTTCCCAAGGTAAATCGTCCAGCTTGCCAGCCAGCGCTGTGTACTCCGATTCGCTGATGGCTCGAAAACGAACCTGCTGGCCCGCTTCCAGCAAGCTTGGGCGAGCGCGGTCCGGGTCGAACAGTGTGAGTGGCGTTCGGCCGATAAGGTTCCAGCCCCCGGGAGAGCTGATCGGATAGATTGCGGTTTGGGTGTCTGCGATGCCCAGTGTGCCCGCGGGTACCTTTTTGCGGGGTGTAGAGAGTCGCGGCGCGGCAAGTTCGTCTGCAACCTGGCCCAGATAGGCAAAGCCCGGTGCAAATCCGATTGCGAACACGTGATAGGTCCGACCTGTGTGGCGCTTGATAGCCTCTTCAACGCTGATATTTGCCCGGCTGGCAATGTTCTCCAGATCCGGCCCCACTCGGGGGTCATAAAATACCGGTACGTCCACGACCTCTGGTGGTTTTGCTGACTCGTTGCCCGCTGTCGACAATGAATCCAGGGCCGGTTTCAGGTCAGCAACAAGGCTGGCCAGGTCATCCTGCAACAGGTCATAGCGAAGCAGAAGCGTGGTGTAGGACGGCACTGCGTCCAGCAGGCGCTCGCCCAGAGTGTTGTGCAGGACCGATGCGGCTCTGTTAATTGTCGAAACCAATGCGACGTCAATTTTCTCGCCGAAATGCAGGGTAATGGTATCGACGCCCGTAACCTCGTAACGCCAGAACATTACGCCAGCTCCTGCAGTGCTTCCCGAATGCTGCGCACAGCGGCGACGGATTCCGGGTTGTCGCCGTGCACGCACAAGGAGTCGGCTTCCAGGGTCAGTGGTTGGCCGTCAAGGGTGTGGATGGGTTGTTGACGGGCGAGGCTAATGGCCTGTTGCACGATTATGTCCGGATCGTGGTGGACGGCGCCGGGCTGGCTGCGAGGCACAATGTAGCCGTCCGCGTCATACGCTCTATCGGCAAAAGCTTCCAGTATCAGATCGATGCCGTGGGCGTCACAGGCTGACTTCAGGGGGCGGTTGTCCGCAGTAGTCATGGCCATTAACGACAAGGATTGCGGCGACTGGCTAAGTGCTTTCAGCACCGCGTTCAGGATGTTGGTATCGCGCATCATGTTGTTGTAAAGCGCGCCATGAGGTTTGACGTAGGCCAGTTGTCCGCCTTGCGAGTTGGCGATCTGGTTGAGCGCACCCACCTGGTACAGAACCATTGCTGTGATTTCGTCTGGTTTGCAGGCTATATCGCGACGACCGAATCCCTGCAGGTCCGGGTAGGCTGGATGTGCGCCCAGAGTGACGCCGTGTGCGATCGCCAGGCGCACCGTGTTCGTCATTACAAGCGGGTCGCCGGCATGGAAGCCGCACGCAATATTGGCCTGATCTATAAATGGCATGACCTGTTCATCCAGACCCATGGTCCAGGCTCCAAAACTCTCGCCAATATCACAGTTCAGTCGCATGTCAGTCTCCCGGCTTGGCTATTCTGTCATGGGGGTTGTTCCCAGAATGGGCCAGCGAACGATGTTTGTCATGTCCTAATAGAAACAAAGTATAGATAAAATATCGATAAAAAAAGGTAAAAACACCTATATTATCTAATCAAAAAGTTTGACAGGTGTTTTGGGCGCCGCTAGTTTGGTTGAATAAAGTACAGATTCCGTACAGGCGGAAAGCAATCCGGATGCGCCGTAATGGCGTTTATAAACAATAAATTAGGGCGGCTGCGCGCGGTATTCGACCGGATCGGCAGTCACCCGGAGGACACGATATGCGAATTCGAATGAAGCACTTGTGGGTCTCTCTGGCTGCTGTTACGTCGTCATTTGCAATGGCCGGGGCGCAGGCGACGGATTGGGACATGCCAACGCCTTACGGCGATTCCAATTTCCATACGGTCAATATCCGCCAGTTTGCCGAAGACGTAAAAGCCTCGACGGACGGCGAGCTGAATATCACGGTCCATAGCAGCGGATCACTGATCAAGCATCCTGAGATCAAAAACTCCGTGCGCCGCGGGTTGGTGCCAATGGGTGAGTTGATCATGTCGCGCCTGGCGAACGAAGATCCGTTGTTTGAGGTGGATTCTGTGCCGTATCTGGCCAGCAATTATGATGAGGCCTGGAAACTCTGGCAGGCATCCAAAGATATTCTGGCCAAGCGCCTGGAGGGGCAGCGTCTGAAGCTGCTGTTCGCGGTTCCCTGGCCGCCACAGGGTATTTATACCAAGTTCCCGGTCGAGACGGGCGAGGAGTTGCAGGGCGTGAAAATGCGTGCTTACAACAAATCGAGTGAGCATCTGGCCGAGTTGCTGGGCGCAATTCCGACCCAGGTTGAGGTTCCGGACATCCCGACAGCCTTTGGCACGGGCCGCGTGGACGCCATGATCACATCGCCGTCTACCGGGGCGAACACCCGGGCCTGGGATTACCTGACCAATTTTAACCACGCCCAGCTTTGGCTCCCCAAGAATATGGTTGTCGTGAACGCGCGTGCGTTTGCGAAGCTGCCGGAGGATGTCCAGGCGGCTGTTGAAGAGGCAGCGGCTGAAGCTGAAAAGCGTGGCTGGGAGGCCAGTAAAGAAGAGACCGATGCCAAGATTGCGATCATGCGCGAAAACGGCATTGATATCGCAGAGCCATCCGATGCGCTGGAAAAGCGCTTGAAGGCGGTCGGTGAAACCATGACTGCAGAGTGGCTTGAGCGTGCAGGGCCCGATGGCCAGGCTTTGCTTGACGCTTACCGCAAACAATAAACCTGGCGCTTTAGAGAGGGAAGATGTTGCCCATGCGCAATGCTCTGAATGGGTTTTATCGCTTCGGCGGTGCGCTATCTGCGCTGCAACTTGTGGCCATTATGGTGATGGTGGTGTTGCAGGTACTGGGCCGGGTGCTTGATCGGGTATTGGTCTGGCTTGGCGCTGATGCTCTTGGGCTGAATATCCCGGGGTTGGCAGAAATTGCGGCCTTCTTCCTTCTCGGCGCGACATTCTTTGGCCTTGCATACACTTTCTGGCAAGGGGGTCATATACGGGTCACTCTGCTGGTGCAGCATCTGCCGCTCCCTGCTCAGCGGTTTGTGGATATTGCCACGGTGTTGGTTGCGGCTGCGATCACGGCATTTGCCGCCTGGAATAGCGCCTGGCTTGCATACGACAGCTATGACTTCGGCGATCTGTCGATCGGTATGGTGCCGGTGCCGTTGTGGGTGCCCCAGCTAGGTATGGTGCTGGGCCTCGTCTGGCTGCTGATTGCATTGCTGGATGCGTTTTTCTCGCTGGTGACCGGGCGGATCCAGACAATTCCTACTGAATCGCCGCAGGAGTAAACGGCATGGATATGATCTGGATGAGTCTTATCCTTCTCGTCGTTCTCCTGGCACTTTTAGGCGCAGGGCTATGGGTGGCATTTGCTCTGACGGCGATTGGCTGTGTGGCACTTTATTGCTTCAGCAGCATTCCGGTGGGTGACAGTCTGTCGACTGCATTTTACAGCGCCAGTGTTTCCTGGGAGCTGGCGGCCTTGCCGATGTTTATCTGGATGGGGGAGGTGCTGTTCCGTTCTCGGCTCTCGGAGCAAATGTTCAGTGGTATCGCGCCCTGGGTGGGCAAGGTACCCGGGCGGCTACTGCACACCAATATCGTGGGCTGCGGCATATTTGCAGCGATATCCGGCTCTTCCGCAGCAACGGCGGCGACAATCGGCAAGATGTCGATTCCGGAGCTGACCCGGCGCGGCTACGACCAGAAGCAGATTCTGGGTACCCTGGCCGGTTCAGCGACGCTGGGACTGCTCATTCCACCTTCAATCATTCTGATTGTGTACGGTGTGGCCACGGAGCAGTCAATCGCGCGGCTCTTCGTTGCGGGTATTCTCCCCGGCCTCATGTTGATGGTGTTATTTGGCGCCTACGTTATGTTTTGGTCGCTGATGAATCCGGCGGGGGTGCCTGCGGGCGATTCCGAATCGCTTTCGTTTACGGCCAAGCTTCAGCGCAGTCGGCCGTTGATTCCGGTGGTGTTGTTGATAGTCGGGGTGATCGGATCAATCTACGGAGGGCTTGCATCCCCAACTGAATCAGCTGCGATCGGTGTCGCTTTGGCTCATTTACTGTCTTGGCGCAGTGGATCCATGAGCCGGAATACCTTTATAAGCGCGCTTATGGGCACGGTGAAAACGTCATCGATGATTTCGTTTATTCTGGTGGGGGCCCATTTCCTGACAACTTCAATGGGGTTTACCGGGATTCCGCGTGAGTTGGCGGCCTGGATCAGCACGCTGGGCTTGTCGCCGTATATGTTGCTGGTGGCACTGACGCTGTTCTTCATTCTGCTGGGATGCTTTCTGGATGGCATCTCGGTGGTGGTGCTGACGACGTCGGTCATCCTGCCAATGGTGCAGGCAGCAGGTATTGATCCACTCTGGTTCGGCATCTATCTGGTTATTGTGGTGGAAATGAGTCAAATCACACCGCCGGTTGGTTTCAATCTGTTCGTGATTCAGGGGCTCACAGGCGAGAACATCTTGCGGGTGGCGTGGGCGGCTTTGCCGTACTTCCTGCTGATACTGACTGGCGTTGTGCTGATCACGATATTTCCGGAAATTGTGACCTATCTGCCAGGCAAGATGGGCAACTGATAGACTGCCCCCGTTCGGTGTATGGGTTGCCGAATGCCATTGTTAACGGATTAAAGATGCATGTATGAAAAAGAACAGTGATAGCAAGACACCGCAAACGCAGGAAGAAAGCTCGCATCGGGTCGGGCCAATTGTATCCTCCGCTCATCTGGCGGCGGGCAAGTCGGCGGAGTTGTCAGAGCTGGAGTTCGGTCTGATTGTGGCGGGCAATGCCTTCAATCGCTGGATGGTGCGTTGCATGAACGCCACAGGGCTGGAGGATCTCAGCCCCCTGGATGTATTGGTACTGCACAGTGTGAATCACCGTAATCGCCCCAAAAAATCGGCTGACATTTGTCTCGTACTGAATGTCGAGGACAGTCACACCGTGACTTATTCCCTGAAAAAAATGCTCAAAAGCGGCGTTGTCGGGTCGGAGAAGCGAGGCAAGGAGACTTTCTACACCGTGACCGAAAAAGGTGAGGAAATCTGCCGGCGCTATAGTGAAATTCGCGAAGATTGCCTGGTCGATTCTCTGCGGACGCTGGGCTTTTCCAATGCAGACCTGGGGTCCATTGCCAGCTTTTTGCGGGGTATTTCCGGGCTGTATGATCAGGCGGCGCGCTCGGCCGCATCACTGTAGTCATTGAAGGGCATTGTTGTGGTCAAACAGTGACGCCTCCCTTCCGGGTTGAACTGGCTTCTCTTCAGCGTCGTACTCCAGGTGCTTGCATACAATGTTGCGCCTTGCTGCGCCGCATTGTGTCTGAAAAACGCGCTTTTGTTACCTGATCCTGAAAACTCTGGGGTCAGAGCGATTCTCTCTGCCACCAAAAGCATGATAAAATGCGCGTTTAAATTTTCGCAGGTCTGATCAGGCGACTTCTGTGGTTCAGTCGGACTCCTCACGTCGGCCTGCGTGTCCTTTAACTATTGAACCGGTAATTCGAGGATCTTCCATGCAAGTGTCTGTTGAAACGACGTCTAACATCGAACGTCGCATGACGATTGGTGTGCCCGCTCAGGATATTGATCAGGCAGTAGCAAGCCGACTGCAGCAAACAGCCAGCACCGTCCGTATGAACGGCTTCCGTCCAGGCAAGGTGCCAATGAGCGTAGTGAAGCGTCGTTTTGGTGAAGGCGTTCGTCAGGAAGTGGTTAGCGAACTGATGCGCGATAGCTATGTCAAAGCACTTGAAGAGCAGAACATCTCTCCAGCTGGTTGGCCGCGTTTCGAGCCGAAAACAATGGAAGAGGGCAAGGATCTCGAGTTTGTCGCAATCTTCGAAGTGCTCCCTGAAATCACCCTGGGTGATATGAGCAAGATTACGATCGAAAAGCCTGTTGCCGACATTGCGGACAAAGACGTTGAGAAAATGATCGATAGCCTGCGCCGTCAGCAGGCTGACATGAAATCTGTCAAGCGCAAGTCCAAGAAGAAAGACATCGTCACCATCGATTTCAAAGGTTTCGTTGATGGCGAAGAATTTGAAGGTGGTGCAGCCGAAGGTCACAAGCTGACTCTGGGCTCAGGCCAGATGATTCCTGGCTTTGAGGACGGCATCATTGGTGGAAAAGCCGGTGAAGAGCTGGAAATTGAAGTGACCTTCCCCGAGGATTACCAGAACGAAGAGCTGGCTGGTAAGCCTGCCAAGTTTGAAATCAAGATCAACGAAGTCGAAGAGCCTGTTCTGCCGGAGCTGAACGAAGAGTTTTTCGCCAAGTTTGGTGTTGATGCCAAAGACGAAGAAGGCTTCCGCGAAGATGTTAAGAAAAACATGGAGCGTGAGCTGAAGCAGGCGACAAGCAACAAGGTGAAGAACGACGTTGTTGACGGGCTGCTTGAAGTGAACGATTTTGAAGTGCCACAGTCATTGATTGACCAGGAAATCGATCGCCTGCGTCAAGACGCGGTTCAGCGCTTCGGTGGTCAGATGGATCCCAAGCAACTGCCAGCCGAACTTTTCACTGACCAGGCGAAGCGCCGGGTGAAGACCGGTCTGCTGTTCCAGGAGCTGATCCGTCAGAATGACATCAAGGCTGAAGCGGATAAAGTTGAAGAAAAGATCCAGGAAATTGCCTCAACTTACGAGTCGCCTGAAGAGGTGGTTGCCCACTACAACAGCAACCCGGAGCAGAAGGCGCAGATCGAATCTGTTGTTCTTGAAGACTCGGTGGTTGAATTTGTCCTGTCTCAGGCCAAAGTAAAAGATAAGAAGATGAAGTACGAAGAAGCGGTTCAGGCCGGTCAGCCGCAGCAAGGCTAATCTGCTTGCCGTCAATAGCTGCTCCGGCGAAAGCGGGAGCAGCTCGAGGGTGTTGCAAAACGCAGAGAGCAAAGATCAGGCAAGGCGAAGATTTGCGAAAAGTGCAGTTTACGCTGCGTAAATGAGCATATTGAGCCGATTTTCAGCGCCGCATGGCTGAGGTCACTGGTTTTGCAACATACTCGATAAGCTACACTGTGGAACAGCCGGGTTCTCCGGCTGTTTTTATCTCGGTAGCTGAATGCCAGTGACTTATCTGCGACCCCGGTAAGCGGGGCGTCGGGATCGATTTCCAGTGCGGTGCCGTATCCATGATACGGGCGGCTGGCTCGCTCAAATAGCTAAGGAGTTCAGGCACATCATGATGCAAAAACCTTACGACGGTCCAACAATGGTTACCAACTCTGGTCTGGTGCCCATCGTCATCGAGCAAACCGCACGAGGTGAGCGCTCTTTCGACATTTATTCCCGTCTGCTTAAAGAACGGGTTATTTTTATGGTGGGGCCGGTTGAAGATCACATGGCCAACCTGATCGTCGCACAACTGCTGTTTCTGGAGTCCGAGAACCCCGACAAGGATATTCACCTCTATATTAATAGTCCCGGTGGGTCTGTGACTGCGGGTATGTCCATTTATGACACCATGCAGTTTATCAAGCCTGACGTGGCAACCCTGTGTGTAGGACAGGCAGCCAGCATGGGCGCCTTCCTGTTGGCGGGTGGTGCTCATGGCAAGCGTGCATGCCTGCCGAATTCGCGGGTGATGATCCATCAACCGTTGGGCGGTTATCAGGGGCAGGCGACGGATATCGAGATTCACACCCGTGAGATCCTGAAAATTCGTGAGACCCTGAACAAGCTGCTGGCGCACCACACTGGCCAAGATCTGGAAACGATTGCGCGGGATACAGAGCGCGACAATTTCATGGATCCGCATCAGGCCAAGGAGTACGGTCTGATTGACGCTGTGCTTGATAAACGCGTCCAGAATACATAATACTGACTCAGGTGCCCTGATTTTTGCTGACAGGCCGGGGCACCGGAGCTTTGACTTTATATATAAATGTATCGTGATCGCACGACGTCTCGCGGGCGTATGTTAGAGCAGGCAGGCGAAGCATGAGCTTCGCGCCGCTTTTTCGGTGAACACGTAAGCCAAGACAGAGGTAATTCAATGGCAGATGACAGAAACGGCAGAGGCGACGATAACGGCAAGTTGCTCTACTGCTCGTTTTGCGGAAAGAGCCAGCATGAAGTCCGCAAACTTATTGCAGGGCCTTCGGTTTTCATCTGCGACGAGTGTGTTGACCTGTGCAATGACATTATCCGTGAAGAAATTCAGGAAAATGCACAGGAAGAACAGAGCGATCGGTTGCCCAGTCCCGCGGAGATCCGTGAGAACCTGAACCAGTATGTCATTGGTCAGGATCGCGCGAAGATTGTGCTGGCAGTCGCTGTCTACAACCACTACAAGCGGTTGCGCTACGGCGAAGGCAAATCCGATGTTGAGCTGGGCAAGAGTAATATCCTGCTGATCGGCCCTACCGGCAGCGGCAAGACACTGCTGGCCGAGACGCTCGCGCGGATGCTCAATGTTCCGTTCACCATCGCCGATGCGACCACGTTGACCGAAGCCGGTTACGTCGGTGAAGACGTCGAAAACATCATTCAGAAGCTGCTGCAAAAGTGTGACTACGATGTCGACAAAGCCCAGCGTGGCATTGTTTACATTGACGAAATCGACAAGATTTCCCGTAAGTCTGACAATCCGTCCATTACCCGTGACGTGTCGGGTGAAGGTGTTCAGCAGGCATTGCTGAAGCTTATCGAAGGCACGGTTGCGTCGGTTCCACCGCAGGGCGGTCGAAAGCATCCGCAGCAGGAATTCCTGCAGGTTGATACTGGCAATATCCTGTTTATTTGTGGTGGCGCGTTTGCGGGCCTGGATAAGGTTATCCGTGAACGTTCCGAGCGCAGCAGCATCGGCTTCTCCGCTGCGGTTATCAGTGATGACGACCGTAAGAGCACCGGCGATCTGATCAAGGACGTCGAAACTGAAGATCTGGTCAAATACGGGCTGATTCCTGAGTTTGTAGGCCGTTTGCCAGTTGTGGCGACGCTGACAGAGTTGGATGAGGCGGCGCTGGTCCAGATTCTGACGGAACCGAAAAACGCCCTGACCAAGCAGTATCAGAAGCTGTTTGATATGGAAGAGGTTGAGCTCGATTTCCGTGAAGATGCCCTGCGTGCTGTGGCGCGAAAGGCAATGGAGCGGAAGACCGGAGCGAGGGGGTTGCGCTCGATTCTTGAAGCAACGCTGCTCGATACGATGTATCAGATTCCTTCGGAGCGAGACGTCAGCAAGGTTGTCATTGACGAAAGCGTGATAAACGGTGATTCCGAGCCGTTCAAGATTTATGCGAACAATGACCGTGCCAAGGCTGTTCCTGAAGACTGATCAGTTGAAGCAATAGCGTGTCATCCCGTCAGAGATGAAGGGCATGACGCGGTTAAAAACAAAAGGGGCGCTCGCGCCCCTTTTGTTTTATGCGGCATTTGTCCTCCCTGTCTCGCCAGGCAGGATCTTCGCTGATCACAGTCTGGCCCGAAAGGCATTGCAATATGATGTGCCTGCCCCAATGATTAATTCAAATGACATTCATACGACATCGTCGGCCCGGTTTCTGTGGCATCATGATCAGGCTCATGTTGTTCGGATGCCTGCCAGTTAACGAACAAGGCCGGTGATGTCGCATTCGCTTGTTTCTCCTCATGCTCTGTCAGGGCATGCTAGTCAGAGGATTATCTATGACACCAAGACCTGAGACCCCCATGAAAGACTATCCAATGCTTCCCCTGCGGGATGTTGTGGTGTTTCCCCACATGGTTGTTCCCCTGTTTGTTGGTCGTGAGAAGTCGATTCTTGCGCTGGAAGCGGCAATGGAGGGGAGTAAGGAGATCTTGCTGGTTGCTCAGCGGGATGCTGGCACCGACGATCCGGGGCCGGGCGATGTCTATGATATGGGCACCCTTGCTACCGTGCTTCAGATGTTGAAGCTGCCTGACGGCACCGTAAAGGTGCTTGTTGAGGGTAATGCCCGCGTTCGCCTTGATTCAATTGAAGATGGCGACTACCTGTCTGCCAGATCAATGCTGATCGACGAGGACCCGCTTCCTGAGCGTGAAGAGTCGGTGCTGGTCAAAACACTGACCGAGGAATTTGAAAAATACGTCAAGTTATCCAAAAAAGTGCCTTCAGAAGTCACCAACTCGCTGACCGGAATCGACGATCTGGAGCGATTGGCGGACACCATGGCGGCTCATCTTGAGCTGAAGATCCATGAGAAGCAGGAACTGCTGGAGTCGCTGGATATCCGCACCCGTATTGAGCTGTTGCTCGGGCGACTTGATGGTGAGATCGACCTGATTGAAGTCGAAAAGCGCATTCGTGGCCGCGTTAAGAAGCAGATGGAACGGAGCCAGCGCGAGTATTACCTGAACGAGCAAATGAAAGCGATCCAGAAAGAAATGGGTCAGCTGGGTGAAGGTAATAACGATTTTGAAGAGCTTGAGCAGCGCCTGGAGGAAGCGGGACTTCCCGAAGAGGCGCGCAAGAAAACCGAAGCCGAGCTGAATAAACTCAAAATGATGTCACCGATGTCAGCCGAAGCAACGGTTGTTCGCGGCTACATCGACTGGATGCTGGCCGTGCCCTGGAAAAAGCGCAGTCGGGTGCGTCATGATCTTGAAAAGGCCCGGGAGATTCTGGACGAGGATCACTTTGGGCTGGATGAGGTCAAAAAGCGCATTCTTGAGTATCTGGCCGTGCAGAGCCGCGTCAAGAAAGTAAAGGGCCCTGTGCTATGCCTGGTGGGGCCGCCGGGTGTCGGTAAAACCTCTCTTGGGCAATCCATTGCGCGAGCGACAAATCGCAAGTACACCCGTATGGCGTTGGGTGGCGTACGCGATGAAGCTGAAATTCGTGGCCACAGGAAAACCTATATCGGTGCTTTGCCGGGTAAGCTGCTTCAGAAGCTCTCCAAGGTTGCGGTCAAAAACCCGCTGTTCCTGTTCGACGAAATCGACAAGATGGGCATGGACCACCGTGGCGACCCTGCGTCGGCATTGCTTGAAGTGCTTGACCCCGAACAGAACCACACCTTCAACGATCACTATCTTGAAGTTGATTACGATCTCTCGGACGTGATGTTCGTTTGTACTTCCAACTCGATGGATATGCCTCAGGCGCTGCTTGACCGTATGGAGATTATCCGTATTCCAGGCTACACCGAGGACGAGAAGGTCAATATTGCGCTGCAGCATTTGCTACCCAAGCAGCTCAAGGCCAACGGGTTGCGCAAGGGCGAGCTGAATATTCCGGCCGAGACGCTGCGTGATCTGGTGCGTTATTACACGCGAGAGGCGGGTGTGCGGAGCCTTGAGCGTGAGATTGCAAAGATTTGCCGTAAAGTTGTCAGGGAGCATGTTGAAGCAGGGGAGAAAGTGTCCCTCGATCTCACCCCTGAAATGCTGGAAGACTACAGTGGTGTTCGCCGCTTCAAGTACGGTCTGGCGGAAGAAGCGAATCAGGTCGGGCAGGTCACTGGTCTGGCGTGGACCCAGGTTGGCGGTGAGTTGCTCACTATTGAGTGCGCGTTGACCAAGGGTAAGGGCAAGGTCGTGAAGACGGGCTCGCTGGGTGATGTGATGCAGGAGTCTATTCAGGCGGCGCTGACAGTAGTCAGAAGTCGTGCTGTTGGCCTTGGTATCAAGGAAGACTTTTACGAGAATACGGACCTTCATATTCACGTTCCTGAAGGCGCAACACCCAAAGATGGTCCCAGCGCAGGTGTTGGCATGTGCACAGGGTTGGTGTCCGCATTGACGGGTATTCCGGTGCGGGCTGACGTGGCGATGACCGGTGAAATCACCCTGCGCGGTCGTGTTTTGCCCATCGGTGGCCTCAAGGAAAAGCTTCTGGCGGCACATCGCGGCGGTATCAAAACCGTGATTATTCCTGACGAAAATGTCCGTGATCTCAAAGAGATACCCGACAATATCAAGGAGTCACTGGAGATTCGGCCAGCCGCGTGGATTGACGAGGTGCTTGATATCGCGCTGGCTTATCAGCCAGGGCCGGATACAGGTGATCTGCCACAAAAGTCAGCCGGTGGAAAATCCCGTGACGACGAAGGCGACGTCGGCGAACGCATAAATACACATTAAACGTGGATCCCGTTGTTGACACGCCAGAGAGCCCGTTGGTATAACTGTTTCGACCTGAAGCAGCCTGTACCAAGGGCTCGAGGGGTTTTTGACCATATTCCGATCGACACCAGATGACCGAAAGGAATAACAATACCGAAGAATGGAATTCTCGAGACGCTTATGCGATAGTCGAGAAGATCCAAGAAAAACAAACCAACATATAACATCTTCAACCTGAAATCGAAGGGGTTTAGTGTGAACAAGTCCGAACTTATCGACGCAATTGCAGAGTCAGCAGACATTTCCAAGGCCGGTGCAGGACGTGCCCTGGACGCTATGGTGAGCTCTATTACAGGTGCACTCGCAAAAGACGATCAGGTCACTCTGATTGGCTTTGGCACCTTCTCAGTAAAAGAACGTGCAGCGCGCACTGGTCGTAACCCGCAGACCGGCGCTGAGATCAAGATCCCGGCCTCAAAGGTTCCAGGCTTCAAGGCTGGCAAGGCTCTGAAAGACGCTGTCAAGTAAGAAGCGGCCTTTAACGGCAGCGCTTTTATTGGCGTTGCCGGGGTGGTCTCTTCAAGGCATCCGGTTCCGGTAGGTCGTTGACCTCATCACGCTGAAATCCCCTGATTGACTGCCCCGTTGGTTTTGAGGCGCATTCCTTGCCGGATGCGCCTTTTTACGTTCAGTGCGCTTCACTTGCCCATGTCGATAGTACGTGGTTTGTGGGCGCGTCTGGTTTTTCAGGACAAATAGAAACAAGAGGCCTGATGCAGCTGCCGGTGGATGTCGTCTCCGCTGGTAACGACTGTCTGGGAGAAACATGCTTCAAGATATCCGGAATAACGCTCAGGGTACGATTGCCAAAGTCATCATCGGGTTACTGGTGATCGGGCTTTCCATGTTCGGTATGGACGCCATTATCGGGGGATTTTCGGGTGAGCCTGAAGTCGCCACTGTAAACGGAAAGGACATCACCGAGCGCGAATTTCAGCGTACCGTGCAAATGGAGCGGCAACGCCAGCTTTCTCAGATGGAAAACCCCGACCCCTCACTGATTAACGATGATGAGCTGCGCAACTCCGTGTTGGAGGGGCTGATCCGGGAAGCGGTTCTGTCACAGGACGCAGTCGATCAGGGTATGCAGCTGTCGAACACTGATATTGATCGCATCATTACGTCCATGAGTCAGTTTCAGGTCGACGGCGAGTTCAGTCGCGAGGCGTTTACTGCGACAGTTCGTAATGCTGGCATGGGCGTAGCGGAGTTCCGTGAAGCCTTGCGTCGTCAGTTTGTTATCAATCAAATCCGCAGTGGTATCGCTGCCAGCGCCATTGTTAATCCGGAAACCGCAAAAGATATTCTGAAGCTTCAGTCACAGACGCGCAGCTTCTCGACTCTGACGATCCCTGCCGATGCAGTGAGTGCCAGCGTAAAGGTAACGGACGACGAAATTCAGGACTACTACGACGCGAACAAGGCGGATTACAAGGTGCCCGAGAACGTCGATGCTGCTTATGTCGCTTTGTCGCTGGACGCATTGGCGAAGGGTGTCGAAGTATCTGACGAAGAACTGAAAGAGGCCTATGAATCCCAGTCCAAAGATCTTGGTGGTGAAGAGCAGCGTCGCGCGTCGCATATTCTGATTGAGCCAGGCGATGATGCTGAAGCTACAGTAGCGGAAGTCGAAAAGAAGCTGGCAGACGGCGAAGACTTTGCGAAGGTAGCTGAGGAGTATTCAAAGGACCCAATCTCGGCTCAGGAAGGTGGTGATCTCGGCTATGCCGGTAAAGGGGCCTATGCCGGGCCGTTTGAAGATGCGCTGTTCGAGCTGAAAGAAGGCGAGACATCCGAGCCGGTAGAGACACGGTTTGGTTTCCATATCATCAAACTCACAGGCATTCGCAAGACTGAGCGCCCATCGTTCGAGTCAATGAAAGATGAGCTGCGCGAGGGCGTTGCGCGTGAAAAGGCTGGCAAGCTGTTTTCCGAGAAGCGCACCCAGTTGGCCGATTTGTCCTATTCCGAGCCAAACCTGGACGTGCCTGCCGAAGAGCTGGGACTCGAAATTCAGGTTGTTAAAGATGTCGCTCGCGAAGGTGGGGACGCTCCGTTTGATCATCAGGGATTGGTGCGTCAGTTGTTCTCCGACGATGTGCTGAACGGTGAGTTCAATACCGAGATGGTAGACGTAAATAACAGCACGGCGGTTGTTGCCCGGGTTCGTGAGCATCACGAAGAAAAGCAGTTGAGCCTGGCTGAAGTCAGTGATCAGATTCGCGAACAGCTGAAGGCCGAGCACATCCAGAAGGCGCTTACCGAAAAGGGCAGCGAGTTGGTGGCAAGTTTGCAGGATGGCGCAGATCCCGCCAGTGTTGCTGAAGAAGCGGGTGCAGAGTGGCAGG